>Ga0209917_1000135_pt1 | contig 28104 bp, 62 predicted proteins | sample SalPon2_C_H2O_MG_FD_185710 | JGI IMG/M metagenome (GOLD analysis project Ga0209917, IMG submission 185710) | Salt pond water microbial communities from South San Francisco under conditions of wetland restoration - Salt Pond MetaG R2_C_H2O_MG... | ecosystem: Environmental > Aquatic > Non-marine... | reverse complement strand
GCTACACTGTGAAAATGAAGACGGGGAACCGCGTAAGCGGATTCTGGAACCGGGAGAGATGTACAGCAGCAGCCCCGATATGAAGTACCGCCCGCACGTCATCGGGAAGTATATGCGGCGGCTGGCGATGGAAAACGCGGACGCCCGCGAGACGCTGCGACAGGCCGCACGCGAGCGGATTCAGGAGTATGACACGCGAGCGAACGACGCCCGCGAGAAGGCCGACAGCCTCAATACGAGCCTCCTAACGCTCCGGTAAGGCCCGGCCCCGATTTTTTTTCGCTCCGCTCCGCAGGGGTATTACACTACATAAAGGTATCGGTCGGTAGCTTTATATAGGATGATACCCCTGCGGTGCTGGCGAGTCCATATCGAAGGCCTTTTACGTATGCCTCTCTTGTGTACAATCGTAATGGCCGCAAGCCTACTGCTGAAACGGTTCGAGGCAGAGTTTATCAACTGTGCGCGCGACAAATTCGCGCAGGATATTCACAGCCCCGAGGCTGTCGAAGAGCGGCTTATGATGAAGGTTAACAACCTTGGCGGACGCCCGAGGCTCAAACTCACAGACCGAGAAGCTGGCGCGCTCTGTGAGATTCTCCTCGAAGTAGAGACCTTTAGCGAGCCTCGCAGCGACGCAGAGGTTATGCTCGCGCGGGAAATTCTTAACCGGCTGGAATTGCCGGACGGCTGGAACGACCCGCTCGAATTTGCGAAGGTGGTTACTACGATGCCGCCGGATTCAAATATGGAGTCGGTCGAACGGCCCGATAATCTCCTACAGGAGACCGGGCGCAGCCCGCAGGAGCCGAAGTATCACATCGTAGACTAATCGGTCGGACTTTTTTTTTGGCGGTCTCCGCAGGGGTATCCTTTACTTAAAGGTTAGGGTATGGGGGTAAACACAGCGACGCCCCAAGGTTTATGTAGGGGTTTACCCCTGCGGTGCTGGCGAGTCCATATCGAAGGCCTTTTACGTATGCCTCTCTTGTGTTTAATCGCAATGGCGCACCCAATCGCGGCGACGACGATGGGCGAGGAAAAGCTCCGAAACTTTCGTCGGGTCTTCGAGGATAACGAACGGGTATGGTTCCACCCGGACAAGGCCCAACTCGCAGTGTGGTACGGCGGCGCGACTGTGAACATCTACGACGCGGACACCTTCGAGGAGGTGGATATGTTCACCCAGTCTATGGCCTTCGGAGACCATACGATGGAAAAGCTGGAGACTGCGATAGACGTAAGGCTCGCGCAAGACGGTTTCGTTCGGGAAGGCCGAGGCGCGGAACAAAACCCACGGACAACTATCACGGAGCGGTAAACGTGGTCGGTGTTATTGTCGTACTGCTGCTGGCCTTGGCCGTGGCTTTGGGCTTGATGTAGGCCCGAGGCGGCGGCTTCCGCAGGGGTACTATCATACATAAAGGTTAGGGTAGCGGAGGTCTCTGTGTTTACCCCACGCAGGGGTATTCCCCTACATAAAGCTAACGGTCGGTACTTTTTTATAGGGCTTTACCCCTGCGGTGAGGGGTTGGCCCCTCGGGGATACCCCTTACCGGAATAGCTCCCCGAGTCCGCCCTGTTTTTCAGCTTCGATATGCGCGACGATATGACCACCGACGCGCGAGGCTTCGAACTCGATACCCTCTTCGCGGAGGGTCTCGAAGAACTGCCCGGCTTCCGCAGGATGGGCAGAGACGCGGAGACCGTCCGCGTGTTCGGAGTTTTCGACTTCGACGTTGTGTAGGTTGTTATTGAGCGCGTTCTCTACGTCTCGTGCGTCGGGGATTTCTTCCACCATTGCGATTAAACACAAGAGCGGGATAGGTAAAAGGCTTTCGAAACTATATCCATAGGGGTAGCAACAGCACCGCAGGGGTATTATCCTACATAAAGGCACCGATTCGGTACTTTTATATAGGGGATAACCCCTGCGGGGCGGGGCGGCCCCCGACCCCTAAGTTATCTTACCAGTGGTTGTACTGCTTGAGGTAGTGCGCGATGGAGTCGGTGTAGGCGCGCGAGTCGGGGACACGACTTTGTGACCCGTGAGCAGCCAGAGTAGAGGCGGTAGAGGCCTCAATACTGACGAACTCGCCGTCTTTGCCGACCGACCCCTCGGTAGCTTCCGAGATAGCGCGCTCGATACAGCGGGCGGTAGCCTTCCGACCGTCCGCGCGAGCTTCGCGCATTTCGACCGCAGCACTTTCAACAGCACGACGCAGCGATTCTGCCGGAACCGGGATGTTGTCTCCCATTGCGATTAAACACAAGAGAGGCATAGGTAAAAGGCTTTCGAAACTATATCCATAAGGGTAGCAACAGCAACGCAGGGGTATTCCCCTACATAAAGGCACCGATTCGATGGGTTTATATATGATAAGACCCCTGCGGTGCTGGCGAGTCCAAATCGAAGGCCTTATACATCCCCCGACCCTTGATAGTGTATGGAGCAAACCACTCCACTACACGTAACGAACCACTTCCGCAACCATCAAGAAGAGTATCAAGAAATTGATACCCGTCTTGATAAGACGCGGGAGACCTTCCTATCTGCTGATAGGAGTGAGCAAATTCGTATGCTTCAAAAATCCCACAGTTTCGCCGTGATTAGTGTACAAACGCCTGTTCACATTCACGAACAAGCGTTTACTCAATTGTGGGAAAATGATACGCCTGTTCAAGATTTGGAGTCGGCCCTTGAATCTGTGAATTACAAGAATAATAAGGCTGATTATATCCGACATTCCATCAATAACGCGCATATGTGGGCAGATGTTACGGATATGCTGGAAAACGGAAATATCGACAAAGCCCACAAATTCGTTTTGGATAATATGAAGGGAGTCGGCCCCGCAAAGGCCCCGTTTACGCTGGCTATGTTGGGATTCAAGCAAAAAGCCTGTATTGACGCAAATATTGTTGACGTTATGGGGCTTGAACAACACGTTTCGACTGTGGTTGTCGAAAAATACGACCAAATAGTTGAAGACTTCAGAAATGAGATGCCAACCCTCAAAGAAGTAACATCTCCTTTCCTCTGGCAGTGGGTTGTTTTCGACTGGAACAGAGGCGAAATCAGTAAGCATAAAACGTTCTACAAGATAGTTGGAACGTTCTAACTGACTGACTTTTTTTTGGCGGTCTCCGCAGGGGTATCCTTTACTTAAAGGTTAGGGTATGGGGGTAAACACAGAGGCCTCCCTAACTTTTATATAGGGCTTTACCCCTGCGGTGCTGGTCGTTCTATATCGAAACCTTTTTACTTACCCGTCTCTTGTATACAAACGCGATGGTCGAAAAACGATATGAGGCAGCCGGGGAACAAGTCGTACTGCGACACAAGGACGCACCTACAGATACTAAATACGGTAATCACTCTGCGTGGTTTGACGACGGGAGTACCGCTATCTACCTGAAATCCGCATACGCTAATCAGCACGAGCTACCCGACTGGCTACAGGCTAAAATGTCGGATGAGTTAGTAGACTCCTCGCTCGAAGAGGTAGAGGCTCTACTGGCGTTTCTGGCTGATAACAGCCTGTTGGTGTGCCGGTGTGGTCGGCCCTTCCCGAAGGATAACGCGGTCTCAACAGGCTTTGCCGGTGTGAAGTGTGAGATGTGCGCGAGTGACGACGCATACTGTCCCGAGACCGAAGACCATACCCACGAGATGGTTACGACAAGTGGCCGACATAACGCTCGGAGACCCACAAAGCGAAAGTGTACCGAGTGCGGACACAAGACGCAAAGCCCCCCGACCGGATAACCGCGAGGCGAACCGCTTCCCGCAGGGGTATTACCCTACATAAAGGTAACGGTCGGTAGCTTTTTATAGTGGTATACCCCTGCGGTGCCGACGAGTCCATACCGAAGGCCTTTTACGTATGCCTCCCTTGTATTCGAGTGTAGATGACGACACAAGCCTACGAGGTAATCGTCGGAGCGAACGGGGAACAGCCGCAGGAAAACGCTATCGCTAATGCGAGCGGTAAGCTGTTCGGAGAGCTTCACGGGGAAGACGCCGACGTGTTCGACGTGAACGTATACGGCGGCGGGGAACAGGATTACGGTATCGGTCTCTGTGTGGCCTTCGAGAGTGAGTCAATCGCGCGAGAGGCTCTTATCGAAGACCTCCCCTTCGTGGAGAGCTTCGTCGGAGTCCACTACGAGGAACTGTAGGGGGAGCGGAACCCCTCGCCGCAGGGGTATTACCCTACATAAAGGTAACGGTCGGTACTTTTTTATACCCGTATACCCCTGCGGTTCTATCGAAGGACTTTTACGTCCCCCTCCCCAAGTGGGGGTATGGCCTACGAGAGAGGTACGGTAGTGTTGGCCCCCGAACCGTATACTGACGAGCATACCGCGCGCCCGTTCCTGTTAGTGTCAACCGAGGATTACGACCCGAACGGATACCTCGGTGTGCCACTGACGCGCGCGGACAAGACCCATACGCTCGAACTGACCGATTACGACAAAGAGGAGGTATACGAGCCGTTCGAGAAGGATGACAACTACGTTAACCCGTGTTCGCCCTGTCAGGTGAACGACCCACAACGGGCCTTGTGCCTTGTGTCAGAGGGCTTTACGGATATGGTGGCGGAACTGACAGCTAAGGCTATTGGGGTAGACACATAGACGCGCCGCCCCATCTCCGCAGGGGTATACCCATACATAAAACCACCGACCGTCCCTAAGACGTAACCCTTATACGTGAGCCTCCCTTGTGTTTAATCGCAATGGGAGACCGAGGACAAGTCCACATCGAGGACACGGACGTATGGCTTTACACCCACTGGGGAGCGCACGACCTTCCCAACACTGTAGCGGACGCTATCGGGCGTAACGAACGCTGGCACGACCCCGAATACCTTACCCGTATCATTTTTGACGAAATGACGGGCGAGGACACGGGCGCAACTGGCTACGGTATCGGAAAGGCCCAACACGGTGACGTGTACCGCGTGGTACATATCAACTGTGGACAAGGTGAAATGACGCTGGAAACCGGACTGGCCGCGTGGCACGACGGCGACGAAGAGGCAAAGACGGCGACGTTCACCTTTGCCGAGGCCGCGCGTGGCTCGCAGTTTGGCTGGCCGGAGCGGTAGAGGGGCGACCCTCTCCGCGCAGGGGTATCACCCTACATAAAACCACCGACCGGCCTTGAGGCGTAACCCTTTTCCGTAAGCCTCTCTTGTATACAAACGCGATGGACGAGACAAAGGCCGAGCAACTCCGAGCAACGTTTACAGCCAACTTCGACGTACCCGAGGGGGTTACAAGCGGTGACGGCTACCCGGAGCCGTGCCCCGAAGACGCGGACGAAGACTGGATACTGGCGTATTACGAGGGTAACGGGCTTATCGTGTCGGTGTTCGGGCTGGCGGGGAGTGACGCCGTACAGCCGTTTTACGAGACCGAAGACGATATGTGGTGGGGAGAACCCGGATACGCCGAACAGGTTGGCGTGGACGTGGAACAGCAAATGCGGTAGAGGGGCGACCCCCTTCCCGCAGGGGTATCCTTTAGTTAAAGGTTAGGGTCACAGGTGTGTACTACCCTCGGAACCCGAAATCTTTTATAAGGGTGTACCCCTGCGGGCTGCGGGTGCGCGCCACCCCGTGCCTTACTCCTCGACGGTGTGGGCCTTTTGTGCCGGTCGGGGCTGCGCGTAACTAAATGTGTCACCGAGGTAGTGGACACAGGCGGGGGAGAGGCAGAAGTACCCCACACTGTCCCGCTCGACGGGCGTGACTCTGTGTTCACGAACCGTGCGGTCGAACCCACACTTCGGACATTCGTGTTCGGTTATCTCTATTTTTCTACCCGAATCACCCATTCCTCGCTGGAACGTCACCGAATCGTACAGCTTATGAACGACCTCGACCTCTCGGTCTTCTTGGCTGTAACTCCGTGCGAGTGCGGCGGCGGGTTTTGTGTTCCGCTCCATATGTACACATAGGCCGGGGTATGTATAAGGCTTTCGAAGTCGGTCTCCGCTCACCGCAGGGGTATTCCCCTACATAAAGGCACCGATTCGGTGGGTTTATGTGCCCCTATCCCCCTGCGGTGCCGTACCCCACCCTTATGGATATAGCTTCGAAAGCCTTTTACCTATGCCTCTCTTTGTGTTAATCGTAATGGAACCCACACACGGGGACTACGACATTACAGAGGTAGAGAGCTACGAGGCTCTTAGCGCGTGGCTTGAAGAGTTTAACGCCGCGCCCTCGGTCGAAGATAAGGCCGCTATCCTCGGGGAATTGTTAATGAACGGACACGAGGGGACGACCGGATATATGACGTTCGGTAATAACAAAGTGGCTCGGAACACTGGCATATTCAATATGAACAGTGCTACCGACTGCCCGAACGCCGACAGTACCGAAGATAACCCCACTGATACGGGTGTCTGTCAGGTGCCGTGGGCTGCGTGTTACGCACATAAGGCCGAGAACATATACGCCGATACGCTCAAAAAGCGGCGGCTACAGGAATACCTTTGGGACGAGATAGACAGCCCGGAGATATGGGCGAAAGCGTTCCGAAGTGTCAAACGCCGAAAGCGTTCCGCGTTCGACTACCTCCGTGTTTCGGAGAGCGGTGACTTTCGGAACCGGCGGGATATTGAAAAGTGGGACAAAATATCCGACCGGCTATCCGGTGAGATAAAGGTATACACCTACTCGGCCAGTCATAAATTAGACTGGTCAGATAGTGAAAACTTCACCGTGAATCAGTCTAACGACTTAGCGGAATACGGAGACCGTTCGTTCACGGCCACATATACGGACTCTAACGGTGACAAACAGCCGATTGAGTCACCGGGTGACGTGCCGGAGAGTATGATACTCTGTCCCTTTGAGGCAGCTAAGGCTAACGGTGTGGCTACCGACGAGAGACCGAAGTGCGGTGAGTGTACCCACTGTATCGAACCCGGAGAGACGCAGCCCCGAGACGTGGCGGTTATCCAACACTAACCGGCTGTCCCGAGGCTCGTCTTTCCGCACCGCAGGGGTATCTTTTACTTAAAGGTTAGGGTATGGGGGTAAACACAGTGACGCCCCAAGAGTTAAGTAAGGCTTTACCCCTGCGGTGCTGTCATACACCCCTATGGATATAGTTTCGAAAGCCTTTTACCTATCCCGCTCTTCTAATGAAATGGAGATGACGTACCCAACCAACTCCGAGACGTTCGCAGCGTTCATCAACGGCGCGACCTCCGGCTCGAACCGAACCGGCACAATGAGTATCACGACTCTGCCAGACGGCACTACGGCCCTCCTCGACTACGGGTGGGCCAAGATTGCCGAGCGTGACCCCGAGACGGGTGACGTGACGGTCTTCGAGGGCTGGACACGGTGGGCCAAGAGTCAGGCCAACCGCGCAGAGACTACCCCCCGCCACGTCCGTAACGTCAAGAGTACAGCACGACTCACCGAAGGGGTGTCCGTGACTCTCTCGAAGCGCAACCCGCAGGCTGCCGCAACCCCGAACGAGGTTCGGCAGATTGGTCACGCCAACATCCGGGGCGAATAGGAATAGAAAGAGTTAAGTGGGTAGCACCACTTGTTACATACGCGACCCACTGGTGTAAGCGGTGTCGGAGTGAACGTGGTACTCTCACTCCCAAACCCGAGGCTATCATCCCGTTTTTGAACGGGGATACGGGTTCGAGTCCCGTGTGGGTCATTGGGGTTACAGTGCCCCAACAACAGGGTTCCCCGGCCCTGTCTCCCTCGGTTCGACCGTTCGTTCGCTTGGGTGGTTCCAACCATCACTCGGGACGGCAGCGTTTTGCTGCCCATCCCCGATTCCTTTCCGCAGGGGTCTTTTCATACATAAAGGTTGCCCAATGAGAGGCATCTGTGTTTACCCCCTACAGTTTTATACTTTGTGTCCCCTGCGCGGCTCTCTGGAGGACTTCGAAACCCTTTTACCTAAGCCTCCCTTGTATCTAATCGCAATGGCGCAAGACAATGGCGTGACGGTTCAGGCCGTCGCCCAAGGCCGGTGTACCGAGTGTGACAGTCACAGCGATAACTACACTGTCGAGAAGCGAGAGTTCGATATGGAGTGGGGTATCGAGCGACGACTCTCGTGTGAGTGTGGTGCGCGTTCGGTTGTCACCATTACCGACAACGGACTACTCACCGAGGGTAGTGTCACCCACGAAGACGCTTCGTGGAACTAAGTCGTAACGCTTATACCACTATAGCCCCACCATACAAACGGAGATGAAGTGCCTCAACTGCGAATACGACGGCCTAATCGACCAGCACTGTCCGCAGTGTGGTATGGACATATACTCAACCGAGTACGAGAAGCTGGCAAAACACTAACAACAATGTGGTACGAAATGGTACGGCAGACCCGAAACCCGGACGAATCGGAAGGTTCAAGTAACGACGGCGATAACAAGGAAACGCAGTAACACAACAATGAGTCACGAATACGAGCGCGGCGACTACTTCGAGGTGTATAACGATGCCAGAGTCAACGGAATGGTCATCACAGAGGTCGGTAACATCGGATACGATGGCTACCGTGTGGCAGAGAAAGACGCCGACGTGGACAACTGGCGGCACTACTGGGTGAAGGCCCAACACCTTCACGACGAGGTGAACATCGGTGGACTATCAGAGCCTACGCAAATCGACGAAGAAACGCTTACGGAGATACAGAGCCGCGTGGAGAGCGAACCCACCGAGGACACCAATCCGGTTCCTTCGGTGACGGTTGGTGAGGTGATGCCCGACTTCGTGGACTACGATAACCTCCCCACCCGGCCTGACGGAAGTATCGACCTCCGAACGATGAAAAACGACCCTGACTCGGTGACGCTTCCCGAAGGGTCGGCCATCGGACGAGAAGAGACCGCAGAGTAAACACAGCGACCTCCCCGCTTCGGCCCTTCCCCGTTCCGCAGGGGTATTACCCTACTTAACTCTTTTGGGCGTCCCTAAGACGAAACCCTTTTCCGTATCCCACTATTACTAATGAGTGTAGATGAGTACCAGAACTCAAGTCCGATTCATCGGGCCGCACGGAACCACCAGCCAAGTGTACCGCCACAGCGACGGCTACCCGGACGGGGTTGTTCCAGACCTTGTTCAGCTATTCGATGTGATGGGACAGACCGGGACGGTTCGTGACGCCCCATACGCTGCCGCGAACTTCGTGTTCTTCGGCAAGCTCCGGGGGATGCGCCTATACTACTCCGGGTCGTGGGAGGACGCTCGGGACAGCAACTACGGCCCCGACGAGATTCAGACCACGAACCCCTACCGGGTGATGAACCCCGAGGAGTTCGAGGCGTTCAAACAGCCGCACTTCCTGATGGGGTATGGCGTCGAGCCTGTCGGCAAGTGGCACGGTGACGAGGAATACCTGTACGAAGTCAACTTCGACCGTGACGGAGACGTGACGGTTCGTGTGGCTGGTCGTGGCGACTTCCCCCGGTGGGACGAGCTTGACGACCTCTCCGAAAGCGACCCGTGGGATGTTGTCAACTGGTCGTTCGCTGGCACACTCGACGGAGCCTACAACCACTTCGTGGAGCGAGACCAAAACGTTTAAGGCGGTGTAGCCACAACACACATACGCAAGAGGCGTCCCGCACCGAGCGGGAATCCCAAGTACCGACGACGTGCGCCGGTAGGGAACAGGTAGCCAATATAAAGCGCACGCACCACGGCTGAGGGTTGGCCGCCTCAGTGGGTGATAAAGGCTATTCCCGAGGCGAGGAGGAGACGAGAAACTCACACGAACCCGAGGGTCTCACCGCACATCGACCGTGAGGCAGCCTGAGAAGTGGTAGTAGTGGAACGGAGGTGCGAGTCCTCCCCGCGCCATATGACTACGATGGACGACCTGTACGGAGACGGCAGTGACCACGAAGCCTGTGAAGACTGTGGCTCGTGTATCGACTGTGGGGACTGCGAGTGCGGCTCGGCAGGGGTATCCCTTACTTAAAGCTACCGACTACCCCAACCTTTTTATACATCCCGTGCGTACACCCTGTATGCCGACTGTGCCAATACCCCCTGACGTGTGGGAAGACCTGTGCGAAGATAGCCCCGAGATGGCCGCACAGGTAGTGAAACAGCTACACGACTCGGCACAGCGAGAGCGTCAGAAGCGGCTTGACGACGAGGACGAATCGTAACCCTTTTTACTATCCCGGTCGTGTGTTCATACGCAATGGCGCAGACCGACTCCCCCAAGACCGTCCCGATTGTTGCCAAGACCTCGTGGTTCGACAAGCACAGCGGACGCACGCTGGAGGCTGGTGTCACGAAGGAGGACGGCGAGTGGACGACCGTGACGTACTGTAAGAACAGCACACAGACGCCCCCGGATTGGACTAACGCGCCCGAGACGTGGGAACAGGAGTGGCAAGCCCGTCGCCAGCAGCGTAACGCTGCCCGGAGCCGTGTGAAGGGCTTGCTCGACAAGCTCGATACGCCGCACTTCGAGTGTCCGGTGTGTGGTGGTGAGAGTGTTCACAGTGTGTCGAGCGAGGCTGTGAAGGACGCCGCATACGGCTCGATTCCCGATTATGAGTCGTATCGGGACTATCCCGTATACTGGTGTTCTGACTGTAGCTGTAACTTCATCAGCAAGGGTGACTACAACTACACGTCCCGTGTCATCTTCGCTGACGTGTTCGACAGAGACGCACCGAAAGCTCACGTCAGCCAGCACTTCTCGATGAGCCAAGACCGCAAGAAGGGCAAGCTGATGGAGACCGCTGACAAGTATCAGGAGACCCTCACGGACTTCCACGAGGACTTGCTGGAGGTACGCCGATACGCGCAGAAGAATGAAGACGTAGACTTCGACTACCTCGACTGAGGCCCATACGCTTTTTTGTGATTTTCGCCGCAGGGGTATCCCTTACTTAAAGGTTAGGGTAGTATAGTTTACCCTCCCCTACCCATACTATTTTATAAGAAAAGACCCCTGCGGCGCGGAGCGCGCGAGGGGTGGGGAACTATCCCCTCACAGCAGTCCGAGCAGGATGCCGAGCAGTAGCAACCCGATGATAAGCACGCCTATCACTTATCGGCCACCCATCCGAATAGTGCCAGCAGACTGATAACTGTTGGCCTCTTGACGGGCAGCCTCAGTGAGCCGGTCAGTGTCCAAGACCAGCATCTCTGCGACCTCTTCAGCCTCCTGCTCGATAGCGTCAGGGTTCTGATGGAAGTCGATACCTTTGTTGTGTAGGTTGTTGATGACAACCTTGCTGTACTTCTCGTAGTCCGGGCCGTGGTCAGTTGGAGTGTCTTCCATCGACATTTGTTTATTGGTCGGGGTCACTGATAAGGGTTTCGATTTTCTCTTGTGCCTCTTTGTGTGCTTCCTCAACAGTATCCACACGGTAGTTGTCGTGGAGCAGCCCACTCTTGATGCCGTTCCAGAAGAACTCCGGGGAGGTGTGAACCACGTTGGGTGTGCGTGCGCCTTCATTGACGCGCACTGTGCCCTCGGGAGTGTGGTACAGCACCATCCGGGCGTCACCCTCTCCCTTGACGTACTTCGTCAGTGGGCCTTGCTCTCCAACCTTCTCGTAGCCGCGTTCTTGTGGGTCTGTCACGTTTTACTGAAGGGTCGGGGGATAGTTAAGGCTGTCGGTTCGGACTCCGCCGAGGATGTCTTCGATAATCTCGCGCGGGTCTCTGTGTTCGCGCTGTTCGTCGTCGGGTTCATCGCTCGGGTATACTGGTACGGGCATTACGTACTACAGTACGTCCGTAGTGTACTTAAGCATTATGGTACGCGCGCGCGGGTCGGCAGGGGTCTTCCCCTATATAAAGGTTTAGGCTGCCGAAAGCCTTTTCAGTGCGCGCGACGTAGTACCCGTATGGCAACTATACAGGACGCCCTTCAGTACGCCTATCAGGAGTATGATATGGAACCATCAGAAGAGGCGAAGGAGCTTGGCAGACTGGTGGCAGACCTCCAAGATTGACCCATACGCTTATATGGGTGAATACCCCTATACGCTTATTTGGCCCATACGCTTATTGGCTCTCGACAGGTGTGCCGTCGAGATGGAGCAGCGTATACCCGCTGTGGCCTTTCTCGGAAGAGTGTTCGTCGTATCCGTGGAAGGTCTCGAAACGCTCTCCGCAGGTGTCACACTCGGTGATGTACTCTGATTCAGTCCGCATACGCTAATTTGGGGTTCAAAGTACATAAGTGTTACCCCTATACGCTTATTTGGCCCATACGCTTATTTGCGACCGAAACCTTTAAGTGGGTAGAGATACAACGTACACATACTCCCCGCCAAGGAGAGTCAAAAGGGGGCGCGCGGTTTCTCCCCAAACGCTCTTTACACTTTTGAGACACTTCTATACGCTGACCAGACCCACCGAAAGCTTTAAGTGGGTAGAGGTACAATGGTATAACAAGCACGATTGGCTCTCCTTGGCGGGCGAGTCACCCTTAAGCCAGACCATCCAAAGTGGTGTAAGGCTGTTGAACCTGCGTAGTGAGGGTGGGACGGAGGATTAGACAAGGTGTATTACACTCCCTTGTGTATACTATAGCTTTACTAAGCTTTAAAGGCTTGGTATAGATAGATACTTATTGCTGTAAGTAGTATATACTATAGTCGGGTGAACACAGCGGCGCACCCTTCTAAGCAACAACTCTTCTATACTGTAGAAGACACTACAGAGTATCGAGTGTTATAATTCGTCTTGCTGAACAGCTTGAGTGAAGATTATATCACCTCTGATAACAGTAGTGTACTCGACGGTGCCACCAGCCATATACTCCTCGTTGCTGTGTAACTGGTCTACCTGAAGCTCGAACCCCGCTTCTTCGAGTGCGTCTACCGCTTCCTGTAGCGCGTCAATGTCTGGTTGACTCGTCATACCCCTACTTGGAGGTATACACCCTTAAGGCTTGTGTTCTCGGGTGATACATAAACCCTCGGGAGTGTGGGTAGGGAGTCTCTCGGTCGGGTTCTGGAATCGCCTGATGGCTCGGGGGTGGAACACCCTTGTTGGGATAGTATTGAGGCTCAGGGGAAAGACTTATATTTCGGCTCTCGGCTACCCCTCTCAGCTCCATCGGTGGCTGTGTTTACCGTACCCCGGTGAAGTAAACCCCCACACGGGAGAGCCTTCATACCCTTGGGAGACCCCTACCCCCGTAGGTAAGACCCACACTCTCGGGAGACCCCTACTCAATCCATCAAGTGAGCAACGTTCTTACCAGCCTCGCGGACGCGCTCACTGTCAGTCATATCGAGCTTGTCTTCCAGTTGGCTGATACATTCTTCGAGCGTCATTACTCCGACGCACCACTTGCGCCACCGAGGATACCGACGAGGCTCCCGATAAGCGCGCCGAGGTGTACGTCCAGCCCTGCGCCGAGGACGATGTTGTATGCTGCGGTGACACCTGCGCCGACGAGACCACCGACCACTGCGCCGAGTGCGATGACCACGACGACGAGAAGTGCGATTAGTACGATGCCTGCGAGTCCGGCTCCTGCTGTCTTGAGTACGCTCATTACACTTGTACTTGTGCGGGACGGTACTTAACCCTGTTGGTTTATTCCGACGAGCGAATCTCACGTTCAACGTCCTCGACAAACTCCATCTCGTGACACGTTAGACACTCCGGCGCACCCTCCCTGTCACGAGGCCAAAAGACTCTGTTGCCACACGGACACTCGAACAGTGCCCTGATAACGGTTTCTGTCATTGAAGTGTTAGACGCCTTCTTCGACTGCTGTAAGCATCTCTCGGAGCGTGTCGTACTCAACGAACAGCGCACCCTCCGTCCAGTTGTGGTCGAAGTAGATGCCACTCTCTCCGTAGTAGCCGATGAAGGACTCACCTAACTCGTTGTCCTCGATGGTGTATGCTTCGTCACTCTCGGGGTCGAACGTGTGGCCGTGTTCTGTCATTGTGTCTTGTACTTACTCGGTGACGTACTTAACACTTTCGGGGTAAACACAGACTCGCTCGCTGCGTCAGGTGTATCGGTTGTACGCAGCATATAGCAGGCTGGCAATCACAACGGCTGTGAGGAACGCAATAGCTCCCTTCGCTATCACGACCAGCGGTGCTAACGAGAAAATGACATACACCCACACAGTTGTGAGCGTACCGGCTACGATTGCCGCAATGTCGTCACCCATCTTCATTATACGGAGGCTTGCGAACTTTGGTCACTCGTAGGTCTGTGGCTTGATTCGTCCGTGCGTCGAGCGTCAGTCCTGCCCGTGCGTCAGCCGGGACGTGAAGCTCTGCGGTGTGGTTGTGGGCGTGAAGGTACACCGTGACCGTCCCCTTGTCCCACTCTTTCACACTCACCACACGGCCTTCACCTTGTTCCCAATACTCGTCGTCGTGAAGCTCTGCGACAATGTAATCGCCTTCGTCCAGTGCGCGAACCTCGTCAGCGGTAAGTTGGTTGGGTTCCATCTACACCCATAGGTAACAGGGGGATATGTAAAAGGCTTTCGTCGCCCGAAGAGTAAAGCAAAGAAAAGCCTTATATGTGCGGCGTGTGTACATTCAGACGGTTATGGAAACAGCACTCACGTTCGATGACGTGTTACTCAGGCCGAAGCACTCTACCGTCCAGAGCCGCAGCAGAGTGGACTTATCAACGAGTGTAACGCCCTCGATAACGATTGACCAGCCGTTCGTCGCAGCACCGATGGATACTGTCACAGGCCCAACACTTGCTCAAGAACTGGCAAACGTCGGCGGATTGGGTATTATCCCTCGCCACGGTCGGTTCGAGAATATACGCGAACGAGCAGACGCGGTGTTCAACGTTGATGGCCCGGTCGGGGCAGCTATCGGAATCGACGGGGTGAACACAGAGACCGCGCGAAAGTTGGAAGAGGCTGGCGCAGATGTTCTCTGTGTAGATACGGCCCACGGACACCTGAGCAAAGCTCTCGACACCGTACACGACGTGTCACGCGCCACTGACGTGGACATTATCGCGGGAAACGTCGCCACCAAAGAGGCTGCGAAAGACCTCGCCAGAGCCGGAGCAGACACCATCAAGGTCGGCATCGGCCCCGGTTCATCGTGTACGACACGCGAGAAGACGGGTGTAGGTGTCCCACAGATTACAGCTACACAGAGGGTTTCAGAGGCTCTCGACAGCTTTAAGATTATGCCTGATAAGAAGCGCCCATCTATCATTACTGATGGTGGGATGCGTAATTCAGGTGATATGGCGAAGGCTCTGATGGCTGGTGCGGACGCAGTGATGAACGGACGACTATTCGCTGAGTGTGCCGAGGCTCCCAACGACGGCCAGATGTACGGCCTTGCCTCCGACGAGATTGATGGCTCGGGTGCGACCGAAGGTGACACGAGAGACCTCGACGGAGACCGAGAGCCTGTCGCAGAGCGCGTCGAGGACTGGGCCGAGTCAATCCGCTCGACCTGCTCGTACTGTGGCGGTCACAATCTCCACGAAGCGCGACGCAACGCAGAGTTCGTGCGTGTCACGTCAAACGCTGTAGACCGGAATGGGGTTCATTGAAGAACGATAAAATTTTTTACGACCCTACAGCTACTCGACGGAGCCGTGGTTCTCGGGCGCGTCGGTGTGCTGGTAGAGCCTCTCGGGGGCCGTGCCGTCGTACACGGTGGTGTGCGCGATAGCGAACGCCAACGGCGTCAACTCTGTGGCGTCGAAGCCAGCGTCACGGAGCATCAGGTAGCTGTCGTACAGCGCGGCAGCCTCGTCGTCCGTGAAGTGGGCCTCGTCGTAGCTATCGGGCGTGCTGGTCAACATCGGGTTGTCTGTGGTGGTGTCGCTCATTTGCTATCACTCACGCTCCTCCTCGCTGGAGGAACGTGAACGACTGTGAAGCTCTTTGAGTGCGCGAAGCTCTTCGTCTCTGAGGCGGCGCATATCTTCGAGCGCGGTGATGTTCTCTTCCATCGTGTTTACTCTTTGTTGGTACAGGTATTTAGGTCTGTCGAATCAGACTTCCTCGATTGTGACAGCGGCGTCTGCTCCATCACACTCTTCGCCGTACACTGCGTACTCTTCCGATGGGTGCGACACGTACATCAACATCTTGTCTCCGGGGCTATGCTCGAATCCACCAGTGTCTACGTCAGACACGTTCACTGTCACTTCAGAGCCATCGGGAAGCTCTATGACAGGCCCGATGCTCGTGAAGGAGATGTACTCGTTGTCTTCTACGTTCATCTGTGTTTACTCGTTGTGCCGTGTATCACTTAAGGCTTCCGTTATAGGTACGGGACGAAAATCCCGAAGACCAACAGACAGCCTGCCAGAAGCCCGGCTATCAGGGCTAAGATAAGCGTCGGCTCCAGACCGATGTATCGCTCTCTCATACCTGAAGCTCCTTGATTCGTGATTCGGGAATTGATTTTTTGTGATAGTATGGTGACTGGAAAGTGAACATCATCAGCCGGGTAAGTATCACAGTCCAATACTCCCAAGCTGCGTCGAAGTCGTCTCTGTCTGGTGATTCGCTCTCTTCAAAGCAGTGAACGAAACCATCATCTACTTTGACACGAGCGAAGGTCTCCGTAGTACCGTCTTCCAGCACTATTTCTGCGGTCATACCCTACCCTCTCCGATAATCTCACCGTCGTCTGTGAACCTGATACCGCACTCTGGACAGAAGTGATGACCGAGGACGAAGGTGCCACCCTTGCGCTCAACGCCGCACTCAGGGCACTCGAATCCATCAACCATCGGTCTCACCTCCGACGCGCTCAACCATCTCGAAGCCAGCAACACTGCTGTATGGCAATGCTCTGTGTGCCGAGAAGGTAAGCTGGACGGCGTATTTCGGGCCTGTCTTCATTTCGATAGCCTCGACCTCGTGAAGTGTCGTGTGAATCGGCATCTCACCTTCGTAGTCTTCGTGTCGGTTGAACAACTCTTCACCAAGCCGGATGCGGAGACAGGCCTCTCCAATCGCCATCGGCTCGTTCGGCTCGTCCACGCCAATCGTGTAGCGGTATTTCCTCATTACACCTGTACTTACACGGGCATAGTAAAAAAGCCTTTCGGGGTAAACACAGACTGTTTTTCTGCTACTTCAGCGGTTCGTCGTCGTCAACCCGGTACTGGTCTGTGTCAAGCCGCTCTTGCTCTTGTTGAGCCTTGCGATACCGTCTGCCAAAAGTTGTATCCTGCCGACAGGCTTGCCGGAAAACGCGCTCGCGCACGAACCAATGATGTTTCTCTTCGTCTGACATTAGACCCCACGTTTCAGGGAAGTCATAGTCGGTGTTGTTTGTTGGCATACACTGTGTGTACCTTACGTGTCGAGACACTTAAGACTTTTGTGGGAGTCTTTCGTGACTTTTCATCTTCCCACAGCCATTACACCACGCAGGTGCGCGCCGTTTGTGTTCACTGATGTGGGTCTCTTCGCCACACGTCGCGCACGCATAGTTCGGCTCTGGTGAGTCTTCGTCTTGGTCTTGCTTTTCCTCTTCGCGTAGCTCACGTAGCTTCTCTACGTTGTAGTCAACTGGTTGTCCAATGTGTTGCTTCATTATCCTATAGTCACGTCCAGACTTGCGCCGACGAACGCGGTTGTAAGCAATACGACAGCGACTTGCCACGAGAACGCGACACCCAACAGTCCGGCGCAGAACACACCGATAAGGTAGGCTGGAGCGAGGACGAACAGCACTTCGGCTGCTGCTGTTGATACGTCCTTGTCAGTCCGGTATAGGCTCATTGTCATTCCGTGACCTCCGGGTACAGTTCTTCGAGGTCGGGGTGTGTAACTTCGTCACCCCACTCGTCTTCGTCTTGCTCTGCGTAGGCTGCTGCGAGTTCCATCATCAAGTCGTGTTCTCCGAAGAATCCGAATCCCCAGTAGTCTGGAATGTCTTCGAGGTCAGACTTAATCTCCTCTACCGAGCGCGGATTGCTTGTGTCGATGGTTTTCGGGTTCATCTACACTCAATAGTTAACGGGGTACACTAATAAGTCTTTCGTTACGTGCTTCTGAAGATGGCAACCAATATCCACAGCACTGCTCCGAACAGCACAGAGGCCATCGGCCAGAAGAGACCGAGAGAGCCATATCCGACTGCGATGATTATGAGAGCGAGTGCGGAGGGAAGTGACTGCCATTTCGGGACTGCTGCGTCTTTGTCAATTAATGATGGAAGTATGAATACATTTAGTAACATTCCTCCAAAAAACAACACTGCTTCTGCTGTTGCGGCTGAAATAACCATACCGTTTTTGCTACGTACTCCAGACACTTAACAGTTGTGTATGGGTGGGCCTCGATACTCTTCGTGCTTAACACACGTTACAGCCCAATCGTCTTTGACGAACAACCGACAGCCTTGTCCGTTGCTGGTGATAAAGTCGGGATAGACATACTCTCGGTTGTTATCGAACAGTTCAGCGAGGTAGTGGTACTCATCTCTCTCCTGCCAGAATCGACGTTCGTGTTCGATTCCCATACACCCCACTTCTCACTGGAGCTACTTAACAGTGTCGATTACTTCTTGGGCACGCTTCGACGGTTCCTGTGTTAAAAATCCCGTTCGGTCTCCTGCTCCATACGGAATCTTTCGGTCTCCAAACTGTTCAGCCGTCAGGTCAACGACGTGTAGCTCTTCGCGGTCTCGAAGATACCAGTGGGTAATCCACTCGCTGTCAACACGGACAGACGTGCGTTCGACGTACCACTCTTCGTAGCCGCCTGTGAGGTGGAACAGAGCCTCTGACGCAACATAGCAGTGTCCGGCAAGCGGGTGGTCTGTCATTGGCTCCTCTTTGAGTAAGTCGTCACGGCCTGCGACAGTGGACTTAATCGCGTTGTGGAGACTGGTCTCTTCTTCGTGTAGCATCACTCACCTCCGAGGTACGGGCCGGGGTCGCTGCCGTCTTGATTCACGAGGCTTGTCGTCAGCGCGTAGCCAGCCTCGTCTTGATGTGTGTCACGGTCTGGCGAGCCGGTCTTCGTCCGACCAATCTTGGCGAGAATCATCATCTGGCTGTAGTCGTATGGCGTAATCTCTATTCCAAGGTAGCCAGACCACATATCAGCAATCGCCTGAAAGTTCTCAGTCGGCGGGCCGTACTCTTCTGCGCGCACACCCACGGTGTCGTTCGCATCTTCGAGGATGTTGTTCTCTTCCTCAAAGCCCGTGTCATCTTTTAGTGAGCCGGGCACAGTAGCCTCTTCTTCTCCGTTGTTGTACACAACGTGTACACCTTCTGGAGTCTCTTCGACCTCTAACACACCACTAAAACTGATTGTGTTTCCGCTCTCTCTGTCGAGGACTTTCACTTCTCTGTTGCTCATTACACTCTATTCTTGTGTACACAACGACTTAAGAGTTTCCGTGTACACTACAGTTGGACACCTGTGCCTTCTTTCTCTACATCAGTGATGTACCACTCGTTTGTGAGATTCTGTATTTCTTCTTTATCACCTTCAACCATAAGTGAGTTGAGACTGTCAAATTCATCAACAACCTCAACGTTATCTTTCCATTCTACAAGATGGATAGCACTGGCTTTTTGATAATCCTTGTATCCGACAAACCATCCGAAGTTTTTACTCATAACTATGTCCAGACTCCCTCTTTTTTCACATCCGTAACGAACTCTTCGTCTTCGAGATTTTCTACAACATCTTCGTCTCCGTCAACAAAGAGACTGTCGATGAAGTCGAACCGCTCGATAATCTCAATATCGTCAGCCTCTTCAACTTCATCTACGAGCGCAATCTTGGACTCTGGCTCGTACACCACGAACCACCCAAGGTTCTTATCAGGAATCATTTTCCTCCCCATCAGTGTCCGGCGCAGTGATGCTGTGGTCTTCGAGGTTTTCGTCCGTGTTGTACTCGTCCCAATCAACGTCTTCAAGCTCGTCTTCGGGAACGTCCATCTTGGATGCTTCTCGGAGCAGGTACGATGCTGCTTCGTCGGCCTCGGGGTATTCGTCTGTCATACACCCACACTTGTGGAGGGATAGTAAAAAGACTTTCGATTACGAGTCGTCAATACATTTGGTTTTTGATAGTTTACTCTTCGCAGTGGCTATCTTACCACAATCTTGACACTCGTAAAACCCGTTCTTGTTTTCTGATATATTATGCTCGTAGGCGTCGTCGTCTGAAAGCCACGGTACAGGCATTTTTACCCGACGATAGCGATGACTGCGGAGCCAGCGAGGAACGCAACAGCAACAAATACCAGATAAATTAACATAGTCGAAGCAATCACGTATCCCACGAGCAGCGGCAGCCCGCCGAGGAATAGTGTTGCGATTGTGTACGATGCGCCGAGATACAGGAAGCCAAACAGGAAGAATACGGCTGCAAAAACACTCCGCTTCACTAACGCAACAAGCAGAGCCACAGCAGTCAATCCGACGATAAGGCCGAGTCCTGCGACTGTGAGCAGTCCCAACACTGAGAACGCAGCAACCAGTGCCTCAAGCGCGAGGCCTGTGAAACCTATCGCTGCGAACGACGCAGTGATAACACTCTCTTGCAGGAACGCCACAATACCGAGGACTGATAGTGGCATCAGGACTGTCGAGATTCCGAGCGTCGAGAGTCCAGAGAAGTTGCCACTGCTTCCGCTGCTGTCGCTATCTCCGTCACTATTGCCTAAGTCTTCGAGGTTGAACTTCCAGTCTTGATTGTCTGTCATTGTCTACGATGACAACTAACAGAGCAAGGTACTTAAGACTTCTGCTACCTGTTTGTTCTGTTCAGCCAGCAGTGAACACACTCGTCCTCTCCGTTGCGTGCGCGTTTATCTTCTGGTCGTTCATTCTCGCAGAACCAGCAGGTGAAGCTCATTGCTCACCCGCAAGTTCGTGCATCCGCTCTATTCTCCGGTCACGGAGAAGCTTGCCGAACTTCTCGCCGCCTATCTCGCTCGGGTCTCGGCCATCCTCGATTAACTCTCGACCGCCCACGTCGTCCATCGCCTGTACAGCCCGATTCAGCCGCTCACGAGCAAGCTCTTTCGGGAAGCCCGTCGCGGGTATCCGGCCCCACGAGTCCGCTGCTGCGAGGTCTACAAGCAGGTCAGGCTCGACGTGAAGCTGTGCCACGAGGTCGAAGATGGTGGCCTCGTTCATCTGCTCGATGCTGTGGAGTCGCATATGGTGGCGGTTTGCGTCACGCATCACCCGACGCTGATGGTTGCTCATTGATAGCCGGTTTGCAAAGCGTTCTGCGACCGCAAGCCCTTGCTTTGCGTGACCGTGATGGGACGGCCACTCTTCGCGTGGCGTCTCAAGCTTCCCAAAGTCGTGGGTGAGCGCAGCGAGCAGCCCATCAGGGTCGTTGCCACGGAACCTGAACATCTTATCAAGCACCATCATTGTGTGTGTAAAGGTACTCCCTTCAGCGTGGTGTTCAGGCGGCCCTGCGGGAACGTCTCGCAGCCTGTGTAAACGCGGGAAGCTGACCTCCAGAGCATCGACTGACGAGAGAACTTTGAAAAACTTCGCCGGGTCTTCGGCCTGCTTGAAGTTTTTCATCATCTCCATTCGTATTCGCTCTTTGGGTAGCTCGTCAATCTTTGGAGCCACGTCACGCATCAACACAGCCGTTCGTTGGTCAACTTCTGCGTCAAGTCGAGCAGCGAAACGTGCGCCACGCAAGACCCGAAGCGGGTCTTCTCGGAAGTGGTCACTGACGTGCTTGATGGTTCCAGTCTGTAGGTCGCCACGCCCACCGTGTGGGTCGAATAGCTCCGCTGTGCGGGGGTTGAGAGCCATTGCGTTAATCGTAATGTCTCTCCTGACTAAATCTCTCTCAAGAGCCTCTAATCGAGGAACGTCAGTAGGCACAGCAAACACCTCAAAGTCAGTGTGTCCATCACCATCATTCTGCTCTTCACGAGCTAAGGCTACCTCTCGGCCAAGGCTATCCGTGAATACGGGGAACGTTTCGTTCTCGATAGCTGTAAATCCCTCACGGGAGCGTAATTCACTGGGTTCTACTGAACAAACCATCAGGTCAATATCTGTTGAACCTTTGCCTCTGATGAAATCTCTCACCCAACCACCAACTACGAAGGTCTCAATCCCTTGAAACTCTTCTGGTAGTTCAACAGCAGGCAAGCTGTCAAACTCGTTCGATATATCTATTCTCTCCATACACTATTCTTTGTCGGTTCCTTATTAAATCTTTCGCACTGCTCTTCAACAGACTCACTGGACTCAATAATTCTGTGATGTTTTCTACACAAGACAACCAAATTTTCTTCATAATGAGCATTTTCTTCGTTCTCAAACTCTCTCACAGGAATTATATGGTGAACAGGTAACTTTTCTTCCGGGCTTTCTCTACAAACAAAGCACTTATTGTCGTACCTTTCTCTGATTCTATCAGCTATTTCAGTCCAAGAAGCTCCATAAGTCCTAATATCATCTCTCTCCATACTCTTATGATAACACTTATGTGAGCAAAAATTAGCTTCTTTGCTTCTATACTCAGGAACTTTAAATTTTTTGTCACAAAAACTACACTCCAATGCTTCTTTGCTCCAATGTGGGTGGTCTCTTCCTTTCCAAGATTCAGAGCGATGGCTATACTGACACTCTGGCGAGCAATAATTGTACTCAGACCGTTTATTTCTTGACTTCTTTATACGAATTTCATTCCCACAGTTATCACACGTTACAAGAACTCCCCTTATTGATTCTCCGTGTACTTGTGTATGATGAACCTTCATACCGCTTTCTGACTCAAAAACTTCTCCGCAAGTGGGACACTTACTGGTCATCTATAACTTCTTCACAGAGACGCGATATAGTAGCTCCATACGGTACTTCGTCTGTGCTAAAAAGCTTCAACCGAGCATCTTTTAACATCTGAAGCTCTTCTTCAGATACAGCAATACTCTTATTTCGTGCCATACTTAGCACTACGAGATACTACTATTTAAATCTTACGCCTTTACTCGACCATTACACCCATACTTCGAGGGTGGTACACAAAAGAGTTACGGCTTTTGTTCGACGGTTATCTCGTCGTAGTTATCCGGCTCGTCGGTCTGTTCGATAATCTTCGCTGCTCGCTCGAACGCATCGCACGCGCCTTTATCAAACTCACTGTCAGCAGCGATAGCCCGCACTCGGTGGGATTCCGCAAGCTCGTACATCAGTTCTGCGAGGGTCGGTCTCTCTTCCATACCAGACCTTGTTCACAGAGGCACTTAACTTTACGGGGTGAACACACTTCTCACTTCTCGACGCATCTATCAGTAAGCTCTCACAGAGAACATACCCTCGGGGTCTGGATGATAGGTCAAGCCGAGATACACTTCATTAGACTCGCCGCCTTGAACGAACGTACAGGCAGTCCACGAGTCTGACTGTGTAACGAGCGCAGCGACACCAATCAGGTCAGCCCACGCTCCGGTAATCTTTACTTCAAGGTCGAGTGGGCTTTCCTCGTCTCGGTACTCGGAGTACACAATGTCTCCGTCGTGATGCTCTCTATCAACAAGTCGCTCAATTTCATCAGTAATTGCTTCTACTTGCTCTTCAAAGTCGTCGTTTACAAATGTGTCTTGCATACACAAACACTTAGAACCGCAAGACAATAAGTGTGTCGATGGGTGCTACGGTGCTGTCACCCACCCCGGCTCAGTATCTTCTTCGCGCAAGTCTATCATCATTTCCCCGTCTGCCGGTCGTCGGGAAATATTGATTTCGTTTCTCGGTGGTGTGAACACAGTGACGTGTTCTTCGTTCACCTTCTCGGAGAGACGTTCATACTCTTCTTTCGAGGGCGCGATGATGTACAGTTGAGTTTTCACTGCTGCCGAAACAGTAGTCTTGACGCCCGGTTGTTCTCGCTTAACTGTCTTTGACATTCACAGTCAGCCCGTCTTCCTCCAGAAGACTGCTCGTTCTGGAAATGTGTTCTCCCTGAAGCATTATCGCTCCGTCGTCCTGAACCGTGCCGCCACAGCCGAGGCTGCTCTTGAGAGTGCTTGCCAAGTCTTCCACGTCAATGTTGCCCTCGAATCCACTAACGAGGGTGACAACCTTCCCATACCGACGTTCTTCTGTGTCAAGGGAAACGGTCGTCTCAGTCTTGTCTACGTCTTCGCAAACACACAGTTCGTTGGGTAGTCCGCACGTCGTACAAGTTTCAGTCATTTGCGTACAAGGTATGTTTCTCGTACTTACACTTAAGGGTTTTGCTCACTCGTCCACCACGCGGATGGACTCGACTTCACCAAGAACGTCGCGGCTCCGTCCGTCATACGTGTACACTTCGGGCGCATACGTGCGTGCGTAGATTGTGTCTGGCCCTGCGGAGTCTACAGAGATTCCGAAGTCTCCTTCGACACCGATTCGGAACGTGACTTGCCCCACGATGCTGCCATTGTCGTGGGTAATCTCTACTGTGTCTCCTTTTGATGGGTCTTCGAATGTCATCACTTGTGTGTACACACCCGGAGTATTTAATCGTTTCGCTTCACTGTTTTGTAGTCCTCACGACTCATTAGGTCTCCATCGAACTTGAGTCCCTTGTTACACTGAGAATCCCATAGGAACGTGTTCCCCTGTACACTGTCGAGAACTGCCGTCCCCGGAATCGTTGGTAAGTGGTCTTCTGGATTAGCTTCGTCCCACTCTTGCATCAACTGTTCGTCGTCTGCCGGTGGCAGTGCGGGTGCCGTTGACATACATATCCGTTAGTTCGGGAGACATTTAAATCTTTCGGCCAAAGACTTATATCCCCGGCCCGCCAATATCCACACATACAATGAACGCATCACAACTATATAACGAGCTACTCGATGCTAATAAAGACAAAGACGAGCTACGCAAGGTCGCAACAAAGATTATGGAAAAATCGTTCAATGATGACTCGGTAGAGTTTACATATCGGACTGAAAACCCCGAGCTTAACGTTGGAGAACCGACAGTCAATCCAAAGAAATTCTTTGTCGATGGTGTTCGCGTACAAAACTTTGGCACGAGTGCGGGTGCGAAAGTGAATATCAAAGGGAGCTACTACGACACCGCAGCAGAGACAGAAACACTTGTCTCACCCGGCGCAGACCTTTCAGCCGGTGGCCCCGGAAACGGACGACCGATTACTGTCGGCGCAAATGTAATTGTGACAATCAGCCCAAATGAAGTTAGGGGAGAAGGAGTAGTGATGTTTACAGAGGGGTACAGCTAACGTCCAAAAAGACGCTGCCAAAACGTCACTCTTTCTTTACCATTCCGCTCAGGTTCTCCTCCTTGTTCCCCACTTTCACTTCGTCGTTCGTGAACGGCTTCGGCTCTCCGTCCGCTGTCGTCTTCCTCCCCGTCGAGTTTCCCCCTGTATCTCGTTCTTCCATATTTTCAGGCACTATATCTCCCTTATCATCAGCTTCTTCATCAGCTTCTTGCTTGATTTCTTCTAACTCTTCGAGGTCTACGTCATCTTCCCGTGATGGTTCTTCCGTGTAAGATTGTTCAATACTCTCCGTAGCGTTGAGTCTGATGATAGAATCCCCAATATCAACTTCAATAGACTGACCGTTCTGTAACTGTCTCAGGTCATCTCCGTTGAGTTTAATTTCGTGGACTGACTTTGATTGTACACTCGGCATATAAAAGAGTAACGGTCGCAGTCACTTAAGTGTTGTGGTCAGTCAACATTCATCGCATCATCGAGAACCGGGTCGTAGCCGTCGTCCATCCGCTCTGTCAGTGTTTTCCTCTCCAAATACCACAGCACTGCGTCTGTGTATCCAAACTCAAACAAGTCCATTAGCGTCCCCGAATCATACTCTCCCTCATCTTCAAGATACTCATAGAGAATATCAGTATCCACGTCGTCTTCAAGGGCGTCTTCGAGGGCTTCGGTTGCCCCGCGTTCAATCGTTCTGTGAGAAGCCGGTGACTGTTTGTTGTACTTCCACCTGTCACCGAGCAGGTCAATCGCAGACTCAATCTCTTCATCGCTACGTACCATACACTCACGTATGCGCGCACAAGGTAAAAAGGTTTCCCCGACAAGTTTATATGTTCCCCCGAGTAAGGTATGAGTGTAATGACGGACGAACTCAGCCAAGCGTTGAACAACCTCGAAGCAATCAAGAACGGAGACGACCCTACCGAGAGTAGCGAAGCTGCGGCGTCGTCTGTGTCTACTGCGGACGCGGTGAACACAGCGGCCTCCGCTCCTGTCGGCACCGGCAACGATGCTCTGGATGCTGCTCGGCGTGTCGTCAATGAGGCTTTCGTAGAGAACGACTGGCTCTCTGACCACCTCTCCGTCGATGATATTACGGTCGCTGTTGCTGATTGGCCTCGGCGTCGTGGGCAGGCAAAGTACAACCAGCGGGCGACTGAACACGTCTTCGGAGAGCGGGTTCCGAAATCGAAGATTGAACGCGCCACTGGTGAGTACACTGTCCTGATTGCCGAGGGCATCTACGAGAATGATATGGACTGGAAGGACACGGTACTCCACGAAGTCGCACACTGTGTTGCGCACGCGAAGCACGATGTGTACCCGAAGCGCACTCGCAACGGCACGTCGAACGGCCACGAGCTTGCGTCTCACGGCCCGGTATGGAAACAGTTGGCAGAGAAGATTGGTGCTGACCCAACTTCGTGTGCGCCACGAAAGAACGAAGACCGCAAGCCGTACAGATTCGCCTGTGTTAATGGCTGTTGGGAGGCTGGAAAAGTTCGCCGCTCGAAGAAGATTCAGCAGCCGTGGACGCGCCACTGTAAGCAGTGTGGAGCCGACTGCGTGAGCTTCGATGCTGGCGATGAAATGCCAGACGAAGCGGGGACGTGCGCTGTCGAAAGTATAAAGTGGGACGACAGACAAAGTTACCTACGGAGTGATAAACAGCTATGACGAACAGGAGAGAGTATGTGTGAGTGGAAGGACGGCCCCGGAAAAATGTCATATCCTGATACAGTTAACTTGAAAACTGTTGGACGGCTTACCGATAACCACATCGAAGCGGACAACGTTTACGTTTCGTTCAGTGTGTTCGGCTCACACGTACAGATAACGTGGTATTTCGAGGAAGACAACACGCACGTCCAGACAGATAGAAGCCTGTCAGACTCACAGGAAGAGTACCTGATTTTCTTGGCGAAGCTGTGGGCACTCACAAGCTATAAGGACTTGCGGGAATAACTGTCTGCTATGACAGTAGAAGCAGACATACAGCTTGTCAACACAAACGAGACCGTCCAGCAGTTTGAGAGAATCGAGACCACAGAAGTCGGTCGTGTGCGCGTGTACTATGACCCACAGAACGCAGAGGTTTCGAACCATCTTCGCAGCACGAGCGCAGCTACAATGTCAGAGATGACCGATGAAGGACTGTTCTTTATGGAGTATCCACCGAACGCAACAGTCACGAACGTGCGTGTGAGCGAAGATGATACCTACGGCAACGAACTGATTGTATAACACAAGTCTTATTACACCTGAAGCACAATACAGAATTGCAATGTCACAGAGAATCCGAACCCGGTCGGCGGAAGACAGTCGAGTGCAGAAAGCACAGCGAATCGAAGTTAACGAGGTCTTCGAGCCTCGTGAGGGCATCTACGTGGCGGACTGCGTGAACGAGCGTGGTGAAGAGCGGCAGCGTGTTCTCATTCCGAGTAAGCTGTTCAGCGATAGTGAGGATATGATTTACCGTGCTGACGAGTACGTCTGCGGGAAGTACCTCTTGGCTGCGGCCCGTGAACACGATGGTGTTCGTGCTGACCTCGCACTCGCTCTCGAAGAGCGTGAAGCGCAGGTCGAGGAAGAAGAGCAAGAGGCAGTCGAGCGTGTCCGAGAGGTTCGTGAGAAGTCGAGCAATATCGAGACGGCGAAGAGCGCGATTCAGGGAGACCTGTAAGCCGGTCGTATTTTTCTGTTTATTCATATCTGATAGACACTTCTCTGTCTTGCGATTTCATTCGTAACCTATAAGTGTCTGTCTCTCCTACTTCTGGTTGCAATGTCAGCAAAACTCAAAGCAGGAGCGATTGGCGTAACCTTGTTCCTTGTCTTCGCAGCCTTACTCGGCTTTGCTGCGTATGAACAGGTTTCAGAAGGTCACACAGGCGTTGAAAAGAA
>Ga0209917_1000134_pt1 | contig 28148 bp, 30 predicted proteins | sample SalPon2_C_H2O_MG_FD_185710 | JGI IMG/M metagenome (GOLD analysis project Ga0209917, IMG submission 185710) | Salt pond water microbial communities from South San Francisco under conditions of wetland restoration - Salt Pond MetaG R2_C_H2O_MG... | ecosystem: Environmental > Aquatic > Non-marine... | reverse complement strand
CTGAACTCATCCCTATGGGTCTATATCAAACATATATTTCCCTCGCAAATAATACTTTGTACCGATGGCGGTGCGTTGTTGATGCGTGACGGTGCCCCCCGAGTATTTGGAATCAGTGTCAGGCGTCTCGTATCTCGTTCACCCTTGGGGTGACGTATTTCTGCCCCCCGTCATGCCAGTGCTTGTGCATTGACATCCTCCTGCGCCTGAAGACGCAAGAATCCCGAGCGGTGGGAGTTTCAGGTTTGCAACCATGATTCTACCACTTTTCGGGAACTCGTTTAACCCAGTCATCGTGGTCAGCGGCTGACTGGCGGTGTCAAACCGCCGTTACTCCTATCCTCGGCGTCGTAAACTCCCATCTGTTGTTTGTGCCAGCAGGGAGTCACCGTCGCTTCGACGGACTCGGAGTTACCTTTGGGCTTGCTCGACCAACAGGCACAAAGGCGAACCCTTCTAGGATTCGGGTTCACCGTGTTGGCGTTTCGGATACTGTCTCATTACTGGCGGGTAGACCGCCTCCGAAGGCCGTTCGGAATCGCTCCGTTCCGACCTGACCTGGCTTTCAAATACGAAGTGACACTACTTGAAACTGCGGATTAGAAACTCACGAATGCAATCGAACGTGGTTCGTGTAGGGTATTGTCGGATTCATCCTGCGGCTAAAGCCGCAGATATTCTCCTCGAATCTCTAAGAGTAATGTGAAAGAAACCGAACACAATGGTCGCAGTTCTTCGACCTCTCCGATTGATTTAGAACTGAGTCACGCGATTGCACTCACAAAGAAGTTGGCCCAAGCGGGCCGCCATGAGACGATCCTCGTGAATCTGTGTGGGTGTGGTGACAAGGATATGCAGACTGCCGCAGAGAAATTTGACCTCGATTGAAGCAGTTCTAGCACTCCCCCACTGTCTGAGATGGTTCCAGTGATACAAGTTATAAAGGAAGAAAGTTAACGTATCCAATACTACTAATATTACGCACTCAAGGGTTTATCGCAAAATGTTCGAGCTGACAGGCTTTCAGCGAGACCTGCTGTACGTGATCGCTGGCTTGGATGGGCCGAAGGGATTAGCGATCAAAGATGAACTTGAATTGGTCTACGGCAAGGAAATCGACCACGGTCAGTTGTATCCAAATCTCAATACTCTCGTTGAGAAAGGCCTAGTGACGAAGGAACCAATCGATGGTCGGGCCAATTCGTATTCGCTCACAGATCATGGCTACCGGGAGATCGATATACGACAGAAATGGGAACAGAAGTATCTCGATGATAGTCAGCTATCGTAGTGACTTTCGGATCGAACGCCTCACACGCAAGTGTGTTTCAGAGAGTATTTGATAGCTCTCACACAATAGTTTGGCGTGAGTTCCAACATCTTTCTGGCACGATCTTCGCCAGCGGATTTCGAGGCGACTGTTCGCGCAGCCGTTTCCATAGATGAGCATCCAGGGTGTCCTGAAGCAATTGCTGATATGGAGACGGTTCGATTATTCGGGGCTCCTGAAAGCCAGAGCGATACCTTCGAGAAGATGACTACCGGTGATCTCGTCTTGTTCCATCAGGACGGTGAGTATGTTGGTACTGGGTGGATCAAAACGACCTTTGAAGACGACCAGCAGTGGGTGAGCTCAACGTTGTGGAGTGATACCCAATCACCGCTCATTTACCTCATTGAGGAGTTCACCCCTGTTGCAGTTCCAATTTCGGCAGTCAATCGAATTTTCGGGTATGCAGACGGCTATACACCGCCGAATTTGATGCGGGTGGCTGGTAATCGCGTGGATAACCGCCCGAAAGCGATCGAACACGCTCTCAAACAGTATACCGACAAGCACAGCTAAACGAACGAAGGAGTTGGCCTGTCTTCAGACACCGTGTTTCCAGTACCAGATCTCTTCACCCACGGGGGACTCCCCATCATTGATATCTAACCGACTGAGGAACAAATCCCGAATAGCGAGTGTGACAACAAGTTCAACAGGCTCGTCGGTTGAATTCGACATCGAATCCAGTGAGCGTGGCCCACATGCTGAAGATGTCATAATCGTCGGTTGACGAAGTCTCGTCGTTTTACCTGTTGTTGGATAGTTCGCTGGTAAGATTGACATGCAATATCGGGGTTTGCAACTGTTGCTAAGACTGGAAAAACGATTTCAAGATCTTGATATAAATAGGGAATGAGGCTTCGGTGTTCAAATCCGATATCAACTCCTCTTGTTGTCGATTTATCTATTAGTCGGGGATACTGGGCCTGTCTTTTGGCTTATCTGTCCGGTCTCTTTTACTCGTCTTACGATCTCATTGCCTGCATACTCATCAAGTCTGGAGAGTATATCATCCATAGACTGAACGCCCCGTGGTTGCAGATATCGCATGCATTTGAGGCCGATCTCGTGCAGATCTTGTGTCGGAGCAGCTGTGGCTTCCTCTGCAACCCGGAACGCATAATCGTGTTCATGGGCCCCGTGAGCAGTATAGTGAACGCAGATGTTTGTCATAAACCCGACGAGAATCACCGTATCAATGTTATATGTCCGAAGAATATGCTCAATCTCTGTCCGGTGGAAAAAGTTGTATCGTTGTTTTTCAATGATATACTCAGCAGGCATCATGTCATTTTCATCGATCGAAAGGATCGGGTCAAACTGTTCAGCGCACGTGTCAACGAGCCCATGGGCTGGTTCGCAGGACTCAATTTCAGCTCCATAATCTGCAAAATCTTCTCGATGAACCTCTTTGCCCCAAATAATAGGGATATCTGCGTTTCTGGCATGCTCAACAACGGTATTGATATTTTCCATCACAGCGTCTCTACCACCGGGAATTGATCCGGCTCCCGAACTCATCGCTTCTTTACTCTCCGTGGTAGTTTGCTGTGGATCAACGACAATCAGAGCTGGTGTCTCGCCGATTGGATCATCCGTCATCGGAATCATTTGCACTTGTTTGTAATCTTCTTACCTATTAAACTCGCCTATAAAGGAATAGAAAGTTCAAATAAGAATATAAATGTCTAATATAGTGGAATATTTAACCAATTTCTCGATTAAATGAATGTTACTTCGATTTGCGTGTTTCCCAGTCATTCCAAGAGAGATCTCGGCCCGGGTATATGACGTTCGCAAGTGGCCAGTCGTCTGCAATCCACTCTCTGATACAGGCCGTTATTTCTTCAACTATCTCGTATCGGCGTGCTGTTTCTGAGACCCAATAATACACTGCAGCATCGTAGGTTTCCAGTTGTGAGGGTTGGATATACAAACATCCAAACTCCGTGTCAGTGTCGAGATCATGGACGCTGAAAGTGAATGAGTCGCGGCGTTGGTGTTCTTTTTGATGCCACGCGAGATCGATCCGATTTTGTTCAAGTGTGAGGTCTGCTGGGGGCCATGGATGATCTGGGCCGAAGGTATTCACAATTTGCTCACGACTTTCCATTACAGCATTGTAATCTGCTTCAGCGTCAGTGACTTCCAGTGGTCTGATAACGAATGATTCAGTTTGAACCCGACTTGGAATAGCAATTCCCTCTTCGATCAAATTTGGTGTTGTGAAAGGCATTTGTTTGGTTTTTCAACAGAGAATCGGTTATCAGTAGGTATAGATAGATACTTCTGGTAATATAAATAACTACTCACTGATGATACCAACAAATCCCGAAACAATTGGTGAAACACCTGCATTAGTAGTAATTGACCCACAACATGATTTCCTTGATCCTGATGGAGCGGTCTACTGTCCGTCCTCATCAGTTGCAGATACCGAACAGGTGATTACCAATATCAACACGCTTGTTGAGGCAGCGAGAGCAGCTGATCTACCAATTATCTGGACGAAGGAAAGTCACCGACCAGATCACTCCGATTATGGGGCCGAGATCCTCTCGGTTGAACAAGATCACACAATCGCTGAAACACCGGGCGAGGAGTTCGTTGATGAACTTGAAATCCCGGAAAGTGGGCTTCCAGCTGCTGAGTATGTCGTGCGGAAGCGACGCTACAACTGCTTCCATAACACCGATCTGATGCACCTCTTGTCAACCTTTGATATTGATACCATTTTGATTGCCGGTGTCACTACGAATGTCTGTGTTCATTACACGGCTCAGGGAGCCCACGAAAGGGATTTCGTCTTCCGCGTCATTGAGGACTGTACAGCCGGAACAAGTCAAAAATTACACGATGCTGCTTTAGAAATGCTCGATTATCTCCAACCTGGCGGCGTCCAATCTCTTGTCTCAGTTACTGAGAGCTTAGAAGAGTACTCCGGAAACCCTGTAGTCCAGCAGATCAAACAAGAGGGCTCAGTTGTTTGAGTGGATGTTAGCTCTCGGTGTCCCAGGTTCCTTTATTCGGAAAGTCGACGAATAAATCAATTTTCTCACGAGCATTCTCAAATATCGATGACCCGTGGAAGACAAGACCGATATCGAATTCATAGTCCTGCAGGCGTTCGACATTTCGTTCTGCGGCGATGAGATCATCTGAATAAATGGCCTCGACCATGATGAAATACCCTGCTGGTAGACCACGCCAGTCAGCACCGATCATCGCGTCACCTAACACTGCTATTGGTCTCTGGTCGGCGACCAGTGCATAGTTATCTGCACAGTGCCCTGGAATATGTACGGCGGTAAATGGGCCAATCTGCGTTTCATGCTCATAGCGGATATCAGGCTTATAGTTCGTATCGAGACGGGTCTGTACCGGAACGACTGTTTCTGGATGATAGTCATCTATGACTGCATCAAACCCACCGACATGATCATGATCACCATGTGTTAAGATCAGCCGTTCGGGGATGATGCCGATCGATTCGAGCCGATCAAGAAGTATCTCACTGGTATCGCTTGGACCTGTATCGATCAGTGTCGGTACGTCCCAATCGAAAAGGAATGATCGGTACCGTGCGGGTTCACGTGATAGCGTGAGGTCATACACATCGGGGGCAACTTCGGTAATTGGATCGGTTGTCTCTGGATTCATGATTGCTGAATACCTGTTGAACACGCTTGTAGGATGAGTTAAGATGTTTCCTAATATGATTGGGAAGAATCGGTATTTGTATCAAAGTATTAGGGAAAAAAGTTGGATAACGTCGTCTTCGTCTGGATCATATGGATGTGTATGCGAAATTCTCTGAAAAGTGGGGAATAACGATTGATAGTGCAGATCAGGAGGCCTTTGAGGAGATTCTCACGAACATGCAGGCAGCCAAAACGGCCATAGAAGACGAATCACAACCAGAATTTGAGCTGTTACATGCCACTCCACAGCAGTATAGTGATCGTGACGACCACTGGGTGCCCGGTGAAGAATCAGATCAGTATAATGCGTGGTTGACCCGATGCAATATTTCTGGCTCCCCCCACGGAAAGCTGACAGATCTTTCGGTTGGGATCAAGGATAATATCGCTGTTAGCGGTTTGCCATGCGCTGCGGGGTCAACTGTTATCTCATTTACTCCTCAAATCGATGCGACTGTTGTTGGGCGACTGCTTGAGGCTGGGGCAACTGTGCTCGGAAAACAAAATATGGATGCCTTTGCTCTCGGGGATGCTGGTGAACTACAGGATTTTGGGGTAACGTGGAATCCTCACGATAAGAGTCGTCTCGCAGGGGGCTCCTCAACTGGAGGTGCTGCGGCTGTTGCAGCCGGTGAGTGTGATGTATCAATCGGAACTGATCAGGCTGGTTCCGCTCGGAATCCGGCTGCGTGGTGTGGAGTTGTGGGCTGTAAGCCAACCTATGGCCTCATCCCCTATACTGGTGTCTTTGGAATGGACTTTGGAATTGATCACATCGGGATTCTCTCACAGGATGTGAGAACGAATGCTCGGGTATTAGAGGTCATTGGTGGTGAGGATCGACAAAATGGGTGTCGTCTTGATCCACGCCAACCCTACCGGTGTAAGGCTGACTCGTATACCGAACAGCTTGCTGACCCAACTGATGAGCTGACGATTGGGATTCTTACTGAGGGATTTGCGTGGCCAACGGGTGATTCTGCTGTTGAGGCCCTTGTGAGAGAGCAGCTGGATGCGTTGGCAGCTGAAGGGATATCACTGCAGACGGTGTCAGCCCCGACGCATGAGCTTGCAGTGGCTATCATCGGCGTAGTCGGTGCTCTTGGATCTGAAAACACGTACCGAAGGGGTGGTGTCGGAACGACCTCATCTGGTTGGCATTGGAAAGCTGCTGAGGAAGCGTTCAAAGATGGGCTGCAAAACCGCCCTGAAGAGCTATCTCCTGCGGTCATTGCATCGCTCCTCTTTGCCGAACAATGCTATCTTGATGGGAACGAGTCGATCTATGCGGATGCAAAAAATATTGCTCTCAAGCTTGATATGGAATATCAAGCATGTCTTGATCGCTGTGATGTGCTCGCAATGCCAACGGTGCCGTATACGGCATTTGAGCCTGCTGCAGATCAAGTCGAGCAGGTCAATCGGTTAGCGAAAATCCCTGTCAATACGGCTGGGTGTAATCAGACCGGCCATCCAGTAGTGTCTGTTCCTTGTGGAACTGTCGACGGGCTTCCCGTTGGACTCCAGTTGATCGGTTCAAAGTTTGATGAAGCGACGCTGTATCGCGCCGCACAGATGATCGAGGATTTGAGCGGGTGATCTAACAGAACTTACTCTCAAAGAACCTGGTAATTGCGTTGGCTCCTAACATCGATGTCGTTTCACTATCATCATCTAACGGCGGGGAAACTTCGACGAGATCCATCGCACCGATCGCTTCACAATCACCCAGTAGATCCATGGCTCGGAGGAATTGGGCACTGCTCATACCACCGGGCTCAGGAGTTCCAGTCCCCGGCGCATATGCAGGATCGACAGCATCGATATCTACCGTAAGGTACACAGCTTCTGTATCAGCTGCCGCGTGTTCTATTGCGTCTTTAATAACCGTCTCAATACCTTCTTCACGCACATCACGCATATATTTGACGAGCAATCCCTCTGAATCAACGATGTCCTCGAAGCCAGCCCATTCATACGCCCGGATGCCGATCATCGCATGGTTTGCATAGCTTCCTGAGGATAAATTATTGATACATGCCATCGGGGAGCCGTGCCAATGATCTCCATAGAGATCATTGCCCTCGATCGTATCGCTGTGTGCATCTAAATGAATCAGCCCCACGTCGCCATTGATCGTTTCAGCAAACGCATCGAAGGCGGGATACGTAAGGTAATGATCGCCTCCAAGCATGATCGGAAACGTGGTCTCAGCGATTGTGTTTGCATATCCCTTGACTTGTTTCCGCGTTCGTTCAACATCGTTTGGAACTGTTGGCACGTCTCCGCAGTCACGTAATGTCACATCTCGATGGACGACGTGACGATCAGTATCAGCGTTGTAGGCTCCATCAGAACCTCCGGCGAAGTGATCATTCCACGCACTTGCCTCTCGGAGTTTCTTTGGTCCGTACCGAGTGCCCGGTCGGCGAGATACTGCTCCATCGAATGGAGCCCCGAAAACGGCCACGTCTGTGTTTTCGGGCAATTCGTTTGGGTCAGCTGACGGTGCTTTCAGGAACGTTCCGGTGTTTGCAAACGCCAATTCTGGCAGGTCGTTGTAGTCTTGTTGTGTCATTGGTGAAGTTGTGTTTTCGGTTGGTTGATCGCTCGATTCATTCCCAAATGCCGCCTGCGAGATAATCAGCAACGGTTAGTGCAGCAAATGTGACAATAATAAATAACAGGCTGATAACTGCGATCGTTGGTGAGTAACTGTACCGTAGACTCGTGAAGATCTTAATCGGAACCGTTTGGATACTGAATCCCGATAGCAACCAGGCGATAATGTATTCATTCAGCGAGAGAATGAATGCGAATAGGAATCCAGCGACCACATTTGCCCGAACCAACGGAAAAGTGATCGTCCGGATAGTCACCAGTTGCGAGGCACCTAGATTTCTGGCTGCCTCCTCGAAGCTTTGGTCAAGTTCGGCCAGTCCTTGACTGATGAGGATAAATGGGAACGGAGTAAGGAAAATGGAGTGTGCAATTATTAGATTCCATATGTTCCCTGCGTTACCGATGGCGATAAAGAAAGTCATAAACATGACGCCAATGATCACAGGGGGGAGCATGATTGGCACTGTCGCAGCCATGGCTAGTAGTTTCCCGTATTTGTAGTCATACCGATCGAGACTATAAGCTGCTGTCCCTCCGATCGTGGTTGCGATAATAGCTGCTGGAATAGCAACTAAAATACTATTTTGGATCGCTCCCAGCCAATCTGTGATTTCGCCAAACCACCGGAAAGAGAGCCCTTCAGGAGGGAATACGAGAAACTCACCGCTGGTAAATGCCATTGCAGAAATGATAATTAACGGGGTTAATATGAACAAGAGAACAACCCACGCGAACACACGCATGATGGCTGCTGTCACTCTATCGCGTACGTTGAATCCACGACGATCTGCTAAGCTCATATTGATGCCCTCCGTTGACCGCCAATTAGGTACCAGCCAGTTCCGAGAATGACCCCAACGACGAGTAATAGCAGGATACTGATCGTCGCCCCGTATGGGATATTACCCTCCACACCAACTTGGTTGCCGATCAGAACCGCAAGCGTCCATTCGGATGGATTGCCAAGGATTCGCGGGAGGACATACACGCCCAACGAAAGTACAAAGACCAACATCGAACCACTGATGATCCCATTTTTTGTGAGTGGTAGTGTCACCTCTCTGAACGTCCTCAGTGGTCGTGCCCCAAGACTCCGTGAAGCTTCCTTCAGGCTGTCATCCACATCTCGAATACTAGTGTATAGTGTCAGCACCATGAATGGCAAAAACACATACACCATACCGATTACCAATGCCAAGTAGCTGGGTGCGAGTGCAGTTGGTTCATCAAGAATACCAATTGTCGCTGCGATCGTCGGAACTACACCATCATTTGAGAGAAGGACTTGCCACGCAAACGCCCTGATGATGAAGGTCAAAAATAACGAGGAAACGATAACAGAGAGATACACGCGTCTCCACCGCTCACTGTCCAGCGTTGCAATGTAGTATGCAAGTGGATAACCGATAGCTAACGATAGAATAGTGGTTACACCTGCGATCTGGAGAGTATATATCATCCGGCCTTGGAAGAGCTCACTTCCAAAGAATCGAACGTAGTTTTCAAGCGTAAATACAGGCTCAAAGAATCCACCCTCAACATTTTGGAACGTACTCACCACTATGAGTACAATCAGTGGGACTACAAAGAATAAGCTCAGCGCGAGTGCCGGGTATGAAACGATCAAATGCTTCACCCGGGGCAGAAGGTCAGTCTCAGTGATTCTCTCACTGAGTGTTGATTTTTCAGTACTCATTAATTTAATAGTAAACAATCATTGGCTGAGAGCCGAATACTGACGTTACTACCCACGTCGACATTGGTCTCTGCAACTCGCTGGACAGTAACGATCGTTTCGTCTGTTTCTGTGCGTACGTGATACTCGATTTGATCGCCGGTATAGCGTCTTACAGAAACTGATCCGTCGAATCTCGTGCTTTGCTCGCCAGATCCATCGGTTGCTGTTTGTGGATCGGTGAATGAAAGATGTTCTGGGCGGAACACAACTGACACGGAATCACCGACTTCCACGTTGTCAGTATCCGCTGAGTGTACCGTTGTGTGACCGCAGTTAACTGTTGATACGTTATCATTTATGGCTGAGATAGAGCCGGTAAGGATGTTCGCTGTTCCAACAAAGTTCGCTACAAATGGGGTCTTTGGGTTGGAATAAACTGATTCCGGCGACCCAACCTGCTCGAAGTGTCCATCGTTCATTACAACAATCCGATCTGACATCGTCAGTGCCTCTTTCTGATTGTGTGTAACCAAGATGGTCGTAATATCGAGCTTTTGTTGAATCCGTCGCAACTCTACTTGCATTGTCTCCCGGAGTTTTTTGTCTAAGCTCGCGAGGGGTTCATCAAGCAGGAGCACATCTGGCTCGGGAGCCACAGCCCGGGCTAGTGCGATCCGTTGTTGTTGTCCCCCTGAAAGCTGATCTGGCATGCGATCTTTTGTCTCGGGCAACTCAACCAATTCAAGCATCTCATCAACCCGGTCGTCAATGTAATCGCGCTCGTTTCCGCGGACTTTCAGCCCATAAGCAATATTTTCCTCGACGGTTTTGTGTGGGAAAAGCGCGAAATCCTGAAACACCATTCCGATATCCCGTTTGTCTGGAGGAACAGTGTTCATCCGATTCTCATTGATACCCACGAAGCCATTGGTTGGTGTCTCAAAGCCAGCGATCGTGCGCAATGTCGTTGTTTTGCCGCACCCACTTGGCCCAACGAGTGTGACAAACTCCCCGTCATCAACGACCAGTGAGACATCACTCACAGCTTCAACACCCCCTGGATAGCGTTTCGTAACCCCTTCTAAGACAACTCGTGACATGAGACTACTCCCCTACGATTAGCTCGTTCCACAGTTGATTGACAAGTGTTTCCTGTTCAATGTACAACTCAAAGTTTGGAATAATCGCTTCCTCGATTCCCGGTCCAGCAGCCTTCTCATATTCCTCATCACTAAGTTCGCTGTATTGTCGTTCGATCGCAGGAACCGTGAATAGATTCTTAGTGACCCGATCTTGCACCTCGGGTCGAGAGGCGTACTCAATAAATTGTTTTATTGCGTCAGTCTTCTCTGAGGTTTTAGGAGATACCCAACGACCACCACCGAGGACACCACCTTCATCGGGGAAGGTGCTCTGAACTGGTGCATCTTGGGTGACTCGGAGAACACGTGTGATATCGTGGTAGAGCATACCCGCTGGAATTTCACCACTTGCCAACCGTGATTGGAAATTCGCCTCGTTGGTGTACCAAAGAGCTGACTGTGATACGATGCCGCTCATCTCTTCAAAGACTTCTCTAATTCCCTCTTCACTTTGAAGCATTTCTTGCCCACTCAGCCGAGTTTCAGCTGTAATATCTGGAAGGAATCCAGTTACGGCTGGCGACATCATTGCCAGTTGGTCTTCGTACTGCGAATCCCACAAAGCGTTCCAAGTTGTTAGAGGGCTATCAAACTCCTCAGTATTATGCACCAAATTAACGAACCATCCCATAGCTCCAACGCCGATGACATCACCATCATCGTGGGTCATGAGATCACTTGCTATGTACTGGGTATTTTCGAACTCATTTTCACCCCAACGATGCCATATATCAGAGGTTAACCCACGGAGTACTCCTGGCACAGTCATGACGAGTAGATCCACTGGGGCATTCCCACTGCGAACTGCGCCTTCGAGATTTGGAATAACCTCAGCTGCACCACCGTGAGGCTCTGACTGTATTGTAATCCCAAATTCTTCTTCAAATGGAGTGAGGAGGCTTTCTTCAAGAATATCTTTGAACGCACCGCCGAACGATGAAACGGTAATCGAGTCGGTACCGCCACCACCACTGCCACCACCTCCACCTGAACAGCCAGCTAAGGCGGCCGTTCCAAGACCAGCAGCTGTCGCCGACAGCACTTGCCGACGCGAGCGCTGATTGGATCGTAGGGGAGAGGCCACAGCATTATTTGATGGATCTTCCATCTTTGACTTGTTTTTTGTCTTTTTATTTGGGTTATGATCGGCCATTTGAATCACATGAGTGAATTACGCTCTTGTTATTAAACGTCTTTCCTGATACCAGATGGAAGAAATAAATTACTACAGTTATGCATAGATAGTTACTTCTTGTACACACTACACGAGTGTCCCCCTAACAATACATACAATACTAGGTAATACAAATAACAATGACATCCACTTTTTATCCCTATATACCTGCATTAATCAAGAAGACTTAGTCAAAACCATATGTTAGTAACATAAAACCCTCATTTAGACAAATAACTTAAATATTACCGGGGTTGACGAATGATTGGTTGGAGAATAACACTGGCCTGCAGGTTAGATTTGAATCATGGACTCACAAATTCAATCAAAAAGAAAAATTCAGCAACTTGGTTCCTCTACGCTTGGAGTTACGATTCCCAAAGAATGGATTGAACAGCAAAACCTCACCAAAGGAGATCAGATCCTCATTCAAGAAGACGAGATTACAGGATCAATTTTGGTCGTTCCGGTTGACCAAACAGTTCACAATCGGAGTGTAACAATAAACATAGATACACTCACGCCTACAGAATTAACACAGGTTATCGTATCGCAGTATATCCTCTGCCGACAGACTATCAATATCCAATCTTCACAGCGTATCACAGAGGAACAATATAAGTCAATAACACAGATAGAGGAGCAATTAATCGGCGTTGGAATCATTGAAGATCAGAGTACTCACCTTACACTCCGATGTTCTGTGTCTGCAAAGGAATTCAATCTAAGCCGGTTGATTGAACGAATCCACCAAACAGAAGCGAGGATGCGAACCGATGCATTGACTGGATTGTTAGAGGATGATACGGAAGCTAGACACAGAGTCAAGGATCGATGCGGCCGCACAGAAAGCCTCTTTTTTCTCTTTTTGCGCCTTTTGTTCACAGCGTATCGAAATCCAAAATTAAACAAATCAATTGGATTAGACACTGGGTTTCCATTAATGGGATATCGATCCGTTGTACAAGATTTGGTTCTGATGGGGGATGTCAACCAACAGATCGCATTGTTAGCTGAGGACGCTCAGTGTCTGCCTTTGGATGATAACACCTCAACATTGGTGTCTGATATCGGGATCCCTCTCGAGGAAACGATTGAGGCCACAATCGATGGAATCACAAAAGCCGAGTTTCGTTCGACTAACAAAGCCGCTCACCAGCTTACTGACGTAAGAGAAGCGATTGAAACGTTTAATACCTATCTGGATGGTGTTCGTCCTGAACCGCTACTCATTCTTCAACGTATCTCGATGCTTCTTGACCGACACTCAGTGTTAACTGAGGATATTATTGAAGCCGCAATGCGCTTGTCTCTGCGTTCAGAATCAAATTTTCTCTCAGAAGTGAAAAGGGATTAATTATCTCCTGCCGATGGTTCGCCTAGAACGGGAACCCACGCTGAATCCCACCCGTTTGGGTGGGTAACTCAAAATTTACCAGGTTCCGAAAATAATTGCCAGAGTTGTTATCCAAAACAATGCAACAACGCCAGCCATTTTCTTGCGTTCAGTAGTTGACTCTTGTTTTATATTAACAGAAGCTGGAACACGGATACCACGCTTCCAGAGCCATACGATGAGTCCAGCCATAATAATCGCCTGATAGCTGACCGCTCCGAGAATTAATAGACTCAATCCTGTTTGATCCATCATGCTTCTACCTCCGTTGGGGTGAGATGGCTGAATTCGAATTCCGATGGCCAGATGAAACTAAGCAGAGGTGTAAGCACCAGTGCAATTCCATGACCTACAAGATATGTTATTGGGATACTGTATCCCGTATAGAGCATGTAGACGATGGCACTACCAACAACGATCGCAGTGGCAAACACGCTATTGGAACTTGTCTTTTCCCAATAAAGACAATAAAGCAATGGGAAGAACACAGCTGTCACACCTATTGAGTTAATCCAAATTAATGTTAGGAAGTCAACATTCCAAACAGCGTACGTAGTTGCAAGTGCTAGTGCCGTGAATAGCCCAATTGACAATCGTGCTACCCGGACTGTGCCTTTTGAATCAATATCTGTACTGATATATTTGCTATATATGTCTTTGGTAGCCAGTAGAGCTAAAGCAAGGATAGCTGAATCAACTGTTGATAGCACAAGCCCCATTAGGGTGGCAATAAAGATTGCCGCGGCAACCCCTCCAAGTAACGACGTGTATACCTCAATACCGGCATCACCAGGAGCACCAAGATCAGGAGCAAACACAAGGGCAAGAAGACCTACAATCCCATACATTGGAATCGTTGAAAACCACCCGATAGACCCGTATATGAAGGTACGAGAGATCTTATCACGTCGAACAGCCATCGCTCGTTGCCATACAGACATTGAGGCAACACCCCATAACGCCCAGCCTAAAAGGAAGGGTAGGCAGAATTCATAAAATGTTCCCCAACTGGGAATGAAAGATAACATTGTCCCCGGATCGGTATTGCTAACAAGTCCAGCATACATCGTGCTAATTCCTCCTCCTTCAACAACCATGTATGGGACAAACACAATCGTCAATATCACTGTCGTTGCTACCTGAACCCAATCTGTACTCAATGATGCCCATATACCTGTAATCACGGAGTACAAGAATACGATTCCAGCTGTGATTGCAGCAACAACGTACGGGTTGATTGAGGCTAATCCACCGATTATTTGTCCGGCCGCTCTGAGTTGAAGTGCGGCTGCCAGTAACATCGTATAAATACCAATCCCAACAAATAAGAGATGGTTTTTTTCATCGAGCCTTTTGTAGAAGAATTCCTGATACGTCATTGCATCAGGAAGCACTGATCGTAACCGCGAGGAGATAGGGATGATCGCAAATCCACCGACCACAATTGGTAGACCATACATCCAAATCCCAGAGATTCCAGTTAGATACACCGTTTGAGGAACAGCTACGAGATCTGCTCCCCACATGAAGGTTGCCATAAATGAAGCTGCTACGAATGGGCCTGTAGCTCTACGATTTGCCACAAAGAAGCCCTTTGTAGTCGACGTATCGACTTTTTGATTGCTGTACCACGCGATAGCGATCATAGCGATACCAAATCCGAACAGTATCGCATATCCTGCAATTGATTCCATTGCACTCAATTAGTTGCCAATATCATATATAAATCTGCGGTAAATGGTGTTAATTTCTACTTATTGTGGGTATAATCAACCAATCATGATTATTGTCTTCGTAGTTACGCAAACAGTACCAACACACCACAGTTGCTGATATACATCCAAAGAATCTTGATGAGAGCTAATGAAATAGTTCTTAGGTTCTTATTCGTGTTTTATCTACGTATTAATTTTTAATGCGTCCATTTATAAAAGCTTAGGATTTAATTTATTCTATTATGGGTCTATGAGTGAACAAAATGCACTATTACTGATTGCAACGGCACAGTGAACTACCCCACCCTACCGCTCGCCTGACGGCTCGCGCTTGAGGATTGGGCTTCCTGTTTCCACGACGCGCTTTGCAGATACAGGTGTATCCACAGAGAGCGCAGTCTCCACAGGCGTTAATTCGGAGTGTCCCGCTCCTAGCCGCTTCTTGATACCGCGAGAAAGAATGTTCCACGCCGCGTTCGCGTCTCTGTCTGCCTCAAACCCGCAGGCAGGACAGGAGTGTTCGCACTTGTATTCGAGCATCCGCAGGAACGTCCCCCACGCCGCCCCCGCTCGGTTCTGTGAGTTTCCCGGTAGTTCTACCAAGCCCTTCGCGTCGAGGTCTTCGACCGCCACAAGGTCGTATTCGGTGGCGTAGTAGTTCGACAACTTGTGGAGGAAGTCACGACGTTTGTTCTTCAACTCGGCGTGACGCTCGGCCACGACGCGGCGCTGTTCCTCCCAATTTGCAGACCCGTGTTGCTTCCGCGAGAGGTCGCGTTGGCCGCGTTCCAAGCGTTCGCGTTCGTCGCTGAGGTCGAGCGATTCAACGGCGGTTCCATCGGTGTCGTGGGCGTACTTGAGAATCCCTACGTCGATACCGATGCACTGCTCAGGATTCTCAGGGTTCGCGGGCGGGTCGTCAGGTGTTTCGACGCCGAGAATCGCGTACCACTTTCCAGTGGATTCCTGTTTGACCGTGACAGTCTTGATTTCGGCGCTGTTGGGCAGGTCGCGGTGGAAGGTGAGCGGGATTTCTCCAAGTTTCGAGAGCCACAGTGTTGTCCGACCGCTCGTGTTCTTGAGCTTGAAGCCGGATTGACTGTAGGTGAAACTGCGGTACTCGCCCGGAGCCTTCCAGTTGAGCGTCCCGACGCGGTAGCCGTTCTCTTTGCGTCCGCGGAGGGTTGAGAGGTTATCGTACAACCGCTGAACAACTTTCTGTAGGACTTTCGAGTGAAGTTTTTCAGGTCGTTCCACCACTTCTTGAGACTCGGCAGGAGTTTCTGTTCGCTGTATGCCGAGGTGTCGTCGGTACGGTTGAGCCGGTGGAGGAAGTGGTTGTAGACCTGCCTACAGGTATCGACAGTCCACGCTAACTGTTCTTCAGGAGCGTCGGACGGTCGGAGTCGATACCTGTAGTTGTAGTTCACGAGCGTTCTTCGATGAGTTCGTCAAGTCTCTCTTGGACGAACGAGGACAGACCCAGGTGATTTTCCTGAATCCACTACTCTTGGTCGTCGCGGATAAAGATAGTTTTGCGCGTTGCCACACCATAAGTTATGCAAACAACGTACCAAACAGTTGCGATTGCGTGGGTCTGTGGACTGAGCGGCGGACGTGTTTGACACTCGTGCGGCGCTGTATCCCCTCCCTACTCACTTGCTTCGCTCGTTCGTTGAGGAAGGGGCCTTAGCGCCTCAATTCAGGTAAATATCCCAACTGTGGGACAGGAAGCCACGTTGTTTACGACCCGGAGGATGTCACCACACGTACCGGCATTTCATCAAACCCAAGTTTGGATGCTTTTGGCTTGGGAACTAAGTTTCCATAATCGATATCAATTCGCTCGATTTCATCGAAAAGTCGTTCTAAGATGATCGGGGCTTCCAACCGGGCGATAGGTGCCCCAATACAATTGTGAGAACCACTTCCGAATGCCAAATGACCTGGATCTCGGTGGGGATCAAACATCTCTGGCTTATCAAACCGTTTGGGATCGCGGTTGGCCGCACCGATCCAGAGGATGACAGTCGCATCCCCCGGAATGGTTGTTTCCCCAAGCGTCATCTGTTTGGTTGCTTTCCGGGCACGGGCTTGAAGCGGACTTCTGTATCGAAGGACTTCCTCAAGAACCAGGCTTAGATCATAGTCTTCGATCTCTGAAATATACTCATGTTGGTCGAAGAGATAGACTGCATTGGTCAACAATTCAGACATTGTTCCTTGTCCAGCGAGTGCAAAATCAAAGCAGTTTGATCCGATCTCTTCGGCTGATAATGAGGTTTCTGCAACCAACTGAGAAATAAGGTCATTTTGTGGATTGGCCTGACGGTCATCAACTAATTCTTTGAAATATGTAGCAGCATCATCCATATGCCCACCTTTCACACTCGTTTTTGCACTGTCCTCGCTGGTCATCACTGATCGGAAGGTCTCTAACCACTCCAGCAGTTGTTTGTGATCTTTCTGTGGAATCCCGATAAATTCCATAATCACCCTCAGTGGGATTGGGACAGCAAAATCTTCAACAAGATCGAATGTACCATCAGAATCAGTCGCAATTGCTAATTGATCATTAGTGATTGATTGGATTGATTGCTCGATTCCTTGCAGCATCTGTGGACTGAAGTACTGAAACAATTCTCCTTTGACGCGCTTGTGATTTGGGCCATCAGACCACACCATGCCTGTGTCAAAGTACTCAAGTGGATCGTTCGTCTCCCCCTCAGTTAATTGAGGGCGTTTGAGCTGTTCGCCGTCTTGAAGCCCCTTCTTTACCAAATCATAGCTGAACACATCGTATACGTCTCGATGAGGATCATACTGAACTGGGGCTGTACTCCGTTTTGTATGATACCACTCAAATGGATCATGAAGAGCCTTATTGGAACGCAATCCTTTGGGGAGGTACTCAGCTGCTTCTCCGTCGACAACCTTTGAATCTGATGCCATGTGTACGCAGGGAACCCTACTTTGCTTAAATCTTTTCAGTATAATGGTCATATTGGATAAAATAAGTCGTATTCTTTGAGCCTTCCTGCGAAGTATGAACAGTTTGTTCTCATATGAACACGGTTCTAATATTAATATAATATATAGATGGCAACAAGAAAATCTTTAAATGTGCTCTCTTATCACGAAAAGAGACCCACACATGATTGTTATCCACTCAAAAGTGCCACTTTATTCTCACTCCAGAGATGAAGCTGGTGATATACTCGAAAAAATGGCATCGACATCACGAGACGAATCAGGGGTTATTGATTATCGTGTGACGTTTGATATCGAAGACCCCACAACGGCGAGGATCATCGAACAGTATGAGGATTGGGAAGCAGTTGAGTCACATGAATCAAGCAGCCATCTTGAGTGGTTTCAGGAAGCAATTGGGCCGCATATGTGTGCTGAACCCAAGTTGTTTCAGTATGAGGTAAACGAGAAAATTGAAGCAGAAGGTCCTTGATTTTGGTTAGATATCCTAAAGGGTAAGACCTCTACATTGGATACTGCCTGTTGATAATCACCGATCTGTCCCACATCATTGAACTTGTGTGGGCTTGGCTTCTATTTTCTCTCGGAATTAAAGAATTCTCTCCCGCCGAAATAGATATTTATGTCTTCCCCGGAGGAATTCGGTAGATCATGGAATATACTATCCCGAAAAAAAGTGGGGCATCGTTCCATATTGACGAGGGCGAACGCTTCGAAGTTACAAATCCAGAAGGCGAGCAGATCGCCGATCTTGTAGCGTTCAATAGGGACAACCTCTCGGAGAAGTATTCGCAAGCCTACACGAGGCACCTCAACGGCAAGCTGCGAATATCAACCGGAGATTCACTGTATACTACTGAGGGCAATCCTATTTTAACGATCACCAGTGATGATACCGGTGTCCACGACATCATGTACGGCCCCTGTAACGAGTGGATGCTCAGCGATATTTTCCCGGATGAGCCAGGTGGCTGTCGTGAGAACCTTTATCTCGCCACAAAACCGGCCGGCATCGAAGAAGGAGACGTCCCAAACACGATGAACATCTTCCAGAAGTCGATGGTCAAAGGCGACGATCAAGAGCTAGAGTTAGCCCGCAGTCCAGCTGCTCCTGGTGACGCCGTAGAATTCGAGGCAAACCAGGACGCGATTGTCGCAGTATCAGCTTGCTCGGCTGCTGATGAACCGAACGGTGACCAACTGACCCCGATCGGACTGCAGGTTCCAGATTACTCTACAATACACGGTGCGTCGATTCAAAACGAACACAACCACTGACAGTCTTTCATAACGGTAGCAAGGCGGATGCCACGGGGCTTGACCCCGAGGCAGATTATCCAGTAATATAACAAAATCTTTCTGGCTTAGTTGTGAACTGAATTGGTTGAATACTGCTACTGAACGATATATAGCACTCAAGATTTACATTTATCAAAACATATCAATCATAGTAGGTGTTTTCCCTGTGGTTTGGATTCATTCAGATGGATGAAGCCGAAACCAGAGCAGTCAAGTGGCATTTCGCGGCGCAAAACACTCACAACAACCGGTCTCGCAATAACCTCGATTGGTGGCCTGTCAGGCTGTCTTGGCGGCGGGTCTAACGGAGGTTCTAGTGGGGGTACCAATACTGCCACTGCAGATTCCGCGATTCAGTATAATGCTGTCAACGGGTGGGCGAATTACCAAGAGATTCGGAATACCTTCACCGATCAGTCAGGGATTCAATTTCCAGAGGATACGAAAAACAGCGGCCAGACATTGAACGCGCTTACGAATGAGGCCGAAAATCCGCAAGCTGACGCGGCTTACATGGGCATCACAGACTCAATCAAGGCGACTAATCGAGATCTAACGGCCCCGTATGAAGTCGATCACTTCGATGAGATTCCTGATGCGCTTAAACACTCTGAGGGGCATTATTTTTCGAATCACTACGCGACTGTCGGCTGGGCTGTCAATACAAATGCCGTCGAGGAACCGCCAGAGACATGGGAAGATCTGCTTGACGAACAATATGAGAATTCGATCGGGTTGTATAACCCTGATTCTGCATTCAATGGGTTCATAAATTACGTGAACGCGAACTTGGCGATGGGAGGCTCCCTCGATAATTTTGATCCAGGTATTCAGTTCTTTACTGATCTCCAAGATCGAGGGAATATTGTCTCGATGCCCAAACAGGGCGTCGTCACCAGTTTCTTCAAAGGTGAAATCCCGATTTTGCTGGCTTACGATTTCAATGCGTACCAAGCAAAATATCAGAGTGAGTTGAATGAAGATGAGGTCTCCGTTGTGGTACCTTCTGATCTCTCTGTCCAGGTGCCATATACGCTCAACTTGGTAAACGATGCGCCACGGCCAGAGGCGGGAAAACAGCTGCTTAATTTCCAGTTGAGCGATACTGGCCAGAAAATCTTCGCTCGAGCGTTTGTCAACCCCATTCGGGAGAGCGTCGCGATCCCCGATGATGTCCAAGAGAAGAAATTACCGAGCAGTGCGTACGATGCCTCCGAGCCAATCGATTATGAGGCGTTAGAAGCTAATCAAGAAAGTGCCCGGAGTCGGTTTGTCGACGAAATCCTTTAGAGACGTATCTATGTCGACATTATTTGAAGCCGATACTACGTGGTGGCCACGGATAGCCACGCTTGAATCGAAGCTTCCGTGGGCACTATCTCTCCCTGTGGGGCTCCTCTACGTTTTGTTCCTGGGCTTGCCATTACTGGTATTAGTACAGCTTAGTTTTGCAGGGGGGACACCAGTAGCAAACTATGTTGCTGTCTTCACGAATCCCTCGTATCGTGAAGCGTTGCTGTTGAGTGTGGGCATTTCTGTCTTCGTGACGGTCATCTCCGTTGGCTTAGGGTTGGTTATGGCATACTTTATCGGCCGAAGAGAGTTCCGTGGGAAACGACTGATTGTCGCGATCATTTCGTTTCCAATCAGTTTACCTGGTATCCTCGTCGCGTGGGCAGTGATTGTCATGATTGGACGTACCGGTGTGCTATCACAGACTGTCGGCTTCATTACCGGCACGGATCCTTCTACTTTCAGTAGTGCCTTCGGGATTGTTGGCCTGTTGATTGGCTATATTTATTTCACCCTTCCACGGGCAACGATGGCATTGGTTTCCTCGGTCGAAAAACTTGACCAGACCCTTGAGGAATCAGCGCATTCACTTGGGGCCTCGAAGCTGGAGACCTTCCGATATGTGACTCTACCAGCGATTGCACCAGGGATTGGATCAGCTGTTGTGCTCTCGTTTAGTGTGTGTATGGCTGCATTCGGAACGGCACTTTTGCTTGCCAGTGGTGAAGTGAATATTCTGCCGTTGAAAATTTACAGTATCATTCTGGGAACGTACGATTATGGAGTCGGATCAGCGTTGGCGATCGTGCTGACGGTCATCACTCTCGGTGTTATTTATGGCTACTCCCAGCTCTTTGGTGGTGAAATCTATGAGTAACCAGCGTGTCGACGGTAACATCGATCTAGGTCTCGTTGGATTTTATTTCATCAGTGCGGGCGTGATGGCATTTATTCTGCTCCCTATCATCACGATCTTTGCCTACTCGTTGGTCGGCTCATTTGATGGTGGATTCCTCTCTTCGCTGACCTTCGAGTACTACCGAACGGCCCTAACCAATAATTTCGATCCCTTCGTGATGAGTTTACAGATTGCCTTCGTGACAACACTGATTGACGTGAGTATCGGTGTTCCGGCAGCCTATGTTTTGGTCAAATATGATTTTCCATTCAACGATGTGCTTCGAGAGTTGACAATCCTTCCGATGGCCATCCCAGGTATTGTCATCGGTATTGGAGTCGTGCGGTTTTGGGGTGCTCCACGGTTAGGGCTTGATCTAGCTGGCACGACGATTCTGATTGTCGCTGTTCATGCGCTCTTCACAATGCCATTTATCATTCAGACAACGATGTCGACACTGGAATCGATTAATTTCCGGCAACTTGAGGAGAGTGCTCAATCACTCGGGGCTGGTTGGATTCAACTGTTTACGACGGTTATCTTGCCGAATATCTATAACGGTATCTTGGCCGGGGCCGTGATGGTATTTGCACTCTCGATGGGTGAATTCAATATCACCTTCTTTGTGTATTCACCGCTTAATACGACGCTCCCGATCGCGCTGTTTGGGGGCTTCCGTACTGCAACTGTTGGTGAGGCCAGTGCGCTTGCGTCATTTTTCATTGGGATCGTCCTTGTCTCGATCGTCTGCTTGCAGGCACTCTCAGATACGACAGTTCGCAGCAGTGGAGGGAACATATGAATTCCACCGTCCGGGCTACAGTGCGAACCGACCAGTATAGCAACCGACCATACACGATCAGTGAGGAAAACCCAGTATGACAACCGTTACAGTCGATGACATTCGAAAAGAGTTCGGTAATGAAACCGCAGTTGATGGAGTATCGCTAACCGTCGAAGATGGAGAGACAGTCGGTATCGTGGGCCCATCCGGCTGTGGGAAGACAACCACGCTTCGGACGATTGCCGGGCTAGAATCCCCTACTGAGGGACGGGTGTTGTTTGACGGTGAGGATGTCACCTCTGTTCCAGTCAAACAGCGGGAAGTCGGGCTGTTGTTTCAGTCCTACGCGCTGTTTGAAAACATGACCGTCCTTGAAAACGTAACCTTTGGGCCACGAATGCAGGGTCTCCCGGAAGATGAGGGTCGAAAGCGGGCACGAAGGCTCCTTGAAATGCTTGATATCGGGGAGTTAGAATCTCGACGGCCCCAGCAACTATCTGGCGGCCAACAACAACGCGTTGGGTTGGCTCGCGCGTTGGCTCCGGAACCGCGTATTCTCTTGTTGGATGAACCGATGACGGGGCTTGATGCAAAGCTCAAACGTCAACTCAGATCGAAGATCGGACATCTCCTTGACGAATTGGATGTAACGACTCTCTATGTGACCCACGATCAAGAAGAGGCAATGGCAATGTGTGATCGTATTGCCGTGATGAACAATGGTACTATAGAGCAGGTTGGGACACCTGATGAAGTGTATGAGAGACCAGCAAGTGAGTTTGTTGCAGATTTTATCGGAACCACGAATCTCCTCTCTGGGTGCGTTGAAAATGGTCATATCGATCTTGAGTTCACGTCGATTCCAACGCCGGAGTATTACGATCAACACGGTTCTGTTACAGTGGTCGCTCGGCCAGAGGTATTCTCACTCGGCGGTGATGATCTACAGGCGTCTGTCATCGATACGTTCTATCTTGGCGAACAGATTGAATTGGTGGCAACGCTCCCTAACGATCAAAACATAACCCTCAAACCGCAAAACGATATGTCCGTTGAACCAGGAGAGCAAGTGTCGCTTGGGGTCGATACCTCTCGGGTACACTTGCTTGAAGAGTGACGCGATAAATCACAAATCAACGATCGCTGATTCAATCTGTTTTTGCTGTCTGTGAATTGTCTCACCAATCTCTGCGATCTTCGATAAGATCGGATAGGTTACGTCGAGATCCTGATATAGGTACACATACAGATCACTGGTTGTATTTGTCGCTCCTACTGTACGCTTGGTGGCCATTATATGTTGTTGTCGGTCAGCTGCTATAGTGTCGCAGAGCTGGTGCTGCTGCGCTAGATATGTCCACTGGGCCTCTAAGCCAGCAAAGTCCAGCTGGTCGATTTCTGTTGTACTAAGTGTGTTGAGCTGTTGGGCACGCTTCAGCAAGCGTGATCCGGACTCAGTCACTGCATCCTGTTCGGAGTTGATACTCGACAAGAAGTGGTTGCGATCCTCAATTGCTGATATCACTTGGGAATGGAGCATAGAGTACAGCTGTGGTGTTACTTCGTTTGAATTGGCCACCAAGGCCGCCACTTCAGGAGTGAATTCGGCGGCGAAATGCTCGAGAAATGATTCGTCGTAATCTTCAGAATAATGTGGTACTGCCATCACTGTCGCCTCGAAGGATTCTCTGATCGCTGTGCACTGATCGATCGATGACCCCTGATCAAGTTGTATCGATCCAGCTGTCGATACTGGTGGTGATTCAGTTACGGGGATTGATTCAAGCTGCTTTTTAAATTCGGCATACGCCTGTATTTCGCGTTCAAGTCGTCGTGATTCAACTTGTAGTTCTGATTGTGCTTTCGATAGTATTGTCTTGATTTGGTTATCGATCGTCGTCGCATTCATTTGTGTGCTCTCTGTTAATTTATCTCGCTTGGAGGAGTCATGTCTGATAGCTACTTGGTGGTCGTCAAATTCACAACGGAAGTCGTTTGCCGGTGATATGTGAAGACGATCGGAGACATGGAAAAATTGAGTTAACTGATCGTATAGGGCTTTTCTATGAGTGTTTCATAATAATCATAGGAGTATGTATGATATATATCAAAATTAGAAACTGATAAGCGGTTATTTGTTGATCCTCATATGTGAGTGCTATGTATCCATCCCGTGAGATTCTACAAACAGGTACGCACCAATGACTGCTGTTGGAATTATCTCAGATATTCACCTTCGAGACGATCACTCGGAGGCCATTATTGAATCATTGAACGCAATACAGGACACAATGAGTACCACCCATGAGATTGCACATATCTTTGTCCTCGGTGATTTGATTGAGGATTCAGACTCACAGACTGATCGACACCACATTGAGCTGATACAGTCGCTCTTTGCTGACTGGGACTCACCGGTGACATATCTGCTCGGCAATCATGATATCCTGACTCTGTCGACCGATCTCCTCAGTGACACCCTCAAACAGGATACCTTTCAGGGGATTCAGATGGTTGCAGGGCAACCGTTTGTCTATCTGGACTCGACGGCGGCTGGGATCGCCAATCGTGGCCGTATTGGCCCTAAGCAACGAGGGTGGCTTGCTGAGTCGCTGCCAGACGGTGCCATTGTATTGAGCCATCATCCGCTTGGTCAGTTTTCGCTGGCCGACAACGTGTGGTTTCAGACGTATCCCGAACGTGGGCGGGTGTGGGATCGGAAGGAAGTGCTGGATATTATCGCCGATCGAGCCCGGGTAACGATCAGTGGGCATATCCACCAATCGAGTCAGTGTTCGTTTCGAGGACTCCAACATTTCTCAGTTAATGCTGTCAGCAAGGAAACTCCCTCAAAGCCGGTCAGCGGGAACTATGCGGTGCTTTCGGTTGCGGATGCAGGTACGGTGCAACTGGAACGGAACCTCGTCTGAGACGCTGTTGGCCACATATCATAGTTCTATATTGGATCTTCCTTTGCTATTGTCTTGACTCCGGCAGATGAGAGGGCACACTCGAGCCAGTGGTTGCGGAGTTGAGTCTGTTTTCAACCACCGTGCTTTCGGTACCAGACATTCTGACCCACTGGGGACTCCCCATCATTGATATCTAACCGACTGAGGAACAAATCCCGAATAGCGAGTGTGACAACAAGTTCAACAGGTTCGTTGTCATCGTCGATGACAGTGACGACACAGTGGCCATCCCGTTGCTCAATTGAATCGATCGTTCCGGTTGACCACCGTTCGATGTCATGTGTCGGTTTCCGGGCATGGATGCGGTCATGCTTCATACGAAAGACTCACGCATGGGGCTCTAGTCTGCCTCTCGCATATAATCGACCGCTTGCGAGCCCGTTTCCAGAATCGTCCGGATCCAACACTGATGGATTAACCAACAACATGGAATGTGTGTGCGGACTGTTGGTTAATATACTACAACCGGTCGCGCTGCTCGGTTAGGAACGAAACGAGGTCATCAACAGCGTCTGCTGGGAGTTCTTCTTGCCGAAAGACTCCCTTGAACGAGTCCTCGAAGTTGTCCTGTTCGAGTCGATCCAATACCATTCCGATCTGTCTTTCGAGCTTTACGGGGTCACCACGATGGACGTGCTGTTCGATGCGCTCGAAATCTGCACGCAGGCTGATCACGACCAGGTCTCGGGTATCGGTCTTCCGTCCGCTGTGTAGTTTCATCGCAAACAGCAGGGCCGCTTCCGGGATTCGTCCGTCGAGATCTTCGGCGACATCAAGAGATTCGATCGTGCTGTGTTCGTGAAGATAAGTTCGGATTGTCGTTCGGGGAGACTCATCTATCGGCGCTGTTGATCTGTGCTCGTCGGATTGTGGTGTGACGCATCGATCTCTCTGTCGTATTTGTCGGCGATGATCTCCAAAGCAGGCTCGTACGCCGGGCGATTTTCCATCATCTGATCGATTGCATCCTCCAAGGGGATGACAGGGTTACCGTCGACCCACTCGGTCTCGATAGTGGTTGTCTTCGGGAACAACACGTAGTGAACATTCCCAGTGACCTCGGTGGCGTCTGGACGCTCGTTGATCGTCGCATCGACGCCAAATCGCTGGAAGAACGCCATCCACCGTTCGACATCACGGTCGTGAACTTCGATGAACACCGGATAGTCGTCGTGGCTCCGCGCGATTTGATAGCCACCCTGTGTCCAGACATACGCAGCATCAATCTCTGTAAACGCAAACTCCATCCCAGCAAAGTGGGGAATGACGTATGCCTCCTCCTGAGAGATGCTATCGCGACTGTACAACGTCGCGATCATCTCTGCGTATTGCTCGCGCATCTCGTGATCGACGATTTGAATTCCACTATCGGTATTAGAGATAATATTTGCGTTTTCTAATCGCTCAACCCAGTCGTACACCCACGAGTAAGAGATGTCGATCTTGCTTGCGATACGGTTGATAGAATCGCCACGCTTGATTGCCAAGACAATCTTTCCAGCCGTCGCGTCCATCAATTCGATCATTATATGTGGTCTCCTGTTCGCAGTCGTACGGTTATTTGTAGTTATCTCTAAAGAGATAGAATCACATAGAACTTTCGCTTATCTCGCTCACTCTTTGGGTAACGTATTTCTGCCCGCTGTCATGCCAGTGCTTGTGTAACAACCACAGTGGCTTGTCGAGTTCAACCGGGATGAGATCGGTTCGTCGACAGACGAGCTGCCAAAATTGTCTGAGTGTTTCCTTATGATCCTCGTTGAATCGATCAAACTCGGCATCACCGCCACTGAGACGATTGGTAATCCCCACGATGTGGAAATCTACGGGGATCGAGATCGCTTCGATCCGGTTGAGCTCGTGGACTTCCTCATGCATCAATCGCAGCCAAAGTGGCCTGATCTTTCGGCCACTCAACGCGGGAAAATCGTAGTCATTGAGGGCCCGCTCGATTGATGGGGCATCATACCTCCCCTGTGAGGATTTGGCGTCGGGCTGGGGATTCGCAAGGAGTTGTTGTGGGTCACCCTCCCAATGTTTGGAGAGCGTTTTTGCCGTTCGATACCACCACTCTTGATCACGATGATCCATAATCTCGATTGAGCCAAAGAGTGCTTTGAGGTCGTCTTTTTTCTCCTCTTCGACGAGTTCTTCTGGAAAAAAGATCCAGTGGTGTTGTTCCCAGAGATTTCCACAGATCTGCCAGAGCCCAGTTGGCCCATCGGTCTGCTTGCTCTCCTTTGTTCCATCGTGAATATGGTTGGTCACACAGGTAAACGTCAAAAAGAGGGCAAGCTCTCTGTCGTCGAGGGCGAGTTCATCCAGAACGGCATACTCCGGAAGTCGATGGTCGGCGAAAAACCGTAGATTGGCTTCGTAATCGGCCATGATCTTCTGGAGTAACTCATCGAGTTCGTCGGGATGTTCGATCATTTCGAGTGAGTGTGTGATTGTGTTACGTGATAGCTTATCAATATATGGGGCTAAAATTTGCGGGGTTGTAAAGAAAGGCGTCCGTAACCGACTCACGAGCGTCCGTTAGTGTTGAGCTGTAGGTAGTCATGCTGGGTGACTGTCGATGCGTGTGCAAAAAGAAGCTGGGTCGGTCACTCTGTAGTGCTTGTCACTACGTTTTGGCTTACGTTTATCGCCCAACCGAAAGAGCACCCACCATGTCCGACCCCTTGGAGTTAATATATAACTCACCCGACTATCGGGGAGGGGAGGAACAGAGTCGCTGTCCGCATTTGAGAGCGTTGTCTGATCTCATTTACGTATTGCAATAGGTCGTGTACTCTGCATCATATTCCTTCGGTGGTGGTTGTTGAAATCGTGATGTCGCTTCATCCGATTCATATGGGTTTTTCAACACGTTGAGCAACGCCTTGAACCGTGAGAGATCCTCCTCTTCGACATACTGTGTGAGAGCGTTTTCCACGAGGTAGTTGCGGGGAATGTACCGTGGATTGGCCTGTTTCATCAGGTTCTCATCAAGGCCGACTGCAGCCACTTTGTGTTTAATTTGTTCGAACTCCGCAGATGAATAGATCGGGTCATCGAACGAGCCAGGATGTTCGAGTTCGAGGAATGTATTCGTATAATCTGCTCCGGATGATCGGAGCCAGTCTAAGACCTCATCAACGACTGTTTCCG
>Ga0209917_1000132_pt1 | contig 28342 bp, 30 predicted proteins | sample SalPon2_C_H2O_MG_FD_185710 | JGI IMG/M metagenome (GOLD analysis project Ga0209917, IMG submission 185710) | Salt pond water microbial communities from South San Francisco under conditions of wetland restoration - Salt Pond MetaG R2_C_H2O_MG... | ecosystem: Environmental > Aquatic > Non-marine... | reverse complement strand
CACCTGTTCGTTCTCGTGGTCGTGCATCGGCGAGGAGTGGCCCGCCGGCTTCTCGAACCACTCGAAGGAAAACTGCTCGCTGCCCGCCAGCGCGGCGCGCGCCCAGCCGGCTTCCGGCTCGTACGTCTCGGCGTCCTCGAAGGCGACGTGGTCCATGCGCCGTGAGATGACGCCCCACGGCATATCGGTTCGGGTCGCGGCCGACGCGTCGCCGACCCGTCCCGGTTCACGCCGTCGCCGCGATCAGTTCGATCAGCAGCGTCATCGATCCGACCGACGCGACCGTCGTGACGAACACGTTCAGCGAGGCGAACCCGGCGTCGCCGCCGAGTTCGGTCGCGAACACGTACGTCGACACCGCGGTCGGCGTGCCGAGCATCACGACGCCGGCGGTGAGCGTCGCCGCGTTGACGCCGAGCAGCGCGAGGGCCGCCCACGCGATGGCGGGCATACACGCCACCTTGAGCGCGACCACCGACGCGGTCGCCCCGCGGTCGATCGCCGCCCGGTCGACCTGCAGCGTGGCGCCGACACAGAGCAGCGCCAGCGGGAGCGCCAGCGACCCGGCCCAGCCCAGCGCCGTCGCGGCCGGACTCGGAACGCCGACCTCGAACCAGCCGATGGTCATCCCGGCGACGAGCGCCAGCAGGACGGGGTTACCCGCGAGCGACCGGAGGTGTCGCCCCACGGCCCCCCGTGTCGTCTCGCCGTTCATCGACACCAGCAAGAGTACGGTCAGCGGCACCTGGACCAGCGACCCGATCCCCAAGACGACGCTCGCGATCGCGGTCACGCGGGGGCCGAACGTCGCGGCGACGACGGGGAGCCCGAGGTACCCCACGTTCGAGTGGTACGACTGGACGACCGCGACGCTCCGGCGCGCGCTCGGCGAGCGGCGGCGGTGGACGACGCCGGCGACGACCGCCGTGCCGAGGTACGCGACGAGGACGGCGACGAGCAGTTCCCACGAGACGACCTCGCCGATGGCTTGGTCGTAGGTCGCGACGAACACCAGCGCCGGGAGCGCGCCGTAGTAGGCGGCCCGGTTGAGGACCTCCGTGCGGGCCGCGTCGAGGACGCCGGCGTACCGGAGCCCCGTCCCGACGAGGAGCAGCGCGAGCAGCCCGGCGAGTCGCACGAGGACCTCCATCTACACGCAGCGAGGCCATCCCCCCGGTTGACGGTTGCGGTCGCGGTCACGCAGGGGCCGTAGACAGCGCTACCCCGACTACAGGGTCGCGTCGCCGCCGCCACCGTCGACGACGATGGCCTGCCCGTTCACGTACCCGGAGCGCGGCGACGAGAGGAAGGCGACGGTGTTCCCGAGTTCGATCGGGTCGCCGATGCGGTCGAGCGGGTTGTCGACCCAGTCGGCGAGCCCCTCCTCGTAGGAGTCGTACTCGCCGCGCTCGATCGCCTGATCGACGAGTTCTCGGATCCGGCTCGTCTCGTGCGAGCCGGGGAGGACGGCGTTCGCGCGCACCTCCGGGCCGAGCTCTTTCGAGAGCGTCTTCTCCAAGCCGACGACGCTCATCCGCACCGCGTTCGACAGCACCAGCCCGTCTATCGCCTCTTTCACCGACCGCGAGGTGATCGTGACGATGGTCCCGCCGTCGCCGTCGGCCAGCGGCTCGGCGCACTTCCGGGCGAGGCGGACGACGCTCATCACGAGCAGTTCGTACGCCGCCTCCCAGTCCTCGTCGTCGGTGTCGAGGAACGCCCCCGAGGGCGGGCCGCCGGCCGAGGTGACGAGGTGGTCGAGCCGGCCGAACTCGTCGACCGTCGTCTCGACGAGCCGGTCGAGGTCGTCGGTGTCCGTGATGTCGCCCTGCACGGCGACGACGCGGGCGCCGTCGGCCGCCTCGCTTTGCAGCGACTCTTTCGCCGCCGCGAGGCGGTCGCCGTCGCGGCCGTTGATGACGACGTGTACCCCCTCGCGGACGAGCGCCTGGGCGGACGCGAAGCCGAGACCGCTGCTCGATGCCGTCGTCAGCGCGACGTTCCCCGAGATGTCGAGATCCATACGGAACCGATCGCCTCGCCGCCGTTTAACCGTTGGCGACGCGGCGGGCGTCGCCGCCGGGAGGCTCATTACCCGCCCGGCCGATTCCGGGGACATGGACGCGACACGGGGACGGACGGGCGAGGTGATCCGGCGTGGTCGGTGAGGCGCGCGATCCGGACGGCGACGCGGGGCCGCTCGACGGGCTCACGGTCCTCGACGCCTCCCGCGTGCTGGTGGGGCCGTTCTGTACCATGCAGCTCGGCGACCTCGGCGCCGAGGTCATCAAAATCGAGCGGCCGGGCGAGGGCGACCAGACGCGGACGTGGCGCCCGCCGGCGTTCGGTGAGGGAGAGGCGTCCGACCCCGACGACGCCCAGAGCGCCTACTACGCCAGCGTCAACCGAAACAAGCGCTCCGTCGAGTTGAACCTCGCGAGCGACGCGGGGCGGGCGGTGTTCCGCGATCTTGCCGGGGAGGCCGACGTGCTCGTCGAGAACTTCCGGGTCGGTAAGATGGCCGACTGGGGCCTCGACTACCCGGACCTCGCCGCCGCGAACCCCGAACTGATCTACTGCGGTATCTCCGGTTACGGCGAGTGGGGCCCCGACCGCGACGAGCCGGCCTACGACATCGTGATGCAGGCCCGCGGCGGGTTCATGTCGATGACGGGCGTCGAGGGGGGTCCGCCGGTTCGGATCGGGGTCGCGCTCGCCGACATCGGCGCCGGGATGTACGCGACCCAAGCGATCCTCGCGGCGCTCTTGGAACGCGAACTCGGCGACGGCACCGGCCAGAAGATCGACGTGAGCCTGCTCGACGGACAGGCGGCGTGGACCAGTTACATGGCCGCCAACTACTTCGCGAGCGGCGAGCCGCCGGGGCGGATGGGGAGCAAACACCCGAACATCGCCCCGTATCAGGCGTTCGAGACGACCGACGGCTACGTCGTCGTCGCCTGCGCCGCCGACGCGTTCTGGCCGAAACTCTGCGCGGCGCTCGATCGTCCGGACCTGCTGGCCGACGAGCGGTTCGAGACCAACGAGAGACGCGTGCGCAACCGGGACGCGCTCGACCCCGAACTTGACGCCGCGTTCGCTGACCTCACGACGGCGGCGGCCCTCGACCGACTCGGCGAACACGGGGTGCCCGCGAGCCGCGTTCGCGACATGGCCGAGGTGTTCGACGACCCGCAGCTGGCCGCACGCGACATGGTCGCCGAGTTCGACCACCCGACCGCCGGCCCGATGCGGGTGCCGGGGTCGCCGATGCACTTCTCGCGCACGCCGACGACGAACCGTCGCTATCCGCCGTCGCTCGGCGAACACACGGAGGCGGTGCTCGGCGAGTACGGGTACGGCGACGGCGACCTCGCGGAACTGAAAAATCTGGGAGCGATTCCGGACCGATAGCGGGGAGCGACGCGCTCAGTCGTCGTCGTTCTCGGCGGTGATCGGGTCGCTCTCCTCGTCGGTGAAGCCGGCCGACTCCTCCTGACGCTGCCGGGCCTCGGGGTCGAACTCGGCCTCGATGTCCTGGTACCGCGGGACGAAGGAGAGCTCGTGGTGGCTCTCGGTCTCGTGGCCGATGTACCGGTCTTCGAGGTCGAACTGCGCCTGCTCGTCGTTCTCGGCGATGTTCGCTAAGTCCTCGTAGACCGCGTGGGCGCCCGAGTGGAGCCCGTACAGCGTGATGAAGATGTACTGGTAGCCCAGGTCGCCGAGCTCCTCGAACGTGAGCGGGTCCTCCTGGGCGCCCCACTCGAACGACGAGGAGTAGTTGAAGGCGAGATCCAGGTCGGGGTGGGTCTCGTGGATCGTCTCGGCGTACTCGACCGCGTCCTCGCGGGACGGGTCGGGCATCTCGGGCCAGACGAGGTCGACGCCGGCGTCGGCGTAGATCCGGCCGCGTTCGAGGTGCTCCTCCCAGTCGCCGTTGGCGGAGCCGTACGCGTCGGTCCGGGCGATGATCACCGTGTCCTCGCTCTGCTTGGCGTCGACGGCCGCCTCGAAGCGCGACCGCGCCTGCTCGCGGGAGACGATCTGCTTGCCGGCGATGTGGCCGCACCGCTTCGGGGAGGTCTGGTCTTCGATGTGGACGGCGGCGACGCCGGCCTTCTCGTACTCGCGGACCGCGCGCCGGACGTTGTGGACGCCGCCGTAGCCGGTGTCGCAGTCGGCGACGACCGGGAGGTTCGTCGCCTCGACCATGCGCTTCGCGTTCTCGACCATCTCGGTCATCGTGACCATCTCCAGGTCGGGGAAGCCGAACTGGCCGAGGACGGTCGAGTAGCCGCTCATGTAGGCGGCGTCGACCCCGGCCATCTCGGCGAGGCGGGCGTCGAGCGCGTGGTAGATTCCGGGCGCGAACGTGTAGTCCTGCTCTTCGAACAGTTCGCGGAGCCGCCGGCCGGCCGGGTTGTCGATATCTTTCCGATAGACGTCGTCGTCGAGTTCGTTGGGATGCATTAGTGGCTCTCCGTCGTCGCGTCGTCGTCGAACCGCGCGGTGGTCGCGTCGGGTTGGTCGGTCGTCTCGTCGAATCGGTCGGTCGTCTCGTCGAATCGGTCGGCCGCACGCCGCGTGAACGTCGTCGGGTCCGGTCGCGGGCCGCGGCCGGTCCCGGCCATCGGGACGGCGCTCATCGCGACCCCCCGTCCGTCGCCCGGCGACGCGTCGGTCGCAGGTCGGGGACCAGCGGGGCGTCGCGCTCGGCTTCGGTCGGCGGCGGGCTCGGGCGCCGGCGGCTGTCGGTGGCCATCGGCTCCGTCGTGCGCGTCGTCGTGCGCGTCCTCGGGACGATGGGGGCACCCGCCTCTTCGGTGGTTGGCAGGCGCCCAGGGATCGGTCGCGTAGAAGGATCGGCGGTCGGGTCTCGCCCCGTCGCGGTCGGACGGCTCGTCGTTCGGTCGGTCTGTCGGTTCGTCGTGTCGGCCGTGGGTGTGGTGTCGTCAGGTGTCGTCATCGGGTCGTGTAGGGGGTTGCGGCGGTCGTCTGGTTATCGTGCTGTCGGCGGGTCGGGGCGCTGCGTGTCCGCGTACGGATACTGTCATTGCGATTGGTACGAGCGGGAGGATGGTAATAAACATAATGATTGATAATGATAATATTCGTTAATGTGTTTAGGGCCTTTAAATGGTGATTGGTACCTATCCGCACGGAATCGGGGAATCCGATCGGCGCCCCCGCGAGACGGCCGAATCGGACAGTTATAATCCGCCCCGGCGTGAACCGCCGGTATCGTGAACGAGCGAGACGCGCTTCGGGCGCTCGCGGCCGACCTGCCGCACGCCGGCGACGACGCCGCCGTCGTGGACGACACCGTGATCACGACCGACATGCTCCACGAGCGGACCGACTTCCCGCCGGGGACGACGCGCTACACCGCCGGGTGGCGCGCGGTCGGCGCGTCGCTCTCGGACGTGGCGGCGATGGGGGCGACGGCGACCGCGGCGGTCGCGGTGTACGCCGACAGCGACTTCGACGACGGGGGGCTCGACCGCTTCGTCGCCGGCGCGGTCGACGTCTGCGAGGCGGTCGACGCCGAGTACGTCGGCGGCGACCTCGACAGCCACGACGAGTTCACCACGGCCTCGACCGCCATCGGCACCCTCACCGGGGGCGGCGCAGTCAGGCGGTCTGGCGCGCGACCCGGCGACGCGCTCTGTGTCACCGGCGAGTGGGGACGCTCCGCCGCCGCGCTCCGATTATTTAAAAGAGATGACGACGAGGCGGTCGAGCGGGCGAACGACCTGTTTCGGTTCACGCCACGCGTCGCCGACGGGCTGGCGCTCGCCGACCGCGCGACCGCGATGATGGACTCCTCGGACGGGCTCGCGCGCTCGCTCCACCAGCTCGCCGAGGCGAGCGATGTCGGCTTCGAACTGGATCCCGACCGGGTTCCCGTTCACCCCGCCGTCGACGCGGTCGCCGACGATTCGGGCGAGCGCTTCGAACTGGCCGCGCACTTCGGCGAGGACTTCGAACTCGTCTGTACGCTCCCCGAGGAGGCGGTCCCCTCGGCTCGCGAGGCGTGTCCGGGCGGGCTGACTCGCGTGGGACGGGTCGTCGCCGACGGGGCGGGCGTGACGGCCGACGGCGACCCGCTCGCCGACCGCGGGTACACGCACGGGTCAGAGAGCGGTCCCAGCCGACCTCAGTAGTGCCAGGGGTACTCGCGGAACTGCGGCTCGCGCTTCTCGACGAACGCGTCGCGGCCCTCCGCCGCCTCGTCGGTCATGTACGCTAAGCGGGTCGCTTCGCCGGCGAACACCTGCTGGCCGACCATCCCGTCGTCGGTCATGTTGAAGGCGTACTTCAGCATGCGCATCGCGGTCGGCGACTTCTGCGTCATCTCGTCGGCCCACGCTATCGCCTCGTCTTCCAGCTCCTCGTGCGGGACCGCCTCGTTGACCATCCCCATGTCCGCGGCCTCCTCGGCCGAGTAGGTCTTCCCGCGGAAGAACACCTCGCGGGCCTTCTTCTGGCCGATCTGTTTCGCGAGGTACGCCGACCCGAACCCGCCGTCGAACGACGCCACGTCGGGGTCCGTCTGGAGGAACTTCGCGTGCTCGTCGCTGGCGAGCGTGAGGTCACAGACGACGTGTAACGAGTGGCCGCCGCCGACCGCCCACCCCGGCACGACCGCGACCACGGGCTTCGGCATGAACCGGATCAGCCGCTGGACTTCGAGGATGTGGAGGCGGCCCGCCCGCGCCTCCTTGACGAGCGGGTCGTCCTCCTCGCCGGCCTCGTCGTCGTCGCGGTACTCGTAGCCGGAGCCGCCCCGCACCGACTGGTCGCCGCCGGAACAGAACGCCCAGCCGCCGTCCTTCTCGGAGGGGCCGTTGCCGGTGAGCAGCACACACCCCACGTCGGCCTGCTTTCGCGCGTGGTCGAGCGCGGCGTACAGCTCGTCGACGGTGCCGGGGCGGAACGCGTTCCGGACCTCCGGGCGGTCGAACGCGATCCGGACGACCGGCACGTCGACGCCGCGGTGATAGGTGATGTCGTCGAACTCGTCTGTCACCTGTTCCCACGCGTCGGGGTCGAAGAGATCCGAGACCATGCCCTCCGTTGGCGGGCGATCGCATAAACGACGGCGGTTGACGGCCTCCTCCGGCGACTCCCGGACGACTCGCGGCCGAGTCTCGCAAGTATTGCGCGATCCTGTGACCTCCGATAAACCGCGAAACACAGGAAAACGGCCGTCTGGGGCCTTATGAACCACGTACTCTGCCGATCGGTCGTCACCGGATCGTGCCGTCGTTGCTGGTGGCGCGAGGGTGTTGGTCCCCGACGCCGTTGTGTGGCTATGTACGACGCGAACTCGCCGCCGACGCGCCGGTCGTTCCTCGCCGCAGCCGGCGGCGCCGCGACGCTCGGACTCGCCGGCTGTCTCGGCGGCGACGAAGGCGGACTCGACGAACTGACGGTCGCACACATGCCGATCTACCCCGACCTCCAGTGGTACGTGATGGAGGGCGAAGGCTACTTCTCGTCGATCGACGCCGAAATCGACGGGCGGGAGTTCACCGACGGCCCGGCGATCGTGCAAGCGTTCAGCGGCGGCAACATCGACGTCGCGATGTTCGGTATCGTCCCGGCGATGATCGTCATCGACAACGATATCCCGGCGCAGGTGACGGCGGCGAACATCCGCGAGCCGATGGGGATCATGGCCGAACAGTCGTTCCACGACACCTTCGAGCAACACGGCAGCGACGCGTTCGACGTGTGGGCCGAGGAGAACGGGCGTCCCTTCCGCTTTGGGACCTTCCCACAGGGGAGCGTCCCCGACGTGTTGCTCCGCTACTGGCTCAGGGAGACCGGCGTCGACCCCGAGGCGAACGACAGCGTGGAGATCCGCGAGATCAACGGCGCGAACGCGGTCTGGCAGGCGATAAACGGCGGCGACATCGACGGCACCTCGATCATGGAGCCGGTCCCGACGATCGCGCAGGCGGAGGGCTCGTCGGTCACGATGCTCCGGACGGCCGCCGAGATACTCCCCGGCCAGCCGGCGGCGGTCACGCTGATGAGCGACGAGGTCCGTGACTCCCCGCTCGCGGCGCAGTTCCTCGAACAGCACGTCCGCGCGACCGAGTTTATCGGCGCAAACCCCGACGCGACGGCCCAACACGTCGAGTCGGGGATCGGAATGCCCGCTGACCGCGCGCGGAAGGCGCTCGACTCGCCGCTCTCGAACTTCGTCACCGACCCGGCGTCCATCAGCGAGGCGACGCCCGTCTTCTCGGAGTTCGCGGCGTCGAACGGCCAGATCGACGAACAGCTCACCAACGACCAGATATTCGACCGGAGCGTCTACGACTCGCTGTAATGGCTACCGACACCAGACGGGAGGTCGACGGGAGCGCGCTGGGCGTCGATATCGCCCTCGGAGACCCGCGGCGACTGCTCCGCGGCGCCGCGGGGCTGGCCGGGTTCGTCGTGGTCTGGCACCTCGTCTCGCTCACGCAGCCGGCTATCGTCTTGCCCTCGCCGGTCGCGGTCGCGGCGGAGTTCCGGGGGCAACTCGCCTCGGGAGCGATGCCGGCGGCGCTGGTCTCGAGCGTTCGACACTGGATCCCCGGCACGCTCGTCGGCACGGGCCTCGGCGTCGGCGCCGGCGTCGCGTTCGCGTGGAGCGGCCTGCTCGACGACGTGACGGCGCCGTTAGTCCGGGTGTTACGCCCCGTCCCGCCGCTCGCGCTCATCGGCTTCGCCATCGCGTGGTTCGGCCTCAACCACGCCGGCGCGGCGTTCATCATCGCCGTCGGCGGGTTCTGGATCAACTTCTACGCGAGTTACGGCGCCGTCGAGGCGGTCTCCGACGACCTGATCGACGTGGGGCGGACCCTCGGCGTGCGCAGCGACCTCGATATGGTCCGGTCGGTCGTCCTGCCGGCGTCGCTGCCGGGGATCATGACGGGCATCCGCACCGGGCTCGGCCGCTGCTGGATGCTCGTGATCGCCGCCGAGATATTCTCCGTGCCGGGCGTCGGTCGCGAGATTCTCCGCGCGAGCAACAACCTCCGGGTCGACCGCGCGCTCGCGTACATCTTCGTGTTGAGCCTGCTGTATCTCGTCGTCGACGTGGCGTTCCGCGCGGTCCAACGCCGGGTGTTAGCATGGCAGGCATGAACCGCGGCTCCGGAGCGACGGGCGGGTCGCCCACGGGAGACGGCGGCGACCCCGGCGTCGTCCTCGACGGCGTCGGGAAGACGTACGACGACGGCGGGACGCCGGTTCGCGCGCTAGACGACGTGTCGTTTTCGGTGGCGGACGGCGAGTTCGTCTGTCTCGTCGGCCCGTCCGGCTGCGGGAAGACGACGCTGTTCCGGATCATCGCCGGGCTGACCCAGGCCACCGACGGGGCCGTCCGGGTCGCCGGCACGCCCGTCACCGACCCCACGACCGACATGGGCGTGGTGTTCCAGGAGTACCACCTCTTCCCGTGGCTCACCGTCGCGGAGAACGTCGCCTTCGGGCTCGAACGGACCGACCGGAGCGAGGCCGAGCGCGAGCGGCGGGTCGACGAGATGCTCGACCTCGTCGGCCTCACCGAGTTCCGCGACTCGTACCCGAAGTCGCTCTCGGGCGGGATGAAACAGCGCGTCGCCATCGCGCGGTCGCTCGCGGTCGACCCGGAACTGCTCGTCATGGACGAGCCGTTCGGCGCGGTCGACGCCCAGACCCGCGAGATGCTCCAGCGGGAGCTGCTCGACGTGTGGGGGTCGACCGGCAAGACCGTGCTGTTCGTCACCCACGACGTGGCCGAAGCGGTGACGCTCGCCGACCGCATCGTCGTGATGGCGGCCGAACCGGGCCGCGTCGACTCGGTCGTCGACGTCGACGTGCCGCGCCCGCGCGAGCGCGGCGACCCGGCGTTCGGCGACCACGTCGCCCGCGTCCGGGAACTGATCGGCGCGGGGCCGTGACAACTGATCGGCGCGGGGCCGTGGCGAGATGAGCGGCACGCGGTCGCGAAGCGAGTCGGCGCTTCGCCGGCGACCACCCGTCCCGTCTCAGTCCCCGTCTCCCTCGTCTACGACGGCGGCCAGTTCGTCGATGTGCGTTCGGAGGACGGTGAGGGTCGCGTCGGCGTCGGCGTACCCCTGTTCGTAGTCGTCCAGCGTGGACTCGGCCGCTTCGAGGAAGCGTTCGAGGGCGTCGTCGACGGAGTCGTCGGTCATACAGCCCGGTTCGACCGCCGTCGGGTTATACCCTCGGCGCCGGGAGCGGGGGATCTGACCGGGGGATTTATCGCCGGTGCGGTAATATTGTGTGGTATGAGAAATACCGACGCGAAAAACGCGTGCGTCCGACGACCCGCCGCCGGCGCGGGGAGCCCATGATCCCCGGCTCGGCGGCGCCCGGCCGGTCCGCGACCGGAGGGCGGTCCGCGGTGATCGCGACCGACCTGTCCGAGGCGAGCGAGACGATGATCGAATCCGACACCGGGCTCTCCTGTCTGGACCGGATCGGCGTCGACCGCATCCACCTCGTGACGGTCGTCCCCTCGAACATCCACTCCGGGATGCCGGGGATGAACTTCCAGAAGCGGCGGAAGCGGGCGCTCAAGCGGTACCGGTCGACCATCGAAGCCGAGGGGTTCGGGGTCGAGACGCACGTCGTCCGCGGGACGCCGCACCGCCGGATAAACGGCATCGCCGAGTCGATCGCGGCCGACCTGATCTTGGTCGGCTCCCGCGGGAAGAGTCCCCTCGAAAACCGCGTCATCGGGTCGACGGCGCGCAACTTGGCCCGCACGGCCGTCGTTCCGCTGCTCGTCGACCGCATCGAGCGCGGCGTCGACGACCCGGAGACGGTCCGCCGGCACCTGTTTAAACGGACGCTGCTCGCGACGGACTTCTCGGAGAACGCCGAGCGCGCGTTTCAGGCGCTCGAATACCTCCGGTACGCGACCGCCGAGGTGACGCTCGTCCACGTCCGGTCGCCGAAAGACGAAACGAGCGACGACGACCCCGCCGGGCGGCTGGGCGACCTGGCCGAGCGCCTCGACGACTGGGGGTTGGAGGCGCGGACCGAGGTCCGACGGGGCGACCCCGCCACGGAGATCCTCGCGGCAGAGGAGGAACACGACCCGAGCACCCTGCTCGTCGGCTCTCGCGGGCGCAGCCGGCTCCGGCGACTCCTGCTCGGGAGCGTCTCCGAGGAGATAGTCACTCGCGCGACCGGGAACGTCTTCCTGGTGCCGCCGCCGCGCACGGCCTGACGGCGCAGCGGCGCTGCCCGCGTGAGTCGACGAGTCGGCGATGCCGCACGGGTCGTTAGCAGGATGTCGCAAGATTGTGTTATCCATACACAAGCCTTTTACAAGTACGCGCCGTACAACCTCGTAATACCATGCCGGACTCCCTGTCAGAACAGCTCCAAAGCGACATGCAATGCGAGGGGCTCTTAGAGTGTTTCCACGGGCTCAAGCCGCTCGACCGAGAGTGTTTCAGAGCCCTCGTCGAGAGCGACGACCCCATGACGATCGACGCGGTGGCGGAGGAGGTCGACCGCGAGCGGTCCACCGCCTACCGAGCGATCCAGCGCCTCTTGCAGACGGGCTTTATCAGCAAAGAACAGATCAACTACGATCAGGGCGGCTACTACCACGTGTACTCGCCGACCGACCCCGAGCAGATCACGAACGAGATGCAGCGGATGCTCAACGACTGGTACGCGAAGATGGGCCAACTCATCCAGGAGTTCGAAGAGAAGTACGACGGCTCGGAGACCGAGTCCGTCACCGCGTCGAGTTAATCACGGCTCGGTTGCGGAAGCGGCTGTTCGCCGACTCGACCGTTTTTCGTTGTATCGCGCGTTCGTCGTCAGCGGCGGCGCAGCGCGTAGACGGCGTACCCGACGGCCGCGAGCAGCCCGCCGTAGAGCAGGCTCCCGTACACCGCCGGCGAAGCCTTGACGTACTCGCCGAACGGGTCGGTCAACGCGAGGACGCCGACGACGAGCGCCACGGAGATGAAGATGCCCACCGCACCGAATACTTTGAACGCCGCGTCGAGGTCTAGACCACGCGATTCGTGTCCGGTCGAATGACTCATACTCCTCGGTACGGCTGCCACGTATAAATGGACCCGGCGGCGTTCTCACGCTAAGAGAACGCGACAGCGCGCCTCGACGGCACGGACGCGCGATGCCGTTTAAAACCGTGCTCGCGTCGCTCCGCTCAGGCCCCGCTCTCGGGATGCCCCTCGACGATGGCGACACCCGAGGAGGCGCCGATCCGCGTCGCGCCGGCGTCGAGCATCGCCGCCGCCTCCTCGTAGGAGCCGACGCCGCCGGATGCTTTCACCGGGAGGTACTCGCTCATCAGTTCCACGTCGGCGACGACGGCGCCGCCGTCGGCGAAGCCCGTCGAGGTCTTCACCATGTCGGCGTCGGCGGCGACCGCGGCCTCGCAGGCCCGGCGTTTCTCCTCGTCGGTTAAGAGTGCGGTCTCGATGATCACCTTCACCGGGATCGGTACCGCGGCGACCACGTCGGAGAGTTCGGCCGCGACCACGTCGTCTTCGCCGGCCTTCAGCCGACCGACGTTGATCACGATGTCGATCTCGTCGGCGCCGTGGTCCCACGCGCGGACGGCCTCGTCGCGCTTCGCCTTCGGCGCGTGCTGGCCGTGCGGGAACCCGACCACGGTCGCGACCGTCTCGGGCGCGTTCGCGTAGTCGGTCGCCTCCGCGACGTAGCACGGCGGGATACAGGCGTTTAACCCGTTGTCCGCGGCCTCGTCGAGAACGGTCTTCACGTCGTCCCAGGTCGTCTCCGGGCCGAGGACGGTGTGGTCGATGCTGGCGGCGAACTCGTCGCGGTTCATGCGCGTACCGTTCGCGCGACCGATAAAAGGCGTACCGACCTGCAGAGCGGCGGGTCGCCGACGGACCGTCTCCCGACGCCGCCGAACGGTTGGATTCAAGTCCGCCGCAGGGGAACCGGGTGGTATGCAACCGGGAGATCGCGTCCGCGTCGACCGCGGGGACGTCACGAACGAGGGCGTACTGCTCCCCTCGACGACTCGCGACCACCTCGTCGTCAAGATCGACGGGGGGTACAACGTCGGTATCGACCGCGAGGCGGCCGACGTGGAAGTGCTCGAATCGGGGGTCAGAGACGTCGACGAGGGGGCCGACGCGGGCGGCGGCGAGGCCTCCGAGATCACCTTCGACGACGACCTCCCGACGATTTCGCTCATCTCCACCGGCGGGACCATCGCCTCCACCGTCGACTACCGGACCGGCGCGGTCACCGCCCAGTTCGACGCCGAGGACGTGTTGCGGGCCGTCCCCGACCTCGCCGGGCGCGCGAACTACCGCGGGCGCGTCGTCGCCAACATCCTCTCCGAGAACATGGACCCGCCGATCTGGCAGGAGCTCGCCACCGCCGTCAGCGAGGAGATCGAGGCCGGCGCCGACGGCGTCGTCGTCATGCACGGCACCGACACGATGCAGTACTCCGCCTCCGCGCTCTCCTTCATGCTCGACGCGCCGGTCCCGGTCGTGTTCACCGGGAGCCAGCGCTCCGCGGACCGCCCCTCCTCCGACAACGTGATGAACGCGGTGTGCGCCGTCGAGGCCGCGAAGGCCGACCACGCCGAGACGCTCGTCTGCATGCACGCCGACGCCTCCGACGACGCCTGCGCGCTCCACCGCGGCACCCGCGTCCGGAAGAACCACACCTCCCGCCGGGACGCCTTCGAGACGGTCGGCGCCGCCCCCCTCGGTCGCATCGACTACGCGGCGGCGGCCGAGGCGGGGGCCGACGGCGACGCGGCCGACGCCGCCATCGAGTGGGCTCGGGAGCCGCAACCACGGGGCGAGACCGATATCGCGACCGCGACCGACCTCGACGCCGACGTGGAGCTGGTGACGTTCACGCCCGGCATGGACCCGGCGGCGTGGGACTACCTCGACGGAAAAGACGGCGTCGTGGTCGTGGGGACCGGGCTCGGACACGTCCACACCGACCTCATCCCGCGGATCGAGGAACTGGTCGACGGCGGCACCGTCGTCGCGATGACGAGCCAGTGTCTCGCCGGCCGCGTCTGCGACCGGGTGTACGACACCGGCCGCGACCTCCTCGACGCCGGCGTCGTCGAGGCGGGCGACACCCTCCCCGGCACCGCGAAGGTGAAACTGATGTGGGCGCTCGCGAACCTGTCTGACCCCGCCGACGCGATGACGCGCGACCTCGCCGGCGAACTCACCGAGGAGTCACAGCCCTGGCGATGACGGCGCCCGGCGCGGAGTCGTCCGTCACCCCCGTCATCCGCGAGGCCAGCCCCGCGGACGCCGACGCGGTCGCGGCGTTCACGCGGGACACGTGGGGCGAGCGCCACGAGGACTACATCCCGCGAGTGTTCGCGGAGTGGGCGGCGTCCGACGACTCCGACAGCGCCACGCTCGTCGCGACGCTCCCGCCCGCGGCGCTCGACGGGAGCGACGCGATTGCGAGCGACGACGCCCGCGAACCGGAGGACACCCTCGTCGCCGGCGACGGGACGGGCGCCGCGCCGGAGGGCGAGCCGGAGGCGGTCGTCGGCTGTATCCAGGGCGTCCTGCTCTCCGAGTGGGAGGCGTGGGGGCAGGGGATCCGCGTCGACCCCGCGGCTCGCGGCTTCGGCGTCGGGACCGCGCTCTCTAAGGCCGCGCTCGGCTGGGCCCGCGACCGCGGCGCGACCGTGTGCCGCAACATGGTGTTCTCGTGGAACGTCATGGGGCTCGGGCAGTCGCGCGCCGCCGGCTTCGACCCCGCGACCGAGTTCCGCTTCGCGGAGCCGGCCCCGGACTCGTCGGCCCTCGACGACGACGCGGAAACGGCCGCCGTCGGCGTCGTCGCCGACCCCGACCCGAACGCCGCCTGGGCGTTCTGGACGACCAGCGACGCCCGATCGCACTTAAACGGGCTCGCGTTGGACCCCGAGGAGCCGTGGGCCTGCTCGGCGCTCACCCGCGAGCGACTGGTGACGGCCGCCGCCGAGGACCGACTGCTCGCGGTCGCCGACGCGGACGGATTCGCCGGGTTCGCGGTCCGGGTTCGGGTCAGCGAGCAGGGGGCGGACGGCGAGGCGGTCCGAACCGCGGTGTACGGGGTCGCCGCGTGGCGCGACGCCGACGCGGCGGACGCGCTGTACGACGCCGTCGCCGCGGACGCCGCCGCGGTCGACGCGGCCGGCGCGCGAGTCCTGATCCCCGAGACGGTCGATCACGTGAGCGACACGGGCGCGAGCCGGGTCGCCGTCGCCGCCGAACCGGACTTCGTGATGCGCGCCGACCTCACGGGCGAGCGACCATGAGCGCCCTCGGCGTCGCGCTCCCGTGGTCGCTCCCGCTCACGCTGGTGATATACGGCGTCCTCGTCGCGGCCGCGGCGTGGATCTACCGGGACGCGAGCGCACGCGGGAACCGCTACGCGCTCCTCTGGGCGCTCGCGACGCTCGTCTTCGCCATCGTCCCGGTGCTCGTGTACCTGTATCGCTACCGCGACGCCGGTCCCGCGCCGTGACCCGCACCGATCACTTATCAATATCGGCCCAAACCGCACGAACGAATGCCCTCCGTCAGCCTCCCGCCGCGGCTCCGAGCGCTCGCTCGCGGTCGCCGTCCGCGCGCCCTCTCGGTCGCGGCCGCGAACGTGCTCCCGCTCGTCGGCGTCGTCGCGCTCGACTGGAACGCCGCCGCCCTGATGGCGCTCTACTGGTTCGAGCTGGGTATCACGGCCGGCTGGGCGCTCGTCCGCGCGCTGTTCGCCGGGCGACCGTCCGAACTCGACCGAGACGGACTCGTCGTCGGCCCGCTCGCGCAGCGGCGCGCCGGCCTGTCCGTCCCCCGGACCGGCGTCGAGGTCCGGCTCTCCTCGCTGCTCGTCCTCCCCGTCGCGGCGCCGGTCCTCGCGGCCGTCTGGGCGGTCGTCGGGGTCCTCACGGTCGGCGTCGTCGCTGACGGCGGGCTGGCGCCCGGCGCGCTCGACACCGTGACGCTCGCGGTCCTCGCCGTCTTCGTCGCGGAGGGCGCGACGACGCTCGTCGAGTACTTCGGACGCGGCGAGTACCGCGACCACAGCGCCCAGACCGCGATCCAAGGCGTGTTCGTCCGCGGGGCGGCGATCTTCTTCAGCGCGCTGTTCACCGTCACCGTCGTCGCCGCCGGGACGCTGGAAGACGACACGCCGATAAGCGCGCTCGATCCGGACGCGATCGGCCTCCCGCTCCTGCTCGGCGTCGTCGCCGTGAAGTTCGCCTTCGACCTCTCGGGGCTGTACGGCGACCGACTGGCCGCGTTCGACGAGTCGTCGTCGCTCGATCTGGGGTTCGCCTACGACCCGCCCGCGGCGGAGCCGGTCGACGGCTCGCTGACGGGGACGGTTCGGACCGTCCGTCAGTCCCGCCGGAGCCGACTCGCGGGGGCGCTGACCACGCCGCTCGGCCACCCCGGCCTGTGGTACCTCGCCGCGGTTCCCGCGCTCGTGGCCGCGCTGTTCGCGATCGGCGGCGAGTGGGAGACCGTGGCCGCCCTCCTCGCGGTCGCGGTCGTCGTCCCGCTGGGGGTGGCCGCGCTCGACCACGAACTGCGATACGGGCTCGTCGCCTACCGCGCCGGCGACGAGGCGCTCGTCGCCCGCGACCGCCTGTCCGGCGCGACCCTGTGGCGCGTCGAACCGTGGGACGAGACGGCCCTGCGCGTGACGCGGGGGCGGCTCGACCGGCGGCTCGGCACGGCGACCGTCGTGATCGAACTCCGCGACGACGAGTACCGGATTCCGGGGCTCGCGGACCCGGAGCCGGTGCTCTCCGTCTTCGACAGGCGGGCGGAGCGACCCGACGGGGCGACCGACGACTGACGGTCCCGCCGACGCGCCCCCGCGATATCGCACGTGATACGCAAACCCGAACGCCTAATGGCGCCCGCGCCGCCCGTGGTGACATGTTCGCGACGCTGCCGGACGCCCTCCGCCTGTTCGTCGTCCCCGTCTTCGCGTGGGCGGCCCTGCGGGACGTTCGGACTCGACGCCTCCCGAACCGGGTCTGGCCGCCGCTGTACGCGTTCGGGGCCCTGCTCTTGATCTGGGAGACCGCGGCGGTGTGGCCCCTCGCCGGCCTCGAAGGGACGCGGTTCGCGGTGCGGGTCGCGATCAGCCTCCTCTTCGTCGCCCCGCTGGGATACGCGTTCTGGTACCTCGGCGCGTTCGGCGGGGCGGACGCGAAGGCGCTGATCGCGCTCGCCGTCCTCTTCCCGACCTTCCCCGCCTACGAGATAGCCGGGGCGGAGCTCCCGCTCGTCGACACCCTGCTCGGCGTGTTCTCGCTCACGATCCTCACGAACACGGTCCTGCTCGCGCTCGCCTACCCGCTCGGGCTCGCCGGGAGCAACCTCCTCCGCGGAGAGCTCTCGCCGACGATGTTCTTCGCGCGGCCGGTGACGACCGACTCGCTGCCGGCCCGCCACGGGCGGCTGTTCGAGGACGACGACGGCCGGACGCGGAACGGCCTCGATCTGGACGCCCTCCGGATGTACCTCCGCTGGCGCGGCCTGACGCTCGCGGAGTTCCGCGCGAACCCGGACCGCTTCCGCGACCCCGCGAGCGTCGGCGAGACGCACGACCCGACCGACGGCGCGACCCATCTCAGCCCGCGGACGGACGGCGGAACCGCGACCGGCGACGCGGGCGAGAGCGATCCCTGGGCCGCAGCGCGCTTTTTCGACGAGATCGACCACAGCGCGTACGGGACCGACGCCGAGACGCTCCGCGGCGGCCTGGCGGTCGTCGCGCGGCAGGACCGCGTGCTGGTGTCGCCGGGGATGCCGTTCGTCGTCCCGATGGCGGTCGGACTGGTCGTCTCGCTGACCTACGGTGACGTGCTGTTCGCGGCGCTCGGCGCTATCGGACTGGTTTAAATAGGGTACCCTCTCGCCGTCTCCTTTTATACCGGGTCGCCGCTCACGCTCGGGAGCGTTTATGAATCGCCTCGCGGGTCGCCGCGGTCAGTTTCCCGCGCGGAGGTCGCCGACGGTGAGCACCCGCGTCCCGACCGGCTGTTTCACGAACTCGCCGACCTCGCGGCCGAACAGCCCGCTGACGCCGCGCTGGGCGGCCACGTCGAGCAGCCGTTGGCCGATAACGCCGTCGATGACGACGGTGTGCGGGGCCGTCTCGGCGCCTTCGACCGCGCCGAAGGCGTCGACCGCGTCGACCTCCGCGAGGACGCTGCGGTCGTCACCGAGGAGCCGGGCGCGGTCGCTGCCGGCGTCGACGACCTCTTGCACGTGTTCTTCGATCGATCGCGGCTCGTCGTCGAGGACGGCGTCGTCCGCGTCGTCGGCTTCGTGTGCGCTCTCGTCGGCTTCGCTCGTGCTCTCGTCAGATTCACCCGCGTTCTCGTCGGCTTCGTTAGCACTCTCGTCGTCGGGCTCGGAGACCGCCTCGGCCGCTCGACGCTCGGCGCTCTCCTCGGTTTCGGCCTCGGCCTCGGAACCGACCGCTTGGGCCGCCGACTCCGCCGCCGCGTCCGTCGCGGCCGACGGTGCGGCCTCGACCGCCTCCACGAGTCCCCCCTCTACCGCACCGCCGGCCTGGGCGCCGTCGGCGACGACACCGTCGTCGCCCGCCGCCGCGCCCGCCGCCTCGCCCCCCGCCGTGCGGTCGCCGTCGTCGCTCGCCGGCTTCGCTCCGTCCCCGGAGCGGTCGGCGCCGTCGCTCGCGGTCGCGTCTCCAGCGCCGCTCTCGGGGGCGTCTCCAGCGCCGCCCTTGGGGCCGCTTCCGTCGTCGTCCGCGGCCGCCTTCCGGAGGTTCGGCTCGTCGGCGAGGCTGCTGTACGGCACCTTCCCGCGGAGCGCCTCGAAGACGGCGTTGCGGCCGAGGTCCTCGACCGACTCGCCCGGCGGCGCGAACGCGACGTAGTCGACGTTCCCCACCTGCGCGAGTTCGCGGAGGATCAACTCGCCGCCCCGGTCGCCGTCGAGGAAGGCGGTGACGGTCCGGTCGGCGGTCAGGTCCGCCACCGCGTCGGGGACGTTCGTCCCCTCGACGGCGACCGCGTTCTTGATCCCGCAGTCGAGAAGCGTGAGCACGTCGGCGCGCCCCTCGACGACGATGACGGCGTCCGAGTCGCCGACGCGGGGGCCGGCGGGGAGCCCCTCGTAGTCGACGATTCCCTCGACGCGGGCGGCCTCTCGGACCTCTTCGAGGATGTCGTTGCTCGCGAGGCTCGTCTCCTCGAAGCCGCCGGCGATGAGCTCCTTCGCGCGCTCGACGACCTCGCGGCGTTTCGCCGCCCGAACGTCCTCGATGCTCGTGACCTCGACCGAGGCGTGACAGGGGCCGATGCGGTCGATGGTCTCTAAGGCGGCGGCGAGAATCGCGGTCTCGACCTTATCGAGGCTCGACGCGACCGTGACCTCGCCGAACGACTGGCCGTTCTCGGACTCGACGGCGACGTCGATGCGGCCGACCCGCGAGGACTCTTGGAGGTCCCGTAAGTCGAGCTCGTCGCCGAGGAGTCCCTCCGTCTGCCCGAACACCGCGCCGACGACGTCGCTCCGTTCGACGACGCCGTCGGCCGCGATGGTGGCGTGGATGAGATATTTTTCAGTGTCTTTCATGATGGTGAATGGTGATGAGTGGACGGTACAGACCGCCCGTGTGCTGTTGTGTCCGTCGCCGAAAATAGTTATCGCACCTGACTGCGTTGCCGGTTATTGAAGAAAAATTCTCTTCGACAGTGTCGTTCGAATCAGTCAAATACTATTTAACCAACGAGTTGTAACGTTGTCCCAGATGAGTCGAGTTCGAAGCGATCTCGTATGGATACCGATATTCGCGGTCCTCGTCGCGCTCGCCGTGCCGTGGCCGCTGTGGGGCGTCGACCGAGTCGTCGCCGGCTTACCGGTGTGGATCTGGTGGCACGTGGCGTGGCTCGGACTGTGTACCGTCCTGTTCTCGCGGTTCGTCGGGAGCGGCGCGTGGGAGCGAGGCATGGGTCACTCGGAGGCGGACGGCGGCGCGGCGATCGGGGGTGACCGACGGTGACGCTCGGCCTCTCGCTCGGCATCGTCGTGGGCTATCTCGTCTTTGCGCTCGCCATCGGTCTCGTCGCCTACCGCGTCTCCGAGTCGACCGCCGAGGACTACTACCTCGCGAACCGCTCTATCGGGACGGCCGTCCTCCTCTTTACGACGTTCGCGACGCTGCTCTCCGCGTTCACGTTCTTCGGCGGGCCGAACCTCGCGTTCGCCGCCGGCCCGGAGTGGCTGATCGTGATGGGGACGTTAGACGGCGTGTTGTTCGCGGTGCTGTGGTACGTCATCGGCTACAAACAGTGGTTGATAGGCGACCGAAACGGGTACGTCACGCTCGGCGAGATGCTCGGGGACCGGTTCGGCTCCGTCGGCCTGCGCGCGCTCGTCGCCGGGGTGAGCCTCCTCTGGCTGTTCCCGTACGTCATGCTCCAGCAGATGGGCGCCGGCGAGGCGCTCGTGGGGCTCACCGACGGCGCCGTCCCCTACTGGGGCGGCGCGGCGCTGGTCACCGGATTCATGATCCTCTACGTCGTCCTCGCCGGGATGCGCGGCGTGGCGTGGACCGACACCGTGCAGGGGCTGTTCATGCTCTCCGTCGTCTGGATCGCCGCCGTGTGGGTGGTCTCGGCGGTCGGCGGCGTCGGCGCGGCCACCGGCGCGATGCTCGACGCGAAGCCCTCGTTCGGGTCGTTCGGCGGCGGCCTCTACTCGCCCGGCTTCATCATCTCCACGGCGATCACCATCGCGTTCGGCGTGACGATGTTCCCGCAGATCAACCAGCGGTTCTTCGTCGCGCGGTCCGGCGAGACGCTGAAGCGCTCGTTCGTCCTGTGGCCCGTGTTGGTCCTCCTCCTTTTCCTCCCCGCGTTCATGCTCGGCGCGTGGGCGGCCGGGATGCCGATATCGGTGCCGGAGGGCGCCAACGTGCTCCCCGTCGTCTTAAACGAGTACACGCCCGCGTGGTTCGCGGCGCTCGTGGTCGCGGGGGCGATGGCCGCGATGATGTCCTCGTCGGACTCGATGCTGCTCTCCGGGTCGTCGTACTTCACCCGCGACCTCTACCGCCCCGTCATCAACGCCACCGCGTCCGACCGCCGTGAGGCGTGGGTCGCCCGCGTCGGCGTCGCCGTCTTCGCCCTCCTCGCGTTCGTCGCGAGCCTCTTCCGGCCCGGCACGCTGATCGAGGTCGGCGACACCGCGTTCTCCGGGTTCGCGCTGCTCGCGCTCCCCGTGATCTGTGCGCTCTACTGGGAGCGAACGACGCGCACCGGGATGGTCGTCGGCGTGCTCGTCCCGCAGGTCGCGTACCTCGCGGTGGTGCTGTCCGCCGTCGTCGCCGCCGTGCCGACGCTGCCGCGCACGGTCGCCGGCGGATGGGACGTGGCGCTCGGGCTGATGGCGCTGTCGGCGATACTCACCGTCGGCGTCTCGCTTCTCACCGCGCCGACCGCGGACAGCGACGCCTCGCGGTTCGCGGTCGCCGGCGACTGACGGCGGTCGCCGTCGCCGTCGGCTTCGGCTGACGCCGCCCTCGGCTTCCGCTTTTCGGGTCGATAGATAAAGAACAGCCGCGGATCCCGGCTCAGTCGTCGAGTTTCTCGGCGACCGACTCGGGGGCGCCGTCGATGTCGCTCGGGGCGGCCTCCTTCGACGCCGGCCCCTCCGGGAGCGTGTCGAACTCGGGGTCGAACAGCTGGAGCGCGGTCCGGATCGTCTCCCAGTCGTCCTCGCCGGCCGCGTCCCGCAGCGACCGGGTCGGCGCGGCGAGCAGCTGGCCGACCAACGCGTCCGCGAGGTCCTCGACGGTCTCGCGCTGCTCGTCGGTGAGGTCGCCCTGCGCTTCGAGCTTCGAGACCGCGCGGTCGACCTCGCGGGCCTTCACGCGGTCGGCGCCGGCGTACATCGCCGAGATGGCGTCGTCGGCGCGCTTGCGCTTGTACGCCTGCAGGATGCGGTCGAGCTCCTCGTCGATGATGGCTTCGACCTCCCGCGCCTCCGCCTCGCGGCTCTCGCGGGTCCGCCGCGTCACGTCCTCTAACGCGTCGATGTCGTACAGCGAGATCCCCTCGCGGTCGCCGAGCGCCGGGTCCACGTCCCGCGGCTGCGCGATGTCGATACAGACGAGCCGGTCGGCGCCGGTCACGTGTTCGGCGCCGATCACCGGCTCCGAGCTGCCGGTCGCCGCGATCACGAGGTCAGCGTCGGGGACCACCGTCGCGAGGTCGGCGAGCGGCACCGCCTCGGCGGGGGTGTCGACCTCGCCGGCGACGAACGCCGCGTTCGGCACGGTCCTGTTGGCGACGATGATCTCCGAGACCGGGGTGTCGTCGAGCGTCCGGGCCGCGAGCGTCCCCATCTCGCCGGCACCGATCACGACGGCGGAGCCGTCGGTCAGGTCGATCTCGGTCGCGGCCAGCCGCACCGCGGCCGACCCCAGCGAGACGACGCCCTCGTTGATCGACGTCTCGTTGCGCGCCCGCTCGCCGACGTGGAGCGCCTTCGTCACGGCGTCTTTTAAAACGGGGCCGATGCCGCCCGCGGACTTCGACTCCTCGTAGGCCTCCCTGAGCTGTCCGATGATCTGGTCTTCGCCGAGGACGAGCGATTCGAGCCCGGACGCGACTCGCATGAGGTGTCGCAAACTCTCCTCGTGGTCGAGCCGGCGGACCGATCCGCTCGGGACCTCGGGCGCGAACGACTCCAGCGCGACCGACCCCTCGGCCGTCTTGTCGGTGACGACGTACGCCTCGGAGCGGTTGCAGGTCTGGAGCGCGAACGCCTCCTGGACCCCGTCTCTCGCGAGCAGGTCGGAGACGGTGGCCCGGACGCCGTCGCCGCCCGCGGCCTCGATCTCGTCGACCGTCGCGCGGGAGTGGGCGACGCTCACGCCGGTGATAGCGCCCGTCTCCATCATCTGTTGAGTACCTCCTCGATCACGGAATACGCCTCTTTTTCACCGTAAGTATCCCCCTTTTGTAAACCCTTCCAAACCCCCGCGGATCGGACGACGCGACGGATCGCCGCCCGCCGTTTTTCGGGGGGTACACCTTGGTCTTTCAACTCTTCGCGGAGCCGCCCCGACAGCTCCGCCATCGCCCCCGCGCCCTCGATGTCGGCCTCGATGCGCTCGCGAAGCGCCTTCGCGAGCGCCGGACTCGCGCCCCCGGTCGAGAGCGCGACGCGGACCGGGTCGTCCGTCACGGTCGCCGGGACGACCACGCTCCGTGCGCCCCGCCCCCCCGAGTGGTCGGCCGCCGACACGTCGGTCCGGTTGACGAGCAGGTCCGCGTCCAGCGCGGCCGCCTCGGCCGCCGCGTTGATCGCCGCGTCGTCGGTGGCGGCGACGACGAGCGCGGGACCGACGCGGGCCACCCAGTCGCGCACCGCGTCGGCGTCCGGCGCGGCGCGCACGAGTTCGACGCCGGGGCCGTCATCCCCCGCCGCGAGGTCGCGCAGCCGCTCGTCGAACGCGGGGCTCACGACGACGACTCGCGCCTCCGCGGCGAATCGGGCCGCCTTCCGCGACCCGACCCCGCCGCCGCCGAACACGAGCACCGCCTCGCCGGTGAAGTCGTGGTACAGTGGGATCACGAGTGTTTCTCCGTGGCCGTCGTTCGCCGGCTCACGCCGTGTTGCTGTCCGCGCGGTCGGCGATGCGGATGCCGGTCTTCTTTAAGATCCGGGTCGAGAACAGCGTGTCCCAGTCGTCCTCGCCGACGGTCCAGTACTCGTCCATCAGCGCTTTGACCTCCGCGATCCGCCGCTCGCTCTCGGCCTCCGTCCGCCCGTGGGTCATCGCGAAGAAGTTGTACTCCCAGACGCCCTCGTGCCGGGGGCGCTCGTAGCAGTGGGTGACGAACTCGAGGCTCGCGACCGCCGGGCCGACCTCGGCTAAGGCGTCTTCCGGGACGTTCCAGACGGTCATCCCGTTCTCCGTGTAGCCGAGGGCGTAGTGGTTCGGGATGACGCCGACGCGTCGCACCTTCCCCTCCGCGTTGAACCGCTTTATCGTCTCGATCACCCAGTCGGCGTCGGCACCGATCGCGGCCGCCACGTCGGCGTACGGCGTCTCGGTGATCGGAAGCCCGCCCTGGATCTCCACGATCAGGTCGCGCTCCTCCGGCGTGAGCGTTTCCCGACTGCTCGGCGTCACTTCGGGGCCGAGATCAGACAGGTCGACGTCGCCCTCGGGGACGGGGCCGTCGAGGAGGAACTTCGCGCCGACGTGGAACTCCTGGACCTTCGGGAGGTTGTACGTCTCCTGTCCGGTCGCCGCCTCGATGTCCGCGAGGACCTCCTCGACGCGGTCGGTCCCGTCTTTGTCCGGGTCCGGGTGGTCGGCGACGCTCACCACGAACCACATGTTGAGGTGCGGGTGCTCGCGCTCGTAGTTGTGCGCGACCGCGGTGAACCCGTTTACCGTCTCCGCGACCTCCTCGTATCGGTCCGGCGGGGCGTGCATCGCGACGAGCGACGCCGCGCCGCCGATCTCCTCGGCGTTGACGAGCGCGCCGAACCGCGAGAGGATTCCTTCCTCGTCGAGTTCGCGCACGCGCTCGCACAGTTCCGGGCCGGTCACGTCGACCCCGCGCTCGCGGAGCGCGGCCGCGGCCGGTTCGAACGGGCGCTCGACGACGGGGAAGCCGCCCTGGAAGGCGTTGATGATCCCGCGGTCGAGCGCCGTCAGATCCGCGTCGACCTCTTGCATACCGTATCATCGGGTCCGCGCGAGAATAAGGGATTCGGCCCGCTCGTCGGCGGCCGCGTCGGGCGGATCGTCGGGGTCCGAGGCGGCTCAGCCGTCGAGGTCGCGAGCGATGTCAGCAAGCGACGAGCGGGGACCGCGGGTCGCCTCGTACATCGCCCGTTCGCCGGGGATACGGAGGCCGTACAGTTCGCCGGGGACGACGACGTCGAGGACGACGACCTCGCCGGGCTCCCGATCGTTCGCGTCGAGCCACTCGGCGAGGCGGTTCGCGCCGTCGCCGGGCTCCCGCGCGAGCCGTCGGTTGTCGAACGCGCCCCGGAGGAGTCGTCCCTCGCTGTCGCTCCGCACCGGCGCGTAGTACTCCTCGCGGTCGAAGGCGACGCGGACGACGTCGCCCGCAGCGAGCGACAGCGACTCACAGGTGCCGGACTCGACGCGCCCGTCGAGCGCGTCGTCGTTCGGGATCCGAACGCAGGGCCGGCGAGTGCCGCCGCTCCGGGCGAGCGACACGCGGATCGAAGCGACGCCCTCGTCGTCGGAGGGAACGCGGGGCATCGAAAACGGGGAGTTACTCCTCGTCGGCGTCGTCGCCTTCGCCGAGCGCGGCGGCGACGTCGTCGCCCTCGACGACCGAGACGTTGATCTGCGCCACGTCGTCGTCGATTTCGCGGCCGCGGACGGTGATGCGCTTGCGCTCGCCTTCGCGGGACGGCTCGAAGCCGACGCCACCCTCCAAGAGCAGTTCCTTCAGGCGCGTGCCGGAGACGTCCTCGCGCATCGGGCGCCCGGTCTCGTCGGAGCCGCCGGTGATGGCGACCGTGTGCTCGGGGAGCCCGACGGCGTCGCCGCCGATCTCGTCGCCGATCTCGCGACCGAGGAATCGGTTTGCGTCCTGTCCGTCGACCTCTCGCTGGAACGTCTCGCCGGTCTCGGGGTCGGCGATGACGACTTTGAATTCGGCCATGCGCGAACCGAGACCCCCGCGAATAAAAAGCACGTCGAAAGCGTAACGCGGCCGCGATCCGCCGGGCGACCGCCTCGACGCCGACAGGCGCCCCTCAACCGTCCGGGTCGATCCGGGTCACCCGCGGGTCGCCGTCGCCCCACGGTCCGTCGAGAAACGCCGCCTCCAGCGCCCGTGCCACGCGTTGCGGGGATTCGGGGCCGCCGGCGCCGGCGACGCTCCCGACCGTCTCCGGGTCGAACGACACGTCGAGCGCGTCGTATATCGCGGCGGTGACCTCGGCGATGTCGCTCGCGTCGGCTCGCGTGACGATCACACACCCCGCCACGAGCGCGGCGTCACCGCGAACGCGCTGGGCGATCCCCGCGACCTTTCCGCCGCTAGCGACCCGGATCGAGTGGTCGCCGGGACAGAACGACGCCGGCGGCTCGCCGGCCGTCACGTCGGCGCCGAGCCCCCGCAACGCGTCGCGGACGGTCTCGGTCGCGAGTTCGTAGCGCTCCGATATCGACCCGCGGTCTCGCCCGTCGCCGAGCGGGAGCGCGTGCGCGAACGCGAGCGTGTCGCCGGGGTAGGCGACGGCCCGCCCGCCGACGTCGCGCTCTATCGTCGCGAACCCGCGCTCTGCGGCGGCGGCCGTCGCCCGCTCGAACCCCGACTCGCGGGCGTCTCGCCGGCCGAAGGCGACCTGTCGAACGGGCGTCCACACCCGGACACCCGGTTCGCCGTCGCTCGCGTTCGCGAGCAGCGCCGCCGTGTGTTCGCGGTCGACCGCGGGCCGCGGGTCGCGCCCTCTGACCACGTGCATACCCGGAGCGTGGGGCCGGCCGGCCAAGCCGCTTGCGACGAGCGTCTGACGGGCGTCGGCGGCGAGTCAGCCGACGGCGGACCCGTGGCACAAAGGTTTTGCCAACACTCCGACTGTCTCCGATACTGATGAGTGAACTCGGTGCGCTGCCGGTGCAAGCGTACCTCGCAGCCTGCCTGCTCGCCGGCGCCATCGGGCTCTGGCTCGGCCGCGTCGCGTGGCTCGACCGCGACGAGCCGGGGACCACCGAGGTCGCGCTCTACCTGCTCTGTGGCGGCGGCATCTCGCTTTTATATGCCGTCCGCGTCGCCGCCGCGAGCGAACTGGCGATGGTGGTCGCGCTCAACCTCTCGACGCCGCTCGTCGCCGCCGTCCCCGGCGTCTGGATGGCGTTCGTGCTGGCGTTTTCCGGACACGACCAGTGGCGCACCGAGAACCGCACCGTCGCGCTCGCGGTGCTGCCCTTCGTCTGGGTGTTGGCCGCGTGGTCGAGCGCCACGCACGGGCTCTCGCGCCGGTCGCTCTCCGCCGTCACCGAAGGGCCGTTCACGCTGCTCTCCTTCGGTCCCGGCGTCGCGGACGCGGCGTTCGTGCTGTACGCCTACGGGCTCTGCGTCGCCGGTATCTTGGTCGTGGTCGACCTGTACCGCCGGACCGGGAACCGCTACCGCCTCCAGACGTTCGTCATCCTGCTCGGCACGCTGTTCCCGCTCCTCGGCGGCGTCGTCACGCTCGTCGACGTGGGGAGCTACGCGCACCTCGCGTGGTATCCGACGGGGCTCGTCGTCCACGGGGTCTTTTTATACGGCACCGTCTTCTGGCTCGGAACGCTCGACGCCGCCGTCGTCGCGCGCGACACGGCGGTCGAGGTGATCCAGGACCCCGTCATCGTCGCCGGGTCGGACGGCCGGATCCGCGACCTGAACCCGGCGGCGGAAGCGCTGCTCTCGCCCGACGCGCTCGGCGCGTCGCTCTCCGACGTGTTCCCGCGGCTGGAGGTCGGCGTGGAACACCCGATATCGATCGACGGCCGCCAGTTCGACATCCAAGAGGACCCGATCACGGACCCCCGCGGCACCGACCGGGGACACGTGTTCCTGCTCCGCGACGTGACCGAACGCGAGCGCCGGCAGACGGAACTGGAGCGCCGCGAGGCCGAACTGGAGCGGCAGAACGAGCGGCTCGAAGACTTCGCCGGCGTCGTCTCACACGACCTCCGGAACCCGCTCGCCGCGGCGACGGCGGCGGTGGAACTCGCCCGCTACGGCGACGGCGACACCGAGGAGGCGCTCGACCGCGCCGCGAACGCCCACGAGCGGATGGACGACCTGATCGAGGGGCTGCTGTCGCTGGCGACCGCCGGCAAGTCGGTCGACTCGCTCGACCGCGTCTCGCTCGACGGCACGGCCAGGCGGGTCTGGTCGCGCCTCGAGACCGCGGACGCGACGCTGTCGGTCGGCGGGTCGGACGTCACGGCGCTCGCGGACGGCGACCGGCTCGAACAGCTCCTCTCGAACCTGTTCCGGAACGCGATCGAACACGCCGGCGACGACGTGACGGTGCGGGTCGAGATCGACCGCGGAGACGGCGGGGTCACCCTCGGCGTCGCCGACGACGGCCCCGGCGTCCCGCCGGAGAAGCGCTCGCAGGTGACCGAACGCGGCGTGTCGCTCGGGGGCGGGACCGGCCTCGGACTCGCCATCGTCGGCGACATCGCCGAGGCGCACGGGTGGTCGCTGTCGGTCGGGGAGTCCGCGGCCGGGGGCGCCGAGTTCGTGATATCGGGGATCGAGCCGGCGGACGACTGACCCGGCGCGGGA
>Ga0209917_1000130_pt1 | contig 28852 bp, 33 predicted proteins | sample SalPon2_C_H2O_MG_FD_185710 | JGI IMG/M metagenome (GOLD analysis project Ga0209917, IMG submission 185710) | Salt pond water microbial communities from South San Francisco under conditions of wetland restoration - Salt Pond MetaG R2_C_H2O_MG... | ecosystem: Environmental > Aquatic > Non-marine... | reverse complement strand
TCAGCCGTCGCCGGAGGCGTATCGCACACCCGGGTTCTCCGAGCGGTCATCGCTGCCCGTGGGGGCTGCTCGGTCGGGGACTAATGGTGCGCATCGGAGGGTACGACCCCGCGTCGTAATGTTCTTTCGGGTCCGGACGGCGATCGGGAAGAGGATTCGGACGCCGGCGGTCTCAAACCGCGTACTCGTCCTCGAGGATCTGTGCGTACCGACCGTTCCGGTAGCCGAACTTCCGGAGGGTGTACTCCGCGAAGAGCTTCGCCCCCGAGACGCCGGTCCGGACCGATTCGCGGGGCGTGATCCCGTCGTCGTCGACGATGTCGTCGACGAGGCCGAACAGCCGGTCCCAGTCGTCCGGCCCGTAGCCGCGGACCATCTCCGCGAAGATGCAGTTCCGGCGAACCTCCGGACCGATCGCCCGGTGCCACTCGGCGTTGTACGCTCGGAGCGCGCCCAGCGCCGCGAGCCGTCCCGCGATCGAGCCGGTTCTGACCGCGACGTGGTCGCCCCCTTCGTGGAACGCGGAGGTCGCACCCATCGCGCCGCCGACGACCGCGACGTTCGCCCGCGTCGGGGACTCGATCGGTCGGGTCGAGGAGATCGGGTACGTCTCGGTGCCGTCGGACTTCCCGCGGTCCGTCTGTACCGGGAAGTCCTCGAGGTCGTACCCGGGATAGACCGTTTCCAGGAGGCGCTCGATGTAGGTGCCACCCTGGGGTATTCGTTCGTCCTCGGGCCGCAACAGCCGGTAGCGCTCGCGGCCTTCGACAGAGTCGAGCTCGAGGTCGATCGGCATCGTCAACCCGACGCGCGCGACGCGGCCGTCGTTGGGGAACACCCACGGGTAGGCGGTGTGCCCCGGCATGTACCCCCACCAGAACTTGATCCGGTCGTCCTCGAGCAGTTCGGGGGGGAACTCCCGGTACTCCTGGTAGGCGATGTGGTTCGCCCGGCGGGTTTCGAGGCGGTCCATCGCTGCCTCGGGGAGCCAGCGCCCGAGCACGCGCCCGGTGATCGTCCGCTGGGGGCCGTCGGCCAGAATGAGGTACTCGGCCTCGATTTCGGTGCCGTCCCGGAGCGTCAGCGTGTGGGACGGCCGGCCGGTCAAAGACGTTTCGACGCCGGCGACGCCGGCCCCCACACGGTAGTCGGCCCCGGCGCTCCGCGCCCGGTCGCCGAGCCAGTCGTCGAAGCGCGCCCGGTGCATCGTGAACCCGAAGTTGGGGTACGTAGAGTCGATGCCCGTCTCGGTCAACGCCAGGGTTTCCGTCGGACCGATGAACTCCGCGGCGGAGAGTTCGCGGTGTTTGACGTGGTCGGGGATGGGCTCGTCGAGGTCCATGATGTCGACCCAGTAATCCAGGATGCCCGCCGCGTCGGTCGAGTCCGGGCCGCGGCCCGCCCGGTCGGCCCGAGGGACGCCCTTTTCGAGGACGACGACGTCGGCCCCCTCGCGGGCGGCCGCGTAGCCGGCCGAGGAGCCGGCCGGCCCCCCGCCGACGACGGCGACATCTACGCGTTGCATACTCCGTTTCGGGATCCGGCGGGGCTTAAAACGATTGAAGCGACCCGAACGCCGGAGCGACGTCAGTACGTCGGCGACTCCTCGGGGACGCCCTCGCGTTGGTTCAGCACGCGGGCGAAGACGAAGAGCGCGTCCGAGAGCCGGTTCAGGTACGCGATGGCGGCGTCGTTGACCGACTCGTCGGCCGCCAGCGCGACGGCGCGTCGCTCGGCGCGGCGACAGACCGACCGGGCGTGGTGAAGCCGCGCCCCGACGTCGCTGCCGCCGGGCAGGATGAAGCTCTGGAGCGGCTCGAGTTCCTCGTCGAGGCGGTCCATCCAGTCCTCGAGTTTCTCGACGTGGTGTTCCTCTATGTGGGGCGAGTCGGGATCGTCCGCGTCCGGACTCGCGAAATCCGCCTGGATGATGTGGAGGTGGTTTTGGATCCCCTCGAGCCGTTCGTCGACGTCGTCGTAGCCCGACGGGCGCGTCAACCCGATGAGGCTGTTGACCTCGTCGACGGTCCCGTACGCCTCGATCCGGGGGCTCGTCTTCGAGATCCGGGACATGTCCCGGAGGTCGGTCATCCCCTCGTCGCCGCGGCCGGTGTAGATCTTCATCGCTGTTCGACCGTTCGTGCTACGGGAACGTAAACCTGTGTAGGTTGTTGTCGCCCGACTACATGCAGCCGAGTTCCCGGACCCGGCTCCTGAGGAAGCCGGCGGCGGCCCTGGCCCTCGAGGGCTGTCGGATCCGCTCCATCTCGTCGTCGTCCAACTCGAAGTCGAAGACGTCGCGGTTCGCGGCGATGTGCTCTCGGCTCGTCGCCTTCGGGACGGTCGCGACGTTCGGCTGTTGGACGAGCCAGCGGATCGCGACCTGTGCGGGGCTCTTGTCGTATCGGTCCCCGATGGCTTCGAGCACCGGATCGTCCACCACCCCGCCGTGGGCCAGCGGCGAGTAGGCGGTCAGGAGGACGTCGTGGATCCGACAGTAATCGAGCAGTTCGGTCTGGGACCAGTAGGGGTTGTACTGGACCTGGTCGGTCAAGATCCCGTGCTCCGAGAGTTCGCGGGCGCGGTCCAGCCGGTCGATGTCGAAGTTCGAGACGCCGACGTGTCGCACTTTTCCCTCCTCGACCAACTCGTTCATCGCCGCCAGCGTCTCCCGCAGCGGCGTCGTCACGTTCGGCCAGTGGATCAAGAGCAAGTCGACGTACGACGTGCCGAGTTTCGCGAGGCTCTCCTCGGTCGAGCGGCGCACCCCGTCGTAGTCGCGGTTGCCGCGCCCGAGCTTCGTCGTCACGAAGACGTCGTCGCGGTCGACGTCGCTGTCGCGGAGCGCGGCCCCGACCTGCCGCTCGTTGTCGTACTCCTGGGCGGTGTCGAGGTGGCGATAGCCGAGTTCCAGCGCCGTTCGAGCCGCCTCCCGACACCGTTCGCCGGTCAGCCGCCACGTGCCGAGTCCGACCGACGGGACGTCGACGCCGCCGGCTGTCGTCGCGTTCATGCGCCGACTACGGGCGCGAGTCGCATAACTCCCCCGTCAGGGGAACTCCCGGAGCGCCTCGAGGATCGACTCGATCGGCATCGCGGTCGTCGCGAGCGAGACGCCGTCCGCTCGAGCGAGCGCCGGGGCGTGCTCCCAGAGGTCGTCACCCGCCAGGCCGTGGAGGACGACCGCCGACGGCGTCGGCGTCACGACCCGCAGCGCGACGAGCGGCGACTCCCCCCGGGTGACGTTCGTGAACACGAGCGCGCGGTTCGTCGACTGGCCGTAGAGCCGATAGAACTCCTCGCTGGAGAGCCGCTTGATCGCCTCGACGCTGTTTATGACGGTATGGCCCGCGATCGTCTCGGCGCTCCCCGCAACGACGGTCTCGGCGTCGATGGCGTCGTAGAAGCGCGAGAGCGGGACCGTCGCCGGATACTCCCGGAGGTCGTAGACGACGTCCTGGTCGAACCCGGCCGACAGCACCCTGGCGTGTTGACGGACGCGGTCCCCGCCCCGCCGTTCGTCGATGTCGAGCAGCGACCTGACGATCCGGCTGACGACCCTGATCCCGGGGTTCTCACGCCGGCCGCTCTCGTAGTCGGAGACGACCGACGCCGAGACCTCGAGTTCGTCCGCGAGCGCCGTCTGGGCCACGCCGAACTCCTCGCGCCACTTCCGCAGCGTCGCCCCCGGGTCCTCCGACAGCGTCACCTCCCCGGCGATTCGCTCGGCGAGTTCCGCACGCGGGTCGCGCATACGTCCCCCTGTGCCCCCCGACGACATAAGGGTGCCCTCACGGCGCGAGGTCGACCGACACATCGCGCGCCGGACACCACCCGCTGGCGGCGGTAGGGGACCCGCCAGCGGGTTTATGTCGACCGAACCCCAGTTCACGGTCATGCCACCGACGCTCGTGGCCGTCGCCGTCGGTGCCCTCCTCGCCGTTGCGCTCCTGGGGCCGGCGTTCGACCGTCGCTCCGTGGCGGTCGTCGTCGCCGCCGCCGCGGTGCCCGACCTGGATCTCGTCTTCGCGCTCGTCGGTCCCGGCGGCCCGAACGCGACGTTTCACACCGCCTTTCTCCCCGTGCTCGCGGCGGCGGCGCTGTACTACGACACCCGAATCGGCGGGGCGTCGCGGCTCGCCGGTCGATACGGCCCGTACGGGGTCCGGGTGGCGAGGGTCGCCGTCGCCGCCCTCGCCGTCGCGGGGATCGGGGTCGACGCGTTCAGTTCCGAGGGCGTCGCGCTGTTGTACCCGCTCTCGGACCGGTACTACGCCATCGTCGGCGGGTTTCTCCTCTCGACGCAGGACGGGGTCGTCCAGACCTACGTGACGGTCGCCGACGGGTGGCTCGAGGTGTCCTCGCCGGGGACGCTCGACACCCACACGATCCCCTCGCCCCTCGTCCCCGGCGGCGACCGACGGCTCCGGATCGTCGAAACCGGCGAGCAGGCCGTCCTCGTCGCGACGGCGCTCGTTGCTCTCCCGGCGAAGTGGCTCGTCGAACGGCGCGATCGCTCGACGGAGGCGCGGTCCTGATGCCCTCCTCGGTCGTCCACGCCGCTCTCGCTGTGGCGCTCGCGGTCGGACTCCTCGGGCGGTTCTACGACCGCCGGGCGCTCGCCGTCGTGCTCGTCGTCGTCGTGGTCCCGGAGGTGGACACGGCGCTCGGGCTGGTGATCGCGGGGGCCCACCGAACCGTCCTGCACACGATGGTCCTCTCGGCGGTCGCCGCCCCCCTCCTCTACTGGGAGACGACCCGCGAGCGCTCGGTGATCCGGGGCCGGTGGGGTGCCCGCGGCGTCCGGATCGCGTGGGTCGGCCTCCTCGTCCACACGTTCGCCCACGTCGCCCTCGATTGGACGCACCTGGAGGGCATCAATCTCCTCTGGCCGGTACTGGATCGGTTCTTCGCACTCGAGGGCGAGGTGTACCTCTCCGCGTCGGAGGGGTTCGTCCAGACGTTCGTCGACGTCGGCCGCGACCCCGAGACCGGCCGGAGCGTGATCGACGCGGGGCAGGGCGGCACGCGGGCCGAGACGCACGTCTCGAACCCCGCCCAGCCCGATCCCGAGCCGGATCCCGGCCCCGTCGACCGCCGCTTCCCGATCGCCGTCCGCGGGTGGCAGCTCCACCTCCTCCTCACCGGCGTGTTCGTGGTGGCCGCGCGGCGGCTCCAGTCCGATCGGCTTACCCGGTGCGGCGACGGATCGGACAGTGTATCCGATGACTGACGCGACGATCCGCCCGTACGATCCGACAGCCGACCGCGACCGCCGGGCGCTCTGGGACCTCAAGCGGGGTTTCGAGACCGGAATCGGCGAGACGACCGGCGGGGCGGACAAGTCGAGCCGATACGAGTCGAAGTTGACCGAGGGGTACCGACGGCGGTGGCTGGAGTGGGTCGATCGCTGCGTCGACGACGAGCCCCGTTGTCTCTCGCTGGCCGAAACCGACGACGGGGGCGTTGCGGGGTACGTCTTTCTGTTGCCGGAACGGTTGTCGTTCGTCTGGGACGCGGCCGTCGTCAACGAACTCTACGTCGTCCCCGAAGAGCGGGGCGAGGACGTCGCGGACGCGCTGTTCGAGCGCGCCATCGAAGTCGCCGAAGGCCAGGCGCTGCCGCTCGATCGGCTCCTGCTCGACGTCGACCGGGACAACGAGCGCGCGCGACGGTTCTACGAGCGGTACGGCTTCGAGCCGTGGGGCGATATCGTCGCCCGAAAGCTGTGAGTCGGTATCGGCGAACGTCTATCGGTCGCCGGCCCCGGTGTTCGCGGCGACGATCCCGCCGAGGGAGCCGAATACGGCCGGGAGGACGATCCCTGCGAGGACGATCGCCGGGACCAGTTCCGGCTGCCCGCTGAACGTCGCGCCGAGTCCCTCCGAGGACACCCGGAACACGACCGCGCCGGCGGCCGACAGCACCAGATACGGCGGGACGACGAGCGCGCCGACGACCGCACCCGCGACCGTGTCGGTGACGCCGCTGGACCGACCGACGGCGATCCCCGCGGCGACGAGGAGCGCGATCGGGACGACGTACAAAAGCGGCGTGAATCCGTCGCCGCCGACGAACGAGACCGACTGGCTCCCGCCGAAGCCCAGGAATCCGGCCTCGACGACGGTGTCGACGAAGTGGCCGTTGAAGAAGACCCAACCGACGAAATCGACTGTGCTCCCGCCTCCCTCGAGATTCCCGGATATCTCGCCGAGTTGGGAGTCTTCGATGCGGGTGATGACGACGAGCGCCGTCAGCGCGTAGCCGACGATCCACGCGGCGGTGCCAGCGATCGCTCCCACGGCGAACGAGCGGCTATCGGGTTCGATATCGGGGACCATGTCCTCTCGACCGACACTCGGGGTTTAAAAATACCTTGTGGCTGCCGGATCCGACGCGTCGTCTGCGCGGGCGGGTCGGTTGTCCTCGCTCGCCCCAGCCCGAAATCGGGTCACCCAAGCGTCGCTTCGGTGTCGATCCCGTAGACGCGGGCGGGTGTCTCGACGTGAGCGCGCCGGAGCGCCGCCCCGTGGCCCGCCTCCGCGAGCGTGGCGGTCCGTCTCGGGACGGTCTTGGGGCCGAGTACCGCGCCGGGGCGGTCCGGGTCGTCGATGAAGTCGGTCTCCATGAAGAAGGGCCACTCCCCGCCGCAGGCGCGCTCGAGGTCGTCCGTGTGGGAGATGACGCTCGGGATCGGCCCCTCGACGTAGCCGCCCGAGTAGTGCTTGACGACCTGCTCGCGAGTGAGCCCCTCGGCCTCGGCCCACTCGGCGACGACCTCGAAGTCCTCGCCGCCCTCCGTGTGGAGTTGGACGGCACAGCCGACCTCGGCGGCGCGGGCGAAGGCGTGTCGCATGACCTCGTTCGAGGCGTCCCACGTCGCGTCCGCGACGTCGTAGTGGGGGCGGCCGGACTTGATCGCGAGCGCCGGCCCCGAGGCGACGTACTCGGCGGCGACGTCGATGCCCGCCTTCATCAGGTCGGCGGCACCCTCGGGGGCGTAGCCCCGCTCGAGCAGTCGGGAAATCAACGCCGGGTGGACGCCGAGGACGGGACGGGCCCGCCCCGGGAGGACCTCGTCGGCCGCCTCGGTCACCTCGACGGTGAGATCGAACGTCTCCCGGAAGCCGCTCTCGTCGTCGACCTTGCCGACGAGGTTCCAGGAGGGCTTGTTGAGGACGTTCAGGTGCGTCCCGCCGGCGCGTTCGAACTCCTCGGCGGCTTCGACCCCGCGTCCGTTGACCGGATCGAGGTGGAGGTGGTTGTCGAGAACAGGACCGTCGTACATACCGGCGGTTGGGCCGGCAGTTTAATATGGGTTGTCGTGTCCCCTCGTCCACGTCCCGGGGCGAGACCATCATTAATATACGTGATACTACTGATACGGTCTGTATGCAGTGGTTCGAGCGTATCCCGCTCGTTACGCCGTTGCGGGGCGCTGTCCTGTACGCCGTCTGTGGGTTCGTCTGGATCGGCGCCAGCGATCAACTGATCTTAGCGATTGCGCCGACTCCCCGAACACTGACCCTCCTACAGACGGCCAAGGGCAGTGCCTTCGTCGTGTTCTCCGCCGGTCTCATCTACGTCATCGCGAAGGCACAGTACCTGCAGTTGGAGCAACTCACCGACCGGATCCGGACGGAGATCCAACACGTCAGCATCCTCCATCGGATCCTCCGGCACAACCTCCGGAACCAGGCGTCGATCATCGACGGATACCTGTCCGAGCTCGCCCCTCACGTCCCCGACGCGGAACGGGGGTCGCTCGAAGAGATAGAGGCCGCTCTCGAGCGACTCGTGGGTCTCAGCGACAAGATGAGCCGGCTGAACAACGAACTCTCCGAGGGCGAAGTCGCGACGGCGAGGCTCGATCTCGGGGCCTGCGTCAGGGACGCCGCCGACGCCGCCCGACCGCAGTACCCGAGCGCACGGATCGAAACGGACGTTCCGGAGGGCGATACGCCGGTCGTCGGTCCGCGGGCGCTCGGGTGGGTGTTGAGCGAACTCCTCGAGAACGCCGTCGTCCACAACGACGCGCCGACGCCGCGGGTTTCGATCTCGGTCGCGGAGGGCTCCGACGGCGAGCGTGCCATCGTTCGCGTCTCCGACAACGGTCCCGGTCTGCCGCCCGTAGAACGGCGGCTCGCCCCCGACGAACCGGAGACCCAGTTGGAGCACTCCGAGGGGGCCGGGCTGTGGGTCACTCGGCTTCTGGTCACGCTCTCCGGCGGGGCGTTCGACGTCCGGACCGACGATACGCGAGGGACGACGATAGAGATCGCGCTCCCCACGCCCGAGGTCGCGTGACGCCCGGAACGCCGACCGCTCGCCGTTTCACTCGATCGTCAACTCGCCGTCCCCGCCGTCCTCCTCGTCCCACTCCAGTTCGAGTTCGATGCTCAACTCGCCGGGCGCGCCGGCCGGCCCTTCCCGCTCGGCTTTCACCTCGAAGGTCGGTCGGGCGGGCGGTTCCATCGTCACCGACTGCTCGCCGGATCGAAGCGTGATCGCGCCGCCCTCGTCGAGGGAGTCCGCGACGGTTCGGAGGTAGGTCGCGATCTCGGATCGGCTCTGCTTGCTCTCGGATTCGAAGAGGACTTCCTCCGGCATGGGCGACGCTACAACGCATCCGTATATAAACGTCGCGGCTGTTTATAAATGCCCAGGGAGAATTTATAAATGCCTGGAACCGTTGGCTAAAAGCCGATCGGCCCCCAACTGCGGGTATGACCGACCGCATCGTCGGCGGCCTCCGGACCCAGTCGACCGTCGAGTCCCGGGTCGAATCGGGGGCCGCCCCCGCGTGGGTCCGCGCCCACTGGAACTCATTTCGTGAGGGACTTCTGGGCGAGCGCAACGGCACCCCGTTCCCGTGTTTCTTCGGCGCCGAATCGGTCGCAAACGGCGACCCGCTGTACACCGCGGTCCCCTCGACGACCGACGCGGACGCCCTGCTCGGCCTCGGCGAGACGCTCCTCGAGTACCTCGACGTCCGAACCGACCACAGCGACCGCGCCTCGCTCGTCGCGTTCTTCCGGCCGCCCGACCGGGAACTCGCCGAGGCCGAGTACCACGACGCGCTGTGGCATATCCTCCAGTTCCTGCACGTCCACGACCCGGAGCCGTGGCCCGAGGACATCCCGACCGACCCGGACGACCCCCACTGGGAGTTCTGTTTCGGCGGCGAGCCGATGTTTCCGACCTGCCGCGCCCCGTTCTACGACGACCGGAAGAGCCGCCTTTGTCCGATCGGCCTCGAGATCACCTTCCAGCCGCGGGCGCTGTTCGAGGAACTCGACGTGACCGCCGACACGGCGGCTGGCCAACACGCCCGCGACGTCATCCAGGGGCGGCTCGAATCGTACGACGGCGTCTGCCCGCACGCCGACCTCGGCGACTGGGGCGTCGAGGGCGACCGCGAGTGGCCACAGTACATGCTCGCCTCGGACGACGCCCAGGCCCCCTCGTCGTGTCCGATCACCGTCACCCGCGAACACCCCAAGTCCGAACGGCTGCTCGGGGAACGCCGGAACGCGGGGTCGCATGTCTGACCCGACCGCGTCGGATTCCCCGGCGCTCGTGTTGGTGGACTTCCAACGGGGGTTCGACGACCCCGTCTGGGGCGACCGGAACAACCCCGACGCCGAGGCGAACGCGGCGCGGCTCCTGTCGGCGTGGCGCGACCGAAACCGCCCGGTCGTCCACGTCCGACACGACTCGACGGAGCCGGATTCCCCGTTGCGGCGAGGCCAGCCCGGATTCGCGTACACGCCGGGGCTCGAACCGGCCGACGGCGAGGCCGAGTTCGTCAAGCGCGTCAACGGCGCGTTCGTCGGGACGGAACTGGAGCCGTGGCTCCGCGAGGGGGGACACGACGCCCTCGTCGTCTGCGGGCTGACCACCGACCACTGCGTCTCGACGACGGCCCGGATGGCCGAAAACCGCGGGTTCGGGGTCGTCGTGGTGGCCGACGCGACGGCGACGTTCCCGCGGTCGGTCGGCGAGGATCGCTTCGACGCCGAGGTGACCCACCGGACGGCGCTCTCACACCTGGACGGCGAGTTCGCGACGATACTGACCGCCGAGGGGGTTATCGAGGCGTTCGCGTAATGTCTCCGCCCGTCCCTGCCGGAACTCCGCCCGTTCGCATCGGCTCGCTACCCGTCCACGCCGGGGCGTCGATCGCCCCCCTCGATCCCGCGCCCGTCCGCGCCGGCTTCCCGACCGTCCGACGCCGTCGAGGGGGTCTCCGGTGACCGATCGGCTGGTCGAGCGCGGGCCGATACGCGCCGCGACGTTCTTCGCGCTCGCGTTCGTCCTCACCGCGGTCGGCGGCGTCGTGATCGGCGAGCCACGGGTCGGCGTCCGGTGGGGGATCGGCCTCGGCGTCGCCTTCGGCGCGTTCGCGTACGTCTTCCTCAGGCCGACTGGCGGCCCGGACGAGGGATGACCGTCCGGAGGCCGTCGAGCCCCCAGTTGCCGCCTCGCCCCGTGCTGGCATCGGGGTTCGGTCGGGTTTCGGAAACGCCCCGTTTATTAATTCGACCGGTGAAGAACCGTGTATGTCGGAACACGACAACGGAGCGCCGGCGATCGATTCGAACCTGTTCGTGACGGTGTCCGGACCGCCCGGCTGCGGCGCGACGGCGCTCTGTACCCGCCTCGCGGAGGCGATGGACTGTCCGTACGTCTCCGGCGGCGACATCTTCCGCGACCTCGCGGCGGATCGCGACATGACGCTGACGCAGTTGACGGCGGAGGCGCAGGGCTCCGACGAGATCGACCGAGCGCTCGATCGGCGCCTGCTGTCGATCGCCGAGAAGTGGGGTGCGACCAACCGGCCGTTCGTCCTCGAGTCGCGGCTGGCCGGGTGGCTCGCCGGGAACCGCGCCGACCTTCGGATCTGGCTCGACGCCCCCGAGGAGGTCCGCAAGGACCGGATCGTAGACCGCGAGGAGACCGCAGCCGAGATGAGCGTCCGGGAAGTCAACGAGGCCGGCCGCTACCAGTCGTACTACGACATCGACCTCGACGATCGGACGTTCTACGACCTCCAGATCAACACCGCCCGCTGGAGCAAGGCGGGCGTGCTCGAACTCGTTCGGACGGCCATCGAGACCTACGATCCCGACGACGACGAGGGGGCTTTCGGGACGGTCCCGGTCGAGATTCCCGAGTGATTCGATTCGAAGCGAGCGGGCGTCATTCGCGATCCCAGAGGTACACCGCGAACGCGAGGATCCCGCCGAAGAACGTCAGGTAGCCGAGGCCGCCGACGGCGATCGCCCACAGCGCGGCGTGGTCGTTGCCGCGACGCGTCGCGTCGGTATACACCCAGTACGCGAGCGCGAACGGGACGATCAAGAAGAGCAAGCCGAGCAGCAGGAACTCCGGACCGACGGGGATTCCCAGTTGGAGGGGGACCATATCGGTCGGTTGCGAGCCCCGATTTGACCTCCTCCTCCGCCTGAAGGCGGGAGGAATCCCGACCGCACCGCAAGCGTTGGGATATTAGGGTTTGCGCGTCACTCGGCGGGTGCTCGCGGTTGGAATCCGCGAGTCCGGCTGAATTGAATGACGCGAGGTTGAGCCAAGCAACCGTTACCGCTATCCCCGAGTGGGGGAGTCACGGGTAGCGTTTTTTGTCTAATGTTATCAGCTCCATTCACATCACCGTGCGCGACCATACCACACCGGTCACACTTCCACAAGCCACGCTCAACACGACTATCATCGTCCTCGTACCCGCACACGCTACACGACGATGACGTACCGCGTTCGTCCGGCATTTCTACCTCAATCCCGCGTTCACGGGCCTTGTAGTCAAGCAGGTGCATCAGCCGCTTGTACGCCCAGTTATCCAGGCGTTTGTTCCCGTGGCGGCCCCAATCATCGTCATCGACACCACTAGGATCGCCTACGACGAGCGTTCCGACGTCGTGGGCAACGCAGCGCTCGGCAATGTCTTTCGACAGCGCGTGCAGGAAGTGATCTTTCCGACGTGAAAGCTTTTTACGCGCCCACTGTGCCGTCTGACTGGGGCCATGCGAGCCTTCTGTCTGGTATTCTGCCTGCTGGAAGTAGTGTTTGTCTTCCCGCAGTGTATCACCTGGATACAGCAAGGCATCGTCAGGGAATGCAACAGCGGCAGGATTGCAGATCCCGAGATCAACACCAGCGGTTTTCTCACCAGGCGACTCTACAGCGATCTGTTTCTCACAGACGATGTGGAGTTCCCAACGACCTTTCGCAGTGTTGTAGACGGCACGGACCTGTTGAATGTTTTCTAATTCGACTTCTGGTGGGGCTTGGTATTCGCAGAGGATGAAGTCGCGTCCGTCTTTGTGGGCTTTGCCTTTGCTGAGGCGGAGTCTGTCGTGTTTGGCGTCGTGGCGGATGCCTTTCTGTTTCCACGTCACGGTGGAGCGTGGGTGTTCTTCGTGGACTCTGTTGCCGTCTTGGTCGTAGTAGTTGCGTTTGCGGTAGCCCGGTGGGTTGTCCCGGTCGTCGTCGGAGCCGAACCACGAACTGTAGGCTTCGGAAAGCTCTTCGAGAACTTTCTGACTGGACTGTGAGTGTAGTCCGTTGTATTTGGGGTGGGTTTTCAGTTCGCGTTTGAGTTCTGTTTCGTCGGGGATTTCACCGGTTTCGTCCCACTGTTGACGGGCGTGGTAGTTGGCGACATTCCAGAGTTTGGATGCCGACCAGCCGTGTCTGTCGAGCGCACCAGCCACTTGCGTGTGGTTCTGGATGCGGGAGACGTAGGTACGGCGTGTTGTCGGCATCCGTTACGTATTGTTATGAGTTGCTGATTTTTAAATATTGTGGGATATCCAGCGATGGTGTAGCCGGTGGACTGTTTCACGAAGTGACGGCGCGTATCCACGTCGTAAACGACGTGGTATTGCGCCTGTTCCACCTATAAAAAACGGCCGAACCTCGCGGTTCCGTCGCAAATCCGACTCGTCGCCGCCGGGGCGGCGGGCTCAGTCCTCGAGGCGGACGGCGTTGACCTGGCCGTCTTGACCGGGGCGGGAGGTGACGCGGGCACGGCCGGCGTCAGTATCGATGACGGCGCCCTTGGTGATGATGTTCCGTCGCACGTAGTTCGGGTTCGAGGCGTTCTCGACGACGTCCTCGATGGTGGCGCGTTCGACGCCGTCGTCGGTCGCGACGCTCGCGACGTCCGCCTCCACGGCGCGGACTTTCTCGTTGCCGCCGTGGGTCTCGACCACCTTCAGTTGCTGTTCGCCGACCTGCGTTTCGGTGGGCGCGGAGCCGTGTTCGTGTTTGCGCTTCTTTCGGACGGTTCGTCGGCGGCCGCCGGTTCGCTTCTTCGTGGACCGAGCGTGGTTCATGTACGTGACGTGTCCGGGCGCGTACTTGAATGGCTCGGGTTGGGACCGTCGGCGTCAGGGTAGCCGATCGTCGACGACGGCGCGTGCGACCGCGACGGCGTTCTCGAGGCCGGTCTCGAACCCCGCCTCGAACCCCGAGGAGAAGAACGACTCCCTGGCGGATTCCCCGCCGGATTGGCGGTCGCGGTTCGAGACGCCGCGGACGCTGAGATACCGATCGGCGTGTCCGAACCGGGCGAGCGCGCTCGCCGTGCCGGCGTCCTCCATCTCGGTCGCGAGGTACGGATCGCAGCCGTCCTCGGCGGCGAGCCACGACGCCTCCTCGGCCAGCCGACGGCCGTGCCAGAGCTCGTCGCCGCAGAGGTTCGTCCCAGTGACGACGTTCGGGGCCGCGTCGACGCTCTCGGCTCTCCGGAGTGTGACCCCCTCGGCCAGCGATTCGGCCCGCGAGACCAACCCGGGATCGAACTCGAAGGCCCCCCGGTCGGTGTAGGGATCCGGGGCGATCGAAACCGACCCGTCCCCGTCGGGATCGAACCGGCACTTGTCGTCCCAATCGAGCAGTCTGTCCGCGAGGACGACCGAGCCGACCGGGAGCTCGGGCGGCCCGCCGGCGACGCCGACCGAGCAGACGAGCGCCGCTCCGAGGTCGACCGCCTCGCTCGCACACAGCGCCGCCGTCGTCGTCGCGGCGGCGACTTTGCCGACCCCCGTCGGAACGAGACCGAGACCGCTGTCGGTGTACTGGAGCGGGGCGGACAGCCCCGACACGTCGATCGCGCCCTCGAACGCGTAATCGCGCCGCCAGGGGTCGGCCTCGCTCGGGACGCCCTCGAGGTCGTCGAACGCCGGCAACACGAGCGCGCGCAGCGTGACGGACATACCGTCCGATCGGCCGAGGAGATCAAAAGGGGTCGGGTCGCCTCCCCCGCAGGCCTCCGCCCCGGCCGCCGTCCCCGGACGGGCATCGGGATCACCCGTCGTTTCGATCCCGATGCCGACGGCGCGCCGCCGCCATCGATAACTCCCCGAGCGCCACCTGCCGGGCGAGTTCCGCGTCGATCGCGCGCCGGTCGTCGCCACGCTCCCTGGAACGTTCCTGAATCGATTTGATCTCCCCGGGTGTCGGTTCGACGTCCCGCGATTCGATCGGTTCGCCCTCGGTGCGGGCGATGTTGACCGCCGCGAGCACGTCGCCCGCGCGGACGCCCCGGCCTTGGTACGGCGTCGTCCCCGTCTCGTCGACGAGTTCGATCGGCGGGCCCTCGATCGCGTCGATCAGGCGGGCCCCGCGGAGGCGCGCGCCGTCGCCGATCCGAACCAGCGGGTCGACCGTCCCTTCGAGTTCCCGCTCGACGACCGCGGCGGCCTCGGCAGCCGGCACCTGAAACGCCGCGACGACGGTCTCCCCCGAGAGGACGGCGATCCCCGGACGGTCCCCGGGGTCGATTCCCACGACCGTCCGGCCGTCCTCGCCGCGGAGTTTCGCGAGCGCCGCCTCGACCGCCCGCCGGGGACGGTCGGGAGACGCCCGAACCGTCGGTATTGGCGGGTGCTCGTCCTCGGGGCCGACGACGGCGACGGCTGCCTCGTCCGGGATCTCGTCGCCGGGTTCGACCGTGTCGAACCGGACGTTCCGATCCCGCAGTTCGGCCACCACGCCGTGATACACTTCGAAGTCCGCCGTCGCGACGAGGATCACTGCCGCACCGGTACACCCGATGGGGGCTTAAAACCGGGGGCGCGAGCGGTCGTTTCCGAATGGGAATCGTGAACCTGCGGCGGGAACGTGGGTTTTTAAGCGAACACGCCGAACGCCGTGGTGTGAGCGAGCCGATTCAGACGGGGTGTGCGTCGATCGATACGTTGCTCGGCGGCGGCCTCGAGCGCGGGGTCGTCACGCAGGTGTACGGCTCGCCGGCCTCGGGTAAGACGAACCTCGCGCTGTCGGCGGCGATCCGAACCGCTGCGTCGGGCGGGACGGCGTTGTACGTCGACACGGAGGGCATCTCGTTGGATCGATTCGAGGCGCTCGCACACGCCGTCGCCGGGGCCGACGACGTCGAGTCGATCACGAGTCGGGTGATCGTCTCCGACGCCGTCGACTTCGCGGAACAGCGCGAGGCCGTCCAGGACGCCGGCGACTTCGCCGAGCGAGCCGATCTGATCGTTCTCGACAGCGCGACTGGGTTTTATCGGCTCGAACGCGACAGCGACGACGAGGGGGAGACGCTTCGAACCGTCGCCCAGCAGGTGACGCACCTCCTCGCGCTGGCGCGGCGACACGACATCGCGGTCCTCATCACGAACCAGGTGTACGCCGATCCCGAGGGCGACAGCGGCCGTCCCCGACCGCTGGGCGGGCACACGCTGACCCACTGGTCCGGGGTCGTCCTCCGGCTCGAGCGGTTCCGCGGCGGGAACCGGCGGGCGACCCTCGAGAAACACCGATCGAAGCCGGCCGGCGAAACCGCCCGCTTCCGGATCACGGATACGGGCCTCGAAGCCGTCGACGAGACCACGGCCTGAACCGGCGCGCCGGCGTCCGGTCAGTCCGACGCCGGTTCCCCGCCGCGACGGTCGCGGTTGGCCCGCGACGGCGGGGGATAGACGCCCTCTCCCGACGGCCTGACGCGCCCGTCGGCCGCGGGCAACACGCACCGTTCGGGCTCGCGGTTGACGTGTCGGTACTGGTCCGGCGCGTTCGCGAGAGGGTGTGCGGGGTTGTCGCCGCTGTCGATCCGCGCGGCCCGGAGTTCGTCGAACCCGGCGACGCGGGCGCGGATCCCGCGCCAGTGGTGGCTCGTCCCCCGCGGCACGCTGAACGGGTGCGGCGGCCTGGTGTCGGGACCCCGGCAGGCGAGGATCGCCCGGTTGACGTTGGCCGCCAGGTCGTCGTGGTCGACGAGGACGCCGACGCGGGCCGTCCGCGGCGTGCGGGCGGCGAGCACGTCCAGCCCGAGGTGCAGTGCCCGGTACTCCGCGACGTTGTTGTTCGGCACGGCGTCGGGCAAGGAGAGTCGGGCGACGCGTTCGCCGCCGCGCGTTTCGATGACGACGCCCAACCCGCCGTCGCCCTCGGTGCGATAGGAGCCGTCGGTCGCGATGTAGAAGTCCCGACAGTGCGTGCGAGGGGGGTGTGCGATGTGCGGCGTGGGCGATTCGTCGAACAGGTTCCGCAGTGCCGGCCGGCTGTAGGCGGCCATACGAGACGTTGGTTCCCGTCGTTACATAAATCCATGGCCCGACCCACACGCAGAGCCACCGGAACACGCTCCGACCCGGCACTGCTCCGACCGGACGGCGGGGGACCGAGCGGAGCCGACCCCGGTCGGATACCGGTACGGTCGTGCCGACGCACAAACACCTAAGGTATCTGCGACCGTACACGCAAGTGGTAAATGGTCGACTCGACCCAGCTTGCGGAGAGCAAATCCATACATCGAGAGACCGGGAAGACCTTTTATTATGCGACTCGGCTGCTCCCCGAGCGCGTCCGCCACCCGACGTACGTCCTGTACGCGTTTTTTCGGGTCGCCGACGAGGTCGTCGACAACCCCGAGGGGTCGAGCCCGACCGAACGACACGAGCGGTTGCTCGAGATCCGCGAGGCCGCGCTGGGGCGCGAACCGACCGACGAGCCCGTGTTGGCGGCGTTTTCCGAACTCAGGGAACGCCACGGCATCCCCGACGAGGAGGTCGAGACGTTCATCGACGCCATGCGAACCGACATCGAGAAGTCCCGCTACGAGACCTACGACGAGCTCGAGGCGTACATGCGCGGGTCGGCCGCGGCGGTCGGCGTCATGATGACGATCATCATGAAGACCGGCGACGACGACTCGGCGCTCCCGAAGGCCAGACGGCTCGGCGAGGCCTTCCAGTTGACGAACTTCCTCCGCGACGTCGGCGAGGACATCGCCGACCGCGACCGGATCTACCTCCCGAGGGAGACGCTCGACGCCTACGGTGCCGACCCGGCCGATATCCGGAACCGGCGCTTCACCGAGGAGATCGGGACGGCGATCGAACACGAGATGCGACGCGCCGAGGGGCTCTACCGGGAGGGCGTATCGGGCATCAAGTACCTCCCGATGGACTGTCAACTCCCCGTCCTCACCGCGGCGGTGCTCTATGCGGATCACCATCGGCTCATCCGCGATCGGGAGTACGACACGGTTACCGCGACGCCCTCGATCGGCACGCTCCGAAAGCTCTCCCTGGTCGCGAAGACGCGGCTGTACTGGGCGTGGAACAAGGATCCCGAGGCGGTCTTCGCGAAGGTGAGCGAGATCCCGACCGTCGAGGAGGACCCGGCGCCGAGGACCCGCCCCGGCGATCCGGTCCCGATGGGGTGACGCGGAGCGTCACCGCTCCGGGAAGTCGAACCGGTCCGTCCGCCACAGCCCGTATCCGAACAGCGCGGCGAGCAGCGCCGCGATCCAGTTGCCGAAGTAGGCGTTGACGACTCCCCACAGCACGACGAAACTGACCAGGTCATCGAGCATGAACCGACAGCGCTCGAGCCGCCCGAACAGCTCCTCGCGGTCGAACGCGCGATCGAGGACGCCGACGGCGACCGCCGCCGAGAGCACCCACCCGGCGTAGTTGGTCCACGGGACGCCGTAGTACCAGCCGCCGGCATCGTAGGCCCAAAACCCGATCGAGACGGCAGCCGGATCGAGCGCGAGGTCCATCCCGACGACGGCGGCGACGACGACCGGAAGCCGGACGGCGGTCCGGTCAGCCAGGGGTCCGAGCAACAACAGACACAACAGGTAGGCGTTCACGACGAGCGGGAGGAAAAACAGCGGGAGCGCGGCCGGCACCGCCCCGGCGATCATCGGCCCGAGGTCGACGCCGTACTCGAAGGCGCCGTACGGGTAGCCGGTGGCTATCCCGACGGCCTCGATCGCGTAGGTGTACCCACAGAGCGCGAGGAGGCCGACGGCCGCCCGACGGGTGAGAAGCGGCGCGACGCCGGCGACGAGCGGCAGCCGCATCACGGCGACGCCGAAGAGCAGCAGGTAGGGGTTGAAGTTCAACGCCCCCGGCAGCAACGCCTCGGCGGAGGCCAAGAGCGTGACTGCGCCGACCGCGGGAAAGACCACGGCGATCGTAAAGCGGTTCTCCTCGACGAGGTCGTCGAGGCGGCGTTCGAGGCGGGTCCGCGCCGGCAGTTCGACGCTAGCCATACAGCATCACCCACAGCGCTGCGAGCGTCAGCGCCGTCCCGGCGGCGGTGTTGAGCACCGGAAACCACCAGTAGGCACGGTCGACCGAGACGCCCGAGACGGCGACGAACGCCACGAAGATCGGGTAGACGCCGAGCACCGCGGCGAAGAAGGGGTGGACGGTGCCGAACACCGCGGCGGCGGCGAGCCAACAGAGCCCGCAGTAGACGTACGTTCGGGACGCCCCGAGCGCCGTCGCCGTCGTCTCGATGCCCGCCGCCCGGTCGGGTTCGATGTCGGGGATCGCCGAGAACGTGTGCATCCCCATCGTCCACAGCCACCCGCCGAGGACCGCGGCCGGTGGCGGTGCCGACCCGGCGATGGCCGCGTACGCGACGACGCCGGGAAGCACGTAGAGCCCGTTCGAGACCGAATCGAGAAACGGCGTCGTCTTGAACCGCAGCGGCGGGGCGCTGTACTCGACGGCGAGAAACAGAAACGCCGCCAACGCGACGACGCCGGCGGCGGGCAGCGACGGGACGAACGCCACTGCCAGCGCGCCGGTGAGCGCGACGAGGCCGGGGACGAGCCGGCCGCCGTGGTACCGGACTTCCCGCCCCGCCTCGTCCTTCTTCGGGTTGTCGGCGTCGACGTCGGCGTCGAACACGTCGTTGACGCCGTAGAGGAACACGTTCGCGGGCAGCAGGAAGTACGCGAACAACGCGATTGCGAGCGGAGCGAACAGTTCCCCCGGGGTCCGGGCCGCGTAGGCGACGCCGACCACGACGGGGCCGGCGAGATACAGCCAAAACCGGGGGCGCGAGACCCGGAGCAGATAGCCCGCGGTCGTCCGCTCGCTCGGCAGGAAGCGATCCAGGACGGGTTGGGTCATGTAGCGTCGTCGATGAGGGCGTTGGCCGTGTGTTCGCCGCTTATCAGACACATCGGGACGCCGATCCCGGGGGTGGTGTACGAGCCCGTGTAGTAGAGTCCGGGAGACGCCTCCGAGCGGCGCGAGGGGCGGAACAGCGCCGTCTGTCGGAGGGTGTGCGCGAGGCCGAGCGCCGTCCCCTGTATGCTGTTGTACCGGTCGGCGAACTCCGAGACCGAGAACTGCTCCTCGAAGACGATCCGGTCGCGCAACTCGACGCCGGTGTGCTCGGCGACGTCGTCGAGGACGAGATCGCGGTACCACGTCCGGACCGCCTCGGTGTCGTCGAGTCCCGGCGCGATCGGCACGAGCGCAAAGAGGTTCGAGTGCCCCTCGGGGGCGACGCTGTCGTCGGTCTTCGAGGGGACACAGAGGTAGTAGGCGGGGTCCTCGGGCCAGGCCGGATCGTCGAATATCTGCTCGAAGTGCGGGTCCCAGTCGGTCGGCAACACGAGCGTGTGGTGTTCGAGCGGTTCGACGTCGCCCTCGACGCCGAGATACAACAGGAAGGCGGAGGGGGAGTACGTCCGCGACTCCCAGTAGTCGTCGTCGTACTGGCGCTCGTGTTCGGGCAGGAGTTCGCGCTCGGTGTGGGCGTAGTCGGCGTTGCTGACGACGTAGTCGACGTCGAACGCCCCGGCCTCGGACTCGACGGTGAATCCGTCGCGGCGGTTGAGGATCTCGGTCACCTCGGCGCCGGTGACGTACTCGACGCCCATCTCCTCGCCCAACTCGACGCAGGCGTCGACGACAGACTGGAGGCCGTTCTCGGGGTAGTAGACGCCGAGGTTGAAGTCGACGTGGCTCATCATGTTGTAGATGGCGGGCGTGTTGGTCGGCGCGCCGCCGAGAAAGACCAGCGTGTACTGCATGATCTGTCGGAGCTTCGGGTTCTCGAAGTAGTCGGCGACGTAGTCGTCCATCGTCCCGAGCAACTGGAGGCCGATCGGGGCCGCACGCATCACGTCGAGGTCGACCCAATCGCGCAGTCGGGGGCGGTCCTCGTAGATGAACTGTTCCATGGCGACCCCGTAGTGCTCCTCGGAGGTGTCGAGGTACTCAGCCAAGGCGTCGCCGGCCCCCTGTTCGTAGGAGTCGAACAGGTCGTACATCTCCTCGCGGTCGGCGGTGATGTCGACGGTGTCGCCGTCCTTGAAGAAGATCCGGTAGTGGGGATCGAGGCGCTCGAGGTCGTAGAAGTCCTCCGGGGCGTGGCCGAAGTGGTCGAAGAACCGCTCGAAGACGTCGGGCATCAGATACCACGAGGGGCCCATATCGAACTTGAATCCCTCGGCTTCGAGCACGGACGCGCGCCCGCCGAGACCGTCGTTCTTCTCCAAGACCGTGACGTCGAACCCGGCATCGGCGAGATAACACGCCGTCGACAGGCCGCCGAACCCCGAACCGACGACCGCGACGGAGGGAGACTCGTACATACGACACGGTACGGCCGCGAGCCATATGAAAACGGGTGTGGTGGAAAGACGCACGGGGAAACGGTCTTGCTGCGTCCGGACCAATGGCCCCTATGAACACAGCAGTCGTTACGGGTGGCACGCGCGGCATCGGCCGCGCGGTCGCGGCGACGTTCGCCGACCACGGTGCCCACGTCGTCGTCTGCGCGAGGGACGGCGAGGCGCTCCGGCGTGCCGTCGACGACATCGACGCCTCGGGGGGATCTGCGACGGCGGTGCGTGCGGACGTTCGCGACGAGTTCGACGTCGAGCGCCTCGCCGAAACCGCCGCCCGAGCGGGCGACGCCCCGGGGATCGACTGCGTCGTCGCGAACGCCGGAGTCTACCACGGCACACCGGGCGGGACGGCGATCGAAGACGTCCCGTACTCGGCGTTCGACGACACGCTCCGGACCAACGTTCGCGGGGTGTTCGCCACCGTTCGCGAGTCGATACCCCACCTGACTCCCGACGCGCGGGTGCTCGTCCCGTCGGGACGGATCGCCCGCGAGGCGGTAGACGGCTACGGGACCTACGCGGCCTCGAAGGCGGCCGCCGAGGCCGTGATCCGCCAGTTCGCCGTCGAGACCGCGTGGCCGATGGGGGTCGTCGACCTCGGACGGGTCGAAACCGAACTGACGGGGCACGCGGAGGGTCGCGATCCCGACGACGTGGCCCCGATGTTCTGGTGGGCGGCGACGGAGGCCGATCCCGAGACGGTCGACGGCGGGGTCGTCGGGTGGCGGGAGTGGAAGCGGGCTACGGGATGATATCGGCTTCCCGGGGGCGAGCTGTCGTATATAGGTACGAAATACTACATGTACTCGAAGTGGTCGTATATCTTATTTATTAGGTCATTATGAATGGCCGCTCGTCCGGGAGCCGAACGGGGCGTTCCGGCGGGCGTCCGACCGCGGCCGGCGCTCGCCGACGTTCGGTGTGACGAACCGCCTCAGATGTCCGATATCCGCGCGTACGTATCGGGGAGCGCGGCGGCGTCCTCCGGCAGTAAGGCGACGACGAGGTGCTCGCTGAACCCCTCGACGTACTCGACCAGCGCGGCGATCCGATCGGAGTCGATCGCCTCCAGGGAGTCCAACAGCATGAACGGAACCGTCTCGTACACCTCGTGGGCCAGGTAGCCGGCCAGCGCGAAGACGAGACCGGTGACCTCCCGTTCGCTCTCCGAGAGGTGGTCGATCGTGTCCTCGTACGTGACCCCGCTGTCGGTCTGGCGGACGATGTGGAGCTCGAACGCGCGTTTCGTGACCTTGCGCCGCCCTTCGCGCACCTCCCGCTCGACGCGTTCGAGCCAGATGCGCTCGAGGTTGCTGTATCCGAGGGTCTCGAGCACCGAGTCCATGTGGTCGTTGAAGCCGTCGACGGCCTGCTCCTCGATGCGGTCGATCCGGGTCCGGAGGTCCTCGATTTCGGCGGTCAGCTCCTCCCGCTGCCGCCGGAGCTCCGACTCGGCGTCGAGGCGGCCCTCGATGCGGTCGATCTCGGCCTCGACGTCCTCGAGGCTCTCCTCGAGGCGGCCCAACTCGTACTCGTGTCGGTTGGCCTCCTTGTGGAGTTCCAACACCTCCTCGTAGCCACCGCCGTCCTCGAGGTCCTCGATGTCGTCCTCGAGGTCCTCGATGGCAGTCTGGAGCGTCCCGCGACGATCCGTGAGACGCTCGATCGCCGATTCGCTCCGATCGATGTCGGATTCGAGATCGGCGCGCTGGCTCCGCAACTGCTCGCGCCGGCGCTTGTGGCGTTCGAGGTCGCGGACCTCCTCGGTCAGTTCCTCGAGGCGCTCCTCGATGTCGTTTACCTCGGCGAGTTTGCTCCGGCTGAGTTCCCGAAGCCGATCGACCGTCGCCTCGATCTGGTCGCGAGGAACCTCGCTGCCGCACGTCCAGCAGGTGGTCGTCGCGTCGGGAAGGAGGCCGTCCGTGAGTTCGTCCCCGCCGGCCCCGTCGGCGGACGACGCCGAGGCGGGAGCCTCGAGCGCGTCGAGGAGGTCGCCGTCCTCGCCGTCGAGCATGTCCTGGTTGAAACCGATGACGCTTTGGATCTCGTTGAGGCCCGATTCGAGCTCGCGTTTTTCGTCCCGGAGCGTTTCGATCCGCGCTTCGAGCTCTTCGATCTCCCCGACCGGAGCCGACGGCAGATCCTCGAACTCCGCGTCCAGTTCGCGTTTCCGGGCCCGCGTCGATTCGAGGCTCTCGCGTTCGGTCTCGAGTTCGTAGCGGATGTCCTCGAGTTCGGAACGCTTCGACCGGAGGTCCGCGAGACGATCCTCGAGTTCGGCCTTCTCGACCCGCGTCTGTTCGACGGTCGCGTCCTTCGCCTCGAGCGTCGATTCGACCGACGCGAGTTCGGACTTCGTTTCCTCTATCTCCTCGTCGAGGCGGGTTCGTTCGGCCTTGAGCGCCGGTAGCCGGTCCTTGAGTCCCTCGAGCGCGTCGATCTCCTCGTCGAGTTCGTCCCGTTCGCCGACGTGCCGCTCGATCGCCACCTGTATCTCGTCGGTGTCGATGGGCCGCATGATCAGATCGCGCAGGTCGCCGCCGGTCGCGACGGCCCGCCTGGCCTCGTTGGACTCGAGCAGGAACGCGAACAGGTCCGCGAGCCTCGGGTCCTCGAGATACGGCTCCCCGCCGGCGGCGACCGTCGACCCCTCTCTGGAGAACTCGCGGGTGTAGGTGTTCCCGTCGATCACCAACTCGACGGCCGCCGTGTCGGCGTCGCCCTTCATCGAAACGTCGCCGCTCCCGAGAGCGGCCATGACCGCCTGCAGCAGCGACGTCCGGTTCGTGGCGTTCTCGCCAGCGAGAACGGTCACCCCCGGAGCGAACGTCACCGATGTCTCGTCGATCCCGCCGATGTTCCGGACGGAAAGGGTAGCCTCCCCGGCGGCCTGCTCGGTGCTCATGCCCCACCGTACCGTGTCTCGGCGGATAAATATGATGAAACGCCGTCTCCGAGGGCCTGAACGCAAGATACTACTTGCCGTCGTCCCTCCCTCGCCTATGGGAGACACCGACGACCGATCCGGGTCGGGGCGGGGTCGCCGGAGCAAGGTCGTTCGCCTGATCGAGGAGTACGAACTGGACTCAGTGGGCGACGAACTGGAACGGCTCTGGACCGCCGAGGAGGACCGACGGAGCCTCAGACAACTGGCGACGTACTTCAACCAACGGCTGCTCGAGCGCGCGCTCGAGCGGGCCGACGTCCGACCGCTGGACGGGGAGGTCGAAAACGCCTACCGGCTCCTGACGGACGACGCGGACAACGCCGATCGGACCCGAGTCCGACGCCGCCTCGAACGCGACGGCCTCGACGTCGAGGCGCTCGAGGCGGATTTCGTCACCTACCAGGCCGTCCGGACGTACCTGCAGAAACACCGCGGCGCCGAATACACGCCCGACGAGACCGACCCGATCGAGCGCGAAATCACGAACGTACAGCGGCTGCGCGGGCGGGTCGACTCCGTCACCGAGGGGAAACTCGAACAGCTCCGCTCCGGCGGGCATCTCGATCTCGGATCGTTTCGGACGTTCGTCGACGTGCGCGTCGTTTGCGAGGACTGCAACACGCAGTTCGACGTCGTCGACCTGCTCGAACGCGGCCGCTGTGAGTGTTCGGAGTAGGCGGCATCGGGCGGAGGGACGCCCCCGGCCGTCGACGTGACCGTCGGCGATTCGCTAACACCCCTACAGGTGTTAGGGGCAGCGCCGCAGGCACCGCTTTCGATGGGTCTACGATCGGGGTGGGCACGTTGCATTCGAAGAAGTGTAATATTTAAATACATATTGAGTATTTATCAGTAAAGACGGGGAGATCCGTCGGCGGAGCCGGATCGATCCGATTCCCCAGTTTTATTCGTTCCCCGGGTGTGACTGCGGTATGGAGTGTTCGGTTTCGGGGGACGTATCGCGGTACCTGAACGAACTCTACGGGACGTACGATCACTTCGACGTCCGCCAGACGACCATCGGTGTCGATCGCGAGGGCTTCGAGGCGGTCGCGGAGCGCCCCGACGGCATCGCGGTCCGCGTCGAGGTCGAGGGTGAGGAGGGGCTGATCGCGTGCGCGGACGGCGACGACTGGGCGCTCCCCGGCGGGGTGTTCGACGCGGCCCCCGGTCCCGGTACCGTCGCCGACGCGGTCGAGCGCTGGACTGGGGTCCGGTGTGCCGTCGATGGCCTCGATAGGGTCTCGATCGTCGGGGTCCGATGTGAGGGCTGTGCGGAACTGTGGACCGTCTCGGCGACGGTTTCGGCGACGGCGACCGGCGGGTCACCGCGCGGGAGCGCGGTCTGGCGGGACCGGGACTCGCCGGTGGCCGCGACGCTCCCGTGAGTCGGGGGCGTTCGACTCGACATACCCAAGGGCCGCCCGCCCCCTCGGGCGGTATGGGCACGCCACTGGACTCCCGCGAAGCACAGGTCGCCGAAACCCTCGATCGGCTCTACGAACAGTACCCCGATCCCGAGATCTCGTTGCGCTTTTCGAACCGGCTCGAACTCCTCATCTCCGTCATCCTCTCGGCGCAGTGTACCGACGAGCGCGTCAACCGCGTGACGGCCGACCTCTTCGACGCGTACGACGGCCCCGAGTCCTACGCCGAGGCCGACGAGTCCGAACTCGCCGGCGCGATCGACTCGATCACCTACTACAACAACAAGGCGAGCTACATCAAATCGGCCTGCCGGGACATCGTCGAGATCCACGACGGCGAGGTGCCCGACACGATGTCGGAGCTGACCGATCTCGCGGGCGTCGGCCGGAAGACCGCGAACGTGGTCCTCCAGCACGGCCACGAGGTCGTCGAGGGGATCGTCGTCGACACCCACGTCCAGCGCATCTCGCGACGCCTCGGGCTGACCGAGGAGCACACCCCCGGAAAGATCGAATCGGATCTCGTGGGGATCGTCCCCGAGGACGACTGGAAGGAGTTCACCCACCTGCTGATCAGCCACGGCCGCGACACCTGCACCGCGCGCAACCCCGACTGCTCGGAGTGTCTCCTGGAGGACATCTGTCCGTCGTCGAAACTTGACGGCGAAGTGGATCTGGCCGACGGCAGCGAGTGGTGAATCGACCGACGGTCGCCGCCCACCCGCGCTCCCGGCTCGCGGCCCGGAACCGCCCTCCGACGCTCACGCACTCGAGAGCTCCAGCGTGACCGCCGTCCCGTCGTCGCCGGTATCGAGTTCGAACCCGCCGCCGTAGGCGTCCATCGCCCACCGAACGAACCACAGGCCGAGCCCCTGGGCGTGGGTCATCTGATCGATCTCGGCCTCCCGGGTGATCACCGAGCGGTCCGGTTCGGGGATCCCGGGGCCGTCGTCCGAAACCGTCAGCCGGACCCGCCGACCGTCCTCCGTGGCCGTCACGCGTATCTCCGGGGCGTCGCCGCCGTACGTGACCGCGTTGTCGATCAGTTCGACGAGCGCGGTCCGAAGTTCGGTGCCGGCGCTGACGCGGAGATCCTCGGGGGCCTCGACCGTGATCGTCGCCGCCGGGAACTCCGAGCGGTACGTCCCGGCGACCTCCTCGACCGCCTCGCGGAGATCGATCGCCGTGTTCGAGCGGTCGCCGCTCCGGATGATCTCGTGGGTCCGTTCGAGCGTGTCGTGGGTTTCCGAGAGGCGGTCCGCGATCGTCCGGACCTGCTCGGAGAGTTCCCGGCGGGTCTCGGGCGCGTCCGCCGCCTCGATCCCGCTCTCGACGCCGAGGAGATACTGGGCCTCGTGTCGGAGGTTGTGCCTGACGAGTCGGTTCAACACCGCCAGTTTCTCGCGCTGTCGGGCGAGTTCCTCGGCCCGGATGCGCTGGACGTCGCGGACGCCGATGATGACGTGTGCGAACGTGCTCACCGAGAGCAGCGTCGCCCCGGCGAAGAGCGGCAACTCGACGCCCGACAGCGCGATCAAGACCAGGATCAGCCCCAACAGGACGGTCCCGAGCGCAGCCCATCCGGCGATCCGGGGGACGTGCTCGGCCGTCGTCTCGTCACTGAGCAACAGGTAACCGATCACGACCAACGCGGCCGGGAGGAGGACCCCGAGGGCGGCCAACACCAGCGCCGGGGCCGGGCCCGCACCCGTCCGGAGCCGGAGGACGTTCGGAACGAGCAGCGCGACCCCGATCGAACTGACGACCGCCGCCGAGAGGATCCCGAGCGGCGTCGAGTTGTGTATCGCTCGACCCATTCGGTGCGGAGACACCACCGGACGGGTGATAAAAGGCCTTCACGGGTCGGGCGTCGATACGGGGCGGCTCCGATCGATCGAGGCTGGCCTCGGAACCCGGCCCGGGGGACGAGCGGCGTCAGACGCCCCGCAACGCTTTTTTCCGTCGGATTCGACGGACGAACGATGAGTGAACTCGGCGATCTGCTTGACGATATCGTGTCGGACGTCGACGGGACGCTCCTGTTTTCCCCGAGCGGATCGCTGTACGAGCGGTTCGCCGAGGCCGGTACCCCGGTGGTCGTCGCGACGGAGAACGCGGTCGGGACCGAGCACTACGTCGAACTCCCCCTCGAGTTCGACGACGTCAGCGAGCGGATCAGATTCGGCGTCGAGGGCGCCATAGAGAACGGGTTCGCGGAGGAGGGCGAACAGCTCGTCTGCGTGCTCGCGCTGTTTTCGGAGGACGCCGACACGGTCACCCGCGTTCGGGCGGGCGATTTCGAACAGTCGGGCGTCTACGACCTCTTCGTCAACAGCCGCGCCGAACCGTCCGTCATCCGGAACGTCCTGGAGGTCGCCATCGAGCTGGGCAAGAAGGGCCAGAAGGGCAAGCGCGTCGGCGCGCTGTTCGTCGTCGGCGACGCGGGGAAGGTGATGAACAAGTCCCGGCCGCTCAGCTACAACCCCTTCGAGAAGAGCCACGTCCACGTCGGCGACCCCATCGTCGACGTGATGCTCAAGGAGTTCTCGCGGCTCGACGGCGCGTTCGTCATCAGCGACTCCGGGAAGATCGTCTCGGCGTACCGGTACCTCGAACCCGCCGCCGAGGGCGTCGACATCCCGAAGGGCCTCGGCGCGCGCCACATGGCCGCGGGCGCGATCACGATGGACACGAACGCGGTCGCCGTGGTCCTCTCGGAGTCCGACGGGCTGGTCCGGGCGTTTTCCGGCGGCGAGATAATCCTCGAGTTGGATCCGGAGGCGTACTGATGTACGCCGTGGCCGTTCGCGGCTGGTTCGAGGGGCTCTCCGTGCCCGAGCGGAACCTCCTCGTCGCCGTGGTGGTCCTGTTTTTGGGGATCGCCGCCGGCGCGCTCGCCGCCACGCTCGTTCGGCGATTGCTCGTCGCTCTCGGTGTCGACGACGCCGTCGAGGGGACGTCCTTCGAACGCACGGCGAGACAGCTCGGCGGCTCGACGGTCCAGTTTCTCGCCCGCCTCGTCGGCGCGTTCGTCTTCTTTCTCGCGGCGCTGTACTCGATCCGGACGGTCGGGTTGGTCCCCGGGGAGGCGCTGATCGAGGAGGCCGTGGCGTTCCTCCCGCGGCTGTTCGTCGCCGTCCTCGTCGTGTTGGTCGGCCTCGTCGTCGGCGACAAGGCCGAAATCGTCGTCGACGAGCGGCTCCGGAGCGTGAAGCTCCCGGAGATCACGGTCGTCTCGACGCTTTTGAAGCTCTCGATCCTCTACGTCGCCGCGCTCATCGCGTTATCGCAACTCGGCGTCGCGACGGCGGCGCTTCTGGTGTTGCTCGCCGCCTACGCCTTCGGCGTCTTCTTTCTCGGGGGGTTGGCGTCCAGGGACTTGCTCGCTTCCGCGGCCGCCGGTATCTATCTCCTCATGTCGGAACCCTACGCGATCGGTGACGAGGTCGAGATCGCCGGCCACCGCGGGATCGTCCAGGAGATCGACGTGTTCGTGACTCACATCGAGGACGACGGCGAGGAGTACGTCGTTCCCAACCGGAA
>Ga0209917_1000128_pt1 | contig 28911 bp, 28 predicted proteins | sample SalPon2_C_H2O_MG_FD_185710 | JGI IMG/M metagenome (GOLD analysis project Ga0209917, IMG submission 185710) | Salt pond water microbial communities from South San Francisco under conditions of wetland restoration - Salt Pond MetaG R2_C_H2O_MG... | ecosystem: Environmental > Aquatic > Non-marine... | reverse complement strand
TGACGACCTATGACTCCGCATATCGGTACATCAACGAGTATGGAGATCGATTCGGCTTGCTCGTCGTCGACGAAGTCCATCACCTTCCGGCTCCGACCTACCAGCAAATCCCTGAGATGACGATTGCACCGTATCGACTCGGATTAACTGCCACCTACGAGCGTGCCGATGGCGAACACGACGTGTTGGAGGACCTCCTCGGGACTGTCGTATACAGAGAGGAAGTCGACAAGCTGGCAGGCGAGTACCTCAGTGAGTACGAAACGCTTCATCTCCAGGTAGAACTTACAGCTGACGAACGAGAGCAGTACGACGAAGAGTATCAGATCTACCGTGAGTATGTCGACAGTCACGAGTTCGATCTGTGGAAGGAAAATGGCTACCAAGAGTTTCTCAAACGCACGTCGTACGATCCCAACGGACGTCGAGCCCTGATCGCGAAGCAACGAGCCGAGACAATCGCCCGTACGGCAGACAAGAAACTCGACACGCTCGATAATCTACTGAAGCGACACTACGATGACCGAACGATCATCTTCACTGCGAACAACGATTTTGCCTACGAAATCTCTCAAGAGTTCGTAGTTCCCTGTATTACTCACCAAACCGAAACTGACGAGCGGACGGAGATATTAGAGCGATTCCGTATTGGAGAGTACTCAATGCTGGCAACATCTCAGGTTCTAGACGAGGGTATCGATGTTCCAGCCGCGAATGTCGGTATTATTCTCTCGGGGAGTGCATCCAAGCGGCAGTATGCACAGCGGTTGGGACGGATTCTCCGTCCAACAGATGAGAACCAACCGGCCCGTCTCTACGAGATTATCTCAGAGGACACGATGGAAACCTATGTTTCACAACAGCGTCGACAGGGGGTGAGTTAGAGTGCTCACAGCAGATCTTGCACGGTCTCGAACCTACGAAGGTAACATCCAACCATCGCTTATTGACACCAACGAGCAGCGATATCGAGAGACAGCAAAGGAACTCATTGGCATATTTGAGGAGCATCTCGGAGAGCCAAAAGGAGAGTTAGAGGATACGATTGACGAGTTGACTATCGCAGACACGGACTACAAAGTCGTCCAGGGACTGGCGAAGCTTCTCCAAGACGAGTGTGAGTTTGAGACTATCGCTCTGGTAGAGCCACGGGATATTCGGCAAGAACTCTTTGAGGTAGCAAACGAGAATCAGCCGATCGTTCGCCAACCAACGTTAGGAGATGATACTAACTCTCTGTGGGTATACAGCACGGTTGCTGACCGACTTGGGATATCACTCGAAGACTGCTATCGAGGGATGTACGCTGACCTTGAAGAAAACAAGCGACTCGTACAGTTTGGAGATCTCGTTTTCGACGATCACGACCAAACCGACGATTCGTCGACAACCACACGACTCACCGGTGACAGCGAAGAATCCTATGCGGACGATACGATCAGCGTCGAGTGGCTGTTGACTCGCTACAATCTCGCGTTGGCACAGGCTGTGCTGTACGATGCGACCGAAATGCGGGTACGGGTCTGGGATTCGTTTGCGACGGTCTTCAGCTACGTCAAGTTGTTCGGCCTGATGCACCGCATCTATCCAATCGACGATACTGGGGCACGTGTCGAGAGTACAGACCTCGCAGATGGCTACGAAGCACGACTGGATGGCGCAGCATCGCTGTTTTCGAAATCACGCAAGTACGGCATTCGAATGGCGAATTTCTTGCCTGCACTCCCGCTGTGTGATCGCTGGGAGATGGAGGCAGACATCCTCGATGACGAGGGTGGGCCATCCGATTCGACGCTCTGGTTTGAACTCGACCAGACTGAAGGGCTGTCGTCGCACTACTCGGCCCAGAGCGATTTCGACAGCGATGTTGAACGAACGCTCGCTAAGAAATGGGAGCGAGCTACTACCGACTGGGAACTCAAACGTGAGGATGATGTTCTAGATTTGGGCGCGGAAGTGATGCTCCCTGATTTTGCGATTGAACATCCTGATGGACGGCGTGTTATGTTCGAGATCGTGGGATTTTGGACACCAGAGTATCTCAAGGAGAAACTGGCAAAGATACGAGCTGCTGACCGTGATAATCTTATTGTTGCCGTTTCAGAACGACTGGACTGTTCGTCTGAGGACTTTGAGGGAATGGACGACCGTGTTCTCTGGTTCAAATCCGGTATTCACGTCTATGACGTCGTAGAATTAGCAGAAGAGTATGCTATTTAAGGGCATTAGACTGTAGCTGAGGGGGGTTATGTTCACAGTTTTGCTAATGGTCGACGTGTGAGGTATCTCAACTAATTTCGATTATGTATACTCTACATGATCAAATTCATATCTTCACACGCTAAAACTAGCCTATAGGGATTACTATGGTATATCCTATAGCTTTCTCTATATGGGTTCCTATAGGAAATCGGGTTATTTCTGTTAGCCCAAAGGGTACCGCAGTTTGGCTAAGAGACACTTGTCTGGAACGCCTGACTATACCGACGCAACTGATTCTGAGCCGCCACGCGGAAGGCGAACTCAACCTTAGTCGGGACGTGTTTCATGATACATACGGCTTCTTCGCGCGACTGTCCTCTTCGAAATAGATGATATTGAACTCGGCCAGCAGATGTATATCACTGTGTACATCGTGGACGTCGCGATCAAGGTGGTCGGCCAACGCACGCATACGCTTGGGTGGGTTCTCCATCACCGACTCCAGCAGTTCTATTCATCGATCCGTGAGCAGCTGACGGACTCCCGTACGATCTTCAAAGTTGATAACGTGTGAACTTTTCACCATTTTCTCACTGTTCGGCACCCTTGAGCACCGCTGCCTGGGCCTGCTCTGCTGGAGGTGACGTGATTCGATGAATACATCCAAATATGAATTTAATACTAGTGCTCTCCGAATAAACTACAATCTGCCATATCAACATCGACCTGTAGGTGTCATATAAAATTCTCTATAGGATTAGCTATATGTAATCCCACAGGAAATTCTATATGATTCTATATATGAATAGCTATAGGAAGTCCTATAGGTCTTTTGTGGCCTGTTTTCCAACGGCTTCGCGGACAGCATCAAACTCATCAGGTGCTGCCTCCTGGAAGCCAAGACGTAACGCTAGACGAAGGATCTCGCTACGATCAGTTTCTCCGATGTCAACATCAAGACGTTGTTGGAGTGCGTGCCCAACGTTCTCCATCCGGTCGGGATTATTCTCTAAAGCACGAACGAATGCTGCAAGGTTTCCGTCCCATACACTCACTGTTTTTTGTTTTTCACCGTCGTCGATCGCTTCCAGTTCGGAGACGATCTCCTCAACTAGGGCTCGTTTCTTTTCGGCGGAGTCAGCTTCATCAAGACGGTCTCCCTGTGATGTTTGCTCCCGCAGCGCAGCGAGGTCGTCATCTTTTCTGTCACTAGTCATATAATCTCTGTTCCGCCAAGCGGATGAGCAGTGATTCGACAGCCGCAGTATACGCATTCTTCGCTTTCTTGGCAGTGGCTGAAGGATTTTCTAACTCGAATGCCGTGACCCCACGTTGAGCGGCGTTGCGTATATCCTGTGAGTATGGGACATAATTAGGAGCTATTGTATCTCCATACTCTGCCTCAAACGATTCGAGATATTCTTCGGCGAGTTTGGTCCGTGTGTCGACCTTATTAGGAAGTACCAGCGAAAGTTCGATATCGACTGAGAAGTTGTCTGTTATTTTTTCGAGATCACGACGAAGAGCATCCGCTTGTTCGGCCTCGAATGGTCCCATCTCGACGGGCGTGATCGCATTCTTGGCGGCCCATAGGCCGTTGTAAGTAACGTTGTTCGTCATCCCCGGGAGATCGATCAGAACGATATCGTAATCTAGCGGGTCGACGTACTCGTCAAGGAACTGTTCTAGACGGCTGTACCGCTCGCGAGCGTCGTCGATGTTCCCGAGTTCGGCGTCAAGTGTGTCGAGTCCTGGATGTGCAGGAATCAACGCTGGCCCCTCGCCCGTATCGATTACGAGGTCGTCAACAGCGTCGTCACCAAGTTTCTTCGCAATCGTTCCCCAAGAGTCGTCAAACACGGTACTGATGTTTGGCCAGGCTTCGTCATTTTCAATCTGCTCTCGGTATTCCTCCCAGACACCGAAGTGTTTCGCAAGATCGCCCTGTTTTCCAGCGAGATCGATCAACAGTACATTCTTTCCCAACTGGCTGAGAGCGACTCCGAGATGTGCCACTGTAGTCGTTTTACCTGTCCCACCCTTATCCAGAAAGGCAGCCGCACGCTGTGTCTGTCCCATCAATTTCCTCCTATAGTATTTCCTATAGAGCTTTCTATAGACTTTAATCTGTGTCAGACATATGTGTGTGAAATGATGTTATGGTCGGGTATAAGTGTAGCCTACTGCTAGGTGTGGCAGAACCATGGCGACGACTCTACTGATGTGATTACAGACCATCTTCAACCAAGCACGTCGTAGATCTGTTTGCGGATTTTTACATTCTCGTCTGCCAGTGTTCGAAGCAGCGTCCGGAGATCATTGGCAGATGCTGATTCAAGAAGATCATCAAGTGATTGATCACCGCCAACTGCTTCGACATCTCCACTCGCGAGGACGGCTGCCACAACGTGCTTACACGTGGGGGCATCGTCTGGACAGCTACACTGGCCTTCAACGTAACTTCCGTTCGAGAAAGTTACCTGAACATCATACGGTCGGCTTCCCTGAACCGTGGCCTCAACTAAATTGTCGACGCGCGCGATATTTGTTACAGCCCCACGCTTGTAGTACCGTTCACCCCGCTCGTATCGTCCAGAATCAGTCACTGATCGAAGTGTCTCAGTGTCGACCAACGAAGATCGCTGTTGGGCTTGGAGTCGTGGAAATTCCTCAGTAACGGGGATATCACCTGGAACAGATGGATCAGCTTCCCGACGGTGAATATAGCCTTGTTGTGGCCATCCCAGTGGGAACCAACCTTCTGGATCGCTCACAACCTCCCAGCATGATTCGATTACGTCGACGTGATCGTCTGGAAGAATACCCTCAAGTGTCACTGTACGTGGCGTCCGACCAACGTCAAGGGAGACCTTCGTTTGGTGATCATCATTGTCTGCTACTGTCTCCGAATAGTTGAGTCGGATCTGATCAAATGCGTTGATTGCCTCAGCGCTGAATCCGTGTCCGGTACGTTCGAGTTCGAACACGAGATTGGCGTACTTGTGTTTCTCACGGTACTTGATCAGGGGGCGATTGCTTCCGACAAGTTCTGCTGGGTCATATTCGGGGAGAGCAGTCCCAAAGACGATTGGAGTAATCCGCTCTGTGGGTGATTCTGGAAGACGATCTGTTTCGGGAGCTGCATCGTCAGTAGGCTCCCCAAGTGGTGTCTCAAAGAGACGTTGACAGGCCGGACAGACTGTCGCCCCGAGACCGTTGTGAGTCGTGAATTCGTATGCTTGACACCAGTCACAGGCTCGACGAGTGTTATGATCAGCTTGACCCCAGTCGATATCTCGATGTGTAGTTACCTGCTTGAGGCCAGTGATAATTCTAGAACGGCGGTTTTGTTGACGCTCAAGTTCAGAACGACATGATCCACAGAGATCAGAGTCGCTATCGGTGACTGTGGAGGGAAGGACAAGACGTTGATCGTCAGTTCGCCCTCGTGGGAATGAGCTGCCGCCGGTTGATAATGAGACCGACACTGAGGGAGATGAACTCTGCTTGGGGTCCTCTGGTGGCTCGTAAGCGACAATATCGGTGGCAGTAACGGTTTCGTCAGGTTTGGACTCCGCGGCGAACTCCTCGCCATATCGGCATCCGTCTGGGCCAACGACGTGCCACTTTCCTGAACCGGAGCGAGCGAACTTAGGCACGGGTGAGAGGACTCTGTGTGGTTCAAATAGCTTTTCGATCACTAGCTTTTGGAAATATGTGGAGAGTAAATCAAGAAGTGTTTATGATTTATTTTTATTTACCGGTTTGAGTGGAGTGAGTATTAGGGTTGATCGGTTACTGACTCAACCCTTGTCCACTCTCCTGTCGTTTCAGCTCTGAGTGGCTCAATAACAGTACTGCGTTCCTGATCAACGGCCATTCGGCTGAAAACTGCGAACTCTTAGAACAATGTCAACAGTAGCAACTTCACAAACTGAAGGTAGCACAGATGATCAACCAGAAACTCAGGCTCTTATTGAGTTCACAGCTGTTAGTGATGATACTCGACAGCGATACCGCTTCGTCAGCTGTGAGGACACTGATCGGCTACGTCGAATCCACGAAATTAAGACGGATCGAGACTGGCGCAGAGTTGGCTCTCAATTAGTCACTCGGCTCAAAGTCAATCGGGTCGAACCGGAGACGGACCGAGCACCTCAGGAGCCAATGCCATGAATAGGTCCGAGAAAATCGAAAACAGATCTGATCTCCTCGCACGAGAAGAAAGTGAAGTGACGACCGAAACCCGCCCCTACGGTGATCGGGCCGTTGTAGTTGAGATAGCTGATAAGCAAGATCTGTTCAGAGATAGACCAACGGTGGTCGTCTGTCCGGACTGTGGTGAAGTTGTTGAGACGTACGAGCAGGGACTGCCACCAGTTATTCCGCAATTCGATAGCCGGTGTCCAGACTGCGAGGTGACTCTCAAGAGGTGGTGTTCGGTTGCTGTAGATGCGACGTGTACTGATCTCACCGAACCTCAGATACTGCGTTCGATGGTTCAGGCCTATTGGAACGAGCGGATCTGGGAAGGTGTAACAACTAACCGAGGGAATGTTCGTAACGACGAATACGTCGACCGATTCGGAACAAAAGCCTCCGAATTCGGTTGGGACTGTGAGCTCACCTGTCCATTGTGCCGAGACACGATGGTATCACTCGACCGTTCTGCTACAGAGATCCCCTCTCGATTTGATTACCATCACTGGTCGGAACATCCTGACTGCGGAATAATGCTTTGTCGAGACTGCCACGATATCATTAGCCGAAACGAGTCTGATTATAACGTTGAACAGTTGGCTCATGATTGGGGACTGCGATCTCGAAATGATTTCCAGGCAATTCGACTGGCTCTGAGAGATGCGATTGTGACTCGACGGGCTCTCAGTCCGAGTAGAGCGGAATATCTGGTAGATCGATACAACCTCATTCAGACTCCAGCTGAGGTTAGAACACTACTTCAGGAAATTCTCGCTAACAGTGATCTGTATGACCAATTTGTCGACGATTCTCTGTGGACTGGCACAAACTGATCCAACCAACAATCTCTGCGTTACTCTTCGAGAAAGGCCTCGAAATCGCGGGCGGGTGATCGGAAGCCAGCCTCGTCGATCCACTGTTTGAGGTACTGGTCGGCGTCTTGTACTGAGATCTGTTGGTCTTCGACAAACCGAACTAAGAGACCAATGGACCCGGTTAGGTCTATACCGCGCTGCTTCGCGGTCGCACGTGCATCGCCATCATCGGTAATGACCGTCCCGTCAACATCCTCTGCGACGGCCAGAGCCTGAGCCTCTCCCGGGTCAAGTGTTTCAAGAAGTTGTTCTTCCTGTTTTTCGGCCACTGTAGATGGGGTGATGACCGGGATTTTGTCTCCGAGGACGGACAGTGCGTTTTCGATATACAGATGGGTTTCAGCTCCGGCCTTGAGTTCTTCTTGAACAGCATCTACTGTCACAAGCCGCGGAAGGTCCAACAGCAACTTGATGCGGTTGATCTGCGCGAAGTTCGAAAGAACGGTGGTGTTGAGTACTGTTGCCGATTCCGATGGGTGTGTCATTCAAGATTGCGAGCGGTCTCGATCTCTTCTTTAGCGGTAGCCATATCCTCTGGGCCGAACCGAAGTTCTACACCCTCCTCTCGGAGTATGTCTCGCATTTCGAAACGGTTGACGCTAGCGAGTCGGGCAGCAGTCCCGAGAGTGATCTCTCCGTCCGTGTACAGCGAGACCGCAGCTGCTATCCGAGCATTCTGATTTTCTTCGAAATACTCGCGGAGGACGTGGCGAATGGCGTCGCTCTTGTTTTCGAAGATACCCGCTTTGACCGCTCCTTCTATGAGGTCGGTAAGGTCGTCTGGGATGGTAGCGGTGGTTCGGGACATGTCTTCACTCAATATGTGGTCTTCATACATTATATGAGTTGTCCCAGGAGTTCCTATGGATCTCACATATTGATTGGTAAGAATCACGTGAGGAGTTCATCTAACAGGATTATCGCTTCCTCTTTTTCCAATAGGCGGTTGGCATTTCCACAGTGAGGCGAATGAACACATGAGGGACAGCCGCCGTCGCAGCTGCACATCTTGATCGTCTCTCGAACCTGTGCAAGCAACTCATCTAATGACTCGAACGCTGTTCGGGTTAGCCCTGCTCCACCGGTGTATCCATCATGGACGAAGATCGTCCCGTTGATCGTTTGTGGATGAGAAAGAATCGATAATCCACCGACATCTCGCCGGTCACAGAGTACCTCCATCGGAAGTAGAGATATGAGCGTGTGTTCGATAGCATGGAGTGCTCCCAGATACATTTCATCGTCCTCAACACGCGATAACATCTGGTTTTCAACCTTTTTGGGAATACTCAGGTGGAAGCCTGCCGTCTTCAACTCAGACGGTGGGAGCGGCTCGTCGAAAGATTTCTCGATGGGATTGTCGTCATCAGGGTAGTCGAAATGCAAATATCCGGTTACGACCTCTTTGACAGTCATCTTCGATAGCGTCGCTTGGAGTTCAACTCCATCGAGTGCTATTGTCTCTGTATCAATCGTATCTTCTAGGACGATCTCCTTGTCTCGGATCGCCTTTGTAATTTCGTTAGTTGATGTCGACTCTACCCATGCAATATCGTCTTGCAAATCTAACTCTGTGACTCGGTATTTTTGCTTTTGATGGACATAAATCGACTCAGGATGGGCGTCCCGAACTGCAGCACTGTATTCCAGAGAGACGAGCTGTTCATCACGATTCCGATCAATCAAATCGATTTGACGGTTGTCGATGTCTCGGATATCTGTGTTCCACTGGACGTTAGATTCAGTGGCTCCCCATCGAACTCGCTTTTCATCAGTGCGTTTGAGACGGCCAGCGTCTTCAGCGGTCGTAATCACTTCTGGGAGGTCTGGACCGAAATGCGATTTATCAGACGGTGAGAGGTAGTGTTCGCTGGCAGCACAGACAACATGGTCCGGTAGAATTTCGTCGTTAATCGGGTTGACTGCAGCGTGTTCAGCACCCCCGTCGAACAGATCCTCGGGATTGCCAAGTGCGTGTTGATCAAGCGGATTGTCACTCCCAACTAGAATGACCAGACATTCGTCATCGCCGCGGCCTGCCCGTCCAGCACGCTGGAATGTTTGCATTCGTGTGCCAGGATACCCATCGAGAAGGACTGCATCGAGCGTCCCGATATCGATCCCCAATTCGAGGGCATTGGTACTCCAGACACCCATTGCTTCGCCATCCTGAAGTTTTGCTTCGAGTTCCCGCCGACGGTCGTCGTCCAATCCAGCATGGTAAGCATGGATACTGTCCGCGAGGTCATGTTGAGCACGCTCTCGGAGGATCGCATCGGTCCATTCGGCATTTTGTTCTGCTCCTTGTCGAGATTCGGTGAATACGAGCGTTTGGTAGCCTTTTTCGACAAGATCGGCTAACAGACGGACGCTCTCAGCATGGTTCGAGAGACGCTCTCCCCCACCAACGTCGACGGGTTCGCTAATGGAAAAGGGGCTCTCGTCTGTTTCACTAGCTGTATTTTTACTAGTATCAGGAGTCGAAGCTGGCGTCGTATCGGTATTATCGGGCTGTGAGGTCGACAGGCTATCTGGTGGGTCCCCCTGTGAGTCACCACCATCGGTCGTTACTTTTTCATCGTGAAGCTCTGTTGAAGGCGGATGGTCGTCGTCGTCAATATCTTGAGGTTCATCTTGGTTTGTATCGTTCTTCAGCGGGGGATTCCAGAAAACGTAGTGACGGTCGCCGCTGCTACTCGTATCATCGTCGACAAGCGTATAGCTATCTGCTGGCTGACCCGTAACTGCCGCTGCATGCTCAACGGGATTCCCAATCGTTGCTGAGCAACAGATGTAGTCAGGTTCTATTCCGTAGTGTTCGCACAGCCGATTAAGTCGCCGGAAAATGAGAGAGGCGTGACTACCGAAGACACCGCGATACATATGAACTTCATCGATCGCAACTGTCTCTAATTGCTGGAAGAGCCACCGCCAGTGGCTTGGGCTATGAGCGTACGGGAGCAGCGAGAGGTGGAGTTGGTCGAGAGTAATCAGCAATACATCTGGTTGGGACTGCTTAATTTCCTTCCGTTGGCGTGAGGAAACCTCGCCTGTCTGGACACCGATGGATACCGAGGCATCGAATCCTAGGTCTGCGGCCATCGTCTGGAATGTTTCCTCTTGATCGTTGATCAGAGCACGATATGGTGCGATATAGAGCGTCTTACCCTGGTGATCGATAGCTCGTTCGAGTGCAGGAAGAACATAGGTTAGTGTCTTTCCAGAAGCGGTCGGGGTTGCAACCACAGCGTTTCGATGATCTTGAACTGCATTGATTGCGTTCGCTTGGTGAGCGTACAACTGATCGATGCCCTGTATAGAGAGTGTACTGGCAACAGGAGGAGATACTTCGAGATCGCGTGTCACAGCCTCCTGTCCGTCAACAACTCGATAGTGAACGGTCTGGTCAGCGTAGTAACCCCGATCAGAAATCCAAGAAAGTGTGTCGGAGACAGATGAAGGGGTCTCACGCATCTTATTATAATTGAAATCTTCTAAGCCCAAGAACCTATTGAGCGAAGAATAGCGAAACAATCATTCGATCGCGATACAGGACTTTGCTTCGAATAAATATACATGAAGCAAGAGGTTTAGTTTGTCAACTAATATAATATTCTCTATTGGATGGAATCTATTAGAGAATATATTCACGCAACCAACATTGATAACCACATCTGATTATTTATTTCAATATGCGGCTGGATTCCTAATAATGAATAGCTGAATCTGCCGAGTTATACGAAGTCGCTGATTGTCTTCACTGAGTTCGTGTTTTTATCGGGGAAAGTAGTCCCTGGTTGTTCTTCTTCGATCCCGGTCAGTAGTCTTTTGAGTTTGTTCTTCATTTCCTCCCGATATTGCTCCAGCTCGTTGGCAGTGGGATAGTAATGATCTAAGACAACCTGTGGATCCTTGCTGCCCTGTTCTGCGCTGACGATTTCTGCGACTTTTGTGAGATTCTCGAAGACGTCGATGTACATGGTGTACCATGTTTTCCGTCCGTTCTGTGGGGTCGGAGTTTTGCCGTTGACAGTGACTCCTGCACGCGAACAGATCTTTTTGAATCTCCGTCGCAGTGTCGCTCCTGTAACCGCCTCGCGATTCATATGATTGCTCGGGAACAATGGATCCATACTATCTCCTGGTGTTTGAGATTCTCGGAGCAAGTCTGCGATGTAGTTTTTCCCTACGAGGAGTGGGACCTTTCCTGGTTGATTTTTCCGGTCTTCTAGCTTGATGTGTGGGACATTTGTTTGGATGACAAAGTTTTCACGGGTAAGGTCTGGGGCCTCACTTGTGCGGAGACCATGTCCAATATATAGAATGACAATTACCTTCTCTTCTTTCGTGCGTGTTGCCTCCCAGATTTGTTTTATTTGTTCTTCAGATAGGAGATATACGGGAGTGCTGCAATCATAATCCCAGCTGTACTCTTGCTGTAGGCTGGTTGCGGGATTATAATCAACAATGCCTCGTCGCTCAAGATGGGAATAGAAGCTGATGAGATCAGATTGATGATTCCGCTTGGATTGTTGGCTTTTAAGTTCTTCATCAATTCTGTCAAAGATGTTTACCAGCTTCTGGAAGCTATTGGTTGTTTCTTGCTTTCCAAGAAGGATGAGATCTCCATCTCCATGGATCTCCCGTTTTATTTTGATAATACGCGAGAGTCGACTTCGTTTTGAGTTGATCGTAGAGTCTGCGTAGTCTTTTCGATCTGCAACCGCCTCAAGAAGATTTTCGATCTGTTGATGTGTTCGCCGGTTATTTCCAGGGTAGTCGTATCCGTCAGTAGGTTCTATAACATCTTCGAAGAAATCGCGAGTTGTCAGTCCATGATCTCGTTTTAGTGCACGATGAAGCCCCGAATATCCGTTTTTGTTAAGCCAGCTGTATGTTGGGACATCTTCATTGGGATTGTATCCCTGCTTCCGTCTCTCGGATGCAATCTCTGACCAGTACCAGTCTTTTATCTCTTCGTATGACATATCGGCCCAGCTAACCATTAGATTTCACCTCTGGTGAGGGCCGACATCTGGTGTGCCCTTTGATGATTGGGAGAGCCTGTGTTCGGCCTGTAGTGTGTTATGATTCTTTGGTGCATTTCTGTGTCTTCTAACTCCGATAACACTGAATTTGGTGTCATGTTTTGGTCCTTCATTCTGCAATCATATATGTGAATATGTACGTATATAAATCTCAGGTCGACTTGAGCGATCTCGAATATACTTCTTACAAAAGAACTTATCCGGAAGGGATATACCATACTACAAAAGAAGTATCTGTATGGTGGACCAACGACAAAAAGTAAGTAATAATGATATTATTTCTACTCTCCGTAAGCATAGTGATCCGGTCTTGACAACAAGTGAGATTGCTGAAGAACTCCCGATAGGGCAGCGTGCTACATATAATCGGCTTCAATCGCTCTCAGATGAGGACCAAGTTGAACAAAAAAAAGTTGGGGCACGAGGAATTATTTGGTGGCCCACCGATCTTGAGTACACGTATCAATCGACTGGTCAACAGGCTCTTACTCCTGATAAATCTGATTTGCTTACCGTTTTAGATGAAACTGATAAGAATTATATTGAAAAAAGAGCCGCTGTAATGGAGGCATTCGAATATCTCCGTCGGAATGGGGAAGCATCTCGATCAGAGTTCTATGAAGAAATCTTCCCCGACCATCCTGCTGGGTATGAGAACCGACGAGCTTGGTGGGAGAAGGTGATCAGGCCAAGTTTCACAAATACTCCAACTGTAGGGAATGCATCCCGTGGCGGGACATGGATGTACATAGATACTGACTAACGAGCAGCGTAACAGTAGGAGGTAGCAACCAAGGAACGAACTCCTGTTCCCTGCCCGTGATCTGTCTTGTTGATGTATTTTTGTCACGTATTGGCAAGCAAGTACCCAGATTCTACTAGCCCTAAAGAAATTTTTACGTATGTGGCGATTGAAGTAAAATTTATAATTAAGCGTATGAAGGTCAGTGCTTGGAGTAGCTGTGGACTCTGTCACAACTACATTTTTCTCACACCGCTCTCTTCTTGCGATTTTTTCTTGCTAGCCGAATTGTTCCTAGCAGACACGACTAGCACTCACTCCCACTGAATATAATTTATATTTATATTTGTTCTGATATCTAGTCTAAAATGGTTTTAAATTGCTTCTGGTGGTTGTCTGGATCTATTTAGAAATTTATGGGAAATTTTCGGAAGTCAACAAGACGGGCTAGCGATTCTATCGCTATCGATCGTCGAGTACTTTTCTAACGCTCATCTCGATAAGTCGTTTGTGGTGTCTTCAATCACTCTTCAACAACGTGCCGGAGGGCATCGAGAATAATTCCGGCTTCTAATGGAGATACATCCTGTTCACGAGCCATGATTTGGTGGGTGACGGACCCGTCGACATAATCACGGGTATATGCAAGCGCGACGGCAAGTCCGTCCAATCCATGATGTTCGATGTAGGTGTCGATATCGTCATCTCTCTCTCGACGGGCAATAGCCTCGATCAACTCTGGTGTGATCTGGCGTTCAACATCCCCCTGTATCAACTCGATATCGATCTCACGAGCTGCGTACTCTGCTGGTCGACCTTCGTTCGATTGCTCAATGAAGCCTGCAGCTTCGAGGTCATTGATATAATCATACGCTGTCCGCTGTGGGATCTCAAGGGAGTGCACAATGTCGTCAATCTCTGCGTCTGGATGGTACCAAATATAGGTATAGATCCAAGCCTTCCGGGCGTTTGCAAGAATTTCAAACGCTTCTCCCCCAGTATCGAGCGGAGTATTCCAGTCTGCTTCTCTTGTAGCCATTAGGTGTGAGTTGCACGCATTTCGCAATAAGTGTTGTTAGTATATCCCGCGAGAGAAGGTTCTTAATTTATGCGATACCTAACTGTATTCATACACTAGGCTTCTGGGGAAATTATTCACATAGCGGTATATGGTTTATATTCAACTGAGGCTATCGAAACTATCGCCAATGCTCTTCCTGCATTGTAAGCAAGTTCTATTGCGGCCCAACAGTAATTAGTTAGTAGTCTCTACTAACAATGTGGTGAACAGTATCAAGGATTCAGCTGGAGGCTTGGCGTTACAAGTAACGAAACCAGCTCGAAAGGCGGGTATGGTCGTCGAGGATACGGACGGAGAAGCGACACGGCTAGCCGAAGTGTATGTCTACGGGTTCGATAGCCTGCTACTCCTAATTGATGCTGAGAATGTTTCGGCACGTGATCGGGCAGAGTTGGTTACGTCTGCTGCGAAAGATTCTGAGAGTATCTATCAAGGTACGAGGTCGACGGTTGAAATCGCGGGGAACGGCTACCAAATCCAGTTACCTGGTTGCCGTGAGGCAGGTTTCACACTCGGCGATACTGCCCCAACAGCTGTGGAACAAGGTATCATCATGGTCCATGATGGGAGCAATGCTCGACTCGCCCACGACTTACTTACTATCCGTAGTACACAGATTAGTAGTTAGTAGTATCTATTATAACAATCTTTTTATATTTTATATCTGAATTTCCTCTATGAGCACACGACGAAAACTCATGGGAACTATTGGAACAATCGCAGCGATCAGTGTCGGTGGATGCCTTGATAATAGTTCTAGTGGGAGGTCTGAATCTGATAGTGGGAGTAACAGCGGTAATAATAACGAAGACAGCGATACTGGACAAAATAACGGGTTTGTAGATGATCTCCGGTCAACATATGTGAGTGCAATTGATCATAATAAAAATGCAAGATCAAGCCTTCAACAGGCACTAGACGAAATGAATAGTAACAATCTCGAAACAGCAGATGAACACAGAGATAAAGCATTCACAGAATTTCAAGATGCTAGAGGGGATATGCTTAATGCTACTGTAACAGCGGAACGGGTCTGGGATGTAGACAACGAAGAAAACCTCCCTGAAGTACATCAAAACGCGGTGGATGTGAATCTCGAAGGAAGCAATGCAACAGTTGATATTGCTGCTAACCTCGACCCACACAATGATGAAAAGCCAGACTCAGATACAATAGACGAAATATCAACTAAACTCGAACAAGGAGGATACACCATGCCAACAATCGAAGAATTCGAACAAGAACTGCCGTAGGGGTGTAATATATCGGGGCTTCTCTTACATCCTGTAAGTAACTACTATTGAAATCCTTGTCACACATTATAGATCACTCACATCAAAATCGGCACTGGCTCTGGTACCGAGCATACACACGCCTGCCAAGAGAAGTCATAGCACTATGAGATGAGCCTATCCATAGTCCGTAAACCATTCTGGTGCGCCGTATGCGTCGGCCCAGCAATGGCGGTGACACGGTTCGCCTTGTCCGTTTGGGATCGCCCGCTCGTAGTCGACGAACTCTCCGCAGAGGTCACACTCGGCCCGATGTCCCATCTGACGGGTCTCGACATCAAGGCCCTTCGTCTCGATATAGAGCTCATGGAGGGCACGCGGCGTCAGGCGGACAAGCACTTTCTCTCGGTCATCTGGGTCATGTTTTTCGGGGCAGTAGGTCAGCACCCAGTCTTGGCCCGCTTCACCATCGCCAGCGGGCCCAAGCGAGATTGTCTGTGCGAGATGGTCTGGAACGTAGTGCCATTCATTGTCTCGAAACCGGGGGTAATGACCCGAAGGACGTGGGTTCTCCGGGTCAACATCGTTGCTCATAATCCAGCCTCTTCGAACGCTCGATTGACAACATCCTCTGTCGGGGCGTTCAGGTACGGCTCGATAGCTGAGAACGAAGACCAGCCACCAACTTGCATGACAACACGGGGGTTGAGACCTTTATCGACGAGGAGTCTTTGAGCGAACCGACGACGGAGGTCGTGACTCGAAACGTCGCGAAAGTCTTCGTCACCAGTCCGATCAGCGGCGGCCTCAGTCGTTCGTCGGACCGCTGCTCGGATACCGCCAGGTGTGAGATCAACAAATGGATCATCGTCGTCGAGGTCTTCATCGCGCGCAAACTGGTAGAGATCTCGCTCAACGTCGGCTGGGAGATACGCATCTCTGGGTTTTCCTTTCCCGGTATCAGTGTCTTTGCCTCTCGGGATACGGAGGCGATAGTGATCGCCGTCATCGAGTCGACGAATATGCTTCGGACAGACCTGCGGAATCTCGAAGGCTCGTAACCCAACGAACGCACCGAGCTGGATAATAATATCATCACGGCGGGAAACAGCCGCCCTACGGAGCTGCTCTATCTCCTCATCAGTGAGCCAAACTTTGTACACATCCCGCTGTTTGGACTTGGTTCGTTCCTTTCGCATACGCTTTGTTAAGAAAAAGCATTATATAGTATTCGCGGTCTGATAGTATCCGAACCGCTGAGGCTGCCGATATCGGCTAATACGCAAATCCGCTCAGCTACTGAGTAACGGTTTATCATACAAAGCGTCAATGAGTAGTTCACCACAATAGGTGTCACCGATTGCGTGCAAGACGGAACGCCTGTATCTCACACGACGATCTGCTTATGATGGGTGAACAAGGCTCTTGCCTACTCTGGTGAAACAACTACCTGAAATCTGACACCGGAGAACCTATAGTGATGGTATTTGTACGCGGTGGTCAGATATATTCAAAATTTATCACAACTAATATTATTTAATATGGTTATAACAAGTGTTATTTTAATTATATTTAAAACAGATTATAACATTCGGGTTTATTATATGGAAATGAATACATGAAGTTTTATATGTTTATGAGATTAGAATGGTTCCAATGGTAAACATCAACCGACGTGAGTATTCACTAGCTATCAGTAGTATCGCCGTAGGAAGTATGACTACGCTCGCAGGTTGCTCAAGCGTTAGTGGTCCGTCCGGAGAAGTCATAACAAATGAATTTGCAAACGTAGAGGTGTCCGATTTACAAATCGAAAACACAGAAGTATTGGGAACAAACGCAGTCCAAGCCAAATTCGTACTTGAAAACACCGGTACTGAGGAAACGAATGTTCATGTCAAAACTGAATTTTATAACGATGATGTGCTCGTAGGTACAGACGATGCATCATATGTTAATAGTGTTACTGTTTCACCAGGAGATCGGGTCGAAGAAACTCAAGCTATCGAGGGACGCGTTGAAGATGTCACGTCTTACGAAATAAATCTACTTAAAGCAGAATCAGTATCAATTTAGTAGTACTACTTTTTGAGGTTATATGATAAGACATGAATCACCCCGCTTGCCAGATACCTCTCTTTACGTTAGTAGAAGCTGCTAACTGTAGGGAGTTGTTCTTCAGTTGGTTCAGGTTTTGATCGGCTGTCAACAATAAGGATAAGCAGAGATCACAATCGACGAAACGATCCCGTAGCTTTCGCCACCGGAGGGCACAGTATTCTGTGTCTACATAGTATTCAGTATGCCGACTATCGCTGTCAATGTCGATGATGCACTCAAAGAGCAGATGGAGAACCACCCTGAGATCAATTGGAGTGAGGTAACCCGACAAGCAATCTCTGAGAAAATTAAGAAGCTCGAATTGATCGATGAGCTCACAGTAGATAGTGAACTGAGAGACGAGGATGTGGACGAAATTGCCGCGAAAATCAACGACAGCGCACGTCAGCGTCTCGAAGAAGAGTCGGAGTAGACTGTCGAATGAAACTCAAAATATCCTGCGTGGAAACATTGAGGAGACCTGTTATCGACTCGGCTGTGTGTGAGTTGTAGGTTCTCACCTTCGGTTCGCAGATGTCACCTCACTCAAGAAGTACGGTCGACCCACCGACAAAATTCGTGGAAGTCTTCGGCCCCTGCCTGATCAGCAATATCGTGAAGCGTACCGTTTGGTATCGGATCTGCTTTTGGGACAGTTACAGTCCGCACTTCACCGGTGTCGGCGTTCTCGTATCTGAGTGTTGTGTGACTCCCTTTCCCGCCGACCGGGACGTAGCCATGCTTAGTGAGTGTTTTGAGAACCTCTTTAGAGGAAAAAGTCGTCCGTACCACGTCAGTCGAGCCACGGCGGGTCGCCCGCCTCGCCGACCTCCACGTCGATCCCAAGTTCTTCGAGATACGCGTCAGGGTCATCGATTTTCTCACCGTGGCCAAAGTGGCTATCCAGAGCATCGGCGAGTTGGCGAAGTGCCTCGGCTTCGGTGTCACCAAAAGAGGCCACACCCGAGTCGACATGCCGCGCAGTCACCCGTCCATCGTCCTCCTGGATGAACTCAACGCCAACGGGAGGCTTCGGTGATACTGCCATATCAAAGAGTACGCACCGAGATCAATGTAAACCTTCCCCTGGGTGGTCATCAACCCCAGATGTAGCTATTGTTCACATCGTGTACCACTGCGATGTTGCATACCCGTTAGTTATAAGCCATGCTGGGAGAGTCTAACCAGTAAGACAATAGAAAACTGAGAATCACAACCGCGGCGTGATCATAACTGCAACAGAACGACCTGGACACTTGTTCTGTTGATAGCTATGGTCTTATAGCTTGCCCTTGATTAGCCTATGCTCTATCTTAGAGCTGGTCTAATCTTGGTGAATTTGATCAACTAGCCACCAAAGAACGTGCAGCCATCGATAGAGACTACCAGCCGACTCGGAAACGCTCAAACTTGGTTCCGGCCAAGTACTGACAAGTCTAGCTGGTTAATCAGTCGTATCATTCACTCTACGCTGGCTGTAGTTCTGTGCTATGCAGGAGTTGTGACTCACCAGAATAGTTCCAAACGAAAATCCGGGTCTGAAGTTCCCAAGCCTCGTCCCGGATTTCGTTTCGTAGTATCGCTGAAGCGGATCAGTGGATATGATCCTACGAGGAGCGTGTGACGGTATGCTCCTACTAGTAAGGTCGACGTTCGGGTTCAAATTCCTTTCGGCCCTTACTGGTTGTAGGTCGATTTCCACACAGTCCGCTTCGCCAAACGGCGGGCTCAATGCACTCAACATCGACTAATCAAGATCGACACCCCGATATTCGACAGGTTGCGCCTGATGGATCGCTTTCGACAGCTGGCATCCTCGTCAGTGATGTCTCTCCAAGAATTACTGAGTGGATTCCAGAGCTGCTCGACGAACTTCTCCCAAGCAGTGTTCGAACTCTTCGAGAATACATTGCTCACACTGATCCAGGAATCCTCTCGCACGGGCGATACGGTTCGCTGGTGGGCAAACTGCAGGCCGATACCCTTGGGGTCACGCATGGTGAATGGGGGTCGACGACCGACACGTGGAGTGATGATGAGGCTGAAGCCGTCGAATACCTCCATTCGCTATTTAATCGCGCTGTCAAGTACCACGATCAGTCAACAGACGAACTATCGAACTACCACCAGCAGCGTGAGAAAAATATCGACACTGCACTGACCAAGATCGGGACTGGCAAAGGCCCACTCAACGGTGGCCTCGAAGCACTTGCCAAAGGCCCCGTTGCACTTCACAGTGAGTTCGATGAGGCTCCACAGCCCATTACGCTCATCCTCGATGGGCAGTCCTGGATAGACCTCGACGATCGGTCGACGGGCGTTCGAGCTCTTGCTGCAATCGCGGTGCTTGGATCGGCATTTGATATTCGTCTTGTTATCTCGCCTGGCTTAGAGAACCATCTTCGTGAGCGATATACCACGTGGTACGATACACATCTGGGTCTTACTGAGAGTCCAGATGGGTCCATACAACAGACAGTAGCTGCGGCTGATCAGACCGGAGCGTCGACCCGTCGACGCGCGTGGGAAGCACTCAAGGAACTCCCAGAAGACTCTGGACGTCTCCGGTTGCTCGGGAACCTCCCAGTCGACGGCTCACGTGAGTACCGTGATCTCAAGCAGGACGACGAGATCGCCGTCACACCAGGGACTGTCGGTCGCTACGTGCTCGACCTCGAAGAGTTGGACCTCGTCTCCATTGACCGCTCTGGACAGTACAACAGTGCCTCCCTCACGTCGCTTGGACAGCTTGCTGTCGAGGAGTTTCTCACCGCAGATTACCGGACGATTCACCCCTCCCAGTCGAGATTGCAGACGGCTCTTACGCCGACCCTTCAGTCCGATGCAGGTACAGTGTATCGAGCGCAGGCAAGCACGGAAGGGGGGAAGGGAACACCTCCGACAGCAACCGCCGAAGAGTGGATGGCCGCAACGGGCTCCCCCACCAACGGCGACAGCTACGTCCAGTGGCTCAACGGCCCCTCTGAGATCCTCGACGCATGGGGAATGCACCAGCGATACGCCGCTAGCCGCCGAAATCGTGGGGTAAACCTCGTTGACGACCGTCTCGCAAAGTTCGACGATGGTCGCATATCGTATCTCAGCTGTTTCGACGACGATCTGCTCGTTATGTCTCAGTGGGGTGGCCCTCTCCCAACACTGGGACGTATTGCGGGAGACTTACTGAGCGATAAAGCACTGAGTAAGATACTGACTCCATCTGCACTCGGCAGCGAGTTCGAACAAATCGATAACGCTGTCGTTGACACACTTGACGAGAAGGCAGGCGATATCATCCGATTGGGTCACCAAATCGGCTGGTTCAGCGAAGACGAAGAACAATACGACGATTGGAGAGAACGTATCGGTACTGTCCGAAGCCTTTGTCTTGAGAAAGTCGGAGAACTCACCAATAGCGACGATATCGAAGCTCGGAAAGAACTATTCCGTGATCTCCAGGGCCTAATCGCCTCGGCAACACAGCTCTACTACGCTATCGGCGTCGACGTAACGATCAACATCCGAATGCCGGACACAGGAATGCTGATTCGGGATGAGAAACGCCTGAATGACTTTCTGAATTTCACTCGGTACACCGTCCCCAAACAGTCTGTCTACGGGATTCACTCGGGATACAGAATGCTCCTAGAAGATCGCGAAGAGAAGCTGAAAAAGCGACTGTCGTACAATGTCGACAGCGATGATCCAGCGATGCATCTGACCGCCTCATGGGTGTTTTCTGGACCAACGATGACGGATCTCAAACCCCAGATTGAGGAAGCAATCGAACGGGAAGCCAGCGAGATCCGAGAGGCTATTGCCGATGGAACGGAGGCTGCACCGGTGATGGATATCCCTGTCCAGATCTCGAATACCTATACTGCAACCCGAGAGCTCGTCGAAGAGTTTGCGACTGCGAAAGGCTACGAAGTCTCCCATCGCGGTGATATCCACGAGCGAAACGATGATTTGGAGCGACTAACTCGGCTTTTCCTCCGGGTGTTAGGGACTGCTGACCGGCCACACCGGGCGTGTCCATCGGATGTCGCCGAAGCAATGTTGCATATCGCTCGGTCGACTCAGAGCTTCGATTTCATCAGTATACGAGATATCGCCTACGGGCTGTCGCAACTGCCAGCAGAGCGGTTACTGCCTGATCTCCCGCCGACAGCGACGAAACTGCTGAAAACACTCCTCAATGCAGATGAGCCGATGGGACGCTCCGAAATTATTGAGGCCGCTGGGATCTCTGGGAGCAGTTACGACCGGTATATCAACGAGCTAGCCGCGTGGGACATCATTGAGCCGACCGAATCCGAGGGTCGACGGCGCTGGGAAGGGCACTTAGAGCCGTGGTGGAGTCCCCAGAGTCATCGCGAAGAGCCGTTTGGAGAACCAGAGCCAGATACTGCGATCATCGACGCCGAGTTTGCCCGTGATATCGGGAGTCGAGTACTCTGCCATTACATTACACACTACGACCTCCCGGAGTTAGAAGATGTGTATATGAGTGGGTTGTGTCCGATAGCTCCAGAGGACGATATAGAGGCACTGTTTGGAAGGCATCGTCGGTTATCACGGTGGTGGGCATTCCTGTGGGGGGCATATGCAGATCAAGATGAGATCGCGACCACTGAAGCTGCGAGCGGCTCGGAGACAGCGGTCCGAATTGGGCAGTTGCCTGAATCTGTGGATCAACAGAGTCTCGATGAATGTGAATCCATCTCTGTCTAACAGTAGAGATTAGTGGATACGGACAAATATCGAGACATGGGACGAAAGAAACTCCTCGTGGTTGTTACTGTGGCAGCGATTATGGCTACTCTCTATCGCCGAAAATCAGGGACTACAGAGACAGGAAACTCCAATTGAGCTTCCGAGTACGACCTTTAGAATCAGTTTTGTAGCCGTTACATTTGGTCAATAGATTTTAGTTAGAAAGACGACTAGTAGCAACTGGTTGATCCTCTGGCCCTGATGGATTGACCATCTCTGGGGTATCCCGCCACCCTTTCACCGGGCTTTTCGACCTCGTAAAAATCTCACCAGCATTTGCACCTCAATTTAACAACTTATTTTGCTATTTGTGCTATTTTTCTCTTGAGTGTACTGCTTTTCACCACATAAACTGGTGTTCAAACTCTTATTTGTGTATAGTCTCTGTCTTTGTGAGATTCTATGCAAGATTTATATAGCAGTACTCTCATGGATATGGTAATGAGTGTCAAGGTGGTGTCGGTCTGAATTACGGCTATAGTGAGGGTCGACGCTGGCTTCGAAGAGCCATTGTCGACCCATCGGCAGTAGTTGCATAGGGTAGCACAACCTCTCATCACGCCTTACCCCTGTACCCGGCTTAGGCTCGGCCCTGATGGACCCAAGCCGTTCCCACCGCCGGCTTGTGGTCTGCTTTCTGATGTTCACCACTCCTTGCTGAGAGGGTTTTCAGTCGACTTCGCTGGCAGAGCTGAAACTGGTGAGTTCGTCGATGCGAGCTTCGAGATCTTCGATTTCTCGTTGGAGTTGATCAGTCTCAGGATTGTCAGCGGTAGCGAGTTGGTCTTTGAGGCCTTGAAGCCGTGATTCTTTGACTTCTTCGTCGACATCAGCTTTGCGGACGTACTGGCTTTCGTCGATCTCGTAGAGATCGGATTCAGAGAGGTCGGTGACTTCGAGTGCCTCGTCGACTTTGGAGCTGTCGACGGTGGTCACCCGCTGGCGGTCAATGCCTTGGTCTTCGAGTAGTTCGAGGACGGTCTCGTCATCTTTGAGGGTTCGATTGCGTCGACTGGTGCGCTGAACAGAGCCATACTGACTATGGACGGGTTGATCGTGGTGGAGGCGGTCGAGGAGAAGCGAACGAACGTTCTGGCGGAGATCGTCAGCATTACGCTGGACATCCGAGCAGAGCGTATAGAGATTGACCAACTCAGAGGTTTCCATCGTTTCGAGGTCGGTCGGGGCATAGCGTTTGAGGGCATCGATCAACAGCAATGAATCCGAGTAGAGTGGGAGGTTTGGTTCCTCACGGAGGGTTTCGTGATCTTGTTTTTCGACAGTAAGTGAGGCGTCGACAAGCGAGGAGGGGGTAGGTGAATCGGTGTTTCTCAGGACACCTTCGCGTTGGTCGATCTCGAAGCGTGGATGGACTGAAAGGATGGTAGCGTAGGGTTCGGCGTCAGCCGGGAGACGATCAAGATCGAAGGACTGTGGAGAATCTGAAATACGTTCATAGAGAGTCTCGAATTGCTCTCGTTTGAGTGGAATGGTAGTGTCTTGCTCACGGTAGGAGATCAGGAGACGGTGTTCTTGGACGTCTTCGAGGCGGAATGGCTTTTCAGACAGCGGGGTACGGAACGTTGCATCGGGTGGCACCTCGTCTAGTTCGTCGAGGATAGTGTGCCAGGTGACGGAGAATGGCATATGAATCCGTTAGGTTCGGGAGACAAAATGTTAGTGTCGACTGTATCCTGTTGTATTCTTGTGTAGTGGTACCAAACATTATTATTACTGTGGTGATTGTATTAAGATACGCTCCGTCTTGGAGGACCGGAGCATCAGCGGGGACCGACCCAACGGTAGAGCCGTGACCTACACTGTGATTGTGTAGGTTTCACGGGTTTTGATGCGTATTTTGTATAGTTCAATCAGTGCATGGACTGCGTAGCGGATGACAGTAACGTGAACAGTGATGAACCTTTATGATGTGTTGCGGTTTCACAGAGAGATATGAAGTTGCCACAACTCAGCACTTTGTTTAGAGGTCGTCGGGACCAGACCTACTTGGAGTGCCGGAGGTGTGGGTCGACGGTGGAGTCGGGAACGACAGTGTGTCCGGTATGTGAGAACCGGTCAGTTGCTGAATATGTCGTGAGTTGATCTGGGTTGCGTCTCTCGACAGTCTCAAGTTCCGTAATCGGAGTGTTCTCCAAGAACTCTCAATGGATATTTCGGAACAACTCACCTGTCTGTTTACCGCTGAAATCGAAGAACGTGATGAGTCGTATCTAATCGAAATTCCGGTTCTGTTGAAATCCTCAGTAGTTGATAGAAGCTCCGTGCTGAATACAGAGGATAAGTTCAGCACGGTAGCCTCATTTCTTTCACGCTTAAGCCAGCGAACCATCTTTTCAGTGGGTCTGCATGCTAATCAGTGTGGCAACTCGGGTCATCAATTGGACACTCAGAATTGTGTGCGTAAAATGAGGTTCTTTGGTCACGTACTTGAGCTATGACACCTACACAGCCGTCTCTATCTTCTGTATTGAAGCTATTCCACTCTCCATCTTGGTGGCGGGCCATTATCGTTAAGGGTTCGTCTGGCCAGACACAATCGATGATAATCCAATCAGGGTCTACCGTCAGCTCACGAGTCTCCGTATGAACTACTTCACCGGTATCAGTGCGTTCTATCCGTAACTCCACTGGGACCGTAGTAGATTCTGTGTTTACGAAACTGAGTTCCTGCATCGTCGCATACCCCTCACTACCAGTAGAGGAACAGCCCGCTAATAGGCTAATTCCCCCACCCGAAGTAACACAAAGGAACTGCCGTCGCTTCATGAGTAAACTCTCCGGCGGTCCCGGTAAGTGCTTTCCCTGTATTGGATATAGGGTCCTGACTTTGAGCGGAAGGACACTGACCGATATGCGCCCTGTATTCAGCAAGGCCTCGGAAAAATGTCATCAGCTGAGGATTTCAACAGAGCCGAAATTCCCAAACAGGAAGTCGATATCGGTTACATTGATCCGACCGAAAACTACCAGGTTGGAGTCGTTAAACAACCGGGTGAGAACTCACAGCCAACTCCCTCACAGACCAATGACGACTCCTCTCAACAACCTGAGCTTGATCAACCACCAGTCAGCACTGGTGAGACCCGGGCCGTCGAGATCTCTGAGTTGGGTGATCAAGGAGATGGTCTCGCTCGTGTTGAACGCGGGTTTGTGGTGATCGTCCCGAACACCCAGAAAGGAGAGCGAGTCCGGATCGAAATCGAAACGATTCGAGAGACAGTTGCATTCGCTCAGGTTATCGAACGCCTCAGTTCTGCCAGCTAGTTCAATTCAAAATCGGAAATATCGGTTCTTATCGAACTCAGTGAAACAATTGAATCTATAATATGTAGCCGATTGTCGTGCAAGATGGAATGCGCTATCTTGCACAGAGGTGTTTTTTGCACCAGTATCAGCCTGTCTCACTCACAAAGTCTCGTTGATCATCATTTCCAGGTGGTTACCGATGGAGTGGAGACGCGAATAACTACAAGCTGCGTATGAGCCGTGCTGAAAGCAACAGTGTAGCTTTGCGGTACTTTGATTTAATTTGGCTGTAACCGTACCATATGTTGGTTGATGGACGGATACAAGAACTGATACAAAAACTCAACAGACTACCCGAAGTTGAGGAGCCGCCACCGACTACGCTGCAAATACTTGGACAACATCAGCAGGAGCAGGACTGGCAAAAATTCTTATTCTATTTTCTTTCTCCCCACGAAAACCATGGGTTCGAGTACGACCTGTTAGCGCACTTGCTATCATCGCTTTCTGAGCGAGATGATTTGGACTACTCATTTTCTCGACTTGACTTACAGGACATTCGAGTTGCAACGGAGGTAGTCAGTTCAAACAAGACTCGTCCAGATGCCATACTCTGGAGGCCGGATGACTGGTTTATTTGCTGGGAACTGAAACTATGGGCTTCCGAGACGCAGAAGCAAACAGAAGCGTATATCGACGCCTCATCGTTCCCAGCGATTGATTTGTCAAAAAGCGATGTGCGAGAGGAGAATCGACATTATGTCTATCTCGCTCCCGAGGGTGCATCGTCACCGGAGGCAAACGAGTTCGTTCAGCTCTCTTGGGAATGGATTGCATCAGAACTTGAAACGTTTCTTTCCCAGAGCCATGGTGGACATCCGGCACGATCGACGGCACAGCTTGACGATTTCATCAGTACGATACAACACGAACTAACGATGACTGAACATCAAGAGAATCAACAAGAGAAGTCCCGACTGTACTTTGAGCACTACGACGAGATACAAGACATAAAAAAGGCATTCGACAACCAGTGGGATGATTTTGGGGATAGCTGGGGAGTGAGGCTTGCTCATTCGTTGGATAGTGCCGAAGTAGTTGAGGTACCAGATCTTTCAGACAGTCACGTTGCGATTGACCAGGAAATAGAGAGTAGCGGGCCTACACGGTGGATTTTCCGACACGGAGGATGGGATGGAATAGCAAAAGCACAGTGGCGTAGATGTATGGATGATCTGTCAGTCGTATATACTCGCCATGATAGCGATAACTACGCTAATATCGACTTCTGTCATAGACTTGATTATAACCGAGAGCAAGCGATTAGAGATAATATATTGGAACTTACTCTTTGGCATGGTACGAATAGTGATAGTGAATTTCAAGAGATGGTTAACCAGCGGATTAGGGACAAGATAGAGAACCGTCAGCACTCGTACCCGCCAACGATGGAACTCACTGGTCGCACAGGAAGTGTTCTCACACTATCCTACAATATCCCTGCTGCACAGCATGACGATTTCTTCGATGCGTACACCGCGACATTAAGAGAGGCGCTGCTTGATCTGTCTATTGAATATACGGACTTAGTTGATGTTATTGATGAGGCGTTTGACAAGTCACTTGAGGCCTATTACGGAAAGACACAACAATAGTCGCGCGAATAATCCAATATTTCGAACGAAGACGACCTATCTGTTATTTTGGATCGACGAATATGAGGTTACCTCGTTGAAACAAGCTTTTGACCATTTAACCACCAAACGCTCTCCACCTCGTGGCTGATATTTGGGTGCGAATGGGCTGTCGAAAAATAATCACTCGGTCGACTCATCGAATTTTGCACACTGCAACTCGGTGATAAAGAGGCGGTCGTCGACTTTATAGAGCCAACCGTGGTCGTGTAGGTACTCAAGGGCGTGGTCGATATCGGCATCTCCAAAGTCAGGATTGGCCTCAGCGATGAGCTTCGTTGCCTGGTGGTGTGTAAATGCGTCTTGATTTGACTGTTCACAGAGATACCGCTCAAGAGGAAGGTACGCATTTTCGATCCAGTCCGGGAGTGCTGGGTCCCCTTTGGATGACATTCGTGAGCGTTCGTCTGAGCTACTTCCTCCAGCTACTTAAAAAGCTGATCAGAAAAACTACCGAACAATCTCTCCTGAGCACATGACGGAAATATCAACCACAGGGAGCCGTCCTGTTCTCACATCAGATCTGCCTCTGGTATCGCCGAGACTTCTTAATCAACAGATGACGTGAATAGGTCAGATTTTGTTTGTTAAGTCAGTTGTTGAGACCGTTGGTGAGCCTGATCGCGTTGTTGAATAAGACGATTACGTGATTCGATGCTCAACTTAGAGACTTAATTCAACAGTCCACCACCGAAAACCCATACATCTTTTTCAAAATAACTATTTATTCTATATAAGGTACTGACACGAGAAAAATCCGAGTCAGTACCGGAAAATGTCTCAGAACGTAAATATAAATAGTAGGTTGAATTGTTTCTGTACTATGCGAATAGCAACGTGGAACATTCCATATTCATTCCGTACTAATTCTCATGGTGATGCATGGGAATATTTGCTAGAAGAAGTGCCAGCAGATTACTATTTAGTACAAGAAGTCAACCCACCCGAGTGGGTATATGATGAATGCGAGGTCATTTGGAGCGAGATTGGGGGAACTCGTAACTGGGGATCCGGTATCATAAGTCAAAATCATTCATTACGAGAGATTAGTATTGATACTGAATTCGGAGGCGCGATTATGGCTGCAGAATCTGACTTTTCTCCCGATTTAGAGATGACACTCATCTCATTCTATGGGTTATTTGAGGATATTGGCGGAACAAACTATACGATGCCGAATCTACATCGGATGCTTTCAGATTTAACAGGCCTATTAGAGGGCAAAACCCACGGTAACCGAAATATTGCTCTTGGAGGCGATTTGAATGCCTCCGTACAGTTTGATACGCAATATAATATAGACACTCACCGGATTTTCTTTGAGCGGTTGGAAGCATTTGGCCTGACTGATTGTTTTGAATCCTTCTATGAAGACTACATACAGACGTATCGTGATCCTCGAAGTGATGTCGATTGGCAGATGGATTATCTCTTTGTGAGTGATTGGTTGGATGCCCATTTGATGCAATGTGAAGTGGTTGACAATGAAAAAGTCAGAAATTTAAGTGATCATAATCCGGTAGTAGCTACACTTGAGACTGAATGAGATCATATCTATAGATACAACAAATTCTTGCTCGTGTCGCAAAGCCGTTTAGAATTCCATCTGAGTCTTTTCGTTGAAAGATCGATGCAATACCAGCGTAACCGAGTAATCGTATAACTCGATTACAAGCTGTTAGTGTCCATTAACG
>Ga0209917_1000126_pt1 | contig 29128 bp, 29 predicted proteins | sample SalPon2_C_H2O_MG_FD_185710 | JGI IMG/M metagenome (GOLD analysis project Ga0209917, IMG submission 185710) | Salt pond water microbial communities from South San Francisco under conditions of wetland restoration - Salt Pond MetaG R2_C_H2O_MG... | ecosystem: Environmental > Aquatic > Non-marine... | reverse complement strand
GTCTCGCACACAACACGATCCGGGGTGCTGCAGGCGCCTCAATCCTCAACGGCGAGCTGCTCGTCGACGCCGGCTACGTCTAAGCAGTCACCTGGCCAACCGACTACTTTTTGTCGCCCTCGCGACCTCCTCGCACCTCTCGTTCTCCTCGCTCTCGTACCTCCGATTCTCCTCGCTCTCGTACCTCCGATTCTCCTCGCTCTCGTACCCCTCAGCGTCCCTCGAACGTTGGCTCTCGGTCCGCCTCGAACGCTGCCAGTCCCTCCTCGAAGTCGTCGGTCCCGAACAACCCGCCGAACGCCTGCGCTTCGAGCGCGAACCCCGCCGCGCCGTCGCCGCGTCCGGCGTGGATCGCGCGTTTCGTGTACGCCTGTGCGATCGGCGGACCGTCGGCGAGGTCGGACGCGAGGTCGAGCGCGCGCTCGACCAACTCATCACCGGGGACGACGTCTGTGAGAAAGCCGTACTCAGCCATCGTCTCGGCGTCGTACCGGTCGGTCGTGAAGATGATCTCCTTCGCGCGTCCCTCACCGACGAGGCGCGCGAGTCGCTGTGTGCCACCCCATCCCGGGAGGAGCCCGAGGTCGTGCTCCGGTTGGCCGAACGTCGATCCTGCAGACGCAATCCGAAGGTCTGCGGCCGCGGCGAGTTCCATTCCACCACCGAGACAGTACCCGTCGATTCCGGCCACGACCGGGACGTCTGCGCGTTCGAGCGTCTCCATCACCCGCTGGCCGTGCCGGGCGAGGTCGACGCCCTCAGCCGCCGAGGCGCCGGCAAATGCCTCGGTGACGTTCGCACCCGCAGAGAACGCTCGGTCACCCGCGCCGGTGAGCAGTATCGCCCGGATCGCGTCCATCCGATCGAGTCCATCGACGGCAGCCTCAAGCTCTTCGAGCAGCGTGACCGAGATCGTATTGAGCCGCTCCGGACGGTCGAGCTCGACGTGTGCGACATGATCGTGTACCTCGACAGTGAGCGCGTCGTAGTCGGTGTCGAGCGGCGTCAGAGCGCCCTCAGACTCGCTGTCTGGTGCGTCCGTGGCTGCGTCGTCGTTGCTCGGCGACGTCGCCGTGGCTCCGTCCGTAGTGAACCCACCGGCTGCGGCCGCCTCGCGGAGGGCATCGGTCGCCTCGTACCGGGCAGTGCCGGTCTCGGCAGAGAGGGCGTCGAGGACCGCGACGAGTGTCTCGACCCCTTCGGCGTCCGCGAGGGCGGCCGGACCAGTAGTGAACCCTGCGCCGAGCCGCATCGCGCGGTCTATCGCGGCAGCGTCGGCGACGCCGTCGCCGATCAGGCCGGCCGTCTCGTTGGCAGCGACCGCGAGGAGACGCTGTCGAACCGCGTCGTCGGACGCCGCAGACGCGTACGCCGCGCCGTCGGCGTCGTAGTCGTAAAAGCCGGTTCCGGTCTTTTTACCGAGCGTCTCGGCGTCGGCTTTCTCGAGGAGCGCGGGCGCCGGCCGATACGCCTCACCGAGCGTCTCGTGGAGGTGTTCGAGGACGTGTAAGACGACGTCGACGCCGATCTGGTCGGCGAGTTCGAAGGCGCCCATCGGCAGATCGAGCTCGGCCGTGACGGTGGCGTCGACCGTCTCGATGGACGCGGCGTCCGCATCGAGCAGCCACGCCGCCTCGTTCACGAACGGAACGAGGATCCGGTTGACGATGAACCCAGGGCTGTCTTTCCGGACGCGAACGGGCTCCTTGTCAAGGTCCTCGGCGAGGGCCGTGACGAGATCGAGCGTCTCCGGCGTGGTGTCTGCCCCGGCGATCACCTCGACGAGCGGCATCCTGACCGGCGGATTGAAAAAGTGCATTCCACAAAAGCGGCCGGGACGGTCGGTGACGGACGCGAGGTCGGTGATAGAGAGACTCGACGTGTTCGAGACCAGAATCGCGTCGTCGGGGGCGTGTTCGAGCGCGGACGCGTACACGTCGGCTTTGATCGAGCGCTGCTCTGGGACTGCCTCGACGATCACGTCCGCCGCACTAACGGCAGCTTCCAGGTCGACGACCGGGTCGATCCGGCCGAGAGTGCTCTCGACCGCATCCTCGTCGAGGTCACCGCGCTCTTCGAGCCGCTCGAGCGACCACTCGATCGACTCGTACCCAGCTTCGACGTACTCGCGCTCGACGTCTCGCATCGTCACCGAATATCCCGCGAGTGCAGCGACCTCTGCGATGCCGTGGCCCATGTTGCCGGCGCCGAGGACCGCTATCTGGGTTACGTCTTCGAGTTGCATACGTGGCCCCTCACGAGGGGACGGATTCAACGTTTTCATCGCGGCACGGACGCAGCGTTCGTACGGCCGCCGACGCGGTCACTCCTCGAGGATCTCGCCGGTCGACTCGGGCTCGTCGCCGTCGGCCCGCTTGCGGACGTCGACGCGGTAGTGCTCGAGGATGTCGCGGCCCAAGAGTAGGGGGTACTCCATGTGACCGCGGTCCTCGACACTCGCGGTCACGGTGTGTTGGTTGCCGCCGACGCCGATGACGAGGTCGACGACCGGTCGCGCCTTCCCGCCCTTCACGCTGCCCGATTTGACCCGCGTCATGCTCTTTATCGGCCCCGCACCGATCTCCGCGGCGAGGGAGGTGTCGATACTGGTGCGCGTCGCGCCCGTATCAGACTTCGCGAACGACTGTGTCGACCCGGAGGTACCGGTGACGACGACCTCCTCTACGTACCCGATCACCGGCTGGGTCGTCGGCGTGGGTTTCGGTCGTGGCGCACACGACGGACGGGAGTCGTCGAGGGTGCCGGCGAGGCGTTCGACCGTCTCGTCGTCGACCGTGCCGTCGACCGTCTCGATGGCCAGCTTGGCGATGTGTGGTGCCGGGCTCGTGCCGGTGGCCTCGAACAGCCCTTTGAACCCGGCCGTCGGATTGACCTCGAGGACGTACCAGCCGTCGTACCCCTCGACGAGGTCGACGCCAGCGTAGTCGAGGCCCATCACGTCCGCGGCATAAAGGGCGGTGTCGGCCGCCTCGGTCGGCATGTCGTCGGTCGCGTCCTCGACGGCACCGCCGAGTGCGACGTTGGTCCGCCAGTCACCCTCCGGGGCGTACCGGTACATTGAGCCGACGATCTCGTCGCCGACGACGTACACCCGCAGGTCCCGGTGTTGTTCGTCGTCCCGGTCGATCAGTCGCTGCAGGAACGCCTGTCGGTTGCCGACCTTCGGGTTGACGCGCTCCGTGAGGTCGACCTTCCAGGTGCCGCCGCCGTGGGTGCCGATAGCAGTCTTGTACACCCCGACCTCGCCGAAGCGCTCGCGGTCTTCGTTGAGCCGATCGTTCGAGAGTGCGAGTAAGGCGTCTGGGACGCGCACGTTCCAGTCGGCGAGCGTCGCCGCGCTCGCGAACTTGTGGATCGACGCTAACACCGCGTCGGGATCGTTGAGCATCGGCCTGATTCGTTCGAACGTCGTCGCGAGCCCGAGCAGCTCTGCGGGCTGGTCGGTGTTCGAGACGAGCAGTCGGTTGGCGATGACGTCGACGGCGGGCTCGATGTCGACGGTGCCGCCGTCGACGCGTATCGCGGCGTTCTCCTCGCGAAGCCACACCGGCTCGTGGCCGAGCGCCTCGATGGCGTTACAGATGGCTTTCGTCTCCTTGCTGTTGTGCAGCGATAGGACGCCGACGCGGACCGGGTCCGTAGACATATACACACATCTCTTCGTGCCCTCGCTAAAACGCACCGGTCGGGCAGGCGGCTCTCGGCGGCGGTCGTCACGTATTACCCCACCGCCCACGTCTCGCAGAACGATGAGTGACGATGGGGGGTTCACCTACGACGGCGGCGCGGTGGGACCCGGCGAGACGCAGAACGTGCGGTACAGTATCAGCGAGACGTACCTCGGCGATCCGGTTCGGATTCCAGTCACGATCGTCAACGGGGAACGCGACGGGCCGACCGCGTTCCTCTCTGCGGCCTCTCACGGCGACGAACTCAACGGCGTGGAGGTCGTTCGGGAGGTCGCCCACGAGTGGGATCTCTCCGAGTTGGCCGGCACGCTCGTCTGTCTCCCCGTCCTCAACGTTCCCGGATTCCTCGCACAACAGCGGTACCTCCCGGTGTACGACCGCGACCTCAACCGGTCGTTTCCCGGCCGCTCTGGGTCGACGAGCGCGAAGCGGATGGCACACCGAATCTACACGAACTTCGTCGAGCCGTGCGACTTCGGGATCGACTTTCACACCTCTACGCGCGGCCGAACGAACATGCTTCACGCCCGTGGTGACCTCACCGACGACGGTGTCTCCCGGCTCGCGCGAGCGTTCGGCTCGCACGTGATCATCGACAGCGAGGGGCCGAGTGGGACACTCCGCGGGGAGGCGACGGACGCTGGGATTGCGACCCTCACCGTCGAGATGGGTGAGGCCCATCGGTTCCAACGGTCGCTTATCGACGACGCCCTCGACGGCGTGGAGTCGGTGTTCGCAGAGTACGAGATGCTCGACTCTGCGGTCGTCCGTCGGCCGAACTGGCGGACGGTCGTCGCGGGCAGCGCCGAGAAGACCTGGCTCCGAGCCGATTCCGGCGGCATCGTCGACGTCCACTACGAGAGCGGGTCGCTCGTCGACGCTGGCGACCGAATCGCGACGATAACCAACCCGTTCAAAGAGGACGTGGTGGCGGTGTCTGCGCCGTTCACCGGGCTGTTGCTCGGCGTCCTCGAGAATCCGGTCGTCTACCCGGGGAACCCGCTGTGTCACCTCGTCGAGGTCGACGAATCGACCGAGCGCGCCATCGTGGCCGACCGGCCAGCCGAGCACGACGACACACGCCCGACGCACGCCGAATAGCCCACAGCGGCCAGTGTGGCCGACGGTACGACCGAGCGGAGATCATCGAAGTTACCCGTTCGCCCGGCAAAGCGTATGTATCTATGATGACTCGAAACGCCACGCTGACCGGTGAGGTGCGACCGTGAACCCCGACCGGGTCGACTTCGTCGTCGACCTCGCGTACGGACTGTTGATACTCGTCGCCATCGTCCTCTTCGCCATCGTCGGTGGCCGAGTGGGGACGGCGTTCGGCCTCGGAGTGTTCATCTCGTACGTCATCCACGTCGTCTGGAAGATGGCGCGGTTCGACCCCGACTGGATGACGCAGGCGGTCACCGAGAACGTCGAAGAGACGCTGCGAACCGAAGTCGAAGGCGTCATGGAGCAGGTCGAGGCGGTAAACGAGCGTGTCGACCGCCGGCCGCGCACCGACGAGGTCACCCAGGCCGTCGACGAGACCGTCGGTGAGACCGTCGAACAGACGGTCGGTGAGACGGTAGAGAAGACGGTTGGAGAGACCGTCGAAGAGACTGTCGGCGAGACCGTCGAAGCGCAGGTCGAAGAGACGGTAGAGAAGACGGTTGGAGAGACCGTGGAAGAAACCGTGGGCGAGCAGGTCGAACAAACCGTCGAAGAAACCGTCGAAAAGACCGTCGGTGAGACGGTGGAGAAAACGGTCGGTGAGACCGTCGAACAGACCGTGGGCGAGACGGTCGAGGAGACCGTCGAAAAGCGGCTGGACGAGGTCACCGTGCGCGACGATGTCGACTCTGCCACAGATGACGGCGGAGAGACGCCTGACGACGACGAGCCCGAGGACGACCGCTGAGAGAACCGAGCGGGCGTGACCGAACCGCACAAGCGTCTGGGACGCGACTGCGAGGACGATACATGACCGTCGACCTGGACACGCCGGTACTCGACAACCACCTGCACCTCGACCCGCGACACGGCCGCGGACTCGCGGCCGTCGAGGACTTCGTTCGACTCGGCGGCACGCACCTGCTCGTGGTCAACAAGCCGTCGTGGCACCTCGGCGTCGAGGCCACCGACCCGGCCGACTTCCGCGCCGTCTTCGAAGAGACGTGTTCGGTCGTCGACGACGCGAGCGAACTGCTCCCCGGCCGGGCGTGGCCGGTCCTCGGTGTTCACCCAGGACTCGTCAGCCGGCTCGTAGACGAGCGGGGCTTCTCACCCCGCGACGCCCGAGAGCTCATGTGTGGCGGCATCGAGGTGGCGGCGGAGTACGTGACAGAGGGACGGGCGCTGGCGCTCAAGTCCGGGCGTCCACACTACGAGGTGACCGACGCCGTCTGGGAGGCGTCGAACGCCGTGATCCGGCGGGCGTTCGAGTGCGGTGCCGCCGAGGACTGTGCAGTCCAACTCCACACGGAGGCGACCGAGGACCTCACCGACCTCGCTGCCGTCGCCGAGTCGGTCGGACTCGACTCGACCCGAGTGGTGAAACACTACGCGGCCGGGCGGCTCGCGGGTCCAACGCCGAGCGTGATGAGCGAGCGCGACCGACTCGAACGGGCTGCAGCCGCCGGTCGGCCGTTCCTCATGGAGACCGATTTCGTCGACGACCCCGACCGACCGGGGATGGTGCTCGGACCGAAGACGGTGCCGCGTCGGGTTCGGTGGCTGCTCGAATCCGGCCACGACGACGCGGTCCGGCGGGCACACGTCGAGACGCCTGCGACGGTGTACGGAATCGACACCGAAGCGACGCTCGATCCGCCGGCCGGAGACCTCGCGTGACCGCCTGCATCGGGGTGTGACGGCGTCGCTCGGGCCGATCGATAAGAAAGGCCTTTGAATCGGCCGGGAGAGAGGTGGAGTATGACCGAGGACGAGGCCGTCGAAACGTTCTACTCCGAAGAGCGCTGGCAGAACTGGCTCGATCGGGTCGCCGACGAGGAGCTCGATCCCGAAAACGAGTCGTCCGCACGGCTCCTGTTGAACCTCCAAGACGACGCGGCGATCGCGGTCGCGAAGATCCTGGCGGCGTTCGAAGAGGAGCGTATCGACGAGGAGCGCGCGGTCGACGAGCTCCGGACCGTGAGCGACATCGTGCTCGCGGAGACGCCCTTCGACGACGAGGAGACGGCGATGCTCATCGACGGCGTACAGACCTCACTCGTGCCCGTCTTCTACGCGGCCGAAGAGTACGTCGTCGGTGGGGTCGCCGACGGCGACGTCACGGACTTCGTTCACGCGGCCGCCGAGGCCGAGACCGACGAGGACTTAGACGCCGCCCTCGGCTACGTGGTTCAGGCCGGCACGCGTATCCTCGACGGAGAGACGCTTGACATCGGCGTCGTAGAGGAGCTCGAGTACGGCCTCGTCTCGGAGTGGGTCAACGGCCTCGACTCGCTGCAGTCGGCCATCGAGGACCCAGAGGTCGTCGAAGAAGACTAGTCGCTCACGCCGACACGCTAAAAAGCAGCAGGTTGTGTACGGCAGGTCCGAGCCCGACTGCAGCGACGAACGCGACGAGCAGGAGACCCTCACGCGGCGCGTCCCGGACGGTCGGCGCGAAGAGGGACACGACCCCCCCGGAGACTGCGAGTTTGACGAGCACGAAGAGCCACGCCTCACCGAGCACCGGCATCGACGGGACGCCGAGCTCGAGGATGATCCGAGAGAGCGGGCTCCGTTCGCCGAAACCGAGCTGTGTCACGCCGACCGCCGTCGAGACGCCGTCGAGCGCGTGGCCGAGCACGACGAGCTGCCCACCACGGCGGATCGACGCAACGGCTGGTCGAATCGCGGCGAGCACCTCCCACGCGACGAGTGCGAACGGGACGGCGAGTATCACCGACAGGCCGGCCCATCGGGCACCCACACCGGGGACACCTTGCGCGCCGACGGCGACCACGGTGGTTACGAACCCGAGCGTTCCAACCGCGGCGAGCGCTTGCGGGACGTGCTTGGGGTCGGCGGTCACGGCTGAAACCGTGAGCCAGACTCCCCCGGCGACGGTCGCCGTCGTGAGGTACACCGTCGGCGACCCGCCGAGCGGAGCGAGAATCGCTGGAAGGCCGTCGACGACGAAGAGCACGTGTGTTGCCGCGCCGAGCGCCATCCACGGCGCGAGCGCGAGCACGTGCGACTCGGTGATCGTCGGCGGTCGCCGGCGAAACGAGACGGCGACAGCACCGGCAGCGAGGACCACGCCGAGGAGGTACGGAAGCGGCGGCAGGGTCGTCCCGGCCGGCACGAGCGGGAACGACCCCAACGACGTCACTACGGTAACGTCGCCCGTCACACCGAGAGCACCGGCTGGCTCGCGTACAAGAGGACGTACTCGGCCGCCTTCGCGAGCACCTCTCCGGGGTTGCCCGTGACCGGCTCGCGGGGGACGACGACGAAGTCGGCCTCGAGCTCCTCTGCGGTGTCGAGCACCACGCTCCCCGGGTGGACCGTCTTCACCTGCGTCGAGAAGCCGTACGCGATAGAGTTGCTGTGTGCGACGCCGACCGCCTCAGCGCGCTCGGCGACGGACTCGGTGAACGACTCGGTGTCCGCTGCGACGTCGTCTTCGTCTATCTCGCCCGTCTCGAGGGCTCTGACGACCGATTCGTCGAGGACGTACAGCGCGTGGACGGTTGCGCCGTACTCCCGGGCGATCTCGATGGCGTAGTCGACGGCCTCGTGAGACGCCTCGCTCCCGTCGACGGGCACGAGCACGAGGTCGATATCGAGCGATGTCATACCGGACCCGAGGATGGGAGAGGGCAAAAAGCCCGTCGGATGCGGGAACGAGTCATGTTCTTCGTCGGTCGACGACGGTGGCGACGATCGGTCACAGAGCACACACCGGCAGTCGTCAGTCGGCCTCTGCCGGTGGTGCCGTGCTGGCGACCTCGGGAAAGTCCTCGAGAACCGCCTCGGCGGTCCGCTCACCACTTATCAGGCACATCGGCATCCCGATGCCGGGAGCGGTGTACGACCCAGCGTAGTACAGCCCGTCGAGGTCGGCACGGTGGCTCGGACGGAACGGACCCGTCTGAAACAGCGTGTGTGCGAGCCCGAGCGCGGTGCCCTGCGGATTGCCGTACCGCTCTGTGAACTCGGCGACACACGCGGTCTCTTCGGTGACGATCCGGTCGCGGAAGTCGACGCCGGCGTGGGAAGCGAGGTCGTCGAGGACCTGTTCGCGGAACTGCGACCGCATCGCCGGTCCGTCCTCGAGTCCGGGAGCGATCGGCACGAGCACGACGACTGCGTGGTGACCAGACGGCGCGACCGTGTCGTCCGTCTTCGAGGTGACAGAGAGGTAGTACGCGGGGTCACTCGGCCACGCCGGGTCGTCGAAGATAGATTCGAAGTGGCTGTCCCAGTCCGTCGGCAGCACGAGCGAGTGGTGCGCCAAGTCGCCGACGTCGCCTTCGACGCCGAGATACAACATGAACGCGGATGGCGCGTACGTCCGGTCCTCCCAGTACGACTCGTCGTGTGCGCGGTGTGCGTCGGGGAGCAGCTCGCGTTCTGTGTGTGCCGGGTTGGCGTTGCTTACCACGACGTCTGCGGGCTCGGTACCCGCCTCAGTTCGGAGGGTGAACGAGCCGGCACGACCGTCGATCTGTTCGACGCCGACGCCCGTGTTGAGTTCGACGCCGAGTTCGCGACACAGGTCGGCGAGGCCGTCGACGACTCCGGCGATCCCTCCCTCGGGGTAGAAGACGTTCAGGTTCAGATCGACGTGGCTCATGATGCTGTACAAAGCCGGCGTGTTGTGTGGAGACCCGCCGAGAAACACCAGCGTGTACTCGAGCAGTTGCCTGAGCTTCGGGTGTTCGACGTACCGCGAGACGTAGTCGTCCATGGTCCCGAACAGCCGCACCCGTGGGGCAAGCGGCAACAGATCGGTGTCGACGTACTCTCGCAGGCGCTCGCGTCCCTCGTACACCACACGGTTCATCGCGAGTTCGTAGTTCTCCTCGGCGGTGTCGAGGTATCGCTCGAGCGCCTCGCCCGCGCCTGCCTCGTACGACTCGAACACCTCGGCCGCGTTCGCTCGGTTCGGCTCGATGTCGACGCGGTCGCCGTCCTTCCAGAAGACGCGGTACTGCGGGTCGAGCCGCGAAAGCGCGTAGTAGTCGTCCGGCGAGCGATCGAAGTGGTCGAAGAATCGCTCGAAGACGTCGGGCATGAGGTACCACGACGGCCCGGTGTCGAATCGAAACCCGTCACGTTCTAACACGCCGGCGTGACCGCCGAGTCGCTCGTGCTGTTCGTACAATCGCACGTCCGCACCGGCGTCCGCGAGGTATGCAGCCGTCGCGAGCCCCCCGAAGCCCCCGCCGACGACCGCTACTCGCTTGTCTGTCTCGCGCATGCACGTTCGGTACGGACCGGCCACGTATCGCCTCGGCGGCGGTTGTCAGATGCTTGGACTGCGCGCGGCTTTTTATATCGAGAGGAGCCCAACAGTTCTGTATGAGTGTTCGGGGGAGCTGGGCGATCCGGCGGCTGTACCGGGGAGGCGAGGCACACCCGTCGTTGCGATTCTCACGTGCCGCGCTGGTCGTGTTGACCGTCGCGTTCGCTGCCGTCGGGACCGCGGGGGTGTCGATGCCGCTCGAAGCGCAGATGGTGGTCTACCTCGTCGGGATGATCGCGTTGAATCTCCCGCACGGCGGCTACGAGCACTTCGAGAACCTACGACGCCGACAACCGACGTTTCGGTGGCGGTACGTAGCAGCGTACCTCGGCGGCGTCGCGGCGTTCGTCGGGCTGCTCCTGCTCGCGCCGGTCGCTGGACTGGCGCTCGCGGTGACGGTCGCGGTCGCGAAGGGCGGACTCGGCGGGCTCTCGGTGCTCGATGCAACGAGCGGGACCGACCACCTCGAGACGCGATTCCAGCGGTTGCTCGCCGCTGGCGTCCGTGGTGGCGCTGTCATGCTCGTACCGATCGTGTTCTGGCCGGAGACGTTCCACACGTTTAGCGCGCTCATGGTCGGACTCGTCGAACCGGGTGGGCTCGCGCCGTACGCCGCGTACTTCGACGTGACGCGCCCGATCATCGCTGGCGGGTACGGACTCGCACTCGTGACGCACGTCGGTTTGGGGTACGTTCGCGGCGGTGGTCGGTCGTGGCTCGTGGACGCCGGTGAGAGTCTGCTGCTCGCCGCGTACTTCGCGTTCGTCCCCGTGCTCGTGGCGGTCGGGCTGTACTTCCCCTTCTGGTACTCGGCCAGACAGGTCGCCCGGACCCAGACCGTCGACGATGCGCCGGTCGGTGACCCGTCGTGGGACCTCGTCGGCGGCTCCGACGCCGCGACCGTCGCGATCCGTGCGTGGGGCATCCTCGTCGTTGGCGCGCTCGCGACGTTCGGCGTGCTCGCGGCCGTGTACTGGGCGATCCCGAATCCACTCGCCGGCGTCGGCATCCTGCCGGGAGCGGTCGCCTTCTGGAGCATCTTCATCAGCATCGTGGCGCTCCCGCACGTCGTGGTCGGATCGGTGCTCGACGTCGACCGAGGGATCTGGTACGTCCCGTAGTCGCTCACGCCGTCTCGTGTTCGTCGGTCGGTAGCGTCGATTCCTCGGATAGTGCGGTATCTGCAGCGTCGAGACTGGTTTCGAGAGCGCCGCGTTCGAAGACGCTGTCACCGAACAAGACGACCAGCCCGGCACCCACGAGATTGAACACGAGGTCGAGGGCAGTGTCGGTCGCGCTGTACTGAACGAGGACGGGGTCGAGCCCCACTCGACGAGAGCCGGCGTGAACCACGTACTCGAGGACCTCCCACAGGATACCGAATCCGACCACGGCACCGAGTACGCGAGGGCGTGGGTCCGACCCTCGCTCGCGTGCCACTACGTGGACGGTCTGACCGAGTATCGTCGCCGTGAGCGTGTGCGTGAGGTGGTCCCACCACCGAACGTCGTCGTACGGCCCGAGCATCCCGACGGCGTGTGTGACCATCGCTCCCGAGACGTACCCTCGATGCCACGGTCGGATCGCCACGTCCGTATGGCGTTCGAGGACCGACGGCAGGTACGTTCCGATCAGGGATGCGGCCGCGTTCACCACCGCAGCGGGATCCCGGCGTCGAAGTCCTTCGATCAGGACGGCAACAATCGCCAGACGCAATCCCGTTTCGACCCGAGTCATCGCTCTCGTGTTAGAGTCGGAAGCGCATGAGTTGATTGGACACGAGGCTCGCGAACACGACCTGTCGCGCTGCAGTCGGGGACGATTCTATTGATCCCACGAGGTATCACGTCGGGTGTACGTCCCGTAGTTTGACATATAGTTCCGTCGTACGTCGACGTGATGGTCACACCAGGGGCTGATCCGGTCGTCGAGGTACTCGGTCACCTGCTCGTCGGTTTCGGGTTGGGGGCGCTCATCGGACTCGAGCGCGAACAGAGCGAGTCTGGAGGGACGTTTGCTGGAAGTCGGACGTTCCCGCTGTTCGCGCTCTACGGCGGGCTCGTCGCCGCGTTCGTTCCGAGCGGGCAAACTGTCGCACTCGCCGTCGTCGTCGTTCCGCTCACCGTCGCGTACGCGGCCAAGATCGCCTACGAGGGAGACGTCGGATTGACGACGCTCGTGGCCGCGCTGCTCACGACGCTGCTCGGCGCGGTCGCGATGCACTCGGACGCTGGCGTGGTCGTCGCGGTCGTCGTCGGTGGGGCAGTCACCGTTCTGCTGTCGGTCAAAGATCCGATACACGCGTTCGCAGACCGGATCGAAAAGACGGAGCGGATCGCGTCTGCGAAGTTCGTCCTCGTTGTGCTCGTCGTGCTCCCGTCGCTTCCGAATCGCTCGCTCGACGTGCTGTACGGGCTCAACCCGCGATTCGTCTGGCTGATGGTGGTGTTTGTCGCCGGCCTCGGATTCGTGGCGTACCTCCTCGGGATCGTCCTCGGTCCAGAGCGGAGCATCGCGGTCACCGGGGTCGTTGGCGGGTTCGTCTCTTCGACGGCGACGACGGTGTCGATGGCCGAGAAGACGGTACAAAACGAGTCGCTGTACCGCGCGTCGGCGTTCGCCGTCGTCACCGCGTCGGTGGTAATGTTTCCGCGGGCGCTCGTCGAAGTCGCCGTCGTCAATCCTCAGCTCCTCGTGCACGTGGTGCCGCCACTCGGCGCGATGACCGTCGTTGGTGTGGTCGCTGCAGGGCTGCTGTACTGGCGAACGGCCACGGACGAGACGGTCGATCCCGAGCCGATAAAGAATCCGTTCCGACTGCGCCCTGCGCTCTTTTTCGGCGGTATCTTCGCGGTCGTGCTCCTCATCTCCGAACACGCACACGGATGGTTTGGGTCGTCTGGAATCTACGTCACTGCCTTTCTTTCCGGGCTCGCAGACGTCGACGCGATGACGATCAGCCTGAGCACGCTCGCAGCTGACGGTACGGTTTCTGATGGCGTGGCGACGACGGGGATCGTCATCGCTGCTGTCGCGAACACGCTGCTCAAAGCCGGACTGGCGTGGCTGCTTGGAACCGGTCGGCTCGGGCGGCTCGTCGCGGTCGTGTTAGGGGCCGTCGTCGTCACCGGCGTGGCTCTGATCGCAGTCGGGATCTGAGTGACGCTCTCGCGGGCCTCGACGACGGGTGAAACCACCCACTCCACGGTGGCGCGCGCCTCGCGGGCCGCCGACGGCGTGCCCGCGAGCGCGTGCGAGGGATGAGCGAGTCGCCACGGGCGACCCGCGAATCGGCTGGGGAGGATGTGGCTGAAAGGGGCGCCCGGAGGTCGTGTGGTCGTCTCGGTCACATAGCTACGACCGTACACGTACAGAATCGGCCCCGGAGCGTGTGGCAAAGCGGTGTCCGGGTGTCACAGGGTCATCACGCCTGTACAGTCGCCGTCACACGCGTACAGCGTCGACTGAGAGCGGTGTCCAGGGGGCAGCGTCCGTGTGTTCTGAGTCAGTCCGCTGCGCTCACGATGCACCTGCTGGCTCGCGTACCCACGGGCCGAGTCAAACGCACGTGTCAGAGCGATGGCCGCAATCGAGTGGGTCGGGGCAGATTCGAACTGCCGACCTGCTCCGTGTGAAGGAGCCGTCATAACCGGACTAGACCACCGACCCGTGTTCAATAATTGCGACATCTCGAGACTTAAACGTTGCTTTGTGGATGCCCGCACCTACCGTGACCACGACCGACACACCCGCGCGCTACGCGCCGACCCGATCGACCTCCCTCACGTCGCGTCCTCGGCTACCTCTTCGGCCTCGTCGCCGGCCCGATACGCCTCGATGCGCTCCCGAGCAGACGCGAGCGCCGAGCGAACCTCGCCTTCCGTGCGGCTCTCGAGATCGGCGACGTCGGCCTGCAGCCGCTCGAGTCGCGATGGTTCCGGCTCGTCCGGTGCGTCCTCTCCGATCAACGCACTGACGCGCTCTCGGACCGGCTCGAGTTCCTCTTCGATGCCTGCTTTCGCGTGTTCTGCGGCGCGACCGAGGTAGTACCGTGCGTCTTCGAAGTGCTTGCTCATATCTGTCCTTTGGTCGAGGACGGATATATGCGTTGTGGCAGTTCACTCACACGTGGGGCCGACCACGACGTCGCAAGGGCGGATCGAGACGTCGGTACGGCGACCGGGTCAGTACGTCGGCGACTCCTCGGGTTCGCCGTCGCGCGCGTTCGCCACACGACCGAGCGTAAACAGGAGGTCCGAGAGCCGATTGAGATAGGTGACGACGGTTTCGTTTATCGGCTCGGACTGTGCGAGTTCGACGGTCCGCCGCTCGGCACGACGAACGACCGTCCGGGCGTGGTGGAGCCGTGCGCCGACGGTCCCTCCGCCCGGTAGGATGAACGACTGTAGCGGCGCGAGCTCCTCGTCGTACCCGTCGATCTCCGTCTCGAGCGTCACGACGTGGTCCGCATCGACCTGTGGGTCCTCGGGGTCTGGGTCGGGATTCGCCAGGTCGGCTTGGACCACGTGGAGGTGATTTTGAACCGTCTCGAGCAGCGCGTCGAGGTCGTCGTAGCCCGTCGGCCGCACGGTACCGACGAGCGCGTTCGCCTCGTCGACGGTTCCATACGCTTTGATTCGGAGACTCGACTTCGACACTCGGCTCAGGTCTCTGAGGTCCGTCTGGCCGTCGTCACCGCGGCCGGTGTAGATGTTCATCGAAGGGTCCTCTCGACGTACTTGAGGATGTTCGCGCTCTCGCACATCGTCACCCCGCGCGTCTCGTCGACGAGGACGGGGACACCGCGCTGCCCGCTCACGCGTTTCACGTCGTTCCGGTCGGCGTGGAGAGGGTCGACCGCGATCGTCTCGTAGTCGACGTCGGCGTCGGCGAGCGCGTCGTGCACCCGATCACACCACGGGCATCCGTCGAGTGCGTACAGCTGGATCGACATAGGTCGACGAAGTGGGTGAAGCCAAAAGAAGGTACGTGTCAGACCGGACGGCTCATAGGCCGTGGTACGTCTCGATCGTCACACGGTAGCGTTCTGGAAGCGGACGTGCTGAGCCGTCGTCGTCGATGGCGACCTGGACCGACTCCGCTTCGGCGACCGTCTCTCCGCCGGTCCGAAGCTCGTACTGCATCGGCACGCTCGAGGTCCCGAGCCGAGGAACGTCGACGTCGACCGCGACGGTCTCGTCGCCGAGTTCGACCGGTCGGTGGAAGTCGATCGAGAGCGAGGCGAGCACGGTCGCGACCGCCGAGAGGTCTGCGCCGAGCACCGCACGGTAGTAGTGTGTTCGTGCCTGTTCGAGGTACGTTGCGTACACCGCGTTGTTGACGTGACCCATCGCGTCGACGTCTCTGAATCGGATCTGCAGCTCGGTCGTGTACGTGGACATACCGTCCGGCTCGCGCCCCGACGTCATGTACGCGTCGGCTCCGACCACGACCGCCATCGATCCGGTCACGACCGCCATCGACACCCCGAGATCGGTGGACCGTCCGATCAGTAGAGCAGTTCGTCGTCGTTTTCGATCATGTACAGCGCTCTCGCGGCGATGTTGACCGCGTGGTCACCGACCCGTTCGAGGTCGCGGATAGTGAGGAGGAGCCGAGAGACGTGTTCCATCGTCGCCTCCGGGTCGGCGGCGTAGTCGCTCTCGATGAGGTCGCGGACGACGTGGTCGCTCGCCGCCTCACACGCCGCGTCGACGTCGTCGTCGCGCGAGGCCACCGTGTAACACCGGTCGGGGTCCGACTCGCCGTATGCCGTCATCGCGAGGTCGAGCATCTCGAGGGTATCGTCGCCGATCTGCTGGACGTCGACGTCGGGTGACACCTCGTGGTCGGCCTGTCCGGCGTATCGGCCGAGGTTCGTCGCGAGGTCGGCGATCCGCTCGAGGTCGGTGATGATTTTGAACGAGGCAGCGATGAACCGGAGGTCACCGGCGACCGGCTGCTGGAGCGCGATCAGGTCCGTACACCGCTGTTCTAACTCGAGGTAGAGCTCGTTTACTTCCGCGTCGCCGGTGATGACCGTCTCACCGAGCGCGGCGTCGTGTCGTGCGAGCGCGTCTAACGCCGTTCGAAGGCGGTCTGCGACGAGTTCGCTCATGTAGAGGACGTCGTCACGAAGCGCCTCGAGCTTCGTTTGATACTGTTCGCGTGGCATCGTCTCTGTCAACGACCACGCCGAGCGAGTATAAATACGTCGCACCGTAGAGGCGGCTGACGGCCGGCGCGTGCTCACACCACCTCCCGACGAGCCGCGACGCCGCCCAGAGGGACCTCAGGACTCGATCGCTGACACCGCGTCGACGACGCCCGTCCCGAACGAGCGCGACTCGCCGTTCGGGAGGTCGAACATGTACATGCTCCCGACGAACTCGTAGTCGACGACGGGGAGTTCCGTCACCGATTCGCCGTCGTACTCTACCGACTCGGTCAACACCGCCGTGTAGGCTGGATCCATGCGTACCCTATCGTCCGGGACGAACGCGCAAAGCCCTTCTCCCTGCAGCGCGCGTTTCCAGAGCGCCACCACCGGTGTATATGTACACCGCGGCGCGATCGTGGTGATATGTCACACGCGGCCGATCGGTACGACGCGATCGTCGTCGGCGTCGGTGGGGTCGGGAGCGCCGTCGTCTACGAGCTGGCACGGCGGGGCGAACGGGTCCTCGGGCTCGAGCGGTACAGCATCCCGCACGCGAACGGGTCCTCACACGGGTACTCGCGTATCATCAGACGTGCGTACCACGAGGACCCGGGCTACGTCTCGATGGTCTCGCACGCGTACGATCGGTGGCGGGCGCTCGAGGACCGAGCCGACGAACACCTGCTGTACGAGACGGGGTCCATCGCCGCCGGGCCACCGGACAGTGACCTCGTCGCGGGGGCGGCCGAGGCGTGCCGCACGCACGAGATCGAACACGAACGACTCGGCGCCGCCGAGACGAACGAACGGTTTCCCGGGCTCGACGTTCCGGACGGCCACGAGTCGGTGTATCAGGCCGATGGCGGCTTCGTGCGGCCCGAGGCGGGGATAGTCGCGCACGTCCGGCTCGCCCAGCGCGCCGGTGCCCGGATCCAGGCCCGAGAGCGGGTGATCGACTGGCAGTCGACGACCGACGGCGTACGCGTGAGCACGGACAAGGGCCAGTACGCGGCCGACCGGCTCGTCGTCGCCGCTGGCGCGTGGACCGGCGAGCTCGTCGAGCCGCTCGCCGACGAGCTCTCACCAGAGCGACAGGTGATCGCGTGGATGCAGCCGGAGCGCCCGCGTGCGTTCACCCCGGATCGACTTCCGGTGTTTCTCGTCTCCGATGCGGCGGACGTCGTCCACTACGGCATCCCGACGTTTGGTGCACCCGGAGTGAAGTTCGGTCGACACTACCACCTCCACGAGGTCGTCGACCCGACCGAGATGGACGACGAGCCAACCGCACGCGACGAGGCGTTGCTTCGTGCGGCCGCAGACGAGTACCTCACCGTCGGCGACGCGACGTTGATGGGACTCGAGACGTGTCTGTACACCAACACCGAGGACCGCGACTTCGTCGTGGACACGCTCCCGAACCACTCGAACGTCGTCGTCCTCGCTGGCTTTTCGGGGCACGGGTATAAGTTCGCCGGGACGCTCGGCGAAATCGGCGCCGACCTCGCGACCGGCGAGCCGGCTGCGTTCGACCTCGATCCGTTCCGTATCGGACGGCTGTGAGTGTCGGCGCGCGACGACAACGCCTTCCGCTCTGCCGACCGGCCCCCCACACGCGAACCGCGACACCGACGCTGTGGTGGCGCGCGCCTCGCGGGCCACCGACGGTGTGCCCGCGAGCGCGTGCGAGGGATGAGCGAGTCGCCGGGGGCGACTCGCGAATCGGTTGGGGAGGGTGTGGCGGGAAGTGGTGTCCGGGTGTCGCAGAACTATCGTATCGATCACAAAGCCACCAACTGCGTATGCGAACGAATCGGCTGGAGAGGGTTGACCACATGGCGCCCGGAGGTCGTGCGGTCGTGTTCGTCACCGAACTCCCACAGCGATCGTACAGAATCGGCTGGGGAGGGTGTGGCGGGAAGTGGTGTCCGGGTGCCGCAGAGCTGTCGTGTCGATCACAAAGCCGAGTTGAAACGGCGCCCGGGCGTCTCTGAGTCGTGTTCGTTACGGCTTCTACAGCATCTACTCGACGTATTGGAAGCGAGAAAGTGGGTTGGGGCAGATTTGAACTGCCGGCCTCCTCCATGTCAAGGAGGTGTCATAACCGGACTAGACTACCAACCCGCAGGGGCTCACTGACGCGTTTCGAGATATCTGTGGGATACAATTGAACCTTTCGGATCGGGTTCCCGTCCCGGAATCACACCGACGCAGACGAGCCGTGCCGATCCGACCGCGTGACTCGATCGTAGAGGGGGGAAGTTTCATTAAACACGCCCCCGAGGTATAGCGTATGCAATCTGACCAGCACGGCGGGCCTCGACGAGCGCTCGAGGCCGCAGCGGCCGACCGGGGCGTCGCCGACCCCGTCTCGGACGCCGGGCCACGGACCGCGACGGTCCCGGTGTCACACGAGCACGACACCTTCGAGGTGAGTGGGCTCGAGACGGCCCGTGACGAGTCGTTGTTACAGGCGGTGCTCGCAGACCACGACGGGATAAGCAGCGCCTCTGCGACACACCGCACCGACACGGTCGGGATCCACCACGACGCCGCGCTCTCACGCGACGACCTCCGAGACGTACTCACCGAGTACGGACTCGTCGTCGCACCCGGAGACGACGCGTTCACCAACCGGCGTGCCTCGCAGTTCGCCTCCGCCCGCGTCGCCGTGGCCGTCCTCTTCGGGCTCATGGTAGCGACTCCGTACGTCGGCGTGTTGTACCCGACGCGGGTCGAGTGGCTGTTTTATGACCCCATCACCGTCGCGTACCTCCAGTCGATCCTCGACTCACAGGTGGCGACGCACTTCTTCGTCAACCTCGCCGCACTTTCTGGTGTCGCGTTTCTCGTGGCGTGTGGCCCGATCATCAACCGTGCAGCCACCGCGGTGACGTCCGGACGGCTGACGCGTGAGACCGCGTTCGTCGCCGGCGTCTGTGCCGTCTTCGGCTACAGCACCCTCGCGGCGTTCACCGGGTTCGACGGCGGGGTCCACTACGATCTCGTCGCGTACGCGGTCGCTGGCGTCACCGTCTGGGGACACCACACCGACGAGCCGGCGTCTATCGAGCAACGGGCGACGACGCCGACCGGTTCGGCGGACGGGTCGTCGGCGCGTGAGGACGACCGCGTCGCACTGACCGACGGCGGCCAGTAGGCGGATACCGACACGGACGCTTTCTTGCGGCGTGTATGCGCGTCTTTCCAGCACACAGCGATGCTACTCGAGGTACACGTTCCCGACGGCGGCGACGACGAGCGCGGCGACGACGATCCACGCGAAGGGCTCACGCACGAGCAACACGAACGGTCGGAGCGCAGACGTCTCGAGCCCGAACACCACCGCGGCGACGACGACTGCAGCGAGCACCGTCGCCCCGACCACGCCGGCGACGGCCAACACGACCGAGTCGGTCCGATCCATACGACTCGTGGGTCCGTCTCCTACATAAAAGAGCCTCTCTGCGCTTACCCCCTCTCGTCGCCCTCACCGTCGCTCACGCCTCACCCGCGTCTCGTCGTTGCCGCCTCGCTCACGTCTCGCCGTCGCCGCCGTCGGCACGAACGCCCTCGACACCGGTCCCACTGGAGACAGAGGGGCCGTCCGAACCGACGGCCTCGGCGCTGAGGTCGAACGTCGCGACCTGGTCGTGGAGGTCGGTCGCGAGCGAAGAGAGGGTATGAACGCTCTCGCCGACGTTCGCGAGCGAGGCGGTCTGTTCTTCCGTCACTGCCGACACCGTGCTCGCCTCTGCTGCGGTCTGCTGGCTCACGCTCGCCACCTCGTCGACCATCGCGACGACCTCTTCTGCGGACGCCGCTTGGTCGTCGGTCGCGCGACTGATCTCTTCGATGCCGGTCTCTGCTTCGCTCACCGCGCCCGCGATGGCGTCGAACGTCTCGATCGCGTCGCCGATCGTCTCCGTACCGTGTGTGACGCGTTCCTGCATCGACTCCATCCCGTCGACGGTCTCGGTCGTCGTCGACTGCAACGCGTCGATCCGCGACTCGACGTCTGCCGTCGCCGCAGAGACGTCCTCGGCGAGGCTCTTGATCTCACCGGCGACGACCGCGAACCCCTCGCCTGCCTCGCCGGCGCGAGCCGCCTCGATGGAGGCGTTTAACGCGAGGAGATTGGTTTGTTCTGCGATCGTCGTGATGAGTTCGACGACCTCGCTTATCTCGGCCATCTCGTCGTCGAGTTGTTCGACGTGGGCAGTGGCTTCGTCGGCGCGCGCCTCGATGGCTGTGAGCTCCTCGGTCGCCTCTGCTGCGTGTCGCTGTCCGAGTTCGCTGCGCTCGACGGCCGTCGTCGCGGTCGCGGTGACCTCTTCTGCTGACGCCGCGATCTCTTCGACGGTAGCCGAGAGTTCGTTCATCTCCGAGGCGACCTCCTGGAGGTGATCGCTTTGTCGTTCGGCACCGTGTGAGATCTCCTCGACCGACTCGGCCGCCTCCTGGCTGCCCGCTTCGATCTCCGCAGTGTCGTGTGCCACCGACTCGCTCGAATCGGCTACCGCGTCGGCGACGTGCCGAACGGCGCCAAGGCTTTCATCGAGGCGTTCGATGCCGTCGCCGAGCGCGTCGAGTACGGCCCCGTACGTGCCCGGGTAGTCGGCGTCGACCGACTGGTCGAGGTCGCCGTCACGGAGGCCATGGCTCGCACGACGGATCTGCGTGAAACTCGCCTCGAGCCGGTTCGTCCCGTCTTCGAGCGCCGCGAGCGTTTCGCCGTACTGGCCGGGTTGGTCGGCGTCGATCTGTCGATCGAGTGCACCGCCCCGAAGCCCGTCGCTGGCGCGCTGTATCTCGTCGAAGGAGGCGGTGAGTGCGTCGCCACCGACGGCCATACTCTCGAGGACGGACCCGTACGCACCCGGGTAATCGGTGTCGATCGAGCGGTCGAGGTCACCGCGTTCGAGTCCCGCGGCGACGGTCTCGAGCTCGGTGAAGACGGCCTGGAGATTTGATTGCATCTGATTGAACCCGTCGACCATCGTGCCGATCTCGTCGGCCTCGACGTGATCGTCGACGGACGCCGTGAGGTCGCCTTCGCTCGCGGCGACGGCAGCAGCCGAGAGCTGTCGGATCGGCGGGCTGATCCGGCGAGTGACGAACGTCCCGATGGCGATCGCCGCGAGAAACGCGAGGACGGTGAGCGCGAGGAGTTCGGTCTGTGCGGTTCCTGTCGTCTCGTCTGCGGCGGCTACCTGCGCCTCCATGTCGGCCTCCGTCGAGGCGGCGAGCGCTTCGACGTCGGTCTCGACCTGGGCGACGAGCCCCTCGAGTTCGGTTGCTCGACGAGCAGCGACTGCGTCGTTGCCCGCGGCACGCGCCTCGAAGTACGCCGTCGCGACCGTGACGTACTCCTCGTGTGTCGCCTGGAGCGTCTCGTACTGCGCGGTCTGTTCGGCAGTTAACTCGAGAGACGCCAGCTCACGCTCTAACTCGGCGTAGCGGGCCTGGTGGGTTTGAAACGACTCGCGTGCCCCCGGCTCACCGAGCCGGGCCTGGAGCACGGCCTGCTGTTGTTTCTCCGTGACGATCGCCATCTCGGAAGCGGTATCCATCGCGCGCCCGTCGTCGGCTATCTGGTGGGCCTGCCCGTCGACGGTTCCGACCGCCGTGTAGCCGACCGCGCCGGTCACCGCGACGAGCGTCGCGACCACCACGAACGCGAGCACGAGCTTTGGACCGAGTCCGAGACGACTCAGTCGAAGTGCGTCCAACATAGGTCGTTCGACCAATTCTGCGACCCGTATAAAAACCACGGCCGCCGATTACTACGCCCGATAATTTGACCACCGCGCCCTGGTGGTCGGAGTCGACACCGTCGTCGCGGCGGCACAGCGGTCGACAACGCGCTCGACCCGACCGGGACGTTCAACGCCGGCACGGTGTTTCTGGCTCCGGCCGAGTGAGCGGCTGGCGAAACCGTTTCCCTGCTCACGGGTCTATCACGTACTAGACGCGCCATGACACAGAATCACGATCGAGCCGGAACACGGTCACGGCCGCCGTGGCGACGCGTTCGGAGCGGCGTCACTCGCACAGTCACGGCGCTCGTGATCGGATCGATACTCGTCGCTTCGGTGGCGGGGAGCGTGGCTCCAACGACGAGTCAGCCGGCTGCGTCGGGGGTGGCGCCGGCAGCCGAGCAGATACAGTACGCACCCGCAAGCGTCTCGATCACGGCCGTCGGTCCGGCCGACAACGACACCGACGTCGAGCGGCCGGCGACCGACGCGACCATCCGGCCGAACGAGACGACGGTCGTCCGCGGAGAGACGAACCTTCGTCCCGACGACAACGCCGTGCTCGCCGAACTGCGGACGGAGAACGGCACGGTGCTCACCGCCAACGCGACTGACGAATGGGGAACCGACGGGGCGTGGTCGACGACTCTGAACACGAGCGGGCTGGCACCAGACACGTACGTCCTCGAGGTCGAAGCGGCCGACAGTACCGACCGCGTCGACGTCGAGGTGACTACCGCGGAGGGCCAGTCGACGACGACCAGTGAGAACCAGTCGACCACGACGGCCAGCGAGAACCAGTCGACCGCGACGGCCAGCGAGAACCAGTCGACGACCGCTGGTGGAACGACCGATACTGCGGGCGAAAACGAGACCGCTACCACCGATGCCGACGCTGCGACCGATGGCGCTACGGACTCCGAAGAGACCGAGACGTCTACGCCCGGGTTCGGGTTCCTCGTCACAGCCCTCGCGATCCTCGCGCTCGGAGCGGTCGCGTCGATGCGGCGGGAGTGAAAGCGAGCCGATCGTCGACTCGTGTCTCTGGTTACAACCTCGCCGTCTCGTCAGTGCCACTTGCCGAGCCCACAGCGGCGGCGGACTCCTCGTCTCGAAGCTGACGGTAGGCCGCTGCTAGCGTGCCGTACACGGCGACGAAAAAGCCACTGTTGACGGCCGTTACGACGACGTCAGAGAGGCTCCCGAGTCCGGCGACGTCGAGAAGCGTCCCGACGGTGCCGACGAGACCACCCACGACACCGACGGCGACGACGAGCAGCGAGAGCTTGAGCCGGTTCCCCCGGGCGAGCGCCCAGCTCCGCCGGAGGCTCCCGAGTGTGCCGCGGTCCTCGACGCCGGCCGCGAAAATGAACAGGAGGAACGACGCAGCGAGAAATATCCCGGGAAGCACCAACAACACGAACCCGATGCTCACCGCAACCGACACCACGAGGCCGCCGAGGACGGTCGCGAGCGTCGCGCGGACGATTCGCCGGGTGTAGAGGGTCGACGGCAGCGTCGAGAGCTCGCGTCGGGGACGCGAGAGGGCTCGCGCGAGGACGACGAAGTAGACGGCGCTCACGACGATACCGGCGAACGCGAGCGCGACACCGACACCGGGTGGAACGGGCAGCGAGAGACCGGGCGAGCCGGCCGCTGTCGCCGAGGCGGCCGCCGGCGGAAGGAACCCGACGACTGCGGTGTTGATGCCGACCTGCGTCACGAGTTGGATCGCGAGGAGCCCCGCGAAGAGTGCCGCGCCGGTCGTCGAGAGTACGCGTCCGATGCCGTCGCTGATCGCCTGGCCGAGTTGGAGGGCCATGTTCGTGCGGCTGCGTCGGAGTGGGCTTAAAACGCTCGGAGTCGACCGACGTGGCGGGCTCGCTCGTTGTGGTCGACACGCCGGTCACCCGCGGTCGCTCACGAGCCGGCCGATCGCCTCGCGAACCGACAGCCCCTCGGCGACCACGTCGCGCCGGTAGTGGACGTACACCGCCCCGAGTGGGGGCTGGATCACGTACGCCAACGCGATCGGGAGCACGGCCGCGTCGGGAACTGCGCCGGCGGCGACGACGATTGCCAGCGCGATCGAGAGGTTCCGCATACTCGTGGCGTACACCAGAGCGATGGCTCGTTCGGTGTCCAAGAGCAGCCGGCCGAGGCCGCTCCCGACGAGCAGGATCACGACGTAGAAGGCGACGAGCGGAGCGATCGTCGTCGCGGACGCGATCGGGTCGGCGAGGATCTGCGTCGACCGGAGCGTCATCGCGACGAAGACGATGAGCATCACGCCGAGCGAGGAGAGCCCGCCGAACGTCGGCTTGAGCCGTTTGAACCCCTCCGAGCCGTATCGTCGGAGGAGTCCGCGCCGAGTGAGGTTTCCGGCGACCATCGGTACGACGACGACCTGCGCGAGCTGCCGGTACAACGCGGTGGGGTCGAAGCCCACGCTCGCGGGAACCAACACGGAGAGGTACGCGGGCAGGATGGCGACGGCCGCGAGGAGGTTGACTGCCATCGCGACCAGTGCGGCCTCTAAGTCGCCGCCGGCCAGTCCGGTCCACGCCGCGGTCATCCCGGAGGTGGGGATCAACGCGATGAAGTAAAGCCCGATCGCGTACTCGACGCTCCCGGCGAAAAAGAGCCGTGCGAGTCCGACCGCGACGAGTGGTGCGACCCCGAAGTTGACGAGCAGACTGAGGCCGACGGCCGCCGCGTGTTTCCTGACGTTGATGACCTCTTGGAGGTCGATGTTTATCATCATCGGGTAGATCATCAAAAACAGGATGGGGACGACGGCCGCCCGGAGCAACCCCTTCGTTTCGGTCCCCGCGACTCCGCCGAACGCCAGCCCAGCGACGAGCGAGCCGATGACCACGTACAGGAGATTGGACTTGAGCCCACGCAGTCCGCGGCGTATCACGCGACGGCACCTCCGTCCGTCTCACGCCAACAGAGTATTGTGCGTATTGTAGCTTCCATACAATTCCACACGGCAGGTCGACACAAGAGTCTTTGGGACGGATGCGACGCGCTACTCGTCGGTCGTACGGTCGCGTTCGGCCGCGGCCGGCCGGTCGGCCTCCAGCTGTCGGTAGAGCCGGAGCAGTTCCTCGAGGAGGACCGCGTCGCGGTCGCCCGGTACGTACTGGTGGTCGATGAAGTCCTCGGCGTCGCTGAATCGTCCCCGAAGTGCGAGCTTACGCACGAACGAAACGGACTCGAAGAAGGGCGGGCCGTCTGCTGCCGCGTCGCTGCCGAGTGCGTGTTCGGCCTCCGGTAAGACGTCGGCGCGAATCTGCTCGTAGTCGATGGTCTCCGGCTCGTACGCGTCGACGAGCTGGGTCAACACGTAGTCGGTCGAGAACCGGTAGAACTCAGATTTGCTCTCGAACTGCCCCGCGTCGACGAGCGCCTCGATCTCGTCGACGACCGATTCGGGGAATCGAACGGTACTCTTCACCATGCGTACCTGTATCAGCGCGAACCGCTTATACGTTCGTCAGACGCTCGACCGAGACGCGTGCTCGTCGGGTCACACCCGGGAGAGCGCCGCCCAGAGCACCGCCCCGATCGGAAGGAGGAAGAACGGCCCCAGCGCGACGACGATGGCGATGGCCTCTCCGACACCCACCGCAGCAGAGGCGAAGAGCGCCACGGGGACGGCACCGAACGACGCCGCCAGCCCGACGCCGGCGAGTATCACGGCTGGATCCCGCTCGGGACGCGCCTCGGGCTCGACGGGCAGTCCGAGCGTCTCGACGGCACGCTCGAGGTCGTCGACGGGACCGAACTGCACCGCGTCACCCGGCGCTCCCTCGACGCCACTGACCCGCAGCGTGCCGGTGTCGAGCAGCCGGTCGGGGATGTCATTCGCGGTCTCGAACCGCGCCGCCGACCCGATCGGTACAGACCATTGCGGCGCGTCGAGGACCGTGTCGTACGCGACGAGTCGGTCACCTCGCCGCTGGTACTCGATGGTCCCGTATCGGAGCACGTAGCTTCCGACCTGCGCGGCCGTGGCTGCGCCCAGCGCGAGTACGCCGGCCGCAGCGAGGCGGATGCGTCCGGCCCCGACCGCCGCGACGACCCCGGCGACGAGGAATAAGACGACCCGGCTCACGAATCCCATCGCGACCGCAGCGAGACTACCGAGGAGGACCGGCCGACGACGGACCGTCACCCGGGCGTCGACGGGGGCGTCCGGCGTCGCGATCTCGGGGCGCTCCGTGGACGTCGGTTCGTCCGTCGAGAGTCGGTCCGCGAGCGATCGGAGCGCACGACCGATCGGTCCGGTCGACACCCGAGAGACGGAGAGGACGGTCTTGCCGACGACGACCGCGACGAGGACGGCATTCGGACCGCCGCCGGCGAGCCCGAAGAACGCGATCGGAACCAGCGCGAGCGTGAGCTGGGCGGGTGTCCGCAGGATCTCGCGGGCAGAGGCGTCGGCGTATTGGGCGTCGCCGAGGTAGTCGCTGCGGAACGACTCGGCGTGTGCGACCGCCAGTGCGGTGACACCGATCACGAGGTCGACCGACACGCCGACCGGAACGTCGAGTACCAGCCAGGCGAGCGCGGCGGGAACCCCGCCGAAGAGCGTCCACGTTCCGAGCATCGAGAGTGCGAACGGGAGGTTTCGTGGGTACACCGGGGGCCAGCTCGGGCCGAGACGAACCCCGCCTCGCTTCTCGCGCAGCTCGTGGAGCGGCTCGTGGGTGCCGACGACGTCGGGCGACCCCTGCTCGGCGAACAGCGCCTGCAGCGACGCGACGACCACCGTGACCGACACCTCGGCCCAGTAGACGGCGAGCAGCCCGTATCGACTCCACCCCCAGACCGTGACGCCGACGAGCGGCAGGAGGTTCGCCGCGACGAGTGCGACCGTCCCCAACGAACCGGCCGACCGCGAGACAGAGCGGAAGGGCATCGATCCAGATGCCAGGAGCGTAGAACGCCGGAGACAAAGACGGCTCGATCGGGCGGCCACGGCCGTCACACGTACCGCCACTCACGAGTGTGGGTGCATCGGCGACTACGAGCCAACGGCTATGGGACGGCCACCAGCGCCCACGCGAGCGCGACGGCGACGCCGCCGCCGATGGCGCTGCCGGCGGCGTGCGCCCGCAGTCGGTCTCGCGTGCGGTGTTCGTCGCTTTTCAATGCTTCGTCGACCGGGCAGGTGTCGCTGCCGGCAGTACACTCCGGGAGGAGGTCGACGGCGACGTGCAAGAAGACGCCCGCTGCGGCACCGAAGAGCAGTCCACGCACCACGGGCGACGGGGCGATGCCGACGATTCCGACGGGGAGTGCGACGAGACCCACCGCCGCAGCCGGGAGGAGGAGGGTCACAACAGCGCGACCGTCGTCCGCCAGTCGGCGGGCCGCGGCGTACCCGGCGGGAGCCTTGTGTGAGACGAGCGCGACGCCGAGGATCGACGTCAGCGAGGGCATCGCCGAATAGATCGCGCCGATGATCGCGCCGGCGGCGAGCGCGTGCGCCGTCAGCTCCGCGGCGGTGCGGTCGATCGGCAGGTCGCGGTGTGTGAGTCGGTGACCGACCGCGTGGCCCGCGTAGCCGGCGAGGAATCCGGCGGCGATGCCAAGGCTCCCGAACTGGCCGTGTTGCCCGAGCGCCTGTGGGATCAGAAACAGCGCCGTGCTCGTCACCATCGCCCCGCTCGCGAGGCCGTACCCCCAGACGGTCTCTCGCGGCGTCGCCGTCCGAGCCGCGCGCGCGCCGAGCGGTGCACCGACCGCCATCGCTGCGAAGGCGACCCACGAGATCGCGACCAACTTTGGGGTCACCGCCGTCGCGAGCGCGACCACGGAGAGTACAGCTAGCGCGACGACGCCCCCTATCCCAAGCGCACGCTCGGAGGCGCCGCCGATACCCCACCTAGACCGTGATCCGGTGACGTGTGGTCGGTTCATTTGTGTGTAATAGTAACTATACTGCACAGATTAATAAATTGTGCGGGCGTCGTCGTCGACCCCACCTCACCCGCGGAGCGCCTCGACCGGCGGGTCGTTCGCGGCCTTCCACGCGGGGTAGAGTCCGCTGAGCACGCTTGCGCCGACCGCGAAGCCGAAGCCCCCCACCACGTATCGGGCGCTCGGCCACCCGAAGACCAACAGCCGGTCGCCGGCGAGCACGTCGAAGACGACGAGGCCGACGCCGATCGAGAGCAGTCCGCCGACGATGCCGCCGAGAACGCCCAAGAACGCCGCCTCCGCGAGGATCATCCGGAGCACCTCGCCGCGGCGAATACCGACGGCCCGGAGCACGCCGATCTCGCCGCGGCGCTCGACCGTACTCATCAACATCACGTTGAGGATCGCGACGCTGGCGACGACGAGCGAGATCGAGCCGATCCCGAGCAGCGCGAGATTTAGCGTGTTAAGAAAGTTGTCGACGTCCTCTTGGGCGCTCGCGAAGCTCGAGACGCTGAGCGCTTCGTCGTCTTCGTCGTTGAACTCGGCCTCGAGCGTGTCCGCGATCGCAGTCGCCGACGCGCCGTCCTCGGCGAGGATCGTGACGCTGTCGTACTCGGCGTCGCCCTCGGCGACCGCGTCGATGGGGAGCACCAGCTCACTGCCGCCGGGACCGAAGCCGCTGTCCGATTCGATGAGCCCGACGATCCGGTAGAGGCGGTCGTCGTACTCGACGGGGTCACCGACCTCGAGGCCGAGATCGCTTGCGGTGTCGTCCGTCAACAGTGCCCCCGTGCGGAGCCGTGCTGGAGCCTGCCCGACCGACGTCTCGTACAGCGCGGCTGCGTCCGTCACGCCGGTCACCGTGACTCGTTGTGAGTCGCCGCTTCGCGTGGAGAGCGTCGTCGCATCGGAGCGCTGTGGGACGACCGTCCCGTCGACGACGACGCTCTCGATGTCGTCGACCTGGCCCGCCGTCACGCCGTCGACGTCGCTGTCTGCACCCCCAGTCACGGAGACTTCGTTCGTGAGCGACCCGAGGTTCGTGTCCGCCTGTTGTTGGAGTGCCGCACCCGTCATGCCGAGCGAGGCG
>Ga0209917_1000125_pt1 | contig 29287 bp, 51 predicted proteins | sample SalPon2_C_H2O_MG_FD_185710 | JGI IMG/M metagenome (GOLD analysis project Ga0209917, IMG submission 185710) | Salt pond water microbial communities from South San Francisco under conditions of wetland restoration - Salt Pond MetaG R2_C_H2O_MG... | ecosystem: Environmental > Aquatic > Non-marine... | reverse complement strand
AGTTCTCGACCTCGTCTGCGTCAAGTGTGAATGTCTCTGTCTTCTCACCACCCGTGGTCCGATAGGTCGATTCTACGGTTACCATAGCGGTGCCATCGTCTGCGTTTACGTTTCGGTCTCCCATGATTCAATTAGTATGTGGTTTGCTATTGTAATAAGTGTTTTGGTCTACTGCTCGTCTGCGATGGCGTCCACAGATTCAACGAGGTGTGGATTAGCTGTCGGGCCATAATTGAGAATCGCCTCCATCGAGAGGTTCGTCTCCTCAAGCGAGTTCAGGTTATGCTCTTCAGAAATATCTGATACAATCGCTTGCTGCTGCTCGCCCGACAGGTAGTGCTGTTCGTACCAATTCTCGTCCATCGACTGAGGGTCGTCGAGCACCTCCTGAAAGTTGAGGGGCGGCTCAGCCTCTTCGTACATTCGAGTCAACGCTTCTTCGATGTATGGTTCTAGTTCTACCATATCTCAAACAAAGGACGCCACTGTAATAAGTGTTGTGGCTCGAACGCTCGCCACAGTATCGCACACTCTGCTAAGTGTTGTGGCTACTCACCCTTAATTGAGAGCACAGGCTCAATCCTATCAACAACCTCCACTGATTCGCCGAGCGCCGCCTCAACCTCGTCAGAGTCCTTATACGCCAAGGGTATCTCATCAAGTGGCGTTTCTGACATCACCACACCATCTGTCTGCTCCTCGAAGTCAGAGTCGGTGTATTGCTCCTTTGCAGCAGTCCTGCTCATTGCGCGACCAGCGCCGTGCGCCGAAGAGTGGTTCCATTCCTCTTTGCCAATGCCACGACAGATGAGCACACCATCTGACATATTCAGTGGAACAATCAGTCGCTCCCCCTTGTGGGCGCGGCAGGCTCCCTTTCGGACAATTCCATCACGAAAGTCGATGTAGTTGTGCACCGACTCTACTTCATCGTATGCCCACGGCGTACTGTTCAACTGAGTGTCATACATCACTTCGTCGAGCGCATCCTCGACCGAGTGCATCATCTCTCGGCGCGACTCGCTGGCATACGTTTGGGCAAATATCATATCAATGATGTATCCATACGCTTCCTCCCCTTCGAGCCAGTCGAGCACATCCTCGTCCGACTTGCCACTCTTTAGCAGGCCGCGCAGTTGTCCAATTTTGCCCTCGATTGCCTCACCGTCGTACTCGTCTCTCACAGCCTCGTAATCAATCGACAGACCATCGGGCTGCACATCCTTTAAGGGCTTCTGCTCGTCACTGTGCTCAAAGTACTGCTGCTCGCTGTCAGGGATGTCGATGCTCCCCTCTCGCTCGAATGTCCGTTTGTGCGCTTCATCCTGCCAGTATTGGGCTATTGCTCCACCGAGGCCGCGAGAACCTGAATGAATGATTGCCCACAGCTCATCACTTGTGGAATATCCAAATTCAACAAAATGATTACCTCCCCCTAAACTTCCTACAGAATTAATCCCTCTTCCTACATCATATTCAACTTTTCGGCAGAGATTCTTGTAATACTCAATTCCATACTCGACCTCATCCAAATTAATGTCAACGTCATTTCTGTCAACAAATGTGTGGAGTTTCTTTCGACAAAGGTGCCATGGGAAATCGTCTCTCATGTGATAATCGTTTCTGTCGTGAACGTCAAATCCTGTTGGAATACGCTCGCGCACTGCTTCATCGAGGGCCGAAAAACTCTCAACAGTAATGTCTCCGAAGTTGTATGCGAACATCCCACATCCAATATCATATCCAATAGTGTTTGGAACAATCGTGTCAGACATAGGCATGGTAAACCCAACGGTGGCTCCACTCCCCCAATGGGCATCTGGCATTATGGCAATGTTGTCATCCCCCTCGAAGGCAGGATGGTTCACCAATGTCTCTACTTGCTCAACTGTTGCCTCATCAAACAGATACTCGTCTCCGTGGAACGTGGCAGTGTTATACTCTCCATCAATTGTGAACGTCATACCTCATAGTAGGGTAGACACCTATTTAAATCCTTCGGCAATACAATTGCTACAATACTCGTCTGAACAAATCGCTATTTCATCATCGGGGCACGGATAGAATGTACGATACCACGACGTGCCTTTGATTACACGAGCAGTAGTTCCCTCCTCATATGCCTCTGTGTATGGAAGCTCTCCGTCAATGATTGGAGTGCCGCCACGTATCGGAGCATCCATCAATGTATCACCACACCCGTCACAAACAATGTGTGTTTTTAACATGTGTTACGTTTCTCACCCAATGATAGACCGCCTATCTACATAAAGGTTTTGCCTATAGAAAGAGAAGAAACGCGACCTGCATGAAAAATAGCAGTATATTAATCGCCAAAAATACATCAAACACAAATGATTTGAAGCTATCTTCTGGCTCATGTGGATACTCATTTGGATTATCCAAACACTCGTCACAAATATACCCACGAGTGTAGCCAGCATCGAACTCCATCTCTACACCTTTTATTATTCTCGGTTTTGCCCAAACTAAATCTCCTGTCACAACATCGTGCACATCACTCTGTTGGAATGTTTCACCACAACTCACACAAGTGAATGTCTCATACTCGACCTCACCGTGTTCTGTCTCAACCGATTCAATATTACTCATGCTGTGAGAATCCTCCATTTCGCTGATAGGCGGCGGGCGTTACTCGAACAAACTGTGCATTTTCTCTTGCTCCATCGAGCGTATGTCCACCAAGGTAGCTACACCCAGAGGAGAGCCCCTCTACGTACTGATTTACCAATTGCTCGACAGTTGTCGTACTCTCACGAGAGCCACTGTGCACACCTTCGACGAATGACGTGTCTTGCTCGTGCGACTCTTTCCCCTTCTCTGAGGCCATCCCCCAGATTGCACCATCGGCGGGCGACTCTTCACATTTGGCAAACTCTCCGCCGAGCATCACACTATCGGCCCCAGCAGCGAGCGCCTTCATTGCATCACCAGGCTCGCGGATGCCACCATCAGCAATAATTGTCACATCGTAATTCTCCGTCACACGAGCGGCGTCCTGCACTGCACTCAATTGAGGGACGCCCACCCCTGTTTTGATTCGGGTGCTGCAAGCGCTGCCCCCACCAATGCCGACCTTAATCCCATCAACGCCAGCCTGCGCCAAGGCTTTCGCTCCCTCATAGGTGGCGACATTTCCTGCGACAACCGGAGCCTGAATGTACCCAGTGATGTACTCGACTCGCTCGACCGCCTTCTCCAAGTGAGCGTGTGCCACATCTACCACAATCACATCTGCGCCATCGTGTGAGTAGCCACCATACGAGTATGCGCCTGCATTTTGTGGAGAATCATTTCCAATTCCAACACTGGCGGCCACCACGCCATCAATGTCTTGCAACGCTTGCACAACCCTCCCGTTACTCATGGCACGATTCAACACACCGATGCCACCAACATCAGCCAATGCTTGTGCGAGCCTCGGCCCAGTGACAGAATCCATTGGCGCAGAGACGAGCGGCACGTCTATTTCAAGGCCAGGCACAAACTCGGTGGAGAGGTCGACATCACTCCGACTATCGACCGGACTTGCTTTTGGTTTGAGTAGCACATCGTCGTAGGTCAATCCTGTTTCCATACATGCTATCTACTCGTCTGAGGTATATAACTCTTTTGGCTAATTATATTTTATTAGATACTATTAATATCATAATTAGTCCACACAACTTCTTCTCTCTTGCCTGTCCCTTTTCCTGCCAGTGTTTTTTCTCCCTCTGAGTAGCAATACCAATCATCATATAGTTTATCCATTATATCACAACTGTAACCAGAAACAGCTACGTATGCATCACAATTGTCTACTGTGTCAAACAATTTTTTGTGCTGCTCGTTTGTGTACTCATATTCATACTGTCCTGTTGTGTTTCTAGACTCTTCTGGGTAGGGAGGGTCACAATAAAACAAACAGTCTTCATGGTCATGGTCTTGTATAAGCTCTATCGCATCAGTGTTTTCTATTTGTACTCTACGCATTCTTTTGGCAACTTTTTTTATTTGCTCTGTCCTGTGTTGCCATGCAGATGTGCGAGCACCCATATTCCGACGTATGTTACCTATCGAGCGACCCCAACCACGACCACTCATACCACCAAATGACTGTGCTGTCCTAATAAGAAAATATAACGCCCGTGTTATATCATCTTTTGGGTCTTTATCGACAGCCCTCGTGTACATCTCACGAGAGTGGGGTGTGAGTATTAGTCTCCGCTCAAACTCCTCAGGATTATTTCTAATCACATCAAAGAAATTTATTAGTTCGCTGTTAACATCATTGAATGTTTCGACTCCTGTTGGTTCTTTGTTAATCAATACAACGCCAGACCCACCAAACGGCTCTACATACCGCTCTGTTTCAGGGAATAATTCAAGCAACCAGCTTACCTGGGTATACTTTGAGCCATACCATGGGAACGGAGTAGTTGTTGCCATACATATTATCTACTCGTCCGAGGTATATAACTCTTTTGGCGGCGGCGATTAATCACTCGAACTCTATTCTCAATAATCGTAAGAAAGATGTGCATCTGTAGCAGAATAGAGAACATTACCTCAAACAAGATGCCGCCTGTATTAATTGAATCCATATATGTGTGAAAGAAAAAGAGATTTCCGATTGCACGAGTTTCGATGCTTGCAAGTAGTGGAATGAAGTGGCCCACATCTGGTGCCATCGCTATCGCCCCTGCAACCATCACGACAGGGAATGAAAGCAGCAGACGCATCTCAATATCTTTCACAAATAAAAAGCACAATAATAAGCCTATCGCTGCGCCAACTGAAAAGTGTGCGAATGGTATCATTCCCTCTCCTCACTCCATCTCCTCAGGGTTCGGCTCAGGAGCGTACCCCATCTCTTCGATTGGTAGATTCTCCTCGTCGTACAGTTCGTCTATCCATCGGTCGATGAGCATCTGTGCCTGCTGCATCGCTGGTGAGAATGGATGCATATACTCAACACAGGCTCGAATCACCGATTTGTTGAGACATAGCTCCTCAGCCTTGTCGGAGGAGTACTGTATGACTGCATCCTTGTCCGAGGAGTCAACATTCGGGTCTGTCAAGGCGAGGACGTAAATGTCCTGACTCATTGCCCACGTCTCTGCCGGAACGTCTGGTCTGCTTGGTCGGGTCATCACATACTACCATAGGAGGGAATACTATTTAACTCTTACGATAGGCGGCTACTCCTGCTTTTTCTCGACGGTGATGTCCATACTGCTGAAAGGCGATGTTTGAAGCAGGGCATCTACAATATATCCAACAGAAATAAATGAAAGTAATGACACAAGTGCAATAAACACAAATGAAAAAAGGATGGCAATTATTATATCAGCTGCACCGCTAGTAGGTGGGGCTATCCGGAGAAGTTTAGGAGTGAGTGAAAGGAGGTGATACATAAATAATCCAAGGCTCGCCGTGCTGAAAACAATAAATGCACTAATTGTTGTAGAAGACGTGACAGCGCTCTGCTCTAACTGCGTGTTCGAGGGCTCAGCCGAGCAATGCTCACACAAGAGGCGCGTTCTCTCTGGCTCCGTGTGAGATACTTTCTGCGCTCCCATAAAATCATGCCCACTCACCGTTGCCACATCTTCAGGTTCCATACTACCTTCATGGACAAACACAGTGTACATATCACTGGCAGAATCTTCGACACTTCCACAACTGTCACATTCGTATTTCTCTACTTCCTCAACGACAGACTTTGGTTCTTCGACCGTTATTGTAGCCATAGAAATAGAGTGGGCATGCACTCAGTTAAGTGTTTCGACTATCCGTCACCTCACTGAAGCCATGCTGCTGTGGTAAGGCTCGACTGGTTCGTTTCATCTTCGGGCACCACAAATACATTCATGTGTGGCTCCGCTTCATCGAAGGCAACGTTAAACTCTTCGATGACATACGGTTCATCAGCAATCGTCTCAACAATCGGGCGAATCTCAAGAAAGTCTCCCTCAATTCGATATTCGGTGCCATCATTTCTGTCACTGCTGCAACGGCGGCCCTCAATTGAGTCAACGCTAGTGGCGAGACTTTCGTGTTCGATAGCCTGTTCAATCAGTGCGCCGAGGTTTTCTGTCATTACAATTCGTACAAGGGGATACTACTACTTAAGATTGTCGCTCACTAATGTATCGGGAAGCATGGTCTATCAATATTCGCTCAGGTGGGTGCGGCGTAATCCTGTACCGATAAATGTGCTGATACGCCTTGTGCCAAGAAAGGCCCAAGTACCGACCGAGGGCTGCAATTGACACAGAGACAGAGCGAGAATGACCGTGGTGACAATGTATTAACACCGTCTCTCCGTCGAGGAGCGCATCGTGTAACTCATCGGCTGCTTGCTCGAACAATGCGTAGGCGCTGCTTCCACCCCACCCATCAGACTCACCGTCCGACATATTGTACCACGAGTATTCACAACTCGATGAAACATTGTCCTCGATGCTGTCTTGACAGGTGGTTATCACTCGGTCGAACTGGCTCGTCCCACCCTCTCTCGCTTCACGGATGCCACTAATGTGAAGTTCACCCGCTCCCTCAAATGGGATGTGACTCATACTACAACAAAAAGACCGCTACTGTAATAAGTGTTTCGCCTATCGCTCGTTGCCGTATGCTACCATCTGACTCTCGTTGTTACTCTTGCGAGCACTCGACTGAAGTTTGATGACTCCCTTTGGGACAAGGCCTGTTACTGACACAATGTTGCCATCCTCTAGCTGGTACGATTCAATCTCACTCTCCTCGATGGAGAGGAACCACTTAATCGTCGTTCCAACCTGGCTCGAAAATCGCACCATATCGAGGTCTGTTGGCATGGTAAGCGTCGTTTCCTTCTCTGGCGGAGTGAGGTCAGTTGCTTCTCTGACGGGCAGGGCGCGGATTTCTGCATCGGTGAGTTCGCTCATTACATTTAGACAGTAGGGCGTTACTCTAATAAGTCTTTCGTCTCATCTTCAATCCACACCATCTCTGTAAGACCAGACTGAGACTCGTCACAGGATGCACAGATTGGTATAGGGCGGTCGCTATCTCTTGGCCGATACACCTCGGTCGACTCACACTTGGGACAACGGAAGTACGCGAATTGCATGATTAGAGAATGTATACTATGAGTGGCAGCACTACCCAGAGAAGCATAGCAAATATCCCATAAATATACCCATCAGAGAAATAATCCATCTTCTTTTCTGTAAACATAGCCTCAAAAAATATTGGAATGAAAAAGAATGGTGCGAACATAATAAAAATAACAGTAGCAATACTGGTATTTCCATACTTGTCCGTTGGGAGTGACCATTCGACAACCTTCTCTGGGAAATTAATTGGACCATTGTTCGCACAATACTCGCAGGCGTGGCCGCTCCTGTCACCAATGGTGAACGCTACTGTCTCATCTTTGGCGACAGTGTTGCCACAACTGTCACAATCAGTAATCTCGATTGTGGTAGTGCCGTACTCTGTCGAAACCTCCTTTGTTCGAGTATCCATACAATCAGTTTGATTGCTACTTACTTAACTGTTTTGCTCACTTCTTCTTAAACTCGTTTCGCTCAACTCTGGCCAATGCTTCCTCAAGTGGTATGCCTTCTTCAAGACGCTCCTCGTCCCACTGGTCCCACATTCCTGCATCGTATTGGCGCTGCACCTGCCTCCATGCTCGCTCCTCCTCGAACCAGCGACACTTCTGTTCGTCTGTGAATAACCCCCACGTCTCAGGAAAGTTATAATCTGTGGTATTCTTCATTGTTTAATATCGGCAGGCTCGCCCTCAAAGACAAGATATGACTCACTCTCATTCATCGAGTCATACAACCACGCCTGTCCATCAATATTGCAATCGAGGACCACCTGTGGATTCTTCGAGGGGAAGCTTGGCTCAGGGTTGCGCCTCCACTTACGGCCAAGATTTGCAATCGTATCGTTTGATTCGGTGCTCATTTGACACACCGTATCATAGCTCGCCCAACTATTTAAGTCTTTCGGTTACGTCGAGGGCATAATCTCCGCAATTCTCTCAAAGGTGTCAGCCTCACCATCGTCCGAGCGCCATCGTTGGAAAATCGGGAACCGAATACTCCCCTGAGAGTCGAGTGCCTCACCAGAGACTTCGAGCGGCTCGCCCAAATACTCGTCTCGATTCTCCCACACCTCGTCACGCATTGCGTCAGTGAAACCACTTCCTGTGTGGCCGAGTGGCTCCCCATCGGCTGAGGCGATTTTCACTTTGCCGAGCGTTTCGTCAAGGCGTCCCCCACCCTCGATAAAGTCAGTGGCCACCACATCCACTGTTTCTTCAGTATTTTTCTCTTTAATCCAATTAGTGCTACGTTTGTCAAATTCGTAGGAAGCGTCAGGGTCTTTCCAGATGAGCCCCTCATACTTTCGCCCAACATCTCGCGCCTCGTCTGGATTCTCAAATACTGGTAATCGACCGATACGGTCGTCGTCGATGCTGATAAGCGCAGAATCGAGCTTTTTGAATCGGTAGCGATATGCTTGCTCGAATATCTCTTCACCTGCATGGATTAGCATATCAAAGATGGCAAAATTCATATCAACATCTCGCTCGACATTTTCTGCCTTTCGGCCAATGCGTTTGCTCACCGTATTATACAACCCATCTGCTCCAATAACCTCAGCGTCGAAAATGTACTCACCTGCGGGGAACTCTATTTCTTCCAACTCAGGAAGGCTCTCTGTCACATCATTCATCCGACGAGTAAATGCACTGACACGAGGCTCGGCACCTTTTGGGCGAACATGGAGCAAAACTCTGTATCCATCTATTTTCGGCTGTCCCCAGAGATGTGACACATCATCAGGCAAGTGAGAATCGCTCTTTGCCAACATTGGTTTAAATGCTTCTCCAACAACAGGCGAGGTGCGAGGCTCATCGTCTGCCACAATCTCGTGTACCCCCTCGTAGAATGGGAGGCTGTCTCTCACGTCGAGAGCATTGGCAATCGTTGTCTCGCTCACACCTGTGGGCAAGTCATCGAGGCAGGCAAAGCTCACAATCGATGGATACTGATACAATTTGAACATTGTTACCAGCTCTTCTTTCTGCTCATTGCCTGACAGTCCGGAAAGACGAGTCATGTCTCGGCGGAGGGCTCGCAACTTCATTGAGCGAACGACCTCCTTGTCGAGCGATTCGAGGCTTTCACTCACCGTAGGCTTACCACTCACATCGGACGAGAATGCCTCATTTGCACAATCGAGAACCGTTGTTTTGCCAAGTCCTGCACTATCGAACTCACTACCAGCGAGGAAACTGATTGCCGCAGCGTCATCAATCCCTCGAATAATGTCCTCCTTCTCATTGCGAGAGTTGGTGGCACACAGTTCATCGAGCGTGTTTCGGAATGTTCTGAGGTTCATACTACTACAATGGGTGGGATACTATATAACTCTTACGATAGTGAGAACGTCGATTCGGCAAGGCCATCACTCCACCCCTCCTTTTGTGCAAGGCCGAGCACAATATTCTCAGCAGTAGCGTCCCCAACTCCATCAATACAGGTGAGCGCCTCATACTTGCCCGAATCGTAGGCCGACTTCACTGTGTCGAGGAAGGCATCACCGTCTGCAAAGTGTTCGTCAATATTCGACACAGTTGCTGAGCCAACGCCACTAACCTCCTCTGAGAGATGTTCTTTCAGTTCGTGGTAGCGATAGGCTGGCATCGAGTCATCATTGGTATGCGTTCCGAGCAGGCGCGTCTCTTCTCCACACAGCGGACACACACTCGTGTCAGCAAAGTGCTTGGCTGTTGAAATGAATAAACACTCTCTGCAAGAGTGTATTTCCTCCTCTGTTTGGCTGAAGTTGAATCCCATATCAAACACATAGAACCGCGTCTATAAAAATGTATCGACCGAAAGATTTATATAGGAGGCCACCCTACACTCACAAGAGCGTTGCTCGTGTTGCCGAAGTCAATCTACCAAGCAAAGAACAACCCTGTCAGCAGGCTGGTGACACTATCAGGGTGACCCAGTAGTTTTTAGGGTTTTTCTACTGGCGACTAACAGGCGGCGCTCGGCATATCCTTTCTCTTATATTTTCACTCATTGAGCGACTGCTCAATCTTCTGTGCAGTTTTTGGGCCAACCCCTTGCAGCAGCGTGAGGTCACCAGCATTCGCCATCATTTGTAATTTCTCTTTCGAATCTATTGAGTAATTTTCATACAATGTTTGCGCACGCGATGGGCCGATATGGCTCACATCTTTGAACTCATCGTACCAGTGATACTCTTCTCTGAGTTCTTCAAGTTCATCGAGCGTGCCAGTGTTCTCAACTTCGATGACAGCATTGCGTGTCGAGTCACCAATTCCGTTGAGGCGTGACGGGTCTGCCGGTAGATGTGATGCCATTCGAACAGCACGTGCCGCCTTGTCATAGGCGTGGGCGCGGCCAGTCTGGCCATCTATCTCAAGGAAGGCCGAATATTCTTCGAGCGTGTCTGCTACCTCTTGTTTCATTCTTGTAGGTGTTTCCCTCTGATTACTTGGTATCCATCAGCTTGGCCGACCATCGAGTAAAATTCTGTCGTGTCAAGTGAGACATCCTCTCCTTCAAGAAATGTTTCACTGCCACGAGGCTGCACAATCCCTTCAGCAGTGACTGATGCTGTCATCCCATACTCTTCGTCGACATCTATGTCCTCGTATATCTCAATCCTGTCACCCGGTGCCACCATTCCTGTCATAAATGTGTCACTCATTCTCTTTCACTAATCTCGTAGATTGGCTTTTCGTCGAGGCGGTATCGAGTACGCTTCAGTAAGGTGTTGGCCTGTGATTGGGTAATCTCGCCCGCATCAGCCAACCGCTTGGCCTCAAGTGCAATCATGTACGTATCCTGTCGCTCGATTAGCTCTCCTGGCTCAGTTTCATCCATTGTTGCAAATACGACAACGCACTCGAAGGATAAAAGGCTTTCGGTGGGGAAAAGACTTATACTAATAGGCACCCAATTGAATGATATGGAAATAGAATTTCACCGACTTGAAGATTCAAAGCATGAGATTAAAATGCCACTCCGTTCAAAAAATGTTACACAACGCATAATCTGCTCATTCAAAACGGAAAGATTAGGGATTGTGCAAGTTGTTGGTATAAATAAGGCAAACGAAGACGAGAATAGTGAAAATATTGATATACGTCTTTCAACAACAAGCCACGAGCCTGACTTTAATGTACTCACAGAGTCTGAGCAAGCATATGTTAAAAAATATATGACAGCAGTATTACTTCTCACATTCTATCCACATGAGTTGGTAAACTAGCAAACCACTTGGCCGGAATAGTTAAGTACCCTCGCCACAGTTGTAGTACCATGCTCACAGAATTGAACGATTTACAGGACTCGGACGAGTCTGTTCGTGGAGCAAAACTCTCAATAACAATAGAAACTCGTGTCTCAAACGATGAAAGCAATGAGATTGTCGAAAAAGAGTACACATTCTCGCACGCACCAGAGTGGGATATGTGGAGCTTCCACGAATATCGTGAGCGGCGCACGCCTGACACAATAGAAGTTTCAAATAGAGAGTGGCGAACTGCACAACATATCTTCTGGCAAGAGGTGAACGAGCATCGGAAGATAGATGTGCCGCCAGAGGTGGCCGAAAAGCTCGCCACAGCAACAGGAGCCAACAGTGTGACAATTCAAGTACCATACGGTTCTGTGAGAGAAACAAAGTACAAGGAGTTTACCTACAATGAAAAGTAAACAATTCATGCGAGCAAAGCTTGAGACTCGAACAAATGCCGACTGTTCAGAGGCAGTCGTGAAAAATAATCGATTCCACTATCTGCTCAGATTCGAGGAGCCGATTGGATTCGATTGGCTCGGCGCACAAATTGACAAAGTGGCTGCTGAAACAAACATGGCGCTCGAATTGTGGAAGGTGCGCCCATCAGGAGTGAACGACTTTGAGATAGAGGTGCGCGAACTTCGGCGACGGAAGAATATCGACAACTCGCAACACTCGCTCACAAACTTCGAACAACCGTAAGACTTATACGATAGGGGCGCATATATTCTAGTCGATGGCGCTCATACAAATCGGCACGACAGTTGGTGTACTACTCGGAACACTCGTTTCGCTCTCCATCCTCTCATCAGTGATTGGCGCAGTTGGTGGAGGGACAAAAGAAATACTGGTTGGAGAGACAGCAATTCTTGGGGCAGCAGCATACTATCTTCACACAAGTGAGATAATTGGGCTGCCCCTAGCTGCAACAATTGTGCTTCTCCCACTATTCACGCAAGTGTTTGCCTACCTCTGGTTCATGTACGTCGGCAAGAAAGTGCTCTCGGGTGAGTACGGAGAAGAGGCACAATGGGCAGGCGAGCTTGTCGAAGAAGAAGACGCTCAGTTCATTGAGGCAATGACGAGCCTTGACCAAATGACGATTCGGGAGATTGGCATCATGTCTGACTCAAAGGAGGAACTGCGCGAGCGAACGGTGGACGAAGTATCGGACGAATAGCACACAAATGGAAGTAATTTTATTGGCGAACCTTGGACTAGTCGTTGGATTCAGCATTGGTATCCCAGTAGGAATGGCCATGCAACAAGGAGAGGGGAAGGCTCAGGTTGCTGAAACACCTGAGACCGACCCTCGGCCAAAGCAGTAGCGCAGTACTTTTTCTAGCGGCGGCCCGATACCAAAACACTTATTACCTATCCGGCCAATTGTTGTACTGTAATGAGCGAACCACAGTACACGATTGACGTTAACGACAGCCGCTACCAATTGAACGAGGAGTTCCGCGCCTCGATTCAGCAGCGGGCCGAGCGAGAGTTTGCCGAGAATGAGTTCGTCTCTTGCTGGTGGCGGGTCGCCGACTCGTCCGATGGAAATGACACCGACTCTGTGCACGAGCAGGGTGACCCAATTCTTGTGATAGAGACGGTCGGCCCAGTCGTTCCATGGGAGAAGCTCGACCAACTCGAACTAGAGATGAAGGACACCGACTCCTTCCAAGAGCACGACACAGGGTCAGGAAGTGACGTGGATGAGGGCAATGGGATGCGCACCATCAAGCCAGGAGAGGTAAACGACTCGGACGAGGAGCGGGAGATTCCTCGCACTCACTTTGGTATTACACCAAACTCATACGAAGAGATGCCCTCGCCTGATGGTGAGAGTGAGGACACGGTTCCACAAGAGCCGGTCGAGTTTGATGAGCCAACGCTCGTCAAATGGGTGCCAGACAATCCTGACATTACCCACTCGTGGGATACGGGGCGAGCAATGGTCTCTGTCGATTCGTGGGTCGAGTGGAATGTGCAGCAACGAGCAGACCAGCCTCGAACAGAGGAGGGAGACGATTGGAACAATCATTATGAATCACTCCTTCAGATGCACGACTGTGAGAAGGTGGCCGAACTTCAGCCGAATCAGTCGCCACCTGATGGGAATGATGAGCCCTCTGGCTCGCAGCAGCGGAAGGGCAAAGATTGGTTCGAGGGGAACGCTGTTGGTGACCGGTGGAATGTCTGAATTGAGAGGAGAGTTTGTTGGACTCTGTGAAATATGCGGTGCCCCAATCTTCAAAGATAAATGGGCGCGCCACGACTATGCATATGAGTCATGTGACGATTGTTGGTTCAGGGTGTTGCCTGTTGATGCAAAGAAGCGGGAGGCGAAACGGGTTATCGATTAAGGGCCGAAACCTTTATATATCTAGAGCGCGTGGCTGTTAATACAAGGATTGAGAGGGGTAGAAGGGTTATTCCTCTTTCTACCGAGGGGATTTTATTATATATTTGTGGTCTATTACTCATTGAACTAGTAACCCGGTTACTCTATACAATACACTCACTACTCTCAATACAGTAGTACTCTTACAACAGTAGTGAAAGAGTTGTATGAGTAATAGGCTGCTGCTCATATCAGTGATGTCTCACCGCTCACCGAAAACATTATACACCACTACACCAAATACGAACACGCAATGGGAATATACGACGTACTACAAATCGAGCAAGACGTAAGCCTCGAACAGTTCGACCACGACCCGAGAGAAATACCTTGGCAGACAAAGTCCCTCGGCCGACCAGCAGCCCTCACCTACAAACTAGCGGATGACCGCCTCTACCTACAGAAGCAAACGTATCGAGAGATGGAGGGTGAAGAATTGGACGAGTATGTTAGCAGTCGCACAAATGGAGAGTACGACTCGTGGAAGGAGTGGGTCGACTCGGATGGGATGATGCCGATTCCCTCATGGAAGAAGACGGTGGATGAGCAGTGGTGGGTCGATATGCAGCACCGTGGCTCGTTCGAGTTCCATTACTCGGTTGACGATGTGTACTACTCATATGAGGCGCGATTCTCTGACGAGACGCTTGATGAAATTCTGTTGCTCGAATCGAAAGAGTTAAATAGTAATCGGCCAAATACTGAGGTGTAACAATGGCTGGTGATAATGAATGACAGATTATCGCAACAATGATGAGTACTACGTAGGTGAAGAGGCTCCAAGCAATCCCTCTGGTCCGTATCCAGAACCGAAGGACTTTGTTTGCGAAAAGTGTGACAAGAGTGTAAATCTGGTGAGCATACGTCCTGAAATGGAGACTCACTGTTGTGGATGCAGTTACGAAGGCGTGTACAAAAAGGAGTGGTTCTGAAGACAAAAGAACTTGACCGAAAGCTATAAGTAGTAATCGGCCAAATACTGAGGTGTAACAATGAGCGAAAACGGTTCGGTTAATTACCAGGAAGGGATGTCAGAAGTGTCGCACCGAAACCTCGACGCAGCGGGTGACGACCACCCATTCGGTGAACAGCCACGACAGTTTGAGGCAAACATGAAGACCCTCATCCGACGTGTGGCTGATGACTTGTACGAGTCGTGGGAAGCGACCATCCGAGAGTATCTCGCCAATGCTGAGACTGCGTGCCTCCGCACACAGGAGTACGTCGAGACTGGTGAGAGTGATATGTTCGATGGTGACCTCATTGTCGATGACTCATATCAGCCAAAGATTGAGATTGAGTGGAACAAAGAAGAGAATCGGCTCACCATCGAGGATAATGGTATTGGCATGAGTGCGAATGTCGTGGACAAAGTCTTCCGCCAGATTGGTCGGTCCACGAATCGTGACAGTGGCGGCTACTCTGGCGCATTTGGACAAGGTGTGTTATCGTTTGTCAAGCTTACAGGTCTCGACAATGCGATGATTATGACGAGCCACTCTCGTCTCAATGGTGACAACGCCTCCTACTACGTGACGCTCGGTGGTGTCGAGCCAGTCATGGGCTCACTCCCTGACGACAAGTACGGAACTGTCTTCCAAATGACACCAAAGGACTCGTTCGATATTCGGGAGACGGTGGCCGACTATGCTGAATACCTCCGAGTGCCGCTTCGTTATGAGGAGATTGGCGACGATGGCTCGGTCGAGTTTCAGGAAGACTATGGTGACAAAAAGCTGTACGACAACTACGACGAGAACCGTATCTGTATCGGAGTCAAAAAGCCTGGCTTCTTCGAGGCATACGTCTCGCCTGAGGCCGATGGTGAGACGCTCCTCCTCTCGATGGACATTGACCGAAATGATGGGAAGTACTCCTCGAATCAGCACACGGCTCCATGGTCGTTCGATGTGCGGCTGCTCGACGAATCGGGCAAGGTGGTGGAGTCTACCAATGGGAACGAGGGGCTGATGCCTGTCCCTCGGTCGGATTACCGGTCGATGCTCAAAGAAGCGCGGAGTGAGTACATCACCGAAGCACTACTCTCGAACGACGATGTGCTGGCCCAAGAGTTAGAAGCGGCGGCTGACTCTGAGCACGAGGGGGCGATGGTTGTCTCAGACGAGGTGCACGACTCGATTCAGAGCAACACTGTCGCTGTTCCACCAAACAACTATGTTTCAAAGTCTGAGGTGAGTGAGGGGGACGTTCCTGGGAAGACGATGGTCATCAGTGGGCCGAACAAGGGCAAGACACTCGTCTCTGAAGAAGCGTGGGACGACCTGCCAGAAGGGCGGGCCGCCCAATACGTGCCCGAAGACTCGCTTGAGGCATACGACCTCGACTCGGGTGAGGGTGACCTAACACTCCCACAACCGACGAGCGACCGTGACCGTCTACAGAGCCACGAAACGTTCTGGCGATACGTGGCTGGCAAACTCGGGGCAGAGTTCGACGCTACTGTCAAGCAAGTGACAGAAGCTGTGGACAGTACTGGCTCGGTGCAGGATGCGGTCACCGCTCTCTCGAATGAAGACATTGAAGTGACGGCAGGCCAGCTCAGCGAATAGAAAGACTTATCCCGTCCCCCCAGTAATACATAATTATGGTAGAAACAAAGACATTCAGTCGTGGCAACGCAGTCGACTTCCTCAAGGAAGGGATGAAGCAGATGGACTCGTCTGACCGGAGAGGGAGAACGTCATACGCTGACCCAATCGAGGACACGTATGGGGCGAGCATCAGCGACAACATCGGAAAACTGTGTCGCCACATTCACATGAACAATGAGCCCGCCGATGCAGTAACAGCCACCGCTCGCACCATCAATGGTGAGCACTCGACTGAGGAGGTGCTCGACTTGCTCGATACGATGAACCAGAAGTTGACCGATGGGCTCGCTACTCGTGAGACTGGGTCTGAGGTCACGAAAAAGAGTGGCCGAGATGATGTTCGTGTATCAGAAGTGCTCGCTGCTGCTGACGAGGAGGGGACCGTCTTTATGGCAAAGTCGCTCTCCTCGATGAAGAAAGTGAAGATTGCCTGGAACCTGCACGAGAATAATCAGGTAATCGTAGTGGATGACTATGATGCGTGGGCGGAACTACTTGGCTGGAGCAAGTTGAAGACCTTGCCACATGGTCGCAAGAAAATCCGCCGAGAGTTGGGCGACCAACTGCCACAAGATGTGCTCGATGAGGTTGCACCAGCAGAGGCCCAGTCTCGGTCGAGCAGTAGTAGCAGTAACTCGAACAAGAGCACACCTACACTCTCTGGCAAGAATGAGCAACTAAATGTTGCCAAGGATAGCTCTCACCGGATGCGAAAGCGTGTGAGTGCTGAAAATCTCAAAGAGTCGTTCGAGGATGCAGGGAGTTGGTGGGGTGTCCACAGACTCGTACTATTCCCCTCAGACACTGACAGGAATATGACAGACCACTGGTGGGTGGCTGGCTCATTCGCTGGAACGAATGGCGAGTACTCTGCTATCGCAAACTGTAAGCAGTCCACCTACAACTACCTTAAAGATGTGGACAACATTTACCACATTGACGAGTACATGGAGTTGTGGAAAGACTACAGTATCACGACAGAGGATGGTCAACAGAAGTACCGCCACCTCTACCGAGACGAGCCGGTCATCCATTTCTTGAAAGAGAGCCTGTATAATCGGTTCCTTCGAGACGGGATGCTCACCGGATTGTCCAACATCATTGCAGAATTTGTGGACGAGAATGTGTACAAAGGGCCAGACATTCCACAAGATGCAACCTACTGCATCGCTGATGGGATTGATGAGTTCTACCTTCGGCCAGCACTGCGCGACCACTCGAAGGACTCAGCATTCAATCATGTGCATGTCCTCGAAACAAAGGCGACCACACATGTGTACAGTTCAAACATCTCATCTGTGTGGGGGCTCTACGCTCGTGGGATGTTGCCAGACTGGGATTTCAACTCGACAGAGATGGAAAAGCTCGAATCATTGTCGTACAATCTCAAGTTGGACGATGGTGGATATGAGATTATCCAAACACTGAAAAAGTTGCACGACGGTGGAGAACAGCCATTTAGCCAAACGCCGCAAGCCCGATGGAGTCAGTAACAATGCTACAAGAAATTGCCGGAAATGGATGGACAGTTATCGAACCACCTGCTGAGAGTGATGAACCAAGCGTTGTCGGACGGTATAACAATCAGCCAATCAAGGCCGGAATACTGATGGAAAAGCTGGTCGATGCACGAGACGAGTTACACTATCGGTACAGAAGTGGCCGATACGACCTCGATGTAAAAATCGACTTCGACATTGGACGAGGGATGGTTCGAGTCGAGCGAGCAGCGGGCTACAACTAGTTCGAGCAATCGATACCTTTATTACGTGCTGAAGTGAGCTTCAGCACTAATGCAAGTTCGATTTTCAATCGATACTTTTATTAGGGTAGTGCTCTAATGATGTTGTATGAGCACTGTAATCGATGTGTCGACCAACCGCGACACTGGTGAGATAGAGCAGTTCACCATCATCAACGAGCAGGGGCAGCCTGAGTTGATGAAGGCCACGGCTACCAACATGCTGCTCTATGACCCCATGGATGAGCTACCCTTTGATGGAGGGCTCGGCTCATTCCTCAGCGGAGACGAGGCAATTCTTCTGTCCGAGGAGCCGAAACTAATTGTTTCATCGACGAGCAGCCGCAATTGTTTTATCATTCACTATGATGGGAACACGGTTGAGACAACTCCTGCAATGTCTGAGTCGGTCCTGCGCGGAGTGAAGGAGGCGGCAGTCGACGAAGATATTGGGGCACTCATTGACGTGTACGACGAGGTGATGTCCACACAGGTTCGTCGAGATGTAATCAATGCCTTGCTCGATACGTTCGATGAAACGTTCAGGATAGAGAAGACTCCCTCTGGGTGGGTAGTGGATGAGTTCTTTATTGTGGATTGGACTGCCTCAATGTATGCGAAAACTGATGACCCTGACTCGGCTGACGTGGTGCGCTCTGGGTCGGGTGTGGTGGAGGCCGACCGCTCCTTTGAGTTTGTGCAACTCTATCTCAACAGAGAGATTGAGCCTGTCACTGTTTCGATTAATGGTGAGTCCTTCCGCTTGAGTGAGCGAGAGATGCTCTTTTTGGGCAAGGTGAACTGGTTGCTCGACAGACGACACTACCATCCTGACGACGAGTTTTGGATGAACGTTGAGCAATATACGGCAGTTGATTGGGAGACTGGCGAGCCTGTCGAGCAAGACGAGGATGAGCCTGACCTGAGTAAGTTCAGTTTGTGAGCACAATGAGTGAACAACTATCTACATACCAGTTTGCCGCTGTTCTCACAGATGTTGCTATGGGAACATGCAACATGCGAATATTAGACCAAACAGAAGAGATATTCCACTCTGCTGACCTATCATCATACAAAGAGAAACTAGAACCTGTTGACACGTATAATTTCACCGAGGAAGGCAAACTAATGTTTGAAGAAGAAGATGATGGTGATACGATAACAATATCGCTTGTTGATGAGAGTGGTACGTCGTTACAAAAGTACCCACCAATGAAAAATGAGTGGCCCTTCACTAATGACAATGAGTGAACAACTGCACCAACATGAGTTTCTACTGCTCTTACTAGATATGGGTGAAGGGGCAGAGAACTTACAATACGGGAACAGCACACTTGAAACAGCCGAGGAGTTACAAGAATCGTTTGACATAACTCAAGAAAGAAGAGTTGACATAATGTACACAGTGAAGAAAAGTGATATTATTGATGTACCAAGTTTTACTAATACATTTCAGCTCGCCGCCTATGAAAATATGAAAGAAGCGTTACAGCAGTGGCCATTTGATGAAAATGAATGACACAATTGGGACGAGCCACGCGGAACTTCGCCTGATGCAACGGACCGGCGACCTTGACACATCACTGTCTGAGGTGTGGGACGAGGGTATCCCTTGTGAGGTCGAGGGGCACGGATACGAAGAGGCGAGAGTGAGCCCCGCACACGATGTAGCACTCCTTATGCAGAATGGAACAATCATCACCGTACTTGATGACACATCTCAGGTGAGTATCGACTGGACCTACTTGCAGGAGTACTTGTCGAAGGGCGGGACCGAAAGTTTGTGAGAGTTTATTGCTATTTGAGAAACTGCTCACTTCTTCGGTGATTGTATCACCGAAAGTTTTTTATAGTGGTATCCCCTATTACTGAATGCGGAGGTCGACGAAACACAATGACGAACCAAATTCAGCGGACGGACATGGAACAGATTCAGGAAGAGTCGCAGACACCCTCGGCCGACGTGGATGTCACTCGTCGGGACATTGGTGGGGCCGAGCAGCTTCAGGCCTCGCTCGATGAGATTGCCGACTCGGCTGATGTACTTGGCTTCAAGTGTGTGCATGAGAAGTGTGGCCTTGTGCACAATCATGACACGACCAAGCATCAGGCTGGCGACTCGTTCGATATGAGTGACAGTGAGGCTGCGTCGATGGAAGGCAATTCGGTCTGTCACTGTGGCCTTGGAGAAGCTGCCCGCACTGGTGTGAGTGGTGCCCCCTCGCCCGATAAGGCGAACCGGATGGCTCCCATCCCTGACTCGATGGAGCGGCACCTCGACTCGCTGTAGGTCGGACACTCTTTTTTTTATTAGTCGATACAACTGCCTAGAGAAATGTCTATCTCTCGGACGAAAGGCTTTTATATCTATCATACGAATTGCTATCTATGCTTCCCGAAAGAAATTGGCAACAACAATTAGTGCACGACCTCGATGGAGGGATGGCGAGGCGCATAAATTGTATCATCAAAGACAGGAACCTATCAGTCGAGGGTGATGGGTTTAGAGAATTTGAGTTTCAATACTATGGGAAGCGAACAAGCTCACTAGTTCAAGGAATGAGAGCGGCGACCGATGCATATCATAGCGATGGTTCTCGCGGTATCGAAGAATTGAAAGAGCAATACTCGGGGGATTTTGTTGATGGTGTTGAGATAGGAGCAAAGACTGTCGTCTCGTCCGATAATGAGTTCACATTTACACATACGGACACTACTGAAGACAGTGAGAGTCAAACAAATAATACAAGTAACTTTACCTTCACACAATGAGTGACCAAGAATTAACTGAGACTGAGTTTGTTGTACTGATGGTAGACATACACGATGTTGCCAAGAGAAGTTCGTGTACAGAGACTAGTGCTGATAAAATAAAAGAGCAAGCAACAAACATCACGAGAGGGACGCAGTACAGTAAATTATTTGAGAATCTATACAATCCGCTTATACATGTTAACACAGCAACAGTTAATGATACTAACACTAAAGTTGCTGTTGTGGGAGGCGTTGAGATTAAAATGAACATAGAAGGCTTTTCTCACCGAAAGCCTTAAGTGTAGATAGCTCTTCTAATGTAATGTAATGTCCGACGACACAATCAAGGCGGTCGCAGTGCTCGATACAGACTTCGGCGAAGTTGTAGCTATCGACTCTCCATATGAGTCGAAAGACTACATCTCGCACCTTCCGTGGAAAGAATACTCGGAGGAGGTGGCTGAGTACGGCTCGCTCAAGCAGAAGGCCGCCGACCGTGGTACGAATGTGAAGACGAGCCAATTGACTGAGGTGTTCGATGCAATGGAGTCCTACGGATTCTCCGATGATTTTTCCTGTCACCAGTCGTGGGACCCAGAAGCACTTGGAGAAGATGGTGGGGCGTGGACCATCGACCGAGAGGCCTGGCCTGAGGCGGCAGACTTCTTCCAATACGCTGGCTTCGATGTGGAGGTCGCTGATGGGGTGAGCGTCTAACTGTATGGTCAGAGACAGACGACCACACTTGGACAATGAGGCAGACAAAGAATACATCCAAGAGCAACTAAAACTCATCAAAGAACTAGAAAATAGTGGTCGACACAAAGAGGCGCAACGAGTCGCAGGAGAATTGTTCACCTGGCTCGGCTGGGAGCAGCGATGAGCTTCTCCTTCACCGCAACCGCACAGTGTGAGATGTGTGGACAACTACTCGGCTCATCTGAGGAAGAATGCTCGCACGATGGGGAGCCAGTCGAAGAACACGTATTCCGCCGCCTCGAACAACCCGATGCAGAAATTGTGGAAGCGTGCCCCTCATGGTCGTGGTATAAGCTGGCCGAGTCTGTGGGCGAGGATTGGATAGCGTACCAGTACCTTGGCTCGCCCGAATCAGTCGAGTCAAAGATTGAATCGAGTGTGTTCCCTGGCTTTGCCAAACTGAAGCCACTCGCACTGAGCCCAGACGCGCCCAATGATGTGAACGAGACAATTCTTTCAGACGAGTAGCACCGAAAGATTTATATATGAGGAGCACAATGGTACACATGCGTGCAGTCGATGCACGTCTCTACCCCATTCCACTCCTCTCCCCTTTTTATTTATGCCAAACACGCCCACTGACAAGACTATTATTCACACCGATGCAGCGAGGGGCGATAGAGTCACTGGTCTTGGGTATACAATTGACGGAGACGTATCGCTCGATGGAAATAAGTACATGATTGGAACATACACATCAATGGAGGCCGAACTCCACGCATTGCTCGAAGGGGTGCGACTTGCAACACAGAACTCAGATTCGAGGAGCGAGTGCGAGGTATACATTGATGTGAAGCCACTCATGCACAAAATCTGTGGCCACGACGAGATACGAGAGGATTGGCGACAGTATCAACAGAGTGCGCGCTGGTTGCTCGACAAGTACGACTCGTGGGAGGTTATTCACTGCTCTCGCTCCCACAATACGGCGGCCCACAACCTTGCTAGAGAAGCATTATTCGAGGGGCGGGAGTATATTGGAACAGGGTAGCCGAAACTATTAAATAGGTAGGGCCGAAACTATTGTCTGATGGATGGAATGAATCACTACGACAAGGCGGCCCGAATCAATCGAGTGAAGAATACACTCACTGAAGAGGAGCTACTGCGCCAATTACCAGAGATTGATGCAATATATGACGAGGAGTTGCGCGATGGAACAATCCGTACCTTCCTCGACGGATGCCCGCCCTATTTCTGGGAGAAGCCAAGCTCGTCCTCTGGGAAGTATCACTCTCCTGATGAAAGAGGCGAGTATGGAAATTGGCTGCATACGAAGCGCGTCTTCGCCCGATATGTGATGCTCTCTTCCTCGTTGTATGAGGCTGGTGAAATTAGTGGATACGAGCGAGAGGCTGGGAAGAGTGCGGCGCTCATACATGATATGATGAAGTATGGGTGGCTCTCCTCGAATAATCAGCACACAGTGAATGACCATGACATAATTGCTGCCGCTGTTGCCAAAGAGATTGGCGACCTCCCAGCAGCCGTGTATACACTAATCGAACGACACATGGGGAGTTGGGGCGAGGGGCCGACTCCATCCTCACAAGATGAGTGGCTGCTTCACTTGGCCGACAAGAGCGCATCAGGCATCGAGGAAGACAATCTGGCTGTCTATTACCCGAGCGACGAGTTGGTCGAGGCGTTTCCTCACCTCAACGTAATCGACCACGATTCGGAGGAGCCAGTATGAATGAGATTGGTCGACCGACAGAAGAAGAGCTTGACCGACTAGAGACATTTGCTGAGGAGTATTTTGTTGGCGACAGGTGGGCAATAGACGCAATGCTATGGGACGATGGTGATGTACATCTCGAAGCATTCTCGACGCTTGGAACAAGCTTTTCACCAGGCTATGACGAGGATGTGAAAGCACATCGACAGATTATCAAGTACGAGCGCGGCCCCAAGCAGTGGGTGTACATCAACAAAGTGTCATACACTGGTGAGAGGAAGAGCAAATATTTGAAAGAAGAAGTGATTAGGTAAGACAATGACAAAAATGGACAAACGATTTTACAAAGGCAAGTGGAATAATGCGAAAGATGATTGTATGCTCTGTCACATGACGAAGAAGACAGAGTGGCATTTGGAGACACCAAATCTCATCGTGGCAGAGAAGCTCAGTGGTGGGCCATTCGTCGTATGGAAAGAGCACAAAGACTCGCTCGACGAGGATGAGATGGCATTAGTCGAGCATGTGGTCGAGCTACTCTTTGGGGAGGCTGAGATTGAGGTTCGCATGAATCTCGTGCCCTCTCACTGGCACGGTCACGTCCTCCCCGAAGGCGAGAATATCGACTTGTCAGACGAGTAGCCAAAAGATTTAAGTATAGGTAGTCTCTATATTGTAGTAGGCGATGAAGGGTAGTAGGAGTGGAATGGAGATGACCTCCGCTTCCCCAAGCCGTACAACAGAGGTAACACAACACATGAACCTTCGAGAAAGCGCGGCAGCAGAAGTCGAGGCATCGGCAAACAACGGCGACTCGCAGGAGACGCTTGAACAGATTGAGGTAGACATGGGGTCCATCCCCTTCGTCAAGTTCTACCCGACTACCTACATCACAGGGACCTTCCCTGAGGATGAAGGTAACCCCATCATCCGATTCCGTGACCGGAGCAACAACGATGGCCGTGAAGACCAGGGGTATCTTGGTCTGGTGATGGACGACCTCACCATTTCCACCAGTGACGACACTGGCTTCGACATGAGTGAGGCGACCTTCCTTGAGACGAGCGATGCTGACTCGACCGCCTATCGAGCAGTGAACTTCAATGATGGCGCAACGAGTGAGGCCTTCGGTGGAGCAGGCGCAGACATTGCCGGAGACAAGTACGAGATTGAGGAGCGCACGACCTCGATTGATGGGCGTGCAATCCTTGTGGTAGACCGGACGGCTGCGGTGAGTGTTGCTCGCAAGCTTGACGCAGATGGGGCAACCTTTGCTGGCATGGATGAGTCTACCGGTCAGGTCAACACTGGGCTCATCGAGTACGCGCCAGACGATGCAGAGACTGAGGTGAATCGGCGGTATGCCCGTGACCCAGAGCTTCGAGACGAACTCTACGGTGAGGAGGTCGGTCTGCTCGTCACTCGTCGGAGTGAGGTGGACGAGGATTACGCCGAGCGTGTGGCTGACGCAAGTGACGAGACTCGTGACATGATGTGGTACACGGTCGTGAACGAGGGCACTGGCGACACGCTCGAACCAGTTGAGGGCGAGCCTGTGGGCTACTCCTTCCTTGAGTGGCGGTTCGACCCAACGGCAGGCAATCTGCCAGACCAGGACTACGAGTTCGTGCAGGAGTACATCGATGCAGGTGCGCCCACGGATGAGGATACGATTCTCGACAACATCGAGCAGAACGCTGACCAACTCTCGGACGACCCGAACACTGAGCGGATGGTGGGGCTTATCCAAAATATGGCCTAAGCCTAGCCAGTAGGTGAGTGTCTCTCTTTATTTTTTTTTTCTCATCTCATATCACTTTTCTGATAGAAACCTTTATACAGTATCACCGCTATATTTCTATTGTGGCAATGAAGATTACCCCAAACCATAGTGAACGTGTTGAAAAGACAGCAGCCCTGTTTGAAGAGAGCGAGTTCAATTGGGATGTAACGAGGCTCGATAATCAGTTTAGTGCTGACATTATCGTGCAAAAAATGGATGTATACCCAGAGCCAAAGTTTGCAGTAGTTGTATCTGCTGGTAACCCAATGAGCGCATTCCGTAAAATGAACCCGTTCGCTGGAACAGACTATTATTGGTTGTTTGTTCCAGTGGAGGACACGGATAACTTCCACAAGATGCGGTCTTGGTTCAGTAGTCTTGGGATTGCAATTTGTGATATATCAGCAGAAAATGTTGAAGTAATAATAAACTACTGTGACAACAATACAAAACTGCCTGTAGACTATAGCAACTACCCCTACGACAAATCAGATAGGCTTGAGCGGCTGGGTTGGGATGAGACATGCTTAGAAACTCTGAAAAAGCGGTATCAGCACAACAGCCGCGCATTTATTAAAGGAGATGGAGACCCAAAGGTTGGCTCAACTAATAGCAATTTCAACTTTTCTGTGGGAGATGACTAGAACAAATAATGCTGATTTGAAAGACGTGTGGCAAACTCCTCGTGAGATACTCGACCTCGTTCAGCCAATCGATGTCGACCCTTGTGCAGGAGAATCCACACAGATTGGACGAGATGCCAACTATAGCAAATCTGACGATGGGCTGTCCAAGACATGGCATGGTAGAGTGTTTGTGAACCCACCCTTCTCAGAAAAGGGTGTATGGCTACAGAAAGTAATAGAACAGCAGCCACACACTGACTGCATCTTTGTGCTCACGCCTGACTCGACCGACACGCTTTCATGGTGGCACAAGTATATCGCCACAGAGGCAGACTACGTATGGTTCAGTCGAGGGCGAATCTCGTATATTAACCCAGACACTGGTGAGAAGGCGAAGAACCCAACCTTTGGCACAGCGATAAGTGTCTTCGGTGAGCCAGGAGCCCGCACACTTGCACGATTACAGAGCGAGGGGCAACTACTCAAAACAGTGTAACTACTCGACCGAAACATTTATAAGCCTGCACCGAGTAGTGGCGACCATGGACCCTCGTGTAAGAGACGCAATTCGCCGTCACGACATCAAATGGAAGGACATCGACAGGATTGAACTGAAGGGCCGCGCCTACGATGAGGCGATTGCAAATTCGGACATTGATATAACTGACACGAGGACAGACTTTGCGCCTGCAATCAGGCGAACATTAGGCGAGGAGCGAATTATTTACACTGAGGCAACCGGTGACCCAATCAGTGTACCGATTCAGTAATGAGTGACGACTACACCTCACACAAAGAAATTCTTGACAAGTTAGACGAGGAACATGACACACTGCTCTGTACAAGAGAGCAGAAGAACCACATTGTGTCAGGGATGCTCAACAGAATGGAGCAACACCCAACACGAAAACGAATCACAAAAATTTATGGTGTGAATGTAGAGATTCACGAGTGGGTTGAGCGCCCAACACTCTGCAAAAAGAGCGCCGTCCTCCCAACAGCGGGCTGCTACCAGTCGGGCGAACTCCAACCAAAAGTTATATAAGGGTTGGACTCGTACCTATTGTTGATGAGTGGTTCAAATTTCAACATTGGTGACACCGCGAATACAAGCAGTGTCACAAGGGAGCAACTCGATTACGACTATGAGTTGTCCGACAACGTTGTCAAAGACCTAGTTCGGTACACTCGGTCCAAGACAGTCAAAAATGAGCAGCAGTTTGTGCTCACAGCGCTTGGCTACATCTCTGGCCACATGGAGAGCCCGAAGCATTATGTGAGTGGTGTGCTCATCGGAACGGCTGGCTCGGGCAAGTCGCACGTCCAAAACACTGTGGCCGAGTTGATTCCTGATGGGATTATGTATGAGGCGACTACCGGCTCAGAGAAGAGCATCATCTACGACGATGAGTGGAATGAGTCGCTGGTCGCTAATCTGGACGAGTTACAGAAACCCTCAGAAGACATCATCGAGATTCTCAAATCTGTGCATGGTGGTGAGGACGAGGAGTTCGTCTATAAGATAACCGGTGGTGGCGAGGGTGCTGACAGAGACACGGACAAGATTGTAAAGAAGGCGCTGCCATACTGGTTTCTCTATGCGCAGTACGAGCCTGACTTTGAGATGTGGGACCGCCTGATTAAAATCCCAATCCATGAGTCGTCCGAGAAGAATGAGGGTGTGGCTCGAACACACTGGGGCCAGTCCTCGATTCAGTTCGGCGACTCTGACAAGGAGTACATGTATGACTTTATGGATGGGGAAAACGCATTGAAGGACCACATCCGTGAACTCCCACGAGACGCATACGTTGCCTTCCCATCAGAGGCTGGCATCGACCACGAGATGCGCTTCTTTGATGCAGTGAAGGACATCTTCGATATTGACAGGTCGGAGACAAATCGTGTGTCAAAGATGGTGGCAAATCTTGTTCGAGCGAGCGCATTGCTCAACCACAAGTCGCGTGAGAAGAAGCGCATTCATGTTGAGAATGATGGGGTGAAGGAAGCAATCATCGCCTCACAGCAGGACCTCGCTAATGTGATGGCATGTCGTGACGTGCTGATGGCAACGACACACCAGATTGACCGAAAGCGGCGGGCCATCTGTCTGGCAATCGAGGAAGTTGGTGGGACGCAAAACGCTGCCCCAATCAAACATCCTGACGACAGGGAGGGACAGCCTCAGTCAATCATGGGCTACCTTCGGGAAACGAATGCCTCCTTCGTCAAGAAGAGTGAGATTATCCAAATGTTGTCTGACCTCGAAGACAATGGACTCATTGAAAAGATGGAAGGGGCTGGTGATGGTGGCCGTAACTTGTATCAGTTCACGAGTTGGCAGAACCTTGGCAAGTTTGACATCACTGACGACTTCAAAGCATTGTTCGATGGTGTTGAAGACCCATTCGAGAGTCGCCCATTTGTCGACACAGCGAGAGAGATTAACGATGAGTTGACGCCGAGCGCTAGTGACTTCATGGTCGACACTGATGTTAATTCGAGTGACAGCAGCGGTGAAGACAAGAGTGGGCAAGCCACACTCAACCCAGAGGACAACACGCCCTCGGTTGAGTTGTCACCTCACGAAGAATTGGTACACGAGATGCTTCAAGACAATCTCGATGGAGAGACGCTCAGCAACTTGGACGAGCATGACCCATCACCACGAGAGCTGATTGGCCTTGTCGAAATAGGGGATGACCCAGACACAGCCTCAACTGAGGGGACAATTCTCGACCCATCGAACGAGGTGTGGCAGTATGGCCCTGATGGGTGGGTCGAAACTGTGGCCGATGCAGAACAACAAATCGAGAAAGCATTGCGCACGCTCTCGACCGAGAATATCTTCAAAACGAGTGTGATGAAGTCGCGGGCTGGTACACCGATTGAGATGAAGGTGGCGGTCGAAGATATTGAGTGACGTAGTTCGCCACTCTTAGCGTAGAACCGCAACCTTTTTATATACGGACCTGTTACTGTAGTGTATGCCACCAGACCTTTCGGTCGGAGACTTTGTGTACCAAGCAGACCAAGAATTATTTTTAGTAGTCGTTGATGAGTACGACGACTCGTACAGATTCGCGGTCCACGGCTGGCGCGATATTGGGAAGGACCGACTCGACGAATACGTGTCTCACACCAGCGGCAAGCTCTACTCACAAGAGAAGATTGATTCGATGGTCGAGGAGGAGGCCGCAGATGACACGAGACAAACGTATGAGACAATGAAAGAAATGTTTCGTGTGTATGAGAAGGCTGACCTCTCTGACGATGGGCCGCACACTGAGTTCCTCTTAGACGACACATAATGAGTAATACAATGCACGACCTCAGGGAAGTTGTAGCGAGTCGGATGAGAAATGCGCTCCACGGTCGAGAGATAGACATGATTGAGTCGACCAAGCCTCGCATTCCACACATGCTTGGAGTGACACCACTCGGAAAACCACACGATGTGACAAACGAGGATGGGACACTACTCGACCCACAGTCGGCCTTCTGGCAATCGTATGAACCCTCGGTTGAGACGAGACGAGAGGTCGAACAAGAGATAGAAACAGCAATTCGCTCACTCAAGGAAAGCG
>Ga0209917_1000123_pt1 | contig 29312 bp, 31 predicted proteins | sample SalPon2_C_H2O_MG_FD_185710 | JGI IMG/M metagenome (GOLD analysis project Ga0209917, IMG submission 185710) | Salt pond water microbial communities from South San Francisco under conditions of wetland restoration - Salt Pond MetaG R2_C_H2O_MG... | ecosystem: Environmental > Aquatic > Non-marine... | reverse complement strand
GTCGCGTTGCTCCTCCCGCTCGCTTCTTCGAGGCCTCCCTTCGGTCGGCCTCGCTGCTCGCGTGTCGTCGCGTTGCTCCTCCCGCTCGCTTCTTCGAGGCCTCCCTTCGGTCGGCCTCGCTGCTCGCCTCACCGCTCCCGAACCACGACGAACTCGGCGAGGTCCTCCAGGTAGCCGACCGCCGGCGAGTCGCCGGGATCGGCCGCCGACAGCGCCGACAGCGCCGCCTCGGACTCCTCGCGGGCGCGGCCGTTGATCTCCTCGGGCGTCAACTCGGTGATCCGGACCAACGAGGGCCGCTCCATGGCCTCGTCGCGGCCGGCCGGCTTGCCGAGCGCGTCGGCCTCCGCGGTCGCATCGAGGACGTCGTCGCGGATCTGAAAGGCGATCCCGACGCGCTCTGCGTACCCGCCGAACGACTCGATGGTGTAGGTGTCGGCGTCGGCGGCGATGGCTCCCAACTCGGCGGCGGCCCGGAACAGCGCGCCGGTCTTCCGGCGGGCCAACTCCATGTACTCCTCCTCGGTCGTCGGCTGGGCGACGAGTTCGGTCGCCTCGCCCTCGCCCAACTCGACCATCGCCTCCGCGACGGTGCGCATCGCCCGGTCGTCGCTGCCGAACAGCGAGAACGCCTCCCCGAGCAGCCCGTCGCTCGTCGCCATCGCGGGGCCGTAGCCGAACGCCGTCCACGCGCTCTCGACGCCGCGCCGGAGTTCCGACTCGTCGATGATGTCGTCGACGACGAGGGAGGCGTTGTGAACCAACTCGATCCCGACGGCGAAATCGACCGCCTCCGCGGAGGCCGACGACCCCCGGCCGTCCTCGCCGATCAGCTCCCCACCCGCCGCCTCGAAGGCGAGAAGCGCCACCATCGGCCGGACGCGCTTGCCGCCGGAGAGCGAGACGTGCTCCAGCCGCTCCGTCATCGCCCCCGGTTCGGCCGCGTCGAGCACGGCCGCGAGCCGCGACTCGACAAGCGCCCGACGGCGCTCGAGATACTCCATAACCGACGTAGGGACGGTGTTCGGAAGTACGTGACGGATGCGACTGATCCTGCGGACGGCGGCGAGCGCCGCTGTTCGTCGGGTTTCGGACTTCCGTCGGGTCCCTGCCGCGCTGTCGAGCGGTCGGTTCCCCCTCGTCGCTGAGATGCGCGCGGGCACGACGAACCCGGCGGCGGACGCCGTCGCGGTCGACGCGCGGACGGCGAAGCCCCTTTGCCCGCGGCCCCCCTTTCGTCCCGCATGGACGAACCGAAACCCGCCGACGGTTGGCCGGACGGACCGCTCTCGGAGTCGGAGGCGAAAGCCCGGCTCGGACCCGACGGGCTCGCGGTGTGGGTGATGGACGCCGACAGCGACGTCCGGTCCGCGACGGTGCCGGCAGACGCGCCGGATGACCCCGTCGTCGACATCGTGATCGAGACCGACGAGGCCTTCGAGATGTACAGCTATTCGCGCGGTCAGTGGATGGACTACGGGGTCCAACGGAAGGACGACGACGACGCGCCGCCGATGGCCGGCACCCTCGAGAGCTACCGGGTCCTCGCCGGCGAGAGCGCCCTCGAAACCGAGTAGCCGCTCGGACCCGAAGATTGAATATCGCGCCGTCGGTTCCGACGGGTATGCTGCCCTCCACGGTTCGAGACACCGCCGCGGAACCGGCCGGTGTCACTGCCCTATCGCTGCTCGGCACACCCGACTCGTCCCCGACCGGCGTTCCCGCCCCGTCACCGTCCGGCCGGCGGTGCCCGCGATGAAACTCGTCGTCGTCGGCGTCGGGCAGGCCGGCGGGAAGATACTCGACCGGCTCCTCGAGTACGACGTGACCCGGAACACGGGGTTTATTGGCCACGCCGTCGCGGTGAACGCCGCGACGACGGACCTGGCCGGTCTCGAGCGCGTCCCCGCGTCCGATCGCCTGCTCGTCGGCAGTTCGATCGCGAACGGCCACGGGACCGGCGCCGATCCCGAAGCCGGCGCTCAGTGTTTGCGCGAGGACCTCGGCGAGGTCGAAAGCGCCGTCGGTCGCGCGACCGCGAGCGACATCGACGCGTTCCTCGTGATCGCGGGGCTCGGCGGCGGCACCGGCAGCGGCGGTGCGCCGGTCGTCGCCGAGCGACTCGGCGAGCTCTACGCCGAGCCGGTTTACGGGCTCGGCGTCCTCCCGGCCGTCGACGAGGGCGGGATCTACAGCCGGAACGCGGCGAACTCGTTGCAGCGGTTCGTCGAGTCGACCGACAACCTCCTGTTGTTCGACAACGACGCGGCCAGAAACAGCGGCGAGACGCTCTCGGAGGGGTACGGGGAGATCAACGACGAGATCGCGACCCGGTTCGGAACGCTGTTTTCGGCCGGCGAGATCGACGCCCTCGGCGGGGACGTCGCCGAAAGCGTCGTCGACGCCTCGGAGATCATCCAGACGCTCGGCGGTCGGGGGATCACCTCGATCGGCTACGCCTCCGAGGTCGTCGACCCGCCCGACAGCGGCGGCGGTGGGTTACTCGATCGCTTCCTCGGTTCGAACGACGAACCGGCGTTCACCTCCGAGGGCGACGCGACGAACCGGATCACCTCGCTCGCGCGCCGGGCGACGCTGGGGACGCTCACGCTGCCCTGCGAGCGCGACAGCACCTCGCGGGCGCTGTTGATCGTCTCGGGGCCGCCGTCGGAACTCAGCCGAAAGGGAGTCGACGCGGCCCGGGTGTGGCTCGAGGAGGAGACCGGTTGTCGAACCGTCCGCGCGGGCGATTACCCGCTGCCCGAGGAGGACCGCGTCGCGGTGTTGGTCGTCCTCTCCGGCGTGACGGACGTCCCCCGAATCGAGACGCTCCAGGAGCAGGCCGTCGACAGCGAGACCGAGGTCGAGGCCCGCGAGGGGACGGCCGAATCGGAGTGGCGCGACCTGATCGAGTACGACGACGGGGCCTGAGGCGCCGACGTGACGCTACGTCCCCACCCGTGAGAGGATCGACCGGCGCCCCCGCTCGAGGGCGACCCCCGCGACGATGAGAATCGTCCCGGCGACGACGAGCGCGATCGCTCCCGACAGCGCGTCGACGACGGTCGTCGCGACGAACGACAGGGTCTGTGCGAGCGCGGCGATCGCAGCGAGGTCGACGAACCGGCGCGCCCCTCTCGCGTAGCCGTAGTAGCCCGTCGCCGCGACCGCCGCCAGCGTACAGAGGTGTGCGATGCCGACGCCGACGGCGTTCGGGACCGTTTCGGGGGCGGCGACCGCGGTGCCCGTCCCGACGGCGACCGCCGCGAGCGCCGTGGCCGCCCACCGGAATCCGGCGCCGTCACGATCGAGTTTGAGCCACCCGACTGCGGCCAGCGCGCCGACGGCGAGCGCGCCGAGCGTCGTCGACGCCCCGGGGTCGAACCCGCCGAACCGGCCGTCCAGCGTCGTCAACGCGAGCAGGCCGACGAGGGCGAACGCCGCGCCGACAGTTCGGTAGGCCCACCCGACGCGCTCGCGCTGGATCCCGGCGGCCCCGAACAGGCCGACGCCGAGCAGCGACAGGGGCGCGGTCGGATCGCCGGGATCGGAGAGTTCGAGGACGAGGCCGGCCAACACGGCGAGTCCGATCCCGGTTCCGGCGCGGGAGTCGAGTGCGTGTCCCGTCGGGAGCGCGACCGCCGTCCACCCAAAGAGGAGCCACACGGTGGCGACCTCGACCGCGGCGAGGTCGGCGAGCAAAAACAGCGAGGGGCCGGCCAACACCGCGCCGAGCAGCGACAGCGCCAGGCCGGCCCGGGGGAGCGACCGCCGAGTGGCGGCCGCCCCGCCGAGGTAGGCGAGCCCCGGCCCCGCGAGCAGGACGACGACCTGTGCGGCCGTCGGGAGGTCCTCCCAGTTGGTCGCCAGGAACCACACGAGGCCGACGAAGACGAGGGCGGATCCGACGGCCGAGAGCGCGATCACCGCGCGGGACCGCCCCGGGTCCTCGGCCTCGTACCGCTCGAGGATCGCCTCCGCCTGCTGTTCGGTGATGATGCCGTCTCGAACCCACGTTTCGACTTCGGCCTGGAGGGCGTCGGGGTCCATGGTCGGCGGTCAGCCGCCGGCCACTTATACGTCCGGCCGGCGATCGTCGCCCGCGCCGCCCGTGTCGTCCGTGTCGCCGCCCGCACCGCCGGCACTGCTACCCGCACCGTCGCCCCCACGCCCCCCGCCGTCGCCCGGGCGGTCGTACGCGCCCCGCCTGGCAAGTTCCCCCCGCCGCGCCAACACCTCCGGCGTCCGGCAGACGCCGGGTTCGCCCGCGGCCTGCGGCGGCACGCAGTTGTTGCAGTTCTCACAGACGACCGTCGCGTCGGGGGCGGCGAGCAGTCGGGCCGGGAGCCGCGGTTCCGCGTAGAAGGGTCTGGCCATCCCGACCATCGAGCAGGCGTCCCCGAGCAGCCGATCGGCCTCGGCCCGCCCCCTGATCCCGCCGACGCAAAGCACCGGCGCGTCGACGACGCCGCGGATCCGCCGGCAGAGGTCGGCGTTCCAGGCCGCCTCGAAGCCGTTTCCCGCGGCGTCGATCCGGGCGGCGAGTTCGACGAGGCGACGGCGCCAGGGGCCGCCGAAGGCCGCCTCGAACCCCTCGGCGAAGCGGTCGTCGAACCCCCGCGAGCCGAACTCGCCGCGGACGATCGCGTGGTCCCAAAACGGCGACGAGCGGACGGGCACGAGGGCGTCGTAGCCGGCCGCATCGAGCCGCTCGCAGGCCTCGATCGCCGCTTCGGGGTCGATCGAATCGCGGACGAAGAACGGCGATTCGGTCTCCGCCGGGACCTTCGTGACGAGGGGAACGTCGGTCCGTTCGCGGATCTCCTCGGCGACGAGTTCGAAAAATCGGCACCGGCACTCGGGCGAGCCGCCGAACTCGTCCTCGCGGCGGTTGTAAAACGGCGAGAGGAACTGCTGGAAGATCCCCATCGTCGCCCCGGCGAGGTGGATGCCGTCGTAGCCCGCGGCCGCCGCGCGGTCGGCCGCGCGCCCGAACTCCGCGGCGAGGTCGTAGACCTCCCCCGTCGAGAGGGGGTCGGCGTCGATCGACAACAACCCGAGCCGGTCCGCGAGCCGGAGCGGGGCCGGCGGCGGCGAGACGACGCGCTGGCGGAGGTCGGGGTGTCGCCGCCGGTAGCCGGCGTGCCAGATCTCCATCGACCGGAGGCCGCCGTGGGCGAGTTGGGCGAAGATCCGGCAGCCGTGGTCGCCGATCCGCTCCGTGAGCCGCCGCATGCGTGCGACCCGGTCGGGGTCGTCGAAGCCGGTCATCCCGGGGACGGCCCGTCCCTCCCGGCCGCGGATCGGGGTCGCACCCTGCATGATCAGCCCGGCGCCGGCTTCGGCGCACGGTTCGAGTTCCCCGATGAGCCGATCGACGGGGTCGTCCTCGCCCGCGTGTTCGAGCAGCGGCGCGCGGTAGAGCCGGTTTCGGAGCCGACAGCCGCCGATCTCGACCGGCGTCTCCAGCGTCACGGCGGCGTCTCCGCGGGCGTCCCGTTCGGACACGCTAGCGGGGCGGTGGCGCTCGGTATTGAATCACACGGCGGTACGTGTCACCGCTGTCGAGCGCGCGGTCCCCGCCGGGGCGCGGCCGCCAGCCATATCCGTCCGTCCGGCCTACGGCGAATATGACCGATTGGACGGCGGTGTTGGTCGGCTTTCTCGTCGGCGTCGTCGCGAGCGTGTTCGCCTTCGCGATCCCCGTCGTCGGCCACGTCGGGGCCGGACTGCTCGCCGGGGGCGTCGCCGGGTTCGTGGCGGGCGGCGGGATCGGACGCGGCGCGTGGCACGGCCTCCTCGCGGGGGCCGTCGGCGGGTTGGTCATCGCGCTCGGACTCGCCGTCGTCGTCTCGCTCGTCGGGATCACCGTCGGCGGCCCCTTCGGGCTGCTCGGCGGGGTCGGCGTCTTCGCGGTCGGCGCGCTCGTGGCGTTCGTCTTCGCCGTCGACAGCGCCATCGGCGGCGCGGTCGGCGGTTTCCTCAACCGGTAGCTCGGCTCTTAAGGGGGAGCCGGCCCAACGGGGGACATGGTAGAGATAGATCCCGACGCGTTGCTCCCGAACGACCGCGTCAAGGAGGCGGTCCTCGACGGCGAGATAACCCAACTGAGCCGCGGTGCCGCCAACCGCTACGCCGCGGCGGGCGACACGTTCGACCTCGAGGCGACGACCTTCGAGGTGACGAGCGTCGAGGAACGGACGCTCGGCGACCTGACCGACGCCGACGCGAAACGCGAGGGGTCGCCCTCCCTGGAGGCGTACAAACAACGGATGGAGCGCGTCCACCCCGGCGACTTCGAGTGGGACGGCACGAGCGAGATCGTCACGTACCGCTTCGAAGCGCTCGAGTGACGCGCGGGCGTCCCGACGTCCCGACCGGTCTGGACCCCGAATCGCCGAACCGTTAAGACCACCCCGGACGAACGGTCGGATATGCAGGCGAAGCGGGAGTATCGCGACCGGGACGGGACGGAGGTCGCGGTCCTCGACGCACTCGTCAACCGGACGGAGGAAGGCGCGACGGTGTTCGAACTCCGGAGCAACGTCGAAGCCGACATCGACGAACTGGAGACGGCGCTCGCGGAACTCAAGGAGGCGGAGTTGATCACCGTCGAGAACGGCGACGGGCCGATGCGGATCTACCCCGACGACCGGGTCGTCCCCGAGTTCGACCCCGACGACCACGAGACGGGGTCGTCGCTCCTGGACGGGCTCCGGAAGCGGCTCGGACTGTAGGTGCGGCGAGACGAGACGCGGTTCGGGTCCGACGCCCCGCGAGACGCGGTCGTTTTACCCCTCCGGCCCGTTCGCTCCGGTGATGACTGTCGTCGCGGAGCTCCACGAATCCCACGGCGCGACGTTCACCGAACGCGGCGGCCGCCGGGTGGCCGACCACTACGGCCGCCCCGAGCGCGTCCACCGGGCCGTCCGGAACGTCGTCGGGACGATCGAGATGGGCTACGGCGTCCTCGAGGTCACCGGCGACGACCGGGTCGACTTCGTCGACAACGCCGTCTCGAACCGCGTCCCCGAGGCGGACGGCCAGGGCGTCTACGCGCTGTTGCTCGACCCCCAGGGCGGCATCGAGACGGAACTGTACGTGTACAACGCCGACGAGAAACTGCTCTGTTTCGTCCCGCCGGGGACGGCGGCCGACCTCGCCGCGGCGTGGTCCGAGAAGACGTTCATCCAGGACGTCGAGGTCCGGGCCGCCAGCGACGACTTCGGCGTCTTCGGCGTCCACGGCCCGAAGGCGACCGAAAAGATCGCGTCGGTGCTGACGGGGCCGAGCTCGCCCGACCGGCCGCTGTCGTTCGTTCGCGGCACCCTCGGCGACTGGGGGGTGACCGTCCTCCGGACCGACGACCTGACCGGCGAGGAGGGCTACGAGGTCATCTGCGCGGCCGGGGACGCCCCGGACGTCTTCGACGCGCTGATCAACCACGGCCTCAACGCCGCACCCTTCGGCTACCGGACCCTCGAGTACCTGCTGCTCGAAGCCGGGACGCCGCTTTTCGAGACGGAACTGGAGGGGACGGTCCCGAACGTCCTCGGCCTCCGGAACGCGCTGGACTTCGAGAAGGGCTGTTACGTCGGCCAGGAGGTCGTCTCGAAGATCGAAAACCGGGGCCAACCCTCCCGGCAGCTGGTCGGCGTCCGCCCCGACGCCGTTCCCGACCCCGGCGCGGCGGTGTTCGACGGCGACGAACACGTCGGCGAGGTGACCCGCGGCGACCACAGCCCCTCCCTCGAGGCCCCCATCGCGCTCGCGTTCGTGGAGTACGGCCTCGACGCCGGGGACGTGTCCGTCCGGATCGACGGCGAGGACGTCGACGCCGACCTCGTCGAGCTCCCGTTCGTCGAGGGGTCCTCGCGGTCGCGGCGACTGCCGGAGTATTGAACAGCTCCGACGGACCTTTTTAAGAGTCCCGCCGCCGAGTTCGGCGGTGTTTATATACGCCCTCCGCTCACTGCCGTCGGTCGCTCTCCAGTTCGACGTCGAGGTCCGCCAGCACCGCTTTGGCCTCCTCGCGTTTCTCCTGGTGGTCCTCGAGGAACTCGGCCATGAGCTCCGCGGCCTGTTCCTTGCAGCCGCCGCAGAGGCGCTCGCCGCCGACGCACTCCTCGTAGACGCGGGCCGCGAACTCGTCGTCGTCGCCCGACAGCAGGTACGCGTACAGCTCGTACACCGGGCACTCGTCGGCCTCCCCGCCCAGCTCGCGCTGTTTTTCCGCCGTCTCGCGGCCCCCCGTGGTCGCGGATTTGACCTTGTCGTAGCCCGCCTCGGGGTCGTCGAGGAGGCTGATGTGGCTCGCCGGGATCGACGAGGACATCTTGCCGCCGGTCAGGCCGGTCATGAAGCGGTGATAGATCGACGACGGCGGGAGAAAGCCGTAGCCGCCGTGGTCGGTCTCGACCTCGCGGGCCAGCTCCTCGGCCTCGGCCCGCGAGAGCTCGAAGCTGTCGACGTGGCCCTCGTAGACCCGCTTTTCGCCCTCGACGGCCTCGATGAGCGCCTCGAAGGCCTCGTCGGTCGCGTTGCGGTCCAGGAACCGGACGCGGGGCCGGAGGGGCTCCTTGCCGCCCGACTCCAGCGTCTCGATCGCGTCCTCGAGCGCGCCCGCCGGCGGGCGCTCCGTCCGGAGCCACTCGGCGGCGTCGACACACCGGACGTCGGAGTCGGGGTCGTCGGCCTCCGCCGAGAGCGCATCGTAGGCCTCGGCGACGAGTTCGCGCTCCCCGCCGTCGAGCTCGAAGCTCGCGTAGGCCTCGGTGACGCCGAAGTACCGCATCCGCCCGGCGAGGTCCCGCGCCAGCCGCATGTGAGGGTCCTGATCGGGGCCGACCGGGATGACGGTCGGCTTCGGCTCCCCGAGTTGCGGGTAGAGGATGTCGGCCATCTGGGTGACGACCGACTGCATGTAGGAGACCTCGGTCTCGCCGTCGAAGTCGTAGATGGCCCCGAGCTCCGAGAAGTTCGCCTTCGTCCCGAGTTCGAAGGCGAGATCCTGGACCTCGCGGTTGGTCGATTGGCGGTACAGCGTCCCTTCCTCGGGATCGAAGCCGAGCGCGATGAGCGAGAGGAGATAGCTCTCGGTGTGCTCGTCGATCTCGTCCCACGACAGCCCGCGGGCGGCGTGGGCCTCCAGGTCGGCGATGAGGCCGTAGGCGTCGGCCCCCCGTCGTTGGTGCCAGATCAACTCGTCGAAGACCAGCTTGTGGCCGATGTGGGGATCGCCGGTCGGCATGAACCCCGACAGCGTGGCGAAGGGGTCGTCGTTCGCCATCGCGTCGGCGACCGGCCGGTAGTCGCGGTGGCCGAAGATGACGCCGCGGCGCATCAGGTAGTGCGGCGACGGCACCCGGGGCAACACCTCCTCGAAGGCCTCGATGCCGAACTCCTCGAAGAGCTTCCGGTAGTCGTCGACGGTGGAGGAGCCCCACGGGTCCAGCGCCACGTCGTCGACGGCTCCGCCGTCGCGGGTTCCGTCGTCTGTCATGGGGTGTCGTCCGGGTGGTCCGCCCAAAAACCGTTCGTTTGGTCGACGGAGAACGCGACGGGCGCGGGCCAGTGGCCCCTCAGGGCGTCAGCCGGCCGACCGACAGCCACCGGACCGAGTCGCCGCCGACGAGCGCGAAGACCATCCGCTTTCGGACGCCGTGGGCGAGGCGGACGTCGAGGGCGACCTCCCGGGGCGAGCGTTCGACGCCGGCCGGGAGCACCCGGACGAGCAACTCGGAGTGGCCGAGCTCCTCGACGTGCTCGACCCGATCGTACGTCCGGAAGTCGGCCCCGAACTTGAACCCCGTCTTCGGGACGACCCCCTGCTCCCGGAGCGTCCGGTAGACGGTGTATCGACGGTCGAAGCGCTCGCCCTCGGCCGAGCGCCCCCGGGTCCTGATGGCGTTCGCCCCGCCGTCGACGGACAGCGCGCCGCGTTCGGCGAGGGACGCCGCCTCGAGCAACGACAGTTGGACGGCGTCGCCCTCGCGGTCGAGCGGCTGTCCGTAGAACCCCCGTTCGTAGAGCGCCGCCGGCGGGTCCCAACAGATGACGCGGTCGCCGAGCAGGTCGCCGTCGACGGTCGGGAACTCGCTGTCGACGTTCGAGCCCCCGACGTCGGGGTGGTCGGTCTCGAGGTACGTCAACTCGCTCTCCTCGTCGACGACCGCGAGGACCACGTCGCCGAGCGACGCCAGCGCGACCGACGCGCGCTCGCCGACCACCCGGATCCGGTGTTCGACGGTCCCGTCCCACGGGCCGTCCCCGCGCGGGTGGACGACGAAGTCCGCACCGTCGGCGTCCTCGACCCACCCCTCCCGGGCGGGCGAGACGTAGAACCCCCGCTCGCGGAGGTCCTTGTAGACGAGAAACGGGGCGATGACGCCGTCGTTGTCGGCGAGGAATCCGCCGAGACCGGCCCCGTCGACCGCGTCGAGGTCGCCGCGGTACAGGAGGTGGGCGGCCTCGACGGGGGCGAGGTCGACGCCCTCCCCGCGGGGTCGACCGTAGCCCCGCGAGTCGTAGTACCGCTCGCGGCCGTTCGCGCCGACCTCGACGACCCCGTCGGTCAGGTGGCCTTCCATGCGCGGACCCATCGGTGCCGCGCCTAAATCGGCTGCGGTCCGCCGCCTCCTCGTCCTCGCCCCCGGGTTCGGCGCGCGGGCGAGTCGCCGGAGCAACCGGGTCATCCCCCGCTCCCGGCGGCCGAACAGCCGGCGTCGAGACACCGCGACCCCTCCGGGCGGTCGAACAGCGGGAGCCCACACTCACACGATCCGACCACCCGCCCGTCGGGGATCGCAAAGCCCGTCCGGCAGTCGGGATAGTCCTCGCAGCCGGCGATGAGGCCGCCACGCCGGAGGATCCGGAGGTCGCCCCCGCAGTTCGGGCAGTCCCACTCGCGGTCGAACCGCTCTTGGACGGCCTCGAGCAACGACCCGCACTCGTAGTCCAGACACAACTCGAAGCGCCCGCCGCGTTCGACCCGGAACTGCGGGAGGCCGCAGCCACACGTCGACTCGGTCACCGACGCGCCGCCCGGGAGGCCGAACCGCTCGGCACAGCCGAGGCAGGCGACGTCCGATCCGGATCGGACCAACTGCCCGCCGCAGCGACACGTCCCGACGGGGGTTCCGGCGTCCGTGGCGTCGTGCTCGGCGACGACGACGTCCCCGACGGCTTCGACCCGCAGCGTCTCCTCGCCGTCGCTGGCGAGCAGCCACAGCGGATCGCGCGTCACGGACAGCGACTCCGGGCGGGTGAGCCACGCGGCCGGCTGGTAGCCGTCGACGTCGTGGACCAACACGGTGTCGTCGGGTTTTATTAGTACGACGACGCGGCCCCGCACGGTCCGCTCGCGGCGGCCCTCGAACCGGACGAGACAGTCCCCGGCGATGGTTCGGATCGACATGGGCCGTCTGGGCGCGTTTTAATATAAAAATGCTCACCATCGAGACGGCGTACCCGAAGCACTCAATCGAATTCGGGAACGAAGTCCTCGGCGAGTTCATCGGCGAGTTCACCACCAGTAAGCCAGATGATTTGATCGTCGTCGAAGCCGTACTGCGGAAGTAGCGATTCCGCCGCTTCGCCAAGCGGGATATCGTTCGTCACGACTGTGACTCGGTCGGCGGTGCCACCGAGCAGCGCTTCGAGCGCCAGTCCCACGATTTCCGTATCCGTTTTTTCGACGGCGTCTTCCGCTCGATCGCTGGCACTCGCAATGAAGTTCCGCGTCTGATCCATCGCGTTCGAGATATCCGAGTTTGAATAGGACGGGCTTTCGGTGACCTTCATCCATCCCTCCTGTACGCCCTCGTCGACGGCTGAATCGTCGGTTGTGTACTCGTCGAGAGCTGGATCACCGGTCACTTCGGCATACACCTGCGGCGAAAGGCGGAAAACGGTATTGCGCTGACGGGATTTACGAGCCAGTGCCTGGAACCGTGCGCTTTCGCGTCGCCCACAACTGATAAGTACCGACGAATCGATAAAAACGATGCCTCTGTCGCTTTCCATACCGAATCAGTCCTCGACGACGGGGGCGAGTGCGTCCAAAATGACGCCCGCTTCCAAGGGCGAAATATCCTGCTCGCGGGCCATGATCCGGTGCGTAACGGATCCGTCGACGTACTCGCGAGCATATTCAAGCGCGACGGCGAGTCCGTCCAACCCGTGGCGACCGATGTACGTATCGATGTCGTCGTCCCGTATTCGACGGGCAATCGCCTCCACCAACTCCGCCGTGATGCGCTGTTCGGCATCGCCTTCGACCAACTGGAGGTCGATCTCGTGGGCTGTGTACTCCGCCGGTCGCCCATCGTTCGACTGCTGGATGAACTCTGCGGCTTCGAGGTCGTCAACGTATTCGTAGACCGTCCGTTGCGGGAGATCGAGCGTTTCGACGACGCTCTGAACCGTCGTCTCCGGGTGATGATCGATGTAGGTGTAGATCCATGCTTTACGGGGATTTCCGAGGAGCTCAAACGCCTTGCCGCCGGTATCGAGCGGCGTTCCCCAGTTCGCCTCTCCTGTCGCCATTCCTAGTAGCAAGTTGCACGCAAACTGCAATAAGGCTTGTTGCGGTCGGGTTTTATCAGTACGACGACGCGGCCCCGCACGGTCCGCTCGCGGCGGCCCTCGAACCGGACGAGACAGTCGCCGGCGATGGTTCGGATCGACATGGGCCGTCTGGGCGCGTTCCGGTACTTAAATCCGGGGGGACGGCGACCGGAGACGGAACGCCCCTCGATGGCCGCCGGAGCGGGGACCCGACCCCCGGCCGGATACAATCATTAACATTTATTAAGGATAGGCTCGAACAGTGGTGTAATGACAGCGCTGGTACGACTCGGGTGACAGCCGCCGGCCGGGTACCGCCTTCCGACCATCCAACCCAACCCACAATGTCCACCCGAAACACGTCACTCGACACCACAGCACCGACCGAAACCGAAACCACCGACGCCGACGACACGCGGTTCATCCCGCTGCAACCCCGTCACGGGCCGCAACCGAAACGCCAGTAACGCTCACGTACCGACGGCCTGATCTCGTTCCTTTTCGACCGCTCGACCCCGAGGCCGCCCTCCGGGCGTACCGGTGATTCCCCGACACCACCGCCGCCTTTCGAAGCGCCGCCGACGGGAACGTCACCGTCGGCAGCGCCGTCGACGGAACCGCCGCCCCGTGAGCCGCGTCAGTACCGCCTGTAGATCGGTATCAGCGCGCCTAGGTACACTCCGTAGAGGAGGTGCCCGAACAGACTCCAGGGCCGTGCGTCCGGCACCGGCGGCGACGAAGCGGTCACCGCCCCGACCCAGACCGGCATCAAAAACGTCGCGAGAACGAGCCACAGCGCCGCGCCGTAGGCGAGGCCGGCGACGACCCACCGACGAGTGTCCGCTCCGAGCGGGACCCCAACAGTGAACGCGCCGCCGAAGACCAAACCGAGCACCGTCCCGTGTGAAACGTGGATCGCCCACCCCAACAGCGTTCCCGTCGTCGGATCGACCCCGCCGAGCCCGTACATCGACGGGATGGCGGCGAAGAGGACGTCGCCCATCGTTAGGCTCATCACGATACCGAACGCGAAGCTTCCGAGCACCGACGCGACGACGACGCTCGTCACGTCGACGCGGGAGAACCGATCGGATTCCGAACCGAATTCGAGGGCGTTCATGAGTTCGGGACCGGCACCTCCCGGTCGACGTGACGTGCGGGACTCGACGCGTCTGCGTCGTCCGCCGTCCCGAGGGAGAACGCCTCGAGGGAGTCCCGCAACTGCCTGGCGCTCCCCAACAACGCGTGGGTGTTCTCCGCCGCTCCGGTGAGCGTCGCGACCTGCTCGTCCGCGGTCGAACTCAGCGCTTCGGCCTTCTCCGTCGTCGTCCGGCTGAACTCCGTCAGGTCGTCGACCGCGGCGGTCACGTCGGCGAGCGACCTGGCCTGCTCGTCCATCGCGAGGGTTATCTGTTGGACCCCCTCGTCGACCTCCGTGACCCGGACGTCGATGTCCGCCAGCGCCGAGTCGACGCGTTCGACGGTTTCGACGCCGGCTTCGACGTCCGATTGGATCTCCCGAATGTCCGACGCGCCCCGCTCGGTCAACGCGCGCAGCCCCTCGATTATCGCCTCGATGTCCTCGAGGGACGCCGCCGTCTCCTCGGCGAGCGATTTGACTTCCTCCGCGACGACCGCGAACCCGTCGCCCGCGCCGTCGGCACGGGCGGCCTCGATCGAGGCGTTCAGCGCCAAGACGTTGGTCTGATCGGCGATCTCCGCCACCGTCGTCACGATCCGTTCCATCTCGTCCATCCGCGCCTCCAGTTCGGACATCGTTTCGACGGTCGACTCCGACCGCGACTCGATCCGATGGAGCTGTTCGACCGCCTCGCTGGCCGCTCCCCGCCCGTCGTCGGTCAACTCGGCCGCCCGCTCGGAGGTGTCGGCGAGTTCGTCCGTCGAGGCCGCCACCTCCTCGACCGTGGCCGACATGTCCTCCAGTTCCGCCGTCGTCTCGACCAGTTCGTCGCTCTGTCGTCCGGCGTCGGCCGCGATGCCGTCCATCGCGGCGCTCGCGTCCCGCCCGTTCTCGACGGCCGCGTCGATCCGATCCGTCGAGGCCTCCCCGGCAGTGACGACCTCCCCGGTGAACCGATCGACGCCGTCGACGATCGCCTGGAGTTCGTCCATGGCCCCGTTGAACCCCGTCGCGACGCGCTCGAGCGACTCCGGGTCGTCGGGCTCGGTTTCGAGTCGCGCGGTCAGATCGCCCTCGGCGGTCCGGGCCATCGTCGCCGCGAACGCCTCCGTCCGCGCCCCGAGCGTCGCGGCGAGCGCCTCGCTCTCCGCTTTGGCCGTCTCCGCGCGCTCCCGCTGGGTTTCGGCCTCCTCGATCCGGCTTCGGATCGTCTCCCGCATGGCGTTCATCGAGTCATACAGCGTCCCCAACTCGTCGTCGGCCGCCGTCGACCCCCCGCCGTCGAGCGATCCGGACTCGATCGCTCGGGCGTGGCCCGCGAGTTCCTCGATCCCCTTCACCGTCGGACGGGCCAACAGTACGCTCACCGTCCCGATCCCGAGCACCGCCGTCGCGAGGACGAGCGCGAGGGTCCGGGCGACGACGACCCGTGCCTCGGGGGGAACCCGGGTGGCCGCATCGAGATACGCGACCGCTCCGATCGCGACCATCGCGATCAGGACCGCCCCGAAGGCGGCCGCGAACTTCGCCAACCGCCGCCGCCGGAGCCGTCGGATCACCCGCATCGGCTCCCTCCCGACCCCGTCTCGTTATTGATGTTCATTCGATATGTCTCCTCCTACACCGAGTCCGGAAGGAGCTATTAAAAAGATATAGCCCGTCTCAAGCGTCGAAACCGATATCCACAAATACGGGTCGAACTATGATATATTTTATATTTTGGCCAGAACAGCGGCTCGGCGCCCCGTGTCGGACGGCCGGACGCGCCCGGAGGCGAGTGGGGGAGAGATACGGCGTGGGGAAACGTTCGGCCGCCGCGGACGCCTCCGGGCGTATCCGTACCCCCTCCTCGAACAAGAAGCCACAGCGGGCGTGTAGTCGAGTCGAACACCGGCGGCGGGTAGCCGTCGGGTGTGGAGGGCGCTATCGACCGACTGCCGAGTCCACGTCGGACGAGGCGGACAATATAAATCCGAATCCGACGAACACGGACCATGGAGACGCTACTGTTGAACCCCGACGACGTCGACCGAAACGCCGACATGGCCGAGGTCATCGTCGCCGTCGAGGAGGCCTTCGCCGCCTACGAGGCCGGCCGGGTCCGGATGCCCGCCAAGTCCTACATCGACCTCCCGGAGTACGACGGCGACTTCCGGTCGATGCCGGCGTACATGGCTTCGGGCGAGTGGGACGCCGCGGGGATCAAGTGGGTCAACTCCCACACGAACAACGTCGACGCCCACGGCCTGCCGACCGTCATGGGCACGATGATCTACTCCGATCCCGAGACCGCGTTCCCGCTGGCGGTGATGGACGGCACGACGCTGACCAGAAAGCGGACCGGCGCGGCCGCCGCCGTCGCCACCGACCACCTCGCCGTCCCCGACGCGAGTTCGCTCGGCATCGTCGGGTTGGGCGTCCAGTCGTACACCCAACTGGAGGCGATCGCGACCGTCCGCGACGTCGAGACGGTGGTCGTCGCCGACGAGCGCGAGGCGGCGATCGAGGCGTTCATAGAGCGCTTCGGCGACGCCTTCGACGTCCGCGCCGGGTCGATCGCGGAGGCCGCCTCGTGCGACGTCCTCTCGACGGTGACGCCGGTCGAATCCCCGATCGTCGAGGCCGCCGATCTCGGCGAGCACACCCACGTCAACGCGATGGGGGCCGACGCGCCCGGCAAGAACGAACTCGCGGCCGACGTCGTCGCGTCCGCGAAACTCGTCATCGACGACTACGAGCAGTGTACCCACTCCGGCGAGATCAACGTCCCCTGGAGCGCCGGCGTCCTCACCGACGAGGACCTCCACGCCGAGTTGGGCGAAATCGTCGCCGGGAAGCGCCCCGGACGGACCCCCGAGGACGGCGTCACCGTCTTCGACTCGACGGGGCTGGCCATCCAGGACGTCGCCGCCGCCCGCGTCGTCTACGAGCGGGCCGACGCCGAGGGCGAGGGGACGGGGTTCGGACTGGTCGACGCGGAGGTCCGGTAGCCGATCGCGCCGGCGTCCTCACCGATATTCCCTGAGCCACAACAACGCGAGCGACGACCCCGAGATGACGAGCACCGCGGCCACGTGGGCGGCGAGCGCGGCGAACAGCACGGGGTGGTCGGTGAGGAACGGCAACAGCGGGAGCTGCAGGAGGCCGAACAGAACGGATTCCCGGTCGGCCCGCCGGAGCACCCCCGCGGTCCGGTCGTCGAAGCGATACCGGACCGACCGCCACAGCCCGACGATCGCGACCCACCACCCCGTGGCGATCCGATAACAGAGGTCCCACAGGACGAGCAGCGTGAGATACACGACGAGCGTCGGCGGGTCGGCCCCGAACAGCGTCTCGACGAGCGGATCGGGGTTCCGGGTATCGAAGACGAACAGGTGAGTGACCAAGGCGATGAAGGCCAACACGGAGAGGACGACCTCGATGCTGGAGCCGAACAGCAGCCGGCGGTAGGACTCGGGCGTCTCCGGGCGGCGCGCGGCGGCGCTGATCCGGAGCATCTCGGCGCTTCCCAGCGCGGCGACGACGACCGCGGCCGTCCCGGCCAGCGCCGCGGCCCGGAGGTCGTAGTACCACGCCAAAGCGAGCACCGAGACCTCGAAGACGGCCAACTGTATCGCGATGGCCTCGCCGGCCGAGAGGTCGATCCCCGGCAGCGCCCCGATAATGCTCTCGTAGGCCCACGTCTCGCCGTACTCGGGGTCCATCACCGTCCCCCCCGGCCGACGGTCGCGGCGGCTTCCGTCCGCCGCCGTCGGGGGGGCGTCGGGGCCGCCGGCCGCCGTCCCGGGATCGCTCCCCGCTCACCGGTTCGTCCCGACCCGGTCGCGAACGCGCGCATACCGGGTGGACGGCTCGCGGCGTCTTAAATTCCGGCCGCCGCTCCCCCGGCCGCGTGGCTCCGGCCGCACCGATAAGTTATGTAAATACGTCTCGTTGGATCGGGCGTAACTTTGGGAAAAATTTTAGTCGGCGTGGGTACTATCCACACGCAGAGGTGTATCGCCGTGTCCGAACGACAACCCAACAGAGACCTCTCCGAGATCGCCCGTCCGGCCCCGGACGAACCGTCCCTCCTCGACCCCGCCGACATCACTCGCTACGACGCCCTGTTGGCGACGATCCCGCTCGCGTTGCTCGCGGCGTGGGTTGCGGGGCAGGTCGCCCCGATCCCCGAGTGGGTCGCTCTCGGGATCGGCGCGCTCGTCGCCGTCCCCGCGCTGGTCGACGGGTTGGTGTTGCACCCGCCCGCGTGAGGCGTCGCCCGCCTTCCGGCGGCCCGGTTCGCACCCGTTCCTGTTTCCGTTTTCGCTTTCGGCCCGCCGCCGACCTCGCCCCGCTTCCGTCCCGACAGTCCCCCGACGGACGGTTTTTGTTCCCGCGCCCCGAACCGGTCGCATGGCCACCGACCCCTGTGACGCCTGCGGCGAGGACGTCGCGATCGGCGGCGGCATCGCCGGCTTCTGGTCGTCAGATCCGTCGGGAACCGGCGGCATGACGCTGACGCTCGAGGACGGGAGCGAACACTTCCTCTGTTTTTCCTGCATCGACGCCCTCCCCGAGGAGCCGACCGAGGCGGACGTCCTCGCGCTCAATGACCGATAACTGCGCCGACGCGTCCGACGGGCCGCGACGCCGACCGGACGCGTCCCCGGCCTTCGGACACTCGAAAACCCTTTAGCCAGTCACGGGCCAAACGGGGTGTAATGAGCGAACTCGCCGAGGAATATCAACTCGAGTACTTCCACGAGGAGGGCTTCGAGCGAACGGAGTGTCCCTCCTGTGGGGCGCACTTCTGGACGCGGGACCCCGACCGCGAACTGTGCGGGGAACCGCCGTGTGCCGACTACGAGTTCATCGACGACCCGGGGTTCGACGAGGCCCACAGCCTCTCGGAGATGCGGGAGGCGTTTCTGTCGTTCTTCGAGGAGCACGACCACGAGCGGATCGACCCCTACCCGGTCGCGGCGAACCGCTGGCGCGACGACGTCCTCCTGACGCAGGCGTCGATCTACGACTTCCAGCCGCTCGTCACCTCCGGCGAGACGCCGCCGCCCGCGAACCCGCTGTGTGTCTCCCAGCCCTGCATCCGGATGCAGGACATCGACAACGTCGGCAAGACGGGCCGACACACGATGGCCTTCGAGATGATGGCCCACCACGCGTTCAACGCCCGCGAGGACATCGAGAACCCCGACCAGTACGCCTACGAGGGAGAGGTGTACTGGAAGAGCGAGACCGTCGCCTACTGCGACGAGTTGCTCGAATCGCTCGGGGCGGACGTCTCCGAGGTCACCTACATCGAGGACCCGTGGGTCGGCGGCGGCAACGCCGGCCCCGCCATCGAGGTGATCTACCGGGGGCTCGAACTCGCCACCCTCGTCTTCATGTGCATGGAGCGGGACCCCGACGGCGAGTACGAACTCAAGGACGGGAACACCTACTCGTTCATGGACACCTACATCGTCGACACGGGCTACGGGCTCGAGCGCTGGACGTGGATGTCCCAGGGCACGCCGACGGTGTACGAGGCGGTCTACCCCGAGATGATCGACTTCCTGAAGGACAACGCCGGGATCGACCACACCGACGAGGAGGCCGAACTGATCGGCCGGGCCGCACGCCTCTCCGGGCAACTGGACATCGACGACGTCGACGACGTCGAGGCCGCCCGCGGCGACATCGCCGAGACGCTCGGCGTCGGCGTCGACGAACTGCGCCAGCTCGTCGAACCCCTCGAGAACGTCTACGCCATCGCCGACCACTCCCGGACGCTCGCGTACATGCTCGGCGACGGCATCGTCCCCTCGAACGTCGGCACCGGCTACCTGGCGCGGATGGTGCTGCGGCGGACGAAGCGGCTCGCCGACACCGTCGGCGTCGACGCGCCCCTGGACGAACTCGTCGACATGCAGGCCGAGCGGCTCGGCTACTCGAACCGCGATACGATCCGCGACATCGTCCGCACGGAGGTCGAGAAGTACCGCGACACCCTCGAGCGGGGCGGCAGACAGGTCGAACGGCTCGCGGAGGAGTACGCCGGCCGCGACGAGCCCATCCCCTTGGAGGAGGTCGTCGAACTCTACGACAGCCGCGGCATCCAGCCCGACATGGTCGAGGAGATCGCCGCCGAGCACGGGGCCGACGTCGAGATCCCCGACGACTTCTACTCGCTCGTGGCCGCCCGCCACAGCGAGGCGGACGACGGTGAGGACGGCGACACGGGCACCGACGCCGACGAGCGCGTCGGGGACCTCCCGGAGACGGAGAAGCTCTACTACGACGAGCCCGAACGAACCGACTTCGAGGCGGTCGTCCTCGACGTCCTCGAGCGCGAGGACGGCTACGACGTCGTGTTGGACCAGACGATGTTCTACCCCGAGGGCGGCGGCCAGCCCGCCGACACGGGGACGCTCTCGACCGACGACGTGACCGCCGAGGTCTCCCACGCCCGGGAGGTCGACGGCGTCGTCCTCCACCGGACCGACGAGAGCCCCGGCAAGGGCGAGTTCGTCCGCGGGGCGATCGACGGGGGCCGGCGCAGGCGGCTGATGGCCCACCACACCGCGACCCACATCGTCGGCTACGCCGCCCGGCAGGTGCTCGGCGACCACGTCCGGCAGGCCGGCGCACAGAAGGGGACCGACTCCTCGCGGTTCGACATCCGCCACTACGAGCGCATCTCCCGCGAGGAGGTCAAACGGATCGAACGCGTCGCCAACGACGTCGTGACCGACAACGTCGCGGTCACCCAGGAGTGGCCGGACCGACAGGACGCCGAGGACGAACACGGCTTCGACCTCTATCAGGGCGGGATTCCGCCGGGCGAGAAGCTACGACTGATCCACGTCGCCGACGACGTCCAGGCCTGCGCCGGGACCCACGTCCTCCGGACGGGCGACATCGGGACGATCAAGATCCTCTCGACGGAGCGCGTCCAGGACGGCGTCGAACGGCTCGTCTTCGCCGCCGGCGACGCCGCGATCGAGGCCACCCAACGGACGGAGGACGCCCTCTACTCGGCGGCGGAGACGTTCGACGTCTCACCCCAGGAGGTCCCCGACACCGCGACGCGCTTTTTCGAGGAGTGGAAGGCACGCGGCAAGCGGATCGAGGACCTCAAAGAGCAACTCGCCGAGGTCCGCGCCCAGGGCGGCGGCGACGCCGGCGAGGAGGTCGACCTCGGGGGTGCGACCGCCATCGTCCAGCGCGTCGACGCCGACATGGACGAACTCAGAGCGACCGCGAACGCCCTCGTCGAGGAGGGCTCCGTGGCGGTGCTCGGCAGTGGCCTCGACGGCGCGACGTTCGTCGTCGCGGTCCCCGACGGCGTCGACATCAACGCCGGGGCGGTCGTGGGGGAACTCGCCGACCGGGTCGGCGGGGGCGGGGGCGGCCCGCCGGACTTCGCCCAGGGTGGCGGCCCCGACGCCGACGCGCTCGACGACGCGCTCGACGACGCCGGCGACGTGTTGCGGCGGCTCTCGGAGGCCTGACGCCGCCCGTTTCGTCGGTCCGATCGCGGCCGCTCGATGCCCTTGAGCGGTCACGACTATTTATAAAGATCCCGGCCGGCGCTGCTCTCCCTTTTAAAACGAGACCGGATCGGGCCCCGTCCCGCCGATCGAGGGCGAGTCGCGATCGGAGTAGTTCGGCCGGCCGATCGCGCCCTTGGAGACGGCCGAGTAGGCCGCGAGGCGGGCGTCCTCGGGGTCGGCGAACGTCGCGTCCCCGAGCCGGCCGAGGGCGTCGCCGAGCGTCTCCTCGCCGTTGGGGAGTTCAAGTTCGACGTCGCCGTACTCGGCGGCGAGTTCCTCCGCGGTCGCGGGGTAGCTGTGGGCGTCGATCCGTTCGTCGACGGCTGCGAGTAGTCGCATACTCGTTCGGTGCGGGGTATCGTTAATTAATGTTCGCTATATACGTCCTCCCTCACGATTAATTCGTACTGTGTCATTATATCCCACGACGCCCGGCCGAAGCGTCGGGGCTTTGTCCGCCGGGGGCCAACGCGCCGCATGGTCGTCGCCGATCTCCACGTGCACACGACGAACTCCGACGGCTCTCTGACCCTCGAGACGCTTCCCGACGCCGCCGAGGCCGCCGGCGTCTCGACGGTCGCCGTGACCGACCACGACCGCCTCCACCCCGACCTCCCCACGCCGGTCGCGACGGTCGGCGGGGTGACGGTCGTCCACGGGATCGAACTCCGGGTGGCGACGGCCGACGGGCGGATCGACCTGCTCGGGTACGGCGCGCGCCGGACCCCCGAACTCGCGTCACTGACGGAGCGTCTGCAGGCCGACCGCCTCGAGCGCGGCGCGACGATCATCGACCGCGTCGAGGAGCGTCTCGGGACCGACCTCCCGATCGAGGCCCGCGAGGGGATCGGCCGCCCGCACATCGCCGAGGCCATCGCGACGGCGACCGGATACAGCTACGCAGCGGCCTTCGAGGAACTCATCGGCGAGGGCTGTCCGTGCTACGTCCCCCGCGACGTCCCGACGTTCGAGGCCGGCGTCGCCGCCCTCGAGGGGGCGTGCTCGCTCGTCGGGCTAGCTCACCCCTACCGCTACGACGATCCCGAATCGGCGCTGGAGCACTGTTCGGCGCTCGACGCCGTCGAGCGGTTCTACCCCTACGGCCGCGACGTCGATCCGCGGGCCGTCGACCGGGCGATAGAGCGATACGACCTCGTCGCCACCGGCGGCAGCGACGCCCACGGCGACCGCCTCGGCGAGGCCGGATTGGACGCCGACGCCTACCGCGCCTTCCGGGCCGCGCTCTGACCGGCCCCTGGTCGATCCCCCGACCCTTCGAGACGTCCCCCTCGCCCGATGGCCGTCCGTCGGCCGTCCGACGCCCGGCCGACGCGAACGCTGGGTTCAAATCGCTCGGCCACGTACCCCGTCGTATGCAGTGTCACTACTGTGACGAGGAGGCCGCGGTCGCGGTCGAGAAGGACCACATCAAGGTCGGCCTCTGTGAGCCACACCTCCACGAACGGATGGAGGAACTCTCCGAGTCCGAGTGGATCGAGGAGTTCCAATCGCAGATCGACGACCGCCTCGAGTAGGACGCCCGCCCCTCGACGGCTCCCGATCCTCCGGCACCTTCGATCCGTCCTCCTCCGTTTCCCGATCCCTCCCCTCCGTCCCGACGCCGTCCTCGAAGCCCGATCGCGGGACGCACCCGACCGCCCCATCAGCAACCCTTTTGCCGCTTCCATCGACAGGTGACACATGCTCGAAGACAGGACCTGTCTCGTCACCGGGGGCTCACGCGGCATCGGCCGCGCCATCGCGACGGAGTTCGGGCGCCACGGCGCCGACGTCGTCGTCAACTACCGCTCCTCGGAGGCGGCGGCGGAGGCGACCGCCGAGGCGATCGACGGGACCGACGGCGCGGCGATGACGGCCCAGGCGGACGTCTCCGAGTACGGGGCGGTCGAGGCGATGCGGACGGCCGTCCACGAGGAGTTCGGCGGCGTCGACGTGTTGGTCAACAACGCGGGCATCACCGCGGACAGGCGCTTCGAGGAGATGACGCGTGAGGACTGGGATCGCGTCATGGACGTCAACCTGGGCGGGACGTTCAACTGCACTCACTGTTTCTTCGACGACCTGCGGGCGGCCGAGGAGGGGCGGTTGATCAACATTTCGAGCGTGGTGGGCCAGCAGGGCAACTACGGGCAGGCGAACTACGCGACGACCAAGTCCGGGCTCTTCGGCTTCACCCGGACGCTCGCGCTGGAGTTGGCCGCCGAGGGCTCGACGGCCAACTGCGTCGCCCCCGGCTTCGTCGACACCGGGATGCTCGACACCGTCCCCGGCCGGGTCCAGGAGAAGATCCGCCGCCGGATCCCGCTCGGCCGGTTCGCGCGCCCGGAGGACGTCGCGGGGATCGTCCGTTTTCTCGCGGGCGAGGACTCGAGTTACATGACCGGACAGGTACTGGCGGTCAACGGCGGGATGGACTGGTAGCGACGCGGGTTCGGCCGGCTTTGGCCGCCACGTCGGGTGTCCGCGCGCGTTCCGGGGAGCGGAGCGATCGGCCACCCGCCGGCGTCACGTCGTCGCAGAGGGGGCCTCCGCGTCGACGAATTCGACGCCGCTGACTTCGAAGCGCGCGCCGCCGAGCGGGGACTCCGTCGCCGACACCGACCAGCCGTGGGCCTCGATCACCGTCCGGACGATCGACAGCCCGAGGCCGGTCCCCCCGCCGTCTGTGTACCCCTCCTCGAAGACCGCCTCGCGATCCGCCTCCGGAATCCCGGGCCCGTCGTCGTCGACCGCGAAGCCGTCGGCCGTCGCCGAGACGCGGATCGAGACGCCTCCGTCCGCGTGCTCGACGGTGCCGTCCGCCCCCGTCCGATCGCTCGTCGAGCCGTGTTCCACGCAGTTCCGGATGAGGTTCTCGAACGCCTGCCTGAGCCGGCTCGGATCGGCTTCCACGACGCCCACGTCCCCCACCTCGACGGTTGCTTCACCCGTATCGACGGTCCCCCCGGCGCGCGCTACGAGTTCCGACACCGCGACCGGTTCGCGCTCGCCGAGGTCGGCGGCCTCCCGGACGAGCGTGTGGAGGTCCTCGAGGATCGCTTCCATCCGGTCGGCGGCCGAGGAGATCCGTTCGAGCTCCGCCGGCTCCCCGGTCTCCATCGCGAGGTCGGTAAAGCCCGAGATGACGTTGAGCGGGTTCTGGAGGTCGTGGCGGATCACCGACGCGAATCGCTCCAGGCGCTCGTTTTGCCGCTCGATCTCGCGGTGGCGGCGGTCCCGACGGAGCGTGTGGCCGATCAGGTCGCCGAACGTCCCGAGACGGGTCAACGCGGATTCCGGGGGCGATCCGCCGGGGACGCCCCCGAACGCCAGAACCCACTCGAGATCCCAGTCGATCACGACCGGGATCGCGACGAACGATCCGCCGTATCCGAGTCTCTCGGCCGCCGACGGGTCGGCGCTCGCCACGAACGGGTCGAACCGCGCGAGCGACGACTCGAACCCGGGGAACTCCCCGCTCGGGACCGACTCGTGATCGAGCGGTGCCGACTCGGCCCACTCGTGGGTCGCCGAGAGGGTGGTCTCGCCGACGTCGTAGAGCACACACCGCTCCGCCCCGAAGGCTTCCCCCACCGTTTCGAGCCCCCACTCGATCCGGGTGTCGACCTCGTCCGGCGCTGCGCTCATCAACAGCCCGGCGACCTCGAGGATCGGCTCGTCGAGCTCCGCGGCCGTCTCACGGCAGGCGGCGTCGACGCGGTCACACAGTCGATCCGACACCGACCCCTCGAGGTCGTCGCCCACCGAATCGCGGTACACCAGGTCGGCACCCGGGCGGCGGGCCACGGATCGCGCCACCCGGGGGTCGTCGCCGGCGACGACGACCACCGGAACCGATCCCGGCTCCGACGGCTCCGAACGCTCCGCGTCCATTCGCCGGAACGCGTCGCCGTCGACGACCAGACAGTCGACGGCGCTTTCGGGGAGTTCGCTCAGGCCCCCCGCCGTCGCAACGCGGTATCGGGATTCGAGGGCGTCGAGGATCGCCCCGTCCGGATCGTTCGAACTGTATCCGACGCGTGCCCGCCCGGACTGGCCCTCCCCGTCCTCGTGGGGCTGCATTGTGTTGTTCGCATTTGCCTCCGAAACGGTATATACCCCGAACCGAACTCACCGTTCGAGTTCCCCGGTTCGCCGGCCGCGCGGTCGGTCACCGTTCGCCGTTGTAGTACCCGGTCGAAAAGCCCCCGTCGTCGGCCGCGACTGCGGCCGCACAGACGGGGTGTTCGAAGTCGCGGTCGTAGAGCTCCGCCGCCATCGCCGAGGGATCGGTCGCCTCGAGGGCGTCCGGTTCGGGGGCGTCCTTCTCGTAGGTCGCGACGAGCGTCGGTTCCCCGACCGACTCGACGAGGAGGGCGTCCCGGCGGACGATGCCGACGTAGCTCTCCTCGCCGACGACGCCGGCGATCCGCGGCGTGTCGTAGTCGTCCTTCTCGTAGTCGAGCGCGAGCAGCGACTCGGCCAGCGCGTCCCGCGGCGGGTAGCCCGACTCGAGCTTCTCGGTGATCGGGTCGACCTGCGTCCCGTTGCCGACGACGGCGTGGGCGTCGTCCGCCGTCGTCCGCAGGCAGTTATAGGAGATGTAGGGGTTGTCCGTCTCCGGGGCCTCCGCCGTGGGGGCCACGGTGAGCGTCCCGTCGCGGTCGATGACCCGGCGGTTCGGGAACGACCGCGAGGAGACCCGGTAGGCGGCCCGATCCGGTGCGACGACGATGAACCGTCCGACGTACATACCGGCCCGTCTCCGGGCGCCGATATGTCGGTGTCGGTTCGGGCCGGCACAGTCCGTGTCCCGCCGGTCGTCTTTGCCCCGAGTTTTTATACTAACACGACCGACCCGCGGGTATGCCGACGACGGAGGCCGACTGCCTCGACGCGCTGCGGCGGGCGGCCGAGCGACTCGGGGAGTCGCCCACGAAGGCCCAATACGAGGGGTTGGGTCTGCAACCGGCTGCTTCGACGATCATCCGACGGATCGGCGGGTGGAATGAGGCGAAGGAACGTGCTGGACTGCAGACGAACGCTTCACGGGGCTCCCGGGTGGCTCCGAAGCCCGACGACCTCGACCTGCCGGAGGGGCTGATCTGGGAGGAGTTGTCCGTCGACCAGCGCTGGCACTACCGGAATCGGGAGTGGAACACCGAACGGACACTCCAGCGCCGTGTCGAACTTCGACGCTGGGTCAATCGGACGAAAGGCCAAGCAGGGTGTCTGCGGTGTGATGTCGACGATCCGGCGTGTTTGGATTATCACCACCCCGACGGGAGCGACAAGCAACTGGACGTCGGGACGATGGTGACCTATGGATACGGCAAAGACGCTCTCGAGGCCGAAATAGAGTCCTGCGTGGTGCTGTGCGCCAACTGTCACCGAATCGAACACCATTCGCCGCCGACCGGTGGTCTACGACAGTGGGCACACGAACGCAAGGAGGAGCGTGGCGGATGTTCCGAGTGCGGCCAACGGTCCGTCGCCTGCCTCGATTTCCACCACGACACCGGGGAGAAAGACGATACCGTCGCCCGGATGGTCGCGGACGGCCGATCTAGGGACACAATCAAGACGGAGATGCGGAAGTGCACCGTCCTCTGTGCGAACTGTCATCGAAAACGTCATTTCGTCCCACCTGGGGACGAACACGACAATAATAAATAGTTCGACGGCGTTCGATTTACTGTACGCAGTCCTGTGGTGTAGTGGCCAATCATAAAGCCTTCTGGGGGCTTTGACGGAGGTTCGAATCCTCCCAGGACTATGCCTTCTTGCGGTTTGCCACGGGTATCGTCCCCTATGGAGCACTCAACGGCAACGACCTTTTCAGGGTCCTAGCGTCCGAATTCATACTGACGGACAAAAGAACGTACACTCGTGAGTCGATTTCATTTGATTTCGTCCATCAGTATCACAAACGGGACGCAGATCCCCTCAAAAAGACCGAACTCCACTGCATCGTCTCGTGATCGTCAGATGCCTAGCCGAAAAGGGGACGACCCCCCGACCTACTCGGTGGGGTGGAAGACGACGAGGCGCTCGTCGTTCGTCTCCGAGCGGTCGACGCCCAACTCGACTTCCTGACCGATCTCGACGTCCTCGGCGTCGACGTCGCGCATCTGGCCGGTGACCTTCACCGGGCCGAACTCGGCGACGGCGACCACGAACGGCGCGTCGTCGGCGAACCCGGGCGAGGCGACGTGGGTCTGGGTGTGGGTGACGACCTCGCCGGTCTCGGGAAGCGGCTGTTCGGTCAGTTCGCGGCTGCCGGTCGCGGGGTCGATCCGCCGCGGCGGCAGGGAGCCGTCGCCCTCCGGCCCCTCGAGGTAGTAGGCCTCGCCCTCCTCGACGGCGTCGAGGAAGTCGTCGAAGCCCTCGTTGCGCGCGTCGCTCATTCGACCACCTCCAGGACGTGGACGGCACAACTCGCGACCGTCCCACCCGCGTTGTGGGTCAGCCCGACCGTCGCGTCCGAGACGGCGTCGCTGTTGACGTGGTCGCCGCGGAGCAGTTTCGTCATCTCGGAGATCTGCGCGCCGCCGGTCGCGCCGACGGGGTGGCCCTTCGCCTTCAGGCCGCCCGAGAGGTTCACGGGCAACGCCCCGTCGATCGTCGTCTCGCCCTCCTTGGCGGCCGTGATCGCCTCGCCGGGTTCGTAGAAGCCGAGCGACTCCAAGGCGAGCACCTCGGCGATGGTGAAGCAGTCGTGGACCTCGGCGACGTCGACGTCCTCGGGCGTGATGCCCGCGTCCTCGTAGGCCGCCTCGCCGGCTTCGACGGCAGCGGGGGTCTCGGGGATCGAGACCCGATCCTGGAGGGCGAGGCCGTCGCTGGCCTGGCCGGTTCCCGTGATCGCCACGTCGGTGTCGAGGCCGTGCTCCTCGACGAACTCCTCGCTGACCAACAGGGCGGCGCTCGCCCCGTCGCTCATCGGCGAGCAGTCGTAGAGGCCGAACGGCGAACTCACCGTCGGCGCCTCGAGGACGTCGTCGATGTCGATCTCCATCTGGAACTGCGCCAGATCGTTCTCGAGGGCGTTCTGGTGGTTCTTGACGGCGACGTGTGCGAGGTCCTCCCGCGTGCCGCCGAACTCGTCGAAGTAGCTGTTCGCCATGAGCGAGTACGCGCCCGGGAACGTCACGCCGGCCTTCACCTCCCAGAGGGCGTCCGCGGCTGCCGACAGCGCCTTCGTGCTCTCGGCCGTGGAGATGTTCTTCATCCGCTCGGAACCGCCGACGAGCACCACGTCGGCCCCACCGCGGATCCGGTTGACGCCGTGCCGGACGGCCACCCCGCTGGAGGCGCAGGCGCTATCGACCCGCGTCGACGGCGCCGAGATGCCGGCGACGTCGGCCATCAGCGGCCCCTGGTGGCCCTGGACCTCGGCGAACTCGCCCATGAAGTTGCCGTAGAACAACTCCTCGACGGCGTCGGGTTCGACGCCGGCGTCGTCGAAGGCCTCGCCGGCGGCCTGGGCGAACATGTCGCGGGCGGTCCGCTCCGGCGACGCGCCGAAGGCGGTCATCCCGACGCCGGCGATGTGAACGTCGCTCACCATTCCATCCCCCCGTTGACGCCGAGAATCTGTCCGGTCATGTAACTCGAGTCCTCGCTGGCGAGGAAGCTGACGATCCCCGCGACGTCGTCGACCTGTGCGAACCGATCGAGCGGGATCCGCTTGAGGATGTTCTCCTGGACCCGCTCGGGCACGTCGGCGAGCATGTCAGTCTCGACGAAGCCGGGAGCGACGCAGTTGGCCGTCGAGCCCTCCGACGCGATCTCTAAGGCGATCGTCCGGGTGAAGCCGAAGAGCCCGGATTTGGTCGTCGCGTAGTTCGCCTGCCCGTAGTTGCCCTGCTGGCCCACCACGCTCGAAATGTTGATCAATCGCCCCTCCTCGGCCGCCCGGATGTCGTCGAAACAAACCTTCGTGCAGTTGAACACGCCACCCAGGTTGACCTCCATGACGCGGTCCCAGTCCTCCCGCGTCATGTCCTCGAACTTCGTGTCGACGGTGATGCCCGCGTTGTTGACCAACACGTCGATCCCGCCGA
>Ga0209917_1000122_pt1 | contig 29335 bp, 31 predicted proteins | sample SalPon2_C_H2O_MG_FD_185710 | JGI IMG/M metagenome (GOLD analysis project Ga0209917, IMG submission 185710) | Salt pond water microbial communities from South San Francisco under conditions of wetland restoration - Salt Pond MetaG R2_C_H2O_MG... | ecosystem: Environmental > Aquatic > Non-marine... | reverse complement strand
GCTGCGGCGACGGTGCCGTGGTAGTAGCGCTTGTACAGTTCCAACTGGTAAAGCCGGTCTTCGGCCGTCGCGTAGCCGTAGCCGTAGAACACGGGAGCACGGCTGTCGGCCTCCCGCGCGTAGATGTGCGGGACGCCGTACTCGTCGCGTTTAATCGTGACTGTGGCCTCTTCGCCGTCGGTCTGTGCGTACGCGAGTTCTGTCTGTGTGACAGCACCGATACCCGCTGCACCGGCGACCGCTGTGCCCGCTTTCAGAACGTCACGTCGTGATACGTCTTGCCAGCTGCGCTGGGCGTTGTTTGACATGCATTCGCATGATTCGTGGGTACATCATAAATTTTTGGGCAATAATCGCATGATTCTAATGAGAAAACCGGAGCGACAATGCGACTGACACACGGTCGAGCTGGTCGAAATCGCAGTCAGGCCGCGTCGATATCGGCTTCGAGCCTTTCGGCCATATCGAACATTTCGCGGGCGGGCCGGGCCTGTTTCTCACTGTGTGTCGTCACATGGTTTATTTCGTCGCTGAGCCGGTCCATCCGTTCGACCGCCTTGTCGATGAGGCTAGTCACCGAGGGGATGACCTCGACGAACGCGACCACGTCACCCTGTCCGTCCCGGATCGGAACTGCCAACGCCAGCGAGTGGAACAGGTCGGCGTCGGTTGCCGTCCAGATATCCGTCTTGGGGACTGGCGTCCTCTCTTGGAGGACGGTTTCGGCCAGGGTCTGGTCCTTCCTTCGGTCTCGAACACCTCATAGGCGTTCCGTCCGACGACTTCGTCTTCGTTGTAGTGCAGTAGGTCGACTATGTCGCTCCTCTAGGCCGTTATCCTGCCTCGTGGTCGATGACGGACACCGGCTCGGGATCCCGCTGGAAAAGCGTCGTAAACGCCCATTTCCAGAACGCATCGAGATTTATCGCGTCACTACTCTCCGCCTCGGGTTCGATGGTCGGCGCTATCTGTAATAATCCCAACTGTATAGAGACACAGTGGGTGCTTGTCGCCTACTTAGTTGTGACGAAGCACGCATTCCGCTGCCAGAAAATAGGCGCTCGTCCCTGACTACTCCGGGTCACGGCCCGTCGCGACCGATCATCCAGTCTTGTAGACGCCGCGAGCATCAGCGACCTGTGCGCCGTCGGCCGCGTACACGTCCACGTCAACGACGCCGACATCGCCGCCAAGTCGGCGGATGTCTGCCTCAGCGCGGAGGTCCCCGGTGCCAGCTTCGAGGTAGTCGATACGCATATCGATGGTCGGCACCGGCTGATCGACTTTCGAAACGAGCGCAGCTCCGCCGACAGTATCTGCGAGAGTGAACGTGACGCCACCATGCGCCACTACTCTGTCTTCGTTCCAAGAGAGTTCCTCGCGCATCTCGATATTGCCTTCGGCGTGTCCGTCGTTGATGGCAGTCAGTTTCACACCGAGTAACTTTGCAAACGGCATGTTCTCGAAGAACGCTTCGACATCCATAGTCACCTCATCCAATTCTCAGCCGGACGAATAAACATTGCTGCGAAGCGATACCAACCATACGGCAGCGCGTTCCGGACTGCAACGGGAAACATACACGGAATGAGTTTCCTCGGTGCGGCTGTTCCCCTAGCGTGATTGGACTCGTCTTAGATCTCTTCTGGAAGGCCGAAATAGTGGCAGGTAGTCGAGCCCATACTCTCGTCGGATACCGGGTTGTCTTCGGCGTCGCCGGCGCAAGCGGCCCAGTCGCGCGCGTCTGTGCGGCTTAGCTTCACCACCGACCGTAGCGAGCGCCTCAGCTAACACGGCCATCACTTATCCGAGATAATCTTCCAGCTTCAACTGGTCGAGGATATCAATCGTGCATAAATCGATGGTCCTCAAAGCAGTCAGAGAGAATACGATCTCTACCGGGAGTGGTGTCATCCGTGTCGTCATTGACGAGTCGGACTCACCGACAGCGGTCTCGGAAGTGTGGGTGGCGAATTTCGTGTTTCACAGGGAACCGACGGCTGATAGCGACGAGCCTAGCTGCGTCAGTGGTCGATGCGAGTAATCTCTTCGACGGGCCACTCGCTGAGGATCTCGACGCCGTTCTCGCGGACGACGACCATTTCCTCGACGCGAACACCCTGGCGCTCGGCGGGCTGCATGGTTTCGACGGCCATCGTCATTCCTTCCTCGATTTCGATGGGGTGGTCCGGCGAGATACCGCGCCAGATGAGCGGCGTCTCGTAGAGCTGGAGGCCTAGACCGTGCGCCCAGTGGTTGGTAGTCATCTGCCAGAAGTCGTCGGCGCCGTACCAGTCCATATGTTCGCCCTCTTCGTCCGGGAAGCCCTTGCAGATCTCGTCGGTGGTCGCGCCCGGCTTGATTCGTTCGAGCACGTCGTAGAGGTCGTCCCGAGCCTTCTCGTAAGCGTTTTTCTGGGGCTGGGTGGGCTCTCCGACGGAGAACGTCCGATAGTAGCAGGAGCGGTAGCCGAGATAGCCGATGTTGTAGAAGTCAGCGTAGACGAGGTCGTTTGGACGAATGGCACGGTCAGTAGTGTTGGCCTGATGTTTGGGCCAAGTGTTCGGACCGGAGGTGACGTACCCACCCTGAGCCATCGCGCCGTGGCGCCAGAGTTCACCGACAGCCTCACCCCAAACTTCCGATTCGCGCATTCCTGGTTTGGCGGTCTCGGTGATCTTCTGGAAGCCGGCTTCACAGATGGCCGCGACCTGTCGCAGGCACTCAATTTCGTCACGAGTCTTGACCTTCCGAGCGTCGAGCATGATGTCTGTTGCGGCGCTGGTGTCAACATCGACGCCGCGGTCCTCGAACTTCTCAATAAGGGCAGCGCTACCGACGTCGATGCCCATCGGCTCGCGGGCAACACCGTACTCCTCTATCGCAGTGTAGACGGTTTCGGCCATCTTGTCCTTAAGCCAGTCTCGAGCCGACTGTCGTGCAGCTGCGCGCGGAACGTTCCCCAGACCGGGACAAGCGTAGCGAATATCGTCTAGCCACGGACAGTTGAACCGCTGGTTCGAGGCGTGGTCGGCCGTGTCCCAGTGAACGATGTCGCCGTCTTCGGTCAGGAGCGTGTAGTGGTCAGCACCGCTACCACCAGTCATCGCGAGCCCGGTCACGTAACGGACGTTCGGGTCGTTGATTAGCAACATCGATCCCAGTTCCGAGTCCTGTAGTCGGTCCAGTGCCTTCTCTTTGCGCTCGCGTCGCATCCGCCGGACGTCGATTCGTTCCTCCCAATCGACGGCCATGGTGCCACGCGTGCCTTCCATGTAGTCGCGTTCGTACATCATAGATCAATACACAGAGGCCCATAATCAAACTCCGGATTTCCTCCACCAGGATTTTAGCTGACGGACTCTCCTGCTACATACGCATGATAAACGAGACAGACGTACAAGCGGTCAGGCGACAGTCCGTCAGTGAGAGTTCTTGACGGAGCTCTCGTCGAAGGATATACGTTGGGTTGCGAGTCATCGTATATACATGTCCAACCATCCGGCAGTCCGCGTCGACCACATCGGCATCGCTGTCGATTCCATTGAAACCGCTGAAGGCGTCCTCTTTGCCTTTGGCTGTCGGAAGCTCATTGAGGAATCCGTCGAGGGGAGGTTCCGGTGGGCGCAGTACGATTTCAGTCGTGGGGCATCCCGGCTCGAACTCATCGCACCCGAAGCTGAGGACACGTTCCTGACTAAATACCTTGATGAACACGGCCAGGGTCTGCACCACGTTACGCTGGAGGTCGCCGATATCGACGCCATCGCTGCAAAGATCAAGACGGCCGGGCTGAACGTCGTCGAGTACCGTGAGTACGACGACTGGACGGAGGCGTTCGTCCCGCCGTCGAACCCGACTGGCGTACTCTTCCAGCTGTTCGAGTACCACGACAGCTACGACACGGGACGTCCGGCAAAGGAGAAACTCTACGTTGACGGCGAGCGCCTCAGCGACGAATAGCGGGAGCCCGTCGGAAGCCCGAGCTTAGACCAAGTCGAGACCATTTTGTTCGCGTAGCGTGTTTATATATGAGCGGAAGCCCGCTTCGAGGCCGTACTCGACCTCGTACCCGAAGTCTTCCTGTGCGGCGGTCATATCGAGGTTCTGCGTCCAGGGAAGCTCGCCCTCGTCGGATACCTCCAGCTCGGCGTCGGGGATGATTTGACGGACAGTGTCGGCCGCTTCCTGAATTGTCGCGAGGACACCACGGACGTTGTAGATGCGCTGGCTGAGCGCAGATTCGTCGACGAAGGTTGCCTTGCGGAACGCCTGTGCGATGTCACGAGCATGCTGCCAGTCAATAACCTGGTTGCCGTACTTGACACTGAAAGACTCGCCGAGTGCGGGCTTCTCGATGATGTTGGCGAGAAACGCGGAACCGCCAGTCTCGCGGTACGGCCCGTACGCGACGGTTGGACGCAACGCGACGTGGTCGACGTCGTAATCCTCGTGGTAGACGCGGGCCTGATGTTCGTTGTACTCCTTAGTCGCGCCGTAGAGGGTGTCGGGATAGACGAGTTCGTCTTCGTTAACGTACTCTGCGTCGTAGTTATTCGGAGGAGCATACACTGCGGCGCTGGACGCCCAAGTGACCCGTTCGACTTGGTCGTCAAGAGTCCGCGCAGCCTCGAAAACGGCGTTCGTCCCCTGAATATTCACGTCAAGTGCCGCACGCGGGTTATCGCGTGCGGTGTTCGTAAGCAGGGCCGCGAGATGGACGATGTGAGTCGCGCCCGTCTGTTTGACTGCACGCACCACGTCGGTTGGCTCGGAGACATCGCCGCGACGAATCGCTACATCGTCGGCGACGCCGAGTTTTGAAAGGATTCGGTCGTCCGTCGAAAGGTCATACGCGACAGCTTCGTGACCCGCATCGACAAGATCCTCGACCACGTAAGAACCGAGGAAGCCGGTTCCGCCAGTAACGAGTACTGTATTGTTTGCCATCGTTGTATAAAAACAGCACACGGAGAGATATAAAAAAGGTTGTTATCGGCTGGATTCGGCAACGATCCACCCACGAGCAGCCATTTTACCGACCCGTCGACAGTACGTGGAATTCAGCGGAATCCCTCGATCCTGGCGGACTCATCGGCGTCTTAGGTATCGCATACGATCACGACACTGTTGATGGCGGGACGCTTTGCATGTCCGGGCACGTTGGCTGAAACGAGGGGTTCAAAATTGAAGACGAGGATGCTCATTCAGACGAACAATGGGTTTGAGGGCGTCAGGGTGCTGGTTGATGTCGTCAACAGACGACTCGGGCTGGGGGATAGACCGCTCACCATTCGTCTTTAGTTAAGCCCAGTAGTAATATTATATTTACAGATTATGCGTCAAGGTGTTTGGAGAAATGAATCTCACGAACCAACTGCTATTGCCGCTGAAATCAAGCAATAAGGATCTGCTTCAGACCCGTATCTTGAACCGTAGCCGGTGTGATTGTCCGGAATTCAGCCCGAAAACACCGTCATTAGATATTACTGTGAGTATTAACTAAAGACGAACGGACCGCTCACTTCCCCTGCCTTCTCGTGAAGCCTGAAGCTCGTTTGAGGTCACGAAAGCGGCCGACGACGAGACGCCACACTCCCGTCTGAGGATGCTCGGCCATTGGGTCTCGCCCAGAAGATGCGTTCGTCGAAATCGAAGTTGAACTCCCAGCCGATGGCTGACCGTTACTCGTGGAGACCACCGACAGACTCGTAGAACGAAGACTGTAGCGACCTGACCATCTCCTCGTCGCGGTCAATCCGCACGTCAATTATAAAGGGCACGTCGGCGCTCGTTCCCTCCGCGAGTGCGTCAGCTAGGCCGTCAGGTGTAACGACTTGAGTCGCCCGTGCGCCAAAGGCTTCGGCAATCTTCGTGAAGTCGGTGTCGTGGAACTCAACGCCAGCGATGTCGTCATTCTCGTGTTGCATTTGACGGACCATCCCGAGACTGGTGTCGTTGAGCACGACAAGCGTGGGGGAGACGCCGTGGTCGACGGCAGTCTCGACGCTGGTCATCGTCATCGCGAAGCCGCCGTCACCCGCGACACCAATGACGTCCTTGTCCGTCGTGATCGCGGCGGAGACGGCAGCAGGGGTTGCCCACCCCATCGCGCCGACGCCGCCACTGCCGAAGTAGGTCCGCGTGGCCGGTGTTTGGAGATAGTTCAGTAGCCAGAAGCGGTTGTTTCCAGAGTCTGCAGTCACGATGGTGTCCTCGTCAACGACAGCCTCTATCTCTTTGACCGCGCGCTGAGGCTTGATCGGTGACGCGTCGGATTCACAGCAGGGGTCGTAGAAGGACTCTCGTGCACTCGCAGCGCGGCCATGTGCCCACTCGTTACCAACGCCGTCGGGAAGCGTTTCAGCCACGTCAGCGAGGCTCTGTTCGGCGTCGCCGATAAGCGCTACGTCGGCGGGATAGACCCAGCCGGCGTTGCGCGTGTCGATGTCAGCATGGATGATGGTCTGCTCGTCGGGGCGGATGAAATCCGGTGCCTGCCAGTTGGTGTCCATAGGGTTCATCCGACAGCCCACGATGAGGAGCATGTCAGCCTCGCTGACAACCTGATTAGCACCCTCGTGGCCGAACGACCCGATAACGCCCGCCGCTAGTTCGTGAGTTTCGGGGAACGTCGACTTCCCGAGATAGGAGGTGACAACGGCAGCGTCAGCGGCTTCTGCGAGGATCTGGAGTTCGTCGTAGGCGGCGGCGGCATGGACTCCGTTTCCTGAGATGATGACCGGCCGCTCAGCCTCAGCGAGTGCGTCGACGGCGGTCGCTACGTCCGCACTGTCGGGTCGGGATTTCCAGTTTCGGACTTGGTCGTGCCCGTCCCAGACGGGCGGCGTGGGGTCCTCTGGCATCTCCTCGGTAACAGCATCGCCGCCAAGGATGACGGCAGTCGGTCCCGGGCGTCCCGCAGTGGCGTGTTTGAACGCGAGCTGGAGACTGCGGATGGTTTCGGTTGGCGAGCGTGGGAACCAATTCTCTTTGGTGTATGCATCGAGCGCGGCGGGCAGGTCGATTCCGCCGTAATCCCCGCGAGATTGCTGGTAGGGCGCAAGCGTCGAGTACTCTCCACGCTCGCTCGCTTCGGTAATGGTAACCATCGGTGAGGAAGCGAGGTACCCCTCCATCTGCCCGACGGCACCGAGGCTACCGATCCAAGGGCCCTGCCCGGTGAGCACGCCTGGTTGGCCGGTCAAACGACCACGCATCTCGGCCATGACGCTGGCCTCGCGTTCGTCTCGGGGGCGGATCATCGTGACATCGTAGTCGGGGACGTGGTCGAGAATCTCGATAACGCGGCCGCCGGGGTAGCCGAAGATGTACTCGACGCCCTGTTCTTCCAACTCTGCGACGAGGCGCGCGCTAACTTCAGTCATACCGTTCGCCCAACTGCACTGTTTCTTCGACGATGAGACGAGGCCCAGCTTCAAGATCGATGAACTCCGCGGCGTCGTTTTGAACCGCGTTCCCGATCTCCGAGTCAAAGGCCTCCCCCAACGTGGCCATGTCTTCGAAGTACAGTTCGAGCACTCCGTCGAAGTCAGTGTTCTCGGGTCGGGTGGGGACCGACGTGACGTACCGTTCGAGTCCTGGCAGGTCCTTCGCAATCTCTGCATGTTCGCCCTGCCAGCGTTCAGCGAACTCCTCGTGTGTGACTCCGTCCTTGCGGACGAGTAGGTCGACTATTTTTGGCATACGTTGTTGTCATCTTATCCGTGTGACTTTTGTCTATCGGTTATTCGTTCTTCAATTGATCAGTAGTTTTGGTGCCAATCCGTCCAAGTTTGTCTCGTGCAGCGTTCGGCTCTTTCGAACCAAACCTTTGTAAAGAGCTCGTCCTTAACTAAGTGTATGACAATGCCAAACAATACTAACAGGCCGGTCGAGACCGTTGAGCGCGCGATAGACATAATCGAATATCTGAAGCAGAATGAGTCAGCGCCTGCCTCCGAAATCACCGAACACCTCGGCTGTGCAAAGAGTACGGCACACCGGCACCTCAAGACTCTCGAAGCAAACAGTTTCCTTATCGAGAAAGAAGACGAGTACCGATTGAGTCTCCGGTTCCTTGACTACGGAACCGTCGCACGAGATAGGTACACACTCTACCGAGAGGCAAAGCCGAAGGTCGACAGCTTGGCTGCCGAGACGGAGGAGAAAATTTGGTGTGCCGTCGAAGAGCACGGTCGAAGCATCCACATTTACGGGGCGCAGGGAAAACGCTCAGTCCAGACGTACGCCCATGTCGGCCACCGGAACTACCTCCATCAACACGCGGCAGGTAAAGCGATCCTAGCCAATCTTCCGGACGAAACCATCGAAGAGGTCATCGACCGCTACGGACTCCCCGCCCGAACACCAAACACTATCACTGACAGAGACGACCTCTGGGAGGAAATCGAGTCGATCCGGGATCGGGGCTACGCGTTCAATCTAGAGGAGTCCGTAGAGGGACTGCATGCACTCGGTGCGCCCATCACCGATCAGAACGACGATGCAATCGGTGCAATCAGTATTTCAGGTCCAGCGACTCGTCTCGAAGGTTCATTGCTCAGGGACCAACTCCCAGGACTCTTGCTCGGTACAGTCAACGAGATCACAATCAATCTGGCACACGTCTGATCCGGTTACTCGATAGAAACTGCTCCTCAGTATGCCAGTTCCTGTTACTACTCCGAAGGTACAAGCAGAATAGTTCAAATCACGAGGTCATTATTTCGAGCCTTTCTGCCTGTGTGCTGTGCTATTTCGTTACACGGCTTGTTCATTCTGGTCGAACGGCTTGACAGACATCGAGCCGTACGCCCTAACGGTGCCTGGACGAAATTATGCGTTTTATCAGCAAAGGTACCGATATCTAGTATTTTGAATCGAGAGTGGTGGCACCGTGACGAACCCCTCAAAAGCATTTGTTCGAATAAATAGAACTTGTGCCGCTGTGCGGGATCGATCGGCCAACCAATACGAAAAGAGCGGACCGTAACGAAATTCATTACACTTGTACGGTTGTAATGGGAGCTGGATGTCAATACGAGACCAACCGTCGCAGCAAGAGTCGCCACGCCGTGTGGCGTGATTTCAGGATATTCATTCCGACAGATCAACACTGAGACCGATGAATGTGAGATTTAGAGCGTCTCTAACAGTATATTTGATGAGAGTGAACAACAGTTTCAGGGAATCGTGGCTGTGAACTCCGTATCTTGAACAAGGTACTGCCTAGGACTCGTTCCAAGGCTGATCAGAGCCCAGCCAGTACGCTAACCGTCTGTTGTTCACATTAAATAAGGATCAATACGTTCGAATGGCTAGAACAAAGATATAGGGACGAAAAGCCCGAAAGCAGTTGTACCGTCGGTCTCGCTACGTCAACAAGCACAAAATTTGCTGTTCGACACTGTAGAACAACTGTGCCATCTAACACCGCGAGATAGTTAACCGCTGGGCCACTCGGGGTCGCGGTCCTCGAAGAACGCGTCGATGCCCTCGTTCTTGTCGCCGGTGGCGAACAGTTGTGCGAAGAGTTCTGCCTCGTACTCGATGCCTGTCTCAAGATCCATCCGGGACGCAGCCTTGACAGATTTCTTAGCGAATTCGAGCGCGACAGGGCTTTTTTCTGCTATAGCGGCGGCGAGGTCGTACACCCGGTCGTCGAAGTCGTCGTCGCCGTAGACTTCGTCTACGAGGCCGATGTCAGCGGCTTCCTCGGCGTCAATGAGTTTACCCGTGAGGATAAGTCGCATCGCATGGCCCTCACCGACCAGTCGTGGAAGCCGTTGGGTTCCGCCGCCGCCTGGCATGATGCCGAGGTTGATTTCGGGCTGACCGATTTTCGCGTCCTCGTGTGCGATGCGGAGATCACACGCCTGAATCAGTTCACAGCCACCGCCAAGCGCGTGCCCGTTGATACGGGCGATGACCGGCATCGGGCAATCGTCGACGCACTCGTACACCCGCGGTCGCTTGCTGGCTTCACGCTGTTCAAGAGCGTTTCGTTCGCGGAGTTCATTCACGTCGGCGCCGGCAACGAACGCGCCAGAATCTTTAGCCCCTGTCAAGACAAGCGCACGAAGACCGCTGTCCGGAACCTCCTCGAGCACCTGCTTGAGCTCCTGCCGGAGTTGTGCGTTAAGCGCGTTTCGTGCGTCAGGCCGATACAATTCGATGGTCGCGACCTTCTCGACACGGTCACCCATGCTGACGTTGACTGTCTCGCAGTCGGCGGCGGTCTCCTCGATAGACATTACGAGTCACCCCAGTCACCACTCGTGCCGACGACTTCGCCGTCTTCCCAGATATAAAATCCTTCGCCGGACTTCTTGCCGAGCTTCCCTGCACGAACCTTTCGTTTGAGAATTTGTGGTGGTTTAAATCGTTCACCCAACTCCTTACGGAGGTACTCCAGAATATCGAGTCGCACGTCTAGACCGACCACGTCGCCGAGTTCAATCGGACCCAGCGGGTGATTATAACCAAGTTCCATCGCCGTATCGATGTCCTCCGGTGAGGCGACGCCCTCTTCAACCATCCGCATCGACTCCACACCGAGCGCAACGCCAAGGCGAGAAGAAGCAAAGCCCGGAGAATCCATCACTTCGATGGGCGTCTTCTCGATCCCTTCCACGAACTGGCGAGCGCGCTCAACCGTTTCGTCGCTCGACTGCTCTGCAGTGACGATTTCGACCAATTTCATAATGTGGACCGGATTAAAAAAGTGTAACCCGACTGCCCGGCTGGGATGGTCAAGAGCGCTGGCAATTTCAGTCAATGACAGCGACGACGTGTTTGATGCGATGATCGTGTCGGGGGCGACGTGTGACTCGACATCTGTCACCGTATCGTGTTTAACCCCCATCTCCTCGGGAACTGCTTCGATGACGATGTCTGCGTCGGTTACGGCCGACTCGAGGGATGTGGTGCCTGAGAGGCGGTCAAGCGTCGCATCGGCTTCGTTCTGTGTTACTTTGTCTCGTTCGATACCCGCCTCAAGATTCGATTCGATGGCGGCCAGACCGTCTGCGACGAACTCCTCGTCGATGTCGCGGACTTGGACGTCGTGGCCGGCCATGGCCGACACTTGGGCGATGCCGTGGCCCATAGTACCGGCTCCGAGTACAGCTACTTGCATCATTTACAGCGACAGTACTGAAGAGTAAAAACATTGCTTGCCCGCCACGCGCTAGCCAGTGATTTAATATTACACCCACAATAGAATCTAGTCACTGATGTCCGATCCAAAATACCGGGCCGTTATCGTTGATGCCGTCCGGACACCGCAGGCGCGGAAAGATGGCTCTCTCGCCAGACCGTACCCCGAGGACCTCGTCACCACAGTGCTAGACGCACTCGTCGATCGAACTGGCGTTCCTGCCAGCGATTGGGATGACTTCCGACTGGGCTGTGCGAATCAAGAGGAAGAACAGGGCCGAAACCTCGCCCGGCAAGCGCTACTCGCAGGTGGATTCCCCGAGACAGTCCCCGGAGCGACAACCACCCGACTCTGCGGCTCATCGATGACTACCCTCACCGACGCCGCCCGTGCTGTCGAGGCGGGAGACGGCGCAGTCTACCCCATCGCTGGCGTCGAACAGATGAGCCGAATTCCCTTCTCGGACTGGCTCCACCCCGCCATCCAGGAGCGCTACGACGCTGACCGACTCTCGATGGGCCAGACTGCCGAGACCCTCGCCCGCCGACACGGCATCACCCGTGACGAGCAGGACCGCTTCGCGCTGCGTTCACACAAACGGGCCGTTGCGGCCGCTGAGAGTGGCCGGTTCGACGACGAAATCGTCCCCGTCGGTACCGGCGACGAGACGGTCGAGAGAGATAGGACGCCCCGACCAGACACCTCGATCGAGTCGCTGAGTGAACTGCCGACGGTGTTCCGCGATGACGAGCACGCGTCGGTGACGCCGGGCAACGCGTCGCCGCTAACAGACGGTGCCGCAGGGATGCTCGTCACTTCTGAGGCGTACGCCGAAGAGCACGGACTGGATCCTCTCGCACGTGTCGAAACGCGCGCTGTCGCCGGCGTCGACCCGTTGGTGATGGGTAGGGGACCAATCCCGGCCTCACGGACCGCACTCAAGAACGCTGACATCACGATGGCCAACATCGATCTCGTGGAGCTCAACGAGGCCTTCGCCGCACAGAGTCTTCACTGCATCGAAGAACTCGACATTCCCGACGAGAAGGTGAACGTCAACGGTGGCGCAATCGCACTTGGACACCCGCTTGGGTGTTCGGGGGCGCGCATCTCGACGACGCTACTGCACGAGATGCAAAGACAAAGAGCCGACTACGGTCTCGCGACGATGTGCGTCGGTTTTGGGCAGGGCGTAGCGACGATTTTCAAGCGACTCTAACCTAGCGTCGCGTCTCGCTGACCTGCATTTTGAAGCCGTATCGGATGACATCCTCCTGTGAGTAGATGCGTCGAACTGTGGCGTCGACAGCCGTCCCGATGTCGACTTTCGTGTCACCGTTAAGCACCTGCGAAGCGACGCTAACCGTCTCATTGCCCCTGGGGCCGTCGAGCGCGACGACGGCGCTAACGAACGGCCCACTCTTTGACTGCTGTTCGACAAACTCCGGCGGCGCACCGCCTTGTGCAATAGTAGTTACTGCCTCAACGGTGCCGGTCCCGGGCAGCTCGATGGCCTCGAAACTCACCGACCGCTCGTTACACTGCTGGCAGGCACCGTCCGCCGGGAAGTTCAGCGCACCACAAGCCGAACAGCGACCGGCGACCAGCCGGTGGCGTTGGTCGATGGTCCGCCGCCACGAGGGGACGCTAACGTACGCACCGCCACCTTCCGGCTCGTCGCTTGTGATCTCGCCTCGACGCCGGAGGTACTCGGCGTAGGATAGTTCGGTCTTGCCGTCAAGTGCGCTCTCGACCGGGACCGGCCCCTCAAGGAGGATGGCGTTTGCGCCGGCTCCGCTGCCATAAGCCGCAACGAGGAGGCGCTCTGTGTCTTGCGTGAAGGCCGTCGCAGCACCGATGAACACACTCGCCGCGCCGGTGTCCCCGAGCGAACTCACCGTCTCCGCGGCGGCGATGGTCTCGGCGTCGATACCGAGCGCTGCGGTCGCTCGATAGGGGAGCTTTCCGTCCGGTGACTGGACTGCAGCGGCATCTACGTCTTCGAGTGAGTCGTCCAGTTTGTCCACGGCGCCGCCCAGCGTCGTGATAAACGCCTCGCGGTCATACTGAGTCACGCCTAATCCGGTAGTTTTGTCGTCGCCGCCGGTTCGGAACCGCGTGCCTGGGTAGGTATCAACGTGAGATGTGCGATCGAGGACCTTTCCGGGACCGTTGCCGTCGACGACCAACGCTGCGCTACCGGCACCCGCAGCGTGTTCAACGTCGCTGTCGGGAGCACCTTTTGGACAGTCGCTGATGATGACGAGGGCGATTTTTTCGCCCCAAGGGCCAGCATCGAGCGCCCCGCTGAGTGCTTGTGCGCCGACGCGGGTGCTGCCTGTCATCGTCCGTGTGGTCACGCCATCGGGGACACCGAGGACGTTCGCCAGTCGCGCGGAGAGGTCCTCTTCTGCCATCGGCGGCGATGTCGTGGCAAAGGCGAGATGACACACGTCCGCGCCGCTGTAACCGGCGACATCGAGTGCTCGTTCGGCTGCCTCAACGCCCATCGTAAGCGCGTCCTCGTCGGCCTCGGGGACGGCTTTTTGCTTGACGCCGGCCGCGTTAAAACTGCCCCATGCGTCTTCGAACTCCTCAGCTACGATGCGGAGTCTCGGCGTGTAGGCGCCGATGGCCGCAATCTGTGCATCGGTCATTGTGCCACCTCCCGTTCAAGAACGTGAACGACCGCGCCGCCACCACTCCCGCCGACGTTGTGTGTTAGCCCGAGTGTGGCGTCTTCGACTTGGCGGTCACCGGCTTTCCCGCTAAGTTGTTTGAACGCCTCGGTGACCTGTCCGGCACCCGTCGCGCCGATGGGATGCCCCTTTGACTTGAGGCCACCGGAGGCGTTGACCGGAATCTCTCCGTCAAGTTCCGTCTTTCCGTCCTCCAACATACTGGGAGCCCTACCCCGCTCACAGAACCCGAGATCTTCGTATGCTAGGAGCTCTGCGATGGCAAAGCAATCATGAACCTCCGCGAAGTCCAGATCCTCGGGGTCGATACCGGCCTGATTGTACGCGCGCTTTGCGGCCGACTTCGATGAAGAGATAGCAGTGTACGTGTCCCGTTGGAAAAGACCGACTCGCTCGCTGGCCGCACCGACACCAGCGACGCGGATGGGGTCGTCAGTGTACTGGTCGACTACGTCCTCGCTGGCGACGAGGACGGCGGCGCCACCGTCAGAGGTCGGGCAGCAGTGATAGAGATTAAGCGGATCTGCGACGACGGGCGCGTTGACCGCGTCCTCAAGCGAGCACTCGAAGCCGAGGTGTGCCTTAGGGTTTTTTGCGCCGTTGGCGTGGTTTTTCACTGCCACCATCGAAAGGTGTTCGGCTGTCGCGTCGTACTTGTCCATATAGGCGGAGGCCATTTGTGCGTAAACGCCCGAGAAGGTGGTTCCGGTCAGGCGTTCCCACTCCGTCTCACCGGAGACGCCCAGCCAGTACTTGGTCACGTCGCTGCTCATATCGGTCATTGATTCGACACCGCCGCCGATAGCAACGTCAGCCATCCCGCTCTTAACCGCCTGGACGGCCTGTCGTACGGCGTACCCGGACGCGGCACAAGCATTTTCAATACGAGAACTCGGAATCCCGTGGAGTCCGGCATGCTCGGTGGCAGCCGGACCTGAGAGACCGAGCTGGCGGCCGCCGACACCGAGAGAGCCGACAACGGCCTCGTCTATCTCGTTGTCATCAATTCCGTTGGGAACGCTATTGACGGCTGCCTCCACGGCGGATGTAAACAACGATCGGTAGCTCTTCTCGGGCATCGCACCGAAGGGAGTCTGCCCTGCGCCGATAATATACGCATCTCGCATAGCTACCTCTTTCGGAGGTGTCGGAAAATAGCTTTTCCTCCAAGAGCACCTTTTACTGCCGGATTTTGAATTGATCTCCACTGGGGGGAGAGTCCAAATCATGATGATACAACACCTCCCAGATCTCAGAGAATTATACCCAAACAATTTTTATGATTGTGTACAGTCATACACTTACAGATGTCGTATAAAAAAGTAGAGACCTCAGACCGCGAAGAACTGCGCGAACTACAGGTCGAACGGCTCCGCGATACGGTAGAGAACGCATATGAGAACGTCGAGTTCTACAGAGATCAGTTGGACGAGATGGGTGTCACGCCTGAGGACATCCAGAGCGTCGAGGACGTCCGAAAGCTCCCGACAACGACAAAAGAGGACTTCCGCGACGAGTACCCCGACGGATTATTCGCAGTTGACAGCGAGGACGTTACGCGCCTCCATGCATCCTCCGGGACCACCGGCAAGCCCAAGATAGTCGCTTACACTGACGATGATATCAAGATCTGGAGCGAAGTCGTCGCTCGCTCACTCGCCGCCAGCGGGGCTAAGGCGGGCGATACAATCCAGAACGCCTACGGCTACGGGCTCTTCACGGGTGGGTTGGGACTCCACTACGGTATCGAAGAGTTGGGAGCGACCGTTATCCCCATCGGCGGTGGCCAGACCCAGCGTCAGGTCGAACTGATGATCGACCTCGAAAGCGACGTATTCACCTGCACCCCTTCCTACGCACTATATCTCGCCGAGACAGCTGAAGAGATGGGCCACGACCCCGTCGATCTGCCGATTTCGACCATCATCTTCGGAGCAGAGCCCTGTACAGATCCAATGCGTGAGGAAATCGAAGAGCGCCTCGGCGTCAACGGTATCGACATTTATGGCCTCTCAGAGATCGTCGGCCCCGGCGTCTCTTGTGAGTGCCACGAAGCACAGGAAGGATTACACATCTGGGAGGACCGCTTCCTTCCTGAAGTCGTGGACCCCTACACCGGCGAACCAGTCGAGGAAGGTGAAGAGGGTGAACTCATCCTCACCACGCTCAGTAAGGAGGCGCTCCCGGTGCTTCGGTACCGGACCGGCGACCTGACGACGCTGAACTACGAGGAGTGTGAATGCGGTCGGACGATGGTTCGGATGGACAACGTCACTGGCCGGGCCGACGACTTGCTCATCGTCCGCGGGGTGAATCTCTACCCCAGCGAAATCGAACACGTCATTCTAGATCTGGACGGTATCGCCCCGCACTACCGTATTGATCTCTACCGTGAGGAGAGTCTCGACGTTATGGAACTGACCGTCGAGATGAAAGAGGGAACCACGCAGAGCCGCCAGTCGCTTGAGGCCGAGATTACCGAACGCTTGGAAAACGTTCTGCAGTTCTCGCCTGACGATCTCGATCTGGTGGAACCAGGCGGCATCGCCCGCTCGAAAGTCGGAAAGGTCCAGCGTGTCTACGATCACCGCGAGTGACACCGCCCGAGAACCGCTCTCGGAGGCTGTCTGTGGAAGCTTAGGGTAGACACCACCCTAACCCGGTTCTGTGCGCTATTCCATCCGGTAGACGCGACCTCTGAACGTTGCAATTCGATCGTCACTCTCATCCGCAACTTCGATTTCGTACTCGGCGGTTTTTCCCGCTAAATGCGTCTCGTTAGCAGTTGCTGTCAGTGTCTCGCCGACATCAACAGCCTCAAGATAAGAGATGTTTGTCTCCAGTGCGACGGCCGTCGTGCCATGAGAGTTTGACGCCGCCGCAAACGCAGCATCAGCAAGTGAGTAGATAGCGCCGCCGTGGGGTGTCCCATGGAAGTTCAACAAGTCCTCGGTGACGGTCAGTTCGGTCCGGGCGAAGCCCGAATCAAGTTCGATGAGATCGATACCAAGCGTCTCGCAGAACGCATCCGACTTGATGCGCTCGCGGGTCTCATCAGAGACTCTTGACATACGGTCTCACGTATCACGAGCCGCGATAAATACGTGTCGGAGCGGGAAACGGGAGTAAAGTTATTTAGCTGGCCTGAGCAGTCCTTGAGGTATGCCGTACAGTTACGAGCCACATCACTTCGAGGACTTCGAAGAGGGAAAAGAATTCATCAGCGTCGGCCGCACCGTCACGGAATCAGACTTCGTGATGCACTCAGCGCTGTCAGGTGACTGGACCGAACTCCACACTAACAAGGAGTACGCCGAAGAGCAGGATTTTGGTGAGCGTATCGCCCATGGTCCGATGACATTCGTCCAAGCGACCGGATTCGTCTACCGGACCGGCATCGTTGAGCGCACAGCCTACGCCTTCCTCGGAATGAACTACATGGACCTCCCGAACCCGGTCAACATCGGTGACACACTCCAGTTGGAAATGGAAGTCTCCAACAAGAAGGAAGTCGGCCGTGAGGACGTGGGACTAGTCGTTCTCGACACGGAGATGGAAAATCAAGATGGAACCACTGTCTTTGAGGGCGATATGAAGTTCCTCATTAAGAGAAAAGAGGAGTAGGCACACAAATTCCGACGGACGAACCGTTGGGCCGCCACCTGCCTGTGATCGACGGTCGAAGGTTGGTCTAGAACTGTCTCTATGGGCTATTGCGAGTGTTGTAGGGAGTCTAACAACAAAAACTAATACGCCGTACACTAACCGTTTCTCCGTGAGTAAGTACTCCGGTCCCACAGACCTGCATATCGGCGGCGAATGGCGCAGCGCAAACAGCGGTGAGACCATCAGTTCGGTAGACCCAGCCAGCGAAGAGGAATACGCGACGGTCCAGAAGGCCGATGAGTCTGATGTTGACGACGCTGTTCAGGCGGCAGCGGCCGCCGCCGAGCGCAGCTCCGAGTGGCGCACGATGGATCCCGATGTACGTCGTGAACACGTCCGGGGAATGGCCGATGCCATCGAGGCGATGAAAGATGAACTCACGCTCGTCGAGTCGCACGACAACGGCAAAACGCCGTTTGAGGCTGGGTTGGAAATAGACATGGTCATCGACACGTTCCGGTATTACGCCGGCTGGTCGGATAAGATCAAAGGCAGCGAAATTCCTGTTTCGGACTCCCGACTCAACTATACGACGCGTGACCCGGTCGGCGTCACCGCCCACATCGCCCCCTGGAACTACCCCTTCCAGCTAGCCGGCCGCAGCATCGCGCCAGCGCTGGCGACGGGCAACGCAGTCGTTCTCAAGCCCTCCAGCGTCACGCCGCTATCGGCGTTATACTATGCGAAAGCCGCAGAGAAAGCCGGTCTCCCTGACGGCGTCGTCAACGTCGTCCCCGGGTCTGGATCCGGTGCCGGGAGTGCACTCGCCAGCCACGATGGTGTCGATCACGTCACTTTCACCGGGAGCACTGGCGTCGGCAAGTCCATCCAGCGGGACGCGGCCGAGGCTGTCGCCGACGCAACGCTTGAACTCGGCGGAAAAGGGCCGGCCATCGTCTTCCCGGATGCTGACCTCGATACGGCTTCGCGTGGTGTGCAGTATGGCATCTTCATGAACGCAGGCCAGATGTGTTGGGCCAACTCCCGCTTAGTCGTTCACGAGGACGTCTACGACGAGATGGTCGAGAAAATGGCCACCATCGCGGAGGGCATTCCTATCGGCGGTGGCATCGACGACGACGGCCAGATGGGGCCGGTCGTGAACAAAGAGCAGTTGGAAGAAGTCCTCGAATACATTGAAATCGGTCGCGACGAGGGCGCAACCGTGGCAGCAGGTGGCGGTGTTCCCAACGAAAAGGACGTGGGCTACTTCGTTGAGCCAACAGTGCTTGTCGACGTGACTAACGACATGACTGTTGCCCGCGAGGAAATCTTCGGCCCGGTACTGTCGGTAATCAAAGTAGAGGACGAAGCAGAGGCGATCGAGGTCGCAAACGATTCGCCTTTCGGGTTGACCTCGTGTGTCTGGACCAACAACCTATCGCGTGCCCACAGAGTGGCCGACAGGCTCGACTACGGAATGGTCATGATCAACGAAACGCCGAACACGTGGCCACAGACGCCATTCGGCGGCACGAAGATGAGCGGCCACGGCCGTGCTCAGGGTGAAGAAGCCATCGAGACGTACACCGAAGTCAAGAACGTCCACGTCAACCTCGGCTGACCCCGTCCGCCGCCGGTGCGTTACTTGTTCGCCCGCTTCGTAGTATTATTTTGTAATGCCGTGTTGAACGTAAGACGGCGGCAACATCGGATTTTTGATGTTCGATCTTCTACCGGCAGCCACCCCGCGTGAGGAGGTGGTGACCATTCTGGTTCGGGTGAAGAAACTATTGGGGTACTGACAGCGCTCGATCTCGACGTTGGAAAGGCAACCGAACGCGGCGTTGAACTTGCCACACAACAGATCAACGACGAGGGGATCCTTGACGCCGAGATGACAGTCGAGAGTGCAAACACCGATGGCCAATCGACCGCCGCTGCACAAGCACACAACACGTTGGTCAACAGACAGGGAGCTGATGCCACACTCGGGACCTTCGCCGAACAGACGGCGTCCGGTATCATGTCCGAGGTGGCCGACACCGAAATGATTCATCTCAACGTCGGTGCTGTCTCACCTGCGCTGCCGGCCCAAGTCGCGGAAGACTACGAGCGGTTCAAGCCGTGGTTCAGGGTTGCATCGATCAACGCGGCGTTTTTTCGTGCTGGACATGATAAACTTCGCCGAACAGTTTGCAGTGGGCGAACAGGACTGGTCCAGTGCAGCCATTCTGCGCGAGGACGCTGCCTAGACCGGCCAGGTCGCTCCGGCCCTGAAGCAGAACGTTCCGAACTTGGGAATCGAAATCGACGACGACATCGTGTTCTCGCTCAGCGAAAACAACTTCAGCCCGTACATGAACCAGATCGAAGAGATGGACGTAGATTTCGTGTTTGGGCTCGTCGCCGAGGCAGGAAAGGCACCGCTGCTGGCGCACGAACAGTCGGGTACACAGAAACCGCTACTCGGTGACCTCGTGGCCTCACAGTCGCCTGCGTATCTCTCGGATATCAACTCCGACTCCTCGCTCATCATCGGCCGGACGTTCACCACATGGGGCGCTGACCTCTCCTCGAAGGCACAGGAGTTCGTCGACATCTAGGAGTCGAACTACGACAGCCGGCCGAGCAAACCGACTTGGGCGGCCTTCGGAGCGTACGCAGCGACGCAGATGTACGCCCGAGCCCGCCCAGAGGACGGTTCGAGCCTGGACGATACAGTCGAGGCCATGGAGAACACCACCTACGACCTCAACCAGACGTACTCGGTGTACGGCCCCGACGAAGAGAGTCCGGACGGCAACGCGTACCCCCACGACCTCAAGTATGGGCCGGGCTTCTTCCAGCCGACGTGGTCACAATGGCGTGACGGTGAGCAGGTCACTGTTTACCCCGAGCAGCACGCGAACGGCGAGTACCAGAAACTGTAGCCCCGGGCCAGTGGGACGGTTTCCGTCGCCACGCGTCCTCGGTGAAGACGGCCGAAAAGCACCGCGAACCGGTCTGTGGCGCGATTGAGGCATACCGAACGTCGGTCTTAGATCCAGAAAGCTATTAGTGTGTGTGTACAAATGTCATGTGTGTATGGCAACCGAAGCCAAAGAAACAGTTGAACACCCTTTGGACCCCCTCCTGCCGGGCGAGATAGAAACCGCAGGTAAAGTACTCCGTGAAGCATCCGACTTCACTGACAACGCACGGATGGTAAAAATCGAACTGAACGAACCATCAAAGGAAGCCCTGAACGAATACAGAGAGAACGGGACCGAAATCGAGCGTGAGGCGTTTGCGGTAATCCGGGACAGCCCGGAACGCAAAACGTACGAAGCAGTCGTCTCGCTGGAAGACGAGGAACTCACAGACGTAGAGCACATCGACGGTGCCCAGCCATCGATTGCCATCCAGGAGTTCATCGAGTGCGAACAGACGGTCAAGGAAAACGAAGAGTGGCAGGCGGCTCTCAGAGACCGTGGCGTCGAGGACACCGACCGCGCCATGGTTGATCCGTTCTCCGTCGGGTACGATTTCATCCCCGAGGATATCGATCGCGACCGACGGATGGCACACGGCCTGAGCTACCTCCGACCCAGCGAGGAAGACGGCGACGAGGGGTACGCAAAGCCGGTCCACGGCCTGCACGCGTTCGTCGACTTGGACGCGATGGAAGTCGTCAAAGTGGTCGACGACGGACCCCCGGACGAGGACAACATATTCCCGCCCGAGGAGATGCATTATCGCGAGGGCGAGGTCGAGCTCCGCGACGACGTGGAACCGTACGACGTCGTCCAGCCCAATGGCCCCTCCTTCGATGTCGACGGCCACAAAGTCGAGTGGCAAAACTGGGAGTTCCGCGTCGGCTGGACACAGCGTGAGGGCCTCGTGCTCCACAACGTCGGCTACGACGACAACGGGGAGTTTCGGAAGATTCTGAACCGTGCGTCGCTGGCCGAGATGGCCGTCCCATACGGCTCGCCCGACCGTCACGACCGGTTCAAGAACGCGATGGACGCCGGCGAGTACAACATCGGCCGGATGGCCAAGTCCCTGGAAAAGCGGTGTGACTGCCTGGGCTACATGCACTACTTCGACGCGGTGATGAACACCATGGACGGGGATGTCAACGTCGTCCCGAACGCCATCTGCATGCACGAGGAGGACTACGGTCTCCTGTGGGAGCGGTCGGACTGGCGGACCGAGTCGGCTGAATCCCGCCGGAACCGCCGTCTTGTGGTCTCGTTCATCGGCGCGGTCGGGAACTACGATTATGCCTTTTATTGGTACTTCTACCAAGACGGTAGCATCCAAGTTCAGGTCCGACTCACCGGCATTGACGCCACCGCCACGGCAGCGAAGGGCAAGGACGTGACGGGCTACGACGAACTGCTCGCGCCACAGCTCAAGTCGGCCATCCACCAGCACTTCTTCAATTTCCGCTTGGACTTCGACATCGACGGCACCGACAACAACATCTACGAGGTCGAAAACCAGACCGTGCCGACGGGGCCCCAGGGATTCAGTCCACACGCGGATCCCTCAGTCGACTCGCCCAACCCCGGCGGCAACGCCTTCTACGCCGACCAGCGCCAGCTTGAGACCGAGCAGGAGGCCCAGCGCCTGATCAACCCGCTCGAGGGGCGGTACTGGAAGGTGACTAACCCGAACAAGACGAACAAGCTGGACAAGGAGGTCGGCTACCGTATCGAGCCGCACGAGAACGTCAAAGCAGCACAGACCGACGACAGTAGCGTGCTGCGGCGCGCGGGATTTATCGACAATCACCTCTGGGTCACTCCACACGACGAGGACGAGCGCTTCCCGGCCGGTGACTATCCGAACCAGGCCGAGGGTCCACAAGGGCTCCCAGTCTGGACCGAACAGAACCGCGACCTCGACAACGAGGACCTCGTAGTCTGGTACACGCTCGGGAAAAACCACGTCACCCGACCCGAGGACTGGCCGGTGTTGCCCGTCCAGATGGCAAACCTGAAACTGACGCCGGACAACTTCTTCGACCAGTCCGAGGCCATCGACGTGCCGCCGGAACACGCGATCAACGAGGGCCACAACATCCCGTCGCGGGACGAGTTCCAGGACGAAACGGACGAGAGTATGCAGGGTACGGCAGACGACGACTGAGCAGGCACTGGTGTCGGCGACTGCCGACTCCAATCGCACTGGTTTGTAAATTACGACTACTTTTGACAAACAACGCGGACGAGCCAGACGGGGTATAGAGCGCGACGGGTTAGTTCGACAGCAAACGGTTTCGAGACACGTCAGAACCGGGGGTGAACAGCGGTGGCCGTCGACCCAGTGACAGTCCTCCTGTTGGGGACCGCGATCGGTTCGCTGTACGCCTTGCTCTCCGTTGGCCTGACGCTCGTGTACGCTATCGGCGGGGTCGAGAACCTCGCGCACGGGTCCTACGTGATGATCGGGTCCTACGCCTACTTCGTCGGTGTCGGACCGTTGGGCCTCCCTCCTATCGCGGGTAGGGTCATCGCTATCCTGATTGCTATTCTCGCTGCGTTGATCACGTGGAAAGGTATTGTCGAGCATATCATCGACAGACCTGTCGCGGTGTTTATCTGGGTATATATCGGCGCGGTCTGACAGTCCGGTCCGCTCCAATATGCGGTCAACATCGGCATCGGTGGCGTCGTCTGCCTGGTTCCCGAACAAAATATCGTCACTGAGCATATACGCCTTGATGTTCTCCCACACGGTGAACTCATCGAACTATTTCGGCGTCTGATACGTCCGACCGAGCCCTGCCTGGACGCGTTCGTACGTCGGCATGTCGTCGATGCGATCGCCGCGGTACTCTATGGTTCCCTCACTCGGTTTGAGGTTACCCATCACGAGGTTGAACGTCGTGGATTTTCCGGCACCGTTAGGACCGATCAACCCGACGATCTCCCCCTCATCGATGCCGAATGATGCGTCATCAACGGCGGTGAGTTCGCCAAACCGTTTTGTAAGGTGGGATACATTTAGCACGGTCATCGTTAGCAATAAATCATCACCCAGTAATAAAACGATTCGCTCTGCACAACGTTTAGCCTACGTTGAGGCCTGTTTTTTGCCACTCGGAGACACCGAGTGCCAACAGCACGCCGCCTGCGGCCGCGAGGACTGCCCCCTCCAACACATCTGGAACGGCCGAGAGGAGCGTCGTCCCGGCCGCGGCGCCGACGACGAATCCCAGCGTAATCACCGCGATAGCAGCGAATCCGCGACGGAGTCGGTCCACACGTCGGTAGTAGCGGCCGACGACGGCCAGCTCGACCGCCGCATGCCCGACGACGACCGCGCCAGCAACAACAGCGAGACCGTTTGCAGCGTCGAGGACGATTCCCAGAACCAGTCCCTCGACGAACCGATGGCCGAAAACCGCTGTCGAGAGGGCGTCTGCATCACACGAGCACCCCCAGTCGTCGCCGGTGACAGCAAACCCCACACCGGCGCCACCAGCGAGAGTGGCGACTAGGAGTCCGGCCGGATCGGTACCGACGGTTGTGGCTGTCGACAGGAACAACGACCCGCCGAGAACGACAAGCAATCCCCCGACGGCAAACGGCGCCCAAGCGGGTATCGTCGGCAGCCACCGGTCGTACCATAGACCGGAGAGTCCAGCCACCAAGCCGCCCATCACCGTCGCGCCGACGACGATCAGAACGCCCGCGGCGCCTGTCGACCCCGCGCCCCCGTGTGCCGCTGCAGTGCCGCTCAGTACTGTCGCTGCGAACGCGACACCGAACACTGCGTGCCCGACACTGACTCGCACCCGCATACTCCACACGATAAGATGTCGAATAATAACTGTTGTGTCGAGTGCAAACCACCGAAGAGCGGAGCGTCTGCGGCTGAACTCTCTTTTCCATGCTCACACCGTCTCAGCCGCCATTTTCGGCCGATTAAGTGCTAGATACTCAACGTTCGAGGCTGAGTTCTGTAAAGTATAACGGAATTGAGATGAGTACTACAGGCGTGAAGAGCGTAGAAATGAGCTGTCGTTTGGGTGAATCACTCGAACTTTTTGAATTGCTGAAGACACTCGTTGCAGTAGTGGATGGATTGACACCGCGATGGACCACAGGGATGTTCTCGCTTGGTGTCGGTTGACTCGCAGTACGGGCACCTAGCACCCGTCAGTTCGCCACTAGTTGTAACGCTTGGATCGAGTTCGCTCATTGGTCAAAACTTATCCCGAAGTCGCGGAGCGCATCTTTGCCCTGTTCGGTGACGAGGTCCATGGACCAGTCGGGCGACCAGACCAGACGCACGTCGGCCTTGTCAACGCCGTTGACGCTCTCAGCAGCCTGTTCAACGTCCTCAAGTATGAGCTCACGAGCGGGACACCCACTGTAAGTCAGCGTCATGTCGATTGTCACTTCACCGTCGTCAAGCTCCAGTCCGTAGATCAGTCCGAGGTCGACGACACTGATAGGCATCTCAGGGTCTTCGACTTGGTAGAGTGCGGACCAGATCTCGCGTTCGAGTCCCTCGGCTCCGTCACCGGTGGCAGGCACATCGCCCGTCGCACGCTCCTTCGTATCGTACTCCGTGTACGAGCATGCTTTTGCGTCGGCGTCGGCCCGTGGTCGGTCGTAATCGCTACTCATCGTCTTCAGGGCCCATGAGCTTGGTCGCTTCGTGTCGACCGAGGTTCCGGTACGAGGAGACCATCTCCTCGTACAGTTCGTCCCAGTACTCGGTGTGATTGTTGTCCCGGCCAATGGGTGCGGCTGGTTCCTCGTCCGTCGGGACGTCGAAGCCGAGGTTGGTGAGGAAGTCGGTGATTCGGTCGGTCCACTCCTTGCGCATCTCGTCGAGGGTCATGGTCCGGACACCGAGTTCCACGATATTATCTTCCACATCACCAACCGGCTCGAACAAAGTCAGCGCGTACGGGTAGAGATGATCGAGCGCCTTTTCCACGCGGCGACTGGCGTCGCTGTCTTGAGCCATTCGTTGCAGCCAGCTCTCGGCATGTTCGACGTGGTAGCCTTCTTCGTCCTGAATCCGGCTGGTGCGCTCACGGATGACTTTGTAACTTGAATTTTCTAACGCTGACAGCCTGATGTCCTCGGCCACGTCGTAGAGGTACGCTCGGAGGACCGCGTCTGCCCAGTCGCCCTCTTCGAAGGGAAGCTCGACGAAGGTACTGTGTTGGAAGTCCGACGGCTCGCTCTCCCAGAGCAGCGACTCTTCGGAGTAACCGAACTGTTGAATGGCATCGTACCACAGTCGGGCGTGTCCAAGTTCGTCCTGTGCGTTGTTTGCAAAGGCAAGGTCGGACTCAAGCGTTGGCGCGCGAACCTGCCAAAACGTGTAACGCTCAGCTTGGACGTACTCGTCGTCAGCCAGTCGGAACAGCTGTGCCTCAACAGCGTTTCGCTCACGCTCGGTAAGATCATCGGCGCTGCCGAGGTCGGGTTCCGTTGCCGACATTATAGTTCACCTCGCCGGCGCTCGGCCTCAACCTGCTCACCTTCGGAGTCTGCTACCTCTTCGGCGGCAGGGTCGACGTTGTAGGTCTGTGCGAATCGGTACGCTTTGTCGGTCGTCCCGCCGAACGCAACTTGGGTCGCGTTTACTTCGCTGAGGAATTGTTCCTCGACGACCCAGAGTTCCTTGTCGTCAGGGTCGGAGAACTCCTCAAGCGCTAATGCCTTCGCACGGGCCTCGTCAGTCGCCTCAACCGAACCTGCCTCGGTTTGATAGCCTTGGAAGTTCGGGGCAAAGACGACCCACTCGACGGTCTCACCGTCGGCGGTCGACTCGCCCGGGTCTTCACCGGGAGAGATGCTCAGTATCTTCTCTTGCGGTGCAACCCACAGCGCGTTCGTCGGTTTGCGTCGACCGTGCTGGATGACGGCAAATTGCTTTGCCATCTCCCGGTCGGGTGCGTGCACGTCACGACAGTATTTGAACTCACCACCTTCGTTTGACTGGCGAAAAACCTCCCAGATCATGGTCTAGTCGGCCGCCTGTGGGATCGGGCCACTGCCGGTGGTCGTCTGGCTATCCATCATGTCACGGACCCACTGCACGGCTTTCTGCGACTGTGCGCGGCCGTTGATCTGCTGTTTGCTACCCTCGTACTCGTTTTTCGAGACGGTGAAGAACTCGTCCCAGTCGAGGTCGTCCTCAACGACTTCGTAGGTTCCATCACCGTTGTCACGGATTCGCGGCTCGTCAGGAATTTCGAGCCCGTACCGCTCCGCCTTGGGCATGTAGGTGTTGAGGAACGAGTTCCGAAGTTCGTCGTTCGAGGCCGTCTTCAGACCAACTTCCGACGCGAAGCCATGGTGGGTGCTCTTATCATCGGTCGGACCGAAAAATTGCAAGATGCGTGGCCACCACTTCTCGAAGGCTTCTTGGGTCATCTCTTGTTCTCTGATAGAACCATTCATCAACTCACGAAGAATGGACTCGCCGTGCTTGACGTGCATCCCCTCTTCGAAGCAGATCTTGTCCATTGCGTGGGCGTACGGCTCCCAGCTAGACTTTTTGAGCGTTGCCTGGCGACGCATTGCGGCGCCGTCGACAAAGAAGGCGATCATTGGCGTCTCGACGTAGCTCTCCATCGGGTAGTGGAAGCAGTTGAGGAACTTCCCGCGACCCTCAGCGAGGTCGTCGAGCATTTCGTCACGAGTTTTGATGCCGAGCGCTTCGGCAGCCCGGTAGAGCATTTGCCCGTGACCAATTTCGTCCTGCGTTTTTGCGCTGAAGGCCATCTTCCGCTCTAGGCTCGGCGCTTTACGGATGAATGGGCGCTCCAAGTACGCACCCATGATTTCGCTGTTTGCGTGGAATTCGAGCATCCGCGTCGCAGCTTTCCGGTACTCCTCGGGCATGTCGTCTCGTGGGTTGAACGCCCGTGGACCCGCACGTTCTTTGACTTCGTCAATGTTCATGATTCATCATAAGATACTGCTTGTTACCTATTAGTTATTGTCCAGTCCATAGACGGGTTTTTTAACTTCTCCCCGACATTGTGGAGTATGATCGATGAGTGTCTGATGACCGAGTTCCGGATTGAGGGCGATAACTGCCCACTGGCTGATGCAACTCGATCGACAGGCACAGGTGTCGATGTGGCTCCGCCACTGATGCGTAGCGACGGTAACGTGCTTCTTCGGTTCAGTTCCGCCCTTAGCGACGATCTAACGGCTTGGCTCGATGAAGACGACCGGATTCGGTATCTTTACAAATCGGACAACGGCGACCGCTACAATTACCGCTGTCTCTCTTTACATCCGTGTGTCGTCCATGAACTCATCAGCGGCGGGTTCATGGTCGAATCTATCATCTATCAAGACGGAAGCGCCATCGTGACCGGGGCTGTCGTCGGTCACGAGATCATGCGGGCGGTGATGGAAACTACCAGTGAGACCGTCGGTGTGAAACTCGAACGGGTGTATGCCCTCCGAGGCGAAGAAGAGAGATCCATAGCGAAGCAGTGGGACCTCACGCCGGCACAGGAAGAAAGCCTGCGATACGCGGTTGCTATGGGGTACTTTACAATTCCGCGCGAGGTGACCGCCAGCGAGGTAGCCGCCGAGATGGGCATCAGCAAGTCCGCGTTCATCGAGCGACTCCATCGTGCTCAGCATAGTCTGCTCATGCAACTGTTTCCTGATATTGCGGACCGGCCGGACCAGATACGCTCAAGCGGTACCGACGATGGAATCACGGATGACAACTGAACGACGGCACGGAGAGCCAGAACAAAGTACACTCACTTGGAAGTACACCCATGCAAATCGATGACGGTCCCGTTCGACAGATTACTTTCGACCGCCCAAACGTTCGAAACGCGATGACGGCGGACGTTGCGCTTGAGATCGCTGACGCGCTCACCGGCCTAGACCCTGAGACGCACGATGCGGTCGTTATCACAGGTCGAGGCGAAGCATTCAGTGCTGGCGGCGACATTGAGGCTATGGCAGCACGGGACGAGACGACGTTGGAGGCGTACAATCGTGTGCGCGAGACCCTTGGAGCGGTCGCCGAGAACGCCCTCACTGCGCCGGTGCCGGTTATCAGCAAAGTTAACGGAGACGCAGTTGGTGCCGGAATGTCTCTGACGGCGGTTTCAGATTTCGCCTACGCCGCCGACTCTGCTCGCTTCGGTGCGACGTTTATCAACGTTGGTCTTATTCCGGACATGGGCGCAACGGCGATGCTCCCGCGGATCATTGGCCTCAGAAAGACGAAGGAACTCGCCTTCACCGGGAGTCTCATTGACGCGACCGAGGCCGCAGCAATGGACCTGATAAACGAAGCAGTACCGGACGAGAAACTCGACGAACGCGTCGACGATCTCGTTGACGCACTCCGGGATCGCCCGACAGCGAGCATCGGAATGGCGAAGGAGGCCATTCACGACAACCTCGGGCAGTCGTGGCGCGACGGGCTGGCGCAGGAGGGGCGACTTCAAGCGATGGCCTACGACACGCCGGCCCACGACAAAGGGGTCGAAGCGTTCCTAAATGGGCAAAAACCAGATTTCAGCTGATCACAAGTCAAAAAACTCCTCGGCGTTCTCAAAGAGGATTTTGCGCTGAATCTCTTCACTGAAGTCGGTGTCCTGTTCGAACGATTCAAGCCACGTCTCGGGGGAAATCATCGGGTAGTCGGTACCGAACATCACTTTATTTTTGAGCAGTGACCCGGCGTATTGGAGGACTTGCTCGTCGATGTATTTCGGAATCCACCCTGAGAGATCCATGTAGACGTTACCCTTCTGCTGACAGATTGCCAGTTGTTCTTTTTCCCAGGGATAGGCGGGATGGGCAATGAGAATCTGAAGGTCCGGATGCTCCGCTGCGACATCATCGATAAGCATCGGGTTGCC
>Ga0209917_1000119_pt1 | contig 29715 bp, 34 predicted proteins | sample SalPon2_C_H2O_MG_FD_185710 | JGI IMG/M metagenome (GOLD analysis project Ga0209917, IMG submission 185710) | Salt pond water microbial communities from South San Francisco under conditions of wetland restoration - Salt Pond MetaG R2_C_H2O_MG... | ecosystem: Environmental > Aquatic > Non-marine... | reverse complement strand
TACGACTCCGCCGCGGGCGGCTCCGAGACCGCGACGAGCGCGTCCGCGTCGGCGACGACTGGCGACGCGACGGCTTCGATCGGTCGGTCCCCGAAGGCGACGACGAACGCCGCGCCGTCGCCGACCATCGTAGCCGGCAGGCGGGCTTCCCCTTCTGCGGTCCCGCGACCCGCGCCGACGCCGACCGCCCAGCCGTGCGACTCGGCGAGCGCCGCGACCGACGCGAGGCCGATCCCGGTCCCCGCGTCCGCGGTCGTGTAGCCGCGGTCGAACACGCGGTCGCGCTCCGCCGGCGGGACGCCGGGGCCGTCGTCGACGACCGCGAACCCGCCGTCGAGCGCGACGGCGGCGACGCTCGCGTCGGTCCCGGCGTGGACCGCCGCGTTCCGGAAGAGGTTCTCCAGGACGCTCCGCACCGCGGTCTCGTCGGCGACGAACGACTCGTCGCCCGCCACCGTCAGCGTCGCGCCCGCCGTGTCGGCGGTCCGCCACGCCGCCTCGGCCGCCGCCGCGAACGAGAACGACTCGGCGCCGGCGTCGGGGTCCGTGTGGTCGACGGCCGCGAGCGTCTCGTCGACGATCTCGAAGATCCGGTCGTGGGCGCTCTCGACCCGTTCGAGCGCCGCCTCGTCGCCGGCGATCGCGGGCTCGGTGAACCCGTCCGCGACCGTCAGCGGGTTCTTGATGTCGTGCGCCAGCGCGTGCGTCAGCGTCTGGAGCCGGTCGTTCGCCACCTCGAGGTTCCGGCGGTTGCACTCGGACTCGGTGACGTCTCGCAGCAGTAGCACCGTTCCCTGCGAGCGGTTGCCGAGCGTCGGGAGCGAGACGGCAGAGAGCGAGGCGAACCGCGGCGCGCCGGCGACGTCGACGCGGAGCGGTTCGTCGGGGGCCTCCCCGCGGCGGTACGCGGCGCGGATCTCCGGCGCGTCGGCGAGCGCGTCCGCGACCGGGACGCCGACCGCGACCCCCTCGCCGAGCCACGCGCGGGCCGCCGGGTTCGCGTCCGCGATCCGGCCGCTCCGGTCGACGACGACGATCGGGTCGGGGATCGCCTCCAGGGTCACCTGCCGGGCGACCGGCGTCACGCCCAGCGTCCGCCCCCGCCGGACCGCGACCGTGAAGGCGACGCCCGTGAGCACGAACAGGAGTTCGGGGCGGAACGCCGGGCCGCCTCCGAGGACGACGAACTGCGCGGCCCACGGCGCGGCGGAGCCGACGAGCAGCAGCCCCGCGGACGCCCGGAACGCGGGCGCAGAGTCGTATACGCCGTACGCGAGCGTCGCGAACGTCCCGACGAGCAGGACCTGCGAGTAGAGCCAGCCGGCCCACCACGCCGGGCCGAACTCGCGGACGAGCACCGACTCCGAGCCGACCGCGACGAGATCGGTCCCGGTCCGGACCAGCCCGTGGACGTCGTTCGTCCAGCTCAGCAGAGTCAGCGCGGCGAGCGGGGCGAGCAGCGCGAGGAGCCGCCGCCGCGAGATCCACGCGTCGTAGCCGAGGTACGCCGCGACGAACGCGACGGCGGCGACCGGGACGACGGCGGTCGCGGGGTACTGGACGTCGATCCAGAACAGCTTGCCGGCCTCGGTCGTCGCGACGGCCTCGCCGAACAGCCCCGCGGACCACCAGGCGATCGCGGCCATGAACGCGACCGCGGCGGGACCGCCCGGCTCGTCCCGGGACGCGAACGCGACGGCGGTCGCACCGACCGCAACGACGGCGGCGAGCGCGGCGAGCGGGGCGGTCATCGGGGCGTCTATCAACTTGTCTGTCGTTCAATGGTTTACTACTTAATACAAACTGTCGGGGCGACGTGTTCGGCAATCGGTGATAGCGCCAACGGCTCTGGGGTGTCGAGGGCGCGGGTCGAGAGCGGGAGGTGGGCGGCCGCACCGACCGCGTCGGCCGATCAGTCGTGGAGGTGGTCGACGACGGCGTCGGCGTCGTTCGGGACCGGCTCGGGGTCGCCGCCGGCCTCGTAGGCGGCGTCGGGGTCCTTGAGGAGGTGGCCGGTCGTCAGGCAGACCACGCGCTCGTCGTCGTCGACGACGCCCTCGCGCCGGAGCTTCTTGAGGCCCGCGAGGCTGGCGGCGGAGGCGGGCTCGACGCCGACGCCCTCGCTGGCGAGGTGGCGCTGCGCGGCGGTGATCTCCGGGTCGCTCACGGCGACCGCGGTGCCGCCGGTGTTCCGGATGCCGGGGAGCGCCTTCGGCGCGTTGACGGGGTTGCCGATGCGGATCGCGGTCGCGCGCGTCTCGACCTCCTCCCAGCGGCGGATCTCGTCGTTCCCCTCCTCGACCGCCTCGACCATCGGCGCGGCGCCCTCCGCCTGGACGCCGGTGAGCTTGGGGACCTCGTCGGGGTCGAGCGCGCCCGACTGGACGAGCTCGCGGAAGCCCTTGTACAGCGCCGAGGTGTTCCCCGCGTTGCCGACGGGGAGGACGATGCGGTCGGGGAAGACGCCGTAGTCGGCGTAGAACTCCTCTAGGATCTCGAAGCCGATCGTCTTCTGGCCCTCCAGCCGGAACGGGTTCAGCGAGTTGAGCAGGTACGCCTCGCCGCGGGCGGCCAGCTCCTGGACGATGTCGAGGCAGGCGTCGAAGTTCCCGTCGACCTCCAAGATGCGCGCGCCGTGGAGGCTCGCCTGCGCGATCTTCCCGGCGGCGACCTTCCCCTCCGGGAGGAGGACGAGCGTCTGCATCCCGCCGCGGCCGCCGTAGGCCGCGAGCGCGGCCGAGGTGTTGCCCGTCGAGGCGCACGCGAGCGCGCCGACGCCCAGCTCCTTCGCGACGCGGACGCCGACGGTCATCCCGCGGTCCTTGAACGAGCCGGTGGGGTTCATCCCCTCGTGTTTGACCCGGAGCGCGTCGACGCCGACCGCCTCCTCGATGCGGGGGACGCGGTGGAGGGGGGTGTCCCCCTCGGGCAGCGTGACGCCGAGGTCGAAGGGGAGCCCCTCGCGGTAGCGCCAGACGCCGCGGTCGGGGCCGTCGGTGGACGCGCCCGCTCCGAACTCGTCGAACGTCGGCGGGTCGGCGTACCGGACCTCGAGGAGGCCGTCGCACTCGTCGCAGGTGTACCGGACCGCCTCGAACGGGGCGAACGTCTCGTCGCAGGCGATGCACGCGAGCCACGTCCCGTCGTCGGCGCAGTCGGGCACCGCCGGGGCCGCGGCGTCGATGGCGAAGTCCATTACGTCGGCGTCGGTTCCCGCGGGGCTTAAGACGGGCGGTCGGAACGGACGTTGCCGGCCGAGGCGAACGCGTTCGGCCTCAGTCGACGATGATCTCGGAGCTCTCGTCCCCCCCGTCGTCGCCGGAGCCGAGGCGGTCCTGGTAGCGCTGGATCCAGTCGGCGAAGCAGTCGGGGCAGAGCCGTTGAGTGTCGATGTTCGCCCGGTCGACGCTCAGCCGGACGGTGCGCGCGAGCGCGTCCGTCGTGGGGTCGCCGCAGGCGTCGCAGGGCTCGGTCGTCGGCGCGTCGCTCATGTCCGACCGGTCGCGTCGGCGGCTCTTAAAAGTACGTCGGCGACGGCTGCCTAGGCGACAGGCGGGCCGAGGCGGCGTCAGACCGTTCGGAACGCCCGGTCGCCGGCGTCACCGAGTCCGGGAACGATGAACCCGTCGTCGTCGAGGTGATCGTCGATGGCGACCGTCAGGAGGTCGGCCTCCGGGACCGCCTCGCTCACGCGGACGAGGCCGGCGGGCGCGGAGACCGCGGAGAGCACGAACAGGTCCTCGAAGTCGTCGGCCTCGTCGAGGACGTGGTCGAGGACGGCGGCCATCGTCGACCCCGTCGCGAGCATCGGGTCCGCGACGATGACGGTGTCGTCCGGCCGGATCTCGGGCAGCTTCACGTAGTCGATGGTGATCGGAAACTCGCCGTCCGCGGTCATCCCGGCCTCCTCGTCGCGGCCGGCGGAGATGACGCCCTGCTTCGCGCGGGGGAACGCCTTCAAGAGGCCCTCGACGAAGGGGGTCGCGGCGCGGAGGACGTTGATGATCACCACGTCGTCGAGGCCCTTCACGCGCTCGCCGGTGGTCTCGGCGAGGGGGGTCTCGACCGGGACGTACTCGGTCTCCATCGCGCCGTCGATGATCTCGTAGCCGCAGATGCGGCCGAGCTTCACCAGCCCCTTCCGGAACGCGACCTGCTCGGTGTCGACGTCGCGCAGCCGCGAGAGGGTGTCCGTCGCCAGCGCGTGCGTGATGAGGTACGCGTCGTCGCGGTCTTCGATCGTCATTGTGCGAAACCGCGCTCGGAACGGTCTTAAAACGTGGCGAATCGGGCGCTCGCCGGATCGCGGTCGGGGAGCTGTCGCCCCCGCGACCGAACCTAGCGGAGCGCGACGACGTACGTCACCGCGAAGAGGATCAGGGCCAGCGTCGCGACGTTCCGGAGCGACAGCGTCGCGGTCCCGACGAAGTCGAGCCCCCAGACGATCATCCAGGCGAACCACGCCGAGAGCACGGCGTTCATCGCGAGCAGCACCTTGGGATCGCCCGCGGAGCGCTCGACCCCCTCGCGGATCCCCGGGCCGTCCTCGTCACCGCCCTCGTCCGTGGTCTCCTCGGCGCTCATACGCCGATGCGCGGCTGTGCGCCACTTAGCTCTTGTCCGTCCGAGCCGTACGCACCCCATGGTCGACCCGGTCCGCCTCCACAACCGACGGGGGGAGCCCGTCGATCCGATCCCCTTCCTCGTGACGACGGGGCTCGCGTTCGCGTTAGTCTTCTCGTTCGGACCGCTGTACGGGCTAGCCTACGGGCTGTCGCTGTCGGTCGCGCTGGCCCTCTCGGCACTCGGGTTCGGCGCCGCGGCGTGGGTGGCGTACCGCCAGCTCGTCCGGTCCGCGCCCCCGGTCGACGCCGGCCCGCTCCCCTCCGGCCCCCGGTTCGAGCGACTGCTGTACGCCGGGGTCGGGCTGGGGCTCGCCTTCCTCGCGCTCACGCTGCCGCTGCTGTGACGGACCGCCGGGGCGCGGACCGCCGACCCGCGCCGAGTCGGCTGTGCGAACGGATCGCACGACACCGGGGAACTAACACGAACGATGCGAATAGTTATCGTATGGGTATCTTCGACACGGTGACCGACGCGCTGGCGGGCTCGACGGGGACGGCCCCGGGGGCCGCCGGCGACGACGGCTCCGAGGGGGCGTACTGGTGCGACGACTGCGGCGTCCGCGTCCGCGACGTCGACGTCGACGACGAGGGACTCGACCGCGACGCGGAGGGGACCCCGACGTGTCCCGACTGCGGCGACGCGATGCGGTTCGCGCGTGCGACCGGCGGCGACTGCGCCTGCTGAACGGGGCGGTCGGGAGCGGCGGCGTCGACTGCTCGGCTCGGTGAGAGACAGCTGCGTCCGCTGACCGGGCCGCCCCCGGTCGCCTCGCCGGACTACGGCTCCCGGAGCGCAACTTCGTCGCCCTGCGCCGTCGGGAACGGGGCGGGGTCGGCGTCGGCCGGGTCGTCGCCGATCCCCGGGTCGCCGAGCTCCGCGAGCTCGGCGTCGGTGACGAGCGCGTCGTCGAGCCGCGAGACGAGGGCGTCCTCGTCGACGCCGGTGCCGATGACGACGTACTCGGTCAGCCGGTCGCCGCGCTCCTCGTCCCAGTCGAGGTCCGGGCGGTTGGAGCGCAACATGTCGCGCTCGACCGACGGGAGCCCGGCGATCCAGGGGCCGAGCGCGGTGACGCGGACCGACCGCCCCGCCTGCCCGACCTGCTGGCGCTGGTCGGTGCCCGCGACCCACAGCGTCCCCTTCGACCGGACCACGTCCGCGGGGAGGTCGCGGAGGACGGCCGCGATCCGGTCGGGGTGGAACGGCCGGCGGCGGCGGTACGTGAAGGAGTCGACGCCGTACTCCGCCTCCGGGTGGCGGTGGTCGTGGCCGTCGTCGTCATGGTCGCCGCTCGGGCGGTCATCGTCGTCGCCGTGACCGTGGTCCTCGTCGAGCGCGCGCTTCCAGCCGGGGAGGTCGCCCAGTTCGCCCGCGTCGAACAGGTCGACCCCGAGGAGGCGGTCGGGGTCGACCGCCGAGAACTCCGTGACGACCGTCTCCGCGTCGGGCTGGAGCGCGCCGACGAGCGCGGTCGCCTCGTCGATCTCGGCGTCGGTACAGAGGTCCGCCTTGTTGCAGACGACGAGGTTCGACACCTCGATCTGCTCGACGAGGAGGTCCGAGAGGGGTCGGTCCTCCTCGCCGGGCGCGCTACGTCGCTCGGGCGTCGACTCCCCGCCGAAGGCGTCGAGGAACTGCCGGGTGTCGACGACGGTCACGAGGGCGTCGACCCGGTACCGCGCCGCCGCGCGCGACTCCGTCGTGAACAGCCGAGCGACCGGGGCGGGCTCGGATATCCCCGACGACTCGACGACCAGGGCGTCGAAGGAGCGCTCGTTCGCGAGCCGCACCACGGCGCTCTCGAGGTCGTCTTGGAGTTCACAGCAGATGCAGCCGTTCGACAGCTCCGTGACCCCCTCGACGTCGACCTCCGACTCCTCGGCGATCAGGTCGGCGTCGACGTTCACGTCCCCCATGTCGTTGACGAGCACGGCGACGTCGCGGTCGCCGGCGTTCCGGAGGAGGTGGTTCAGGAGCGTCGTCTTGCCGGCGCCGAGGCTCCCCGAGAGCACAGTGACCGGGATCCGATCGTCCATGGGCGTGGGTGTTCGGGGAGCGACTTCAACGCCCCGGCGGTCGCAGCGACGCCGCTCGTCCCGAGCCGATACGTTGATACGCCGGGGTCGTCGAACTCGCGCCATGGTTCTGTCCGCCTCCGCCGTGTCGCTGGTCAGCGTCGCGGTGACCGTGCTGATGGTCGCCGCGATGCTGTACCTCGTCTGGGGATCGCTCGACAGCGACATTCACTCGCCGAGCCCCGGCGACGAGGACCGACCCGAGATCGGCGACGCCGAGGACGCCGACGCCGACGCCGACGACGCCGCGGGCGAGCTCTCCGACGGGCGCTCCGCCTGACGCTCCGCACACGGACGGCAAGGCCGCGCCACGGGCGACCGCGGTCTGACCGCGACAGCTTTTAACACGGGAGGAGTGTCATGAGAGATGATGACAGTAGCCGACCGGATCGAGCGGTTTCGGGCGGTCCTCGAAGAGTGGGTTCGGGGCCTGTACCACGGGATGATCACGCACCCGGCCTACGAGAAGATCGAGAAGGAGGCCGAGGACACCGAAGACGAGTTCCTGCTCGCGTGCTTCCCCGACGCGTTCGGCGTCCCCTCACCGGTCTCGTACTACACCGCCGAGCTGCTCCCCTACCTCGAAGACGAGTTCGAGGCGTGGGAGCGGCGGCTGTGGGACCGCGAGAGCCTCATCGAGCGGAAGGGCCAGCAGTACCACTTCTGATGACGGACCGCGTCTCACACCCCGAGTGATGGAGCAGTTCGTCTTCTTCGGCGGCAAGGGCGGGGTCGGGAAAACGACCGTCTCGTGCGCGTACGCCCACCGCTGCGCGCGCGACGGCCTCCGGACGCTCGTCGTCTCGACCGACCCGGCCCACTCGGTGTCGGACGTGTTCGACCAGCAGTTCGGCGACGAGCCCGAGCCGGTCGCGGGTGTCGGCGGGCTCGACGCGCTGGAGATCGACCCCGAAGACGAGATGCAGCGCCACCTCGACGAGATCCGCGAGTCGCTCTCGGAGCAGGTGTCGGCGGCGATGGTATCGGAGATCAACCGCCAGCTGGAGATGTCCCACGGGACGCCCGGCGCGTACGAGTCCGCACTTTTCGACGCGTTCGTCGACGTGATGCGGTCGGAGAGCGACCCGTACGACCGGGTGGTGTTCGACACCGCGCCCACGGGCTCGACGCTGCGGCTGCTCGGGCTCCCGGAGTTCCTCGGCGACTGGATCGACCGGCTGCTGTACAAGCGCAAGCAGTCGATCGACCTGTTCGAGAAGGCGGCGGTCGGCGACATGGAGCCGCGACGCCTGCTGGAGGGCGATCCCGTGATCGAGCGGCTACAAGAACGCAAGGAGTTCTTCGAGTATGCCGGGGAGACGATGCGGTCCGACGCCGCCTTCTTCCTCGTGTTCAACCCCGACCAGCTGTCGGTCAACGAGACGGCGCGCGCCATCGAGGGGTTCACCGAGCGCGACCTGCGCGTCCGCGGGCTCGTGGCGAACAAGCTCACGCCGTCGCCCGACGAGGACGAGACCGGCAAGGGGGCGCGCTACCTGCGGGAGAAGGTCGCGACCGAGCGCGACCGGCTCGCGCAGGTCCGCGAGGAGTTCGACCCGCCGCTCGTCGCCGAGATCGAGTCCCGGACCACGGAGGTCCGCGGCGACGTGCTCGCCGACGTGGCGGCGTCGCTCGACGTGGAACCGTAGGTCGCTCGGGGCCGGACGCGTCGCTGCGGGTCGAAAGCGGGCATCGCGCGCGACGCCGACCGGAACCGCGCGCGACGACGACGGGCCGCGTCCGGGTGCGCGCGAGACGGGTCTGCGGCCGGTTGGCGCGAATTTTACCGATCCATCAGAGAAATTAAGTTCGTTTCGGCGGTGCGTAGGGTCACTCTATCCCACGAAATCGGCGATCATCATGAACGAAGATAACGTTTAAGTTGAACATAGTGAATCGATACCACGAGGCAGGGACCTTATGACAAGTGTAATTTGGATCGTCGTCGCCGTGCTCAGTACGTTCACCGTTGGATACGTGGGGTACTCCCGGTACCTCTCTCGGTTCGTCGACCTCGACGACGAACGGGAGACGCCGGCCCACAAGTACGAGGACGGCCAGGAGTACGTACCGGCGAAGAAGCCGGTCCTGTTGGGGCATCACTTCTCGAGTATCGCGGGCGGCGCGCCGATCGTCGGCCCGATCACCGCCGGGGCGATCTGGGGCTGGGTGCCGGCGCTGCTGTGGGTCGCCATCGGCAACCCGCTGATGGGCGCGGTCCACGACTTCATCTCGCTGTCGGGGTCGATGCGACACGAGGGGAAGTCGATCGGCTACATCATCGGCGAGTACGTCGGCGAGCGCGGCAAGGACATGCTGCTGTGGTTCGCGTTCCTCACCATCATCCTCGTGGTGGCGGTGTTCGCCCTGGTCGTCGGGATCGTGTTGAACGCGTTCCCCTCGGCCGCGACCGCGAGCCTCGTGTACATCGCGCTGGCGTTCCTGTTCGGCGTCTACCTGTACCAGCTCGACGGTCCGTTCCTCCCGGGGACGGTGCTGTTCGTCGCGGGCGTGTTCGCCGGCGTCTGGCTCGGCGTCCAGTACCCGATGGCGCTGTTCCCGGCGGTGGAGGCCGGCGCGTACCCCGAGGGGACCATCGTCCTCTTGGAGTTCCTCGGCAACGGCGCGTGGCTTCCCGGCGCGGTGGTGAGCGCGGACGCCATCCTTCAGCCGAACGTCGCCGCGTGGGTGCCCGTCATCCTCGTCTACGCGTCGCTCGCGAGCGCGCTCCCGGTGTGGGTGCTGCTCCAGCCCCGCGACTACCTCTCGTCGTTCCTCCTCTACTCGGGGGTCGGCGGCGCGCTGCTCGCGATCATCGTCGGAACGCTGCTCGGCACCTCGGCCCAGCCGCTGACGGTCGACCCCTCGATCGGCGCGTACATGGGCTTCTTCGGCAGCGACCTGGCGATAGGGGAGCGCGGGATCACCCCGCTGTTCCCGCTGCTTTTCGTCACCATCGCCTGCGGGACCATCAGCGGGTTCCACTCGCTGGTGTCCTCCGGGACGACGGCGAAGCAGCTGAACAAGGAGAGCGACGCCCGCCTCATCGGCTACGGCGGGATGCTCGGCGAGGGGCTGCTCGCGTCCGTCGCCATCTCCACGCTCGCGGTGGCCGGGGCGACCACGGCGGCCGCGGGCGGCGGCATCGGCGGTGCGCTGCCGAACTTCGCGACCGGCGGCGGGATCATCCTCACCAGCCTCGGGATCCCGCAGAGCTTCGGCGCGCCGTTCATGGCGCTCGTCCTGGTGAGCTTCCTGCTCACCTCGACCGACACCGCGGCGCGGCTCGGGCGGTACATGATGGAGGAGATCGTCGGGACGACCGGCAGCGGAACGACGACGGGCTTCTCCGCCGACCTCGGCAGTATCGCCAAGGGCCGGTACACGAACCCGGCCGTCCAGTCGCTCGTCGCGTACCTGCTCGTCATCTCCGGCGAGTGGGTGACGCTGTGGGCGCTGTTCGGCGGCGCGAACCAGCTGCTCGCGGCGCTGGCGCTGCTCGCCGGCACCGTCTGGCTCGCGAACTGGGACGAGTCGAAGCAGCTCGCCTCCACCGGCGTCCCGATGACGATCATGGTGACGATCACCGTCCTCGGGCTGTCGTGGGTGGCGCTGTGGGACAACCTCTATCAGAAGCTGATCCTCGGTAACGTGGCCGGGCTCAGCGGCCAGATATCGGCGGTGGTCCAGATGGGGCTCGCGTTCGTCCTCATCTACCTGGCGCTGTCGCTGGTGCGGATCGGCTACGACAACATCACGACCGTGCGGGACGGCAGCGGAGCGGCGGCCGAACCGAGCGACGACTGACCGCGGTCCGACGCGGCTTTTTTGCGACGACCCGCGACGCTCAGCGCCAGAAGCGCTTCGCGAACCGCGAGAAGAATCCCTCGTCCGGCGGGTCGACCCGCTCCCACAGCCGGAACGCGGCGGCGGTGTCGGCGTTCTCGCTGGCGACGAGCGACTCGCGGTCGGGCGCGACGGCGACGAGGTTCACCTCGTAGTGGCCGTAGTAGCCGAACTTCAGCAGGGTGCGGTCGCTGAACCCGGCGACGAAGTCGGCGACGTCGTCCGGGATCCGGTCGGCGACGACCGCGACGGTGACGTCCGTGCCGTAGTGCTCCTCGTGGCCGTCGACGCGCTCGTCGGCGAGGTCGTGGGCGAACTCGACGAGCCGCTCCAGCTCCCCGACGCTCGGGGTCGACACCCGGCGGACGTACACGTACTCCCGCATGTCGTGGTCCGCGTAGCTCAGGGCCGGGTGGAGGAACTGCTTCTGGTTTCGCACCCGCATCTCGGCGGTCATGTCGAACCGCTCGCCGTCGACGGCGACGTCGCGGTCGAGGTCGTAGCTGTACATCAACCGGTCGGAGACGCGGTCGAGGTACTCGTCGTCGTAGTCGGGGACGGCCTCGCGGATCTCCGCCGGCAGCTCCTCGGGGTCGCGGCGCTCTCCCCCGTTCGACGTCGCGTTCTCACTCATCGTCGGGGTCGTACGGGACGGCGTCGCCGGAGACCGCTGGCGCGCCGATCGCCAGCACCGTCACCGGCTCGTCGGCGTCGGCCGGGTTGTACGCCCGCTGCGGGCTGCCGGGGTCGACGGCGAACAGGTCGTCGGCCGGGACCTCGTACGTGCGGTCGGGGGTCTCGACCGCGAGCGTCCCGTCGAGGACGTAGAACGCCTCCTCCTGCGTCTCGTGGGCGTGGTAGGCGAGGGGGAGCTGCTCGCCCGGGGCCGCCCTGAACCGGTTGATCGCCGCTTCGTCGAGCCCACCGGGGGCGGACAGCTTCCGACACTCACAGGGTCTGTCCGGCTCCGGGTCGACCGAGTCGACGTCGACGACACGATATCCCATGGGAACGCATTCCACGGAGCGAGTGAAAAGGGCGTCGGGACCGGAGCGGCCGCGGGCGCCGGACCCCGAACCGGGCGACGACGGAGCGAGGCCGACCGTCCGGAGCGGGCGCGAGCGCCCCCGAGGCGTCGGTTTGCCGAGGCGCAGTTTTAACCGGGAGGACCACGTTGTGTGCGGTGAAAGACCATGACAGACGAAGGAGACGAGGCGGACGGCGCGGTCGAGGCCGAGGCCTGCGGCCGCTGTTCGATGTCGACGGTCGTGGGGGCGGTGGCGAAGGACCAGTCCCCCGAGGAGCGCGCCGAGCGCGACCCGTTCCGCGGCGAGCGGATCGAAGTCGACGAGTCCGCCGTGCGGCGCGCGTCGCCGGCCGGCTACCTCGGCGACCTCAAGGAGCGGCTCGACGCGGTCGCGCGCCGGATCGCGTACGGCGAGTAGGCGGCGAGTCACGTCAGTTCGGGGAGACTTATACGCGTCCGTGCCGTAGCGGTGACGAACGATGGAAGAGAGCATCTCCGGATTCAAGGTGCGCGGCGACTGGGGCGACGTCGTCGAACACGGAGAGCGAATCTCCCTGGCGCTCCGCGAGGTGGGCGTCGACGAGGACGCCTACTACGAGTTCGACGAGTGGCGTCCCAAGACCCACGAGCGGATCGACGAGGACGTCTCGGAGAAGACCGCGGCGCAGGCGTCCGTCGACGAGGGCGAGGGCGAGCGCGCGGGGGAGTCGCCGGGCGACGACCTCCAGACGGCCGGCGAGAAGCTCACGGAGTCCTACGAGCAGGTCGAGGAGAACGACACCGAGAGCGCCCGCGAGAGCTGGGGCGAGTCGATCGAACACGTCGCCCGCGCGGCCGACTCGGCGGGTCGGAAGGCGATCCGGAAGGTGGAGGACGCCGTCTACCGGAACGTGATGACCCAGATGGCCCCGTACTACTTCGACAACGAACTCGTCAGCGCCAACGTCCAGGAGGTCGCCCGGGGCGAGGACGGCGAGACGTTCGTGTTCGAGGTGAACGTCAACGACGACGAGCTGAAGGGGGAGGTCTCGGAGGTCCTCGACGAGTACGAGTCCGAGATCGACCGCTGGCACGTCGAGACCGAGAAGCGGACCGACGACGTCGCGGCCGCCGAGGGCGTCGAACCGCCGGCCGAGGAGGGCGGTCCGGACTCGACGACGACGTGAGCCGAGCCGACGAGCGCGCCGACCCGCCGTCCGACCACGGCCGAGACACATCGGTCGCTTTTAACTCGCCGACCACCGAATCACGCCCATGAGCGAGGTACTCCGGGTCGAGGCGGGAGAGCTGTCCGTCGACGAACTCATCGACGCGCTCAACGACGGCCAGCGGATCCTCGTCGACGTCGAGGTCGCCGGCGCGAGCCACGAGGTCGCCCTCCGGTACGACGGGGAGACGTACCACTGCGACACGCCGACGAACCTCCACCGACACGCCGACGAGTCGGGGATGCGGGGCTGTATCGACCAGATGGGCTACGCCTCTCCGGAGTGACGCCCTCGCGCCGCGGAAACCGACATTTAACCACGCCGCGCGCGAACCGAGCCGCATGAGCGACCCCGAGATCGAGGACCTCGTCGGCGACCGATCGCCGTCGTTCGAGCACGTCCTCTCCTGCGTCTTCGGCGTGCGCGACCACGAGAGCCGGGCGTACCTCGCGCTGCTGGAGTACCCGGGCAGCACCGTCGCCGAACTCGCCGACGCGCTGGACCGAGACCGGTCGAACGTGAACCGCTCGCTGTCGACGTTACGGGAGAAGGGGCTCGTCGAGCGGCGGCGTCGGCTCCTCGATTCCGGCGGGTACGTCTACCAGTACACCGCGATCCCGGTCCCCGAGGCGAAGCGCCGCCTCCACGACGCGCTCGACGAGTGGGTCGCCGACGTCCACGACGCCATCGACGGGTTCGATCCGGACGGACGCTGAGCCGGCGGGCGCGAGGGGGACTACTCCGCTTCCGATTCCGCCGAGTCTTCGGACTCCTCCCCGGCGCTCAGCCCGTCGTCCTCGGGGCGGTCGAGCGCGCGCTCGGCGTCGTGGTACTCGGAGTAGCCGTCGAACCAGCGCGCGATCCGCTCGATCCGGTCGACGACGTGCGCGGGCTCGCCGGACCGCGAGAGCTCGTGGCCCTCGCGGGGGTACCTGACGAACCGCGTGTCGACGCCGTTCTTCCGGAGCAGTCGGTGGTACAGCTCCGCCGTACAGATCGGCGTCCGAGTGTCGTCCTCGGAGTGTATCAGCAGCGTCGGGGTGTCGACCGCGTCGGCGTGGCCCGTCGGCGACTGCTCCCAGAGCCACTCCGGCTCCGCCGAGGGCGTCGTGTCGAAGTCGCCCTCGACGAGCTTGTACGCCGCGTCGGTCGAGCCGTAGAAGCCGGTGAGGTCGTAGACGCCGCGCTGCGAGACGGCCGCGCGGAAGTAGTCCGTCTGGCCGACCGCCCACGCGGTCATGAAGCCGCCGAAGGAGCCGCCGGTGACGAACGCGTTCGAGTCGTCGATCTCCGGGCGGTCGGCGACCGTCTCGACGCCCGCCATCACGTCGCGCATGGTGACCGCGCCCCAGTCGCGCTCGATCGCCTGCATGTACTCCTCGCCGTAGCCGGTCGAGCCGCGGGGGTTCGACCAGAAGACGGCGTAGCCGCGGGCCGCGAGCGTCTGGAACTCGTGCCACATCGTCCCGGCGGTCGACCACATCGCGTGCGGGCCGCCGTGGATCTCGACCGCGAGCGGGTACTGCCCGTCCGCGTCCGCGGGCTCGCCGCCGTCGTCGCCGACTCCCGCCGGCGGGGTCAACAGCCACCCCTGGACCTCGACGCCGTCGGACTCGAAGCTGAGCGCCTCGGGTTCACCGACCGCGCGCTCGTCGAGGTAGTCGGCGTTCAGTTGGGTCAGGCGGGTCGTCTCGTCGGCCGCGGCGTCGTAGGCGAACGCGTCGCCCGGGTGGTCCCACTCGCTGGCGGCGAACGCGACGGTGACCGACTCGGGGCCCGCGTCGGGGTCGCCCCCGACGGTCGCGCCCGAGACGGTGCCCGGTCGGAGCAGGCGCTCGGGGTCCGCGCTCCCGTCGGCGGGAACGCGCCACAGCGCCGTCTTCCCCTCGTCGGGCGTCGCGAAGTACAGCGTCTCGTCGGCCGGCCCCCACTGCGGGGCCGTCCCGCGGCCGAGGCCGCGGTCGATGCCGCCGGTGAGGTCGGTGACCGCGCCCGACTCGGCGTCGAGGACGCGGAGGTCCGTCGGCTGCATCGACACCTGCTCCGGCTCGGCGTGCGTGAACGCGACGCGGCCGTCCGCGGTCGCCGCGAGGTCGGCGCCCCACCCGGTCGTGGTGTGGACGCGCTCGGTCTCGCCCGCGTCGAAGTCGTGGGCGTGGATGGCGATCTCGACGGAGTCGTCGGGGTCGTCGCCGACCGCCTCGGTGTAGTACAGCGTGTCGGCGTCGCCCCACGACGGCGCGGCGAAGTCGGCGTCGCGGTCGGTCACCCGGTCGATCGCGCCGGACTCGGCCGGGTCTGGGTCGGTGACGCCGCCGACCGTCGCGTCCGCGTCGACGACGTACACGCCGGGGCGGCGCCCGTCGAAGTGGCGCTCGGCGGCCCGGTAGACGGTCCGGTCGATGACGCGCGGGTCCGGGTGGTCCTCGGGCTCGTAGTCGTCCGGCACCGCGAGGTCGCGGTCGGCCTCGCGGTCGTCGGCGGTCACGGACTGGACGAACGCGATCCGCTCGCCGTCCGGCGACCACGCGATCTGCGAGACGCCGCCGACCACGTCGGTGACGCGGCGGGCCTCGCCGCCGTCGACCGGGAGGACCCACAGCTGCTGGCGGTCGTCGGTCGCGCCCCGGGTGGAGGTGAAAGCGATCCGGTCGCCCGAGGGGCTCCAGCGCGGCTCGGCGTCGGCGCCCTCCGCGAGGGTGAGTCTGCGGGGGTCGTCCTCGCCCGCGGCGTCGACGACGTACACCGTCGTCTCGTAGCTGTCGTCGTCGTTCGGCTGTCGGCGCACGAACGCGACGCGGTCGCCGTCCGGCGAGAGCCGGGGGTCCGACGGGACCGCGATGTCGTGGTAGTCGGCGGCGGTGATCGGCTCCATGGGTGTGGGTCGGACGGGGGAGGCAAAAGGCGTCGGGAGGCGGAAAGGCGGGCGACGGCCCGGACGAGGAGCGGCGAGCCGGGCTCGCCGTCGTCGCTCAGTCCTCGCCGTTGTCGAACGCGAGCGAGACGCCGCCGTCGTCGACCGTCGCGCCCGCGGCGCAGACCGGGTGTTCGAGGTCGGCCTCGAGGAGTTCGCTCGCGACCGACGGGGCGTCCGTCGCGGTCAGGTCGTACGGCTCGGGGGAGTCCGTCTCGTAGGTCGCGACCACCGTGGGCTCCTCGACGGCCTCGACGAGCAGCGCGTCTCGGCGGACCGTCCCGATCGTCGCCGACTCCGCGCCGACGACGCCGGCGACGCGGGGCGTGTCGTAGTCGTCCTTCTCGAAGTCGAGCGCGAGCAGCGCCGACGCGAGCGCGTCGCGGGCGGGGTAGCCGCGCTCCAGTTTCTCCGCGATCGGGTCGACGTGCGAGCCGTTTCCGAGGACCGCGAGCGGCTCGTCGGTCGGGGTCTCGACCGCGCGGGCGCAGTTGTACGAGACGTATGGGTTGTCCGTCTCGGGCGCGTCCGCGGTCGGGCCGACGGTGAGCGTCCCGTCGCGGTCGCGGACGCGGCGGTTCGGGAACGAGCGCGAGGAGACGCGGTAGCCGCCGATACCGGGCGCGACGACGACGAATCGTCCGACGTACATACAGCTTCGTGCGAATTCGGCCGGTTAAAATACGTCGATGTACGCACGAACGCGATCCGAACGGCGAGGCGGCACCGCGGTCTCGCCAACCGATCGCACGGCGAGCGCAACGCGCAACGCTTACAAACACGTACTGGCTATCGATAAGTGCGCAGTCCATTGGGGTAGTGGCCAATCCTGTTGCCTTCTGGGGGCAACGACCCTGGTTCGAATCCAGGATGGACTACTTCTCTCGTACCTCGCTTCGACTGGAACGAAGAGGCATCCCCGTCCCGCGGTCTCCAGTCGAAACGAAGGGGTCGGTGGGGATTCTGACGCGGCTCACTTCTCGACGTCCAGCAGCGCGACCCGCTCGCGAACGGCGTCGGCGAGGTCGCCGTTCGTCGCGGCGAGTTCGCGGTCGGTGACCCCGTAGAACTCGCGGACGCGGTCCTCGTCGAACTCGGTCGAACGGCCGTCTCCGCTCGCGATCTCCGACGAGTCGGTCGCGAGCGACCGGAGGCCGTCGACGGCCGCGTCGAGGTCGGCGGCCGAGCGCTTGACGCCGGGCACGTCGCCGAAGTCCGCGGCGAGGACGACGACGCGTCGCTCGCCCGCGGAGACCCCGAGTTCGAGCGCGCGGTCGATCTGTCTGCGTCCGGCCGCGTACAGCAGTACCTCGACCCCGGGGTCGCGCGCGACGGCCTCGCCGCGAGCGATCGCCCGCGCCGCCAGCCGCGCCGCCCCGCGGAGCTGCGTCGCGGAGACGACGAGGCCGGCGTCGAACGCCTGGACGACCGCGCCGGTCTCGGCCGCGACCGCGTCGAGGTCGCCGAGGAACGCGTCGAGGTCGTCGATCGCGAAGGTGCCGGCGACGAGCCGGACCTCGGGGTCGGGCGCTGGCGCTCCGTCGCCACCGGCCGCAGAGTCGGTCATCCGAAATCACCCAGGCTGGCCTGTCCGTCGCCGTCGCCGTCGGCGTCCGCGCCCGCGGTCGCCGCCGCGGAGGCCGAGCTGTCGGGATCGATGCCGTCGAGCGACGGGTCCTCGCGGCCGGCGTTCTCTAAGATCCGCTCGGCGGTGCGCTCGCGGCCGCGGAGCGCGCCGAGGACGACCGCCTTGTCCGCCTCGCGGAGGTCGGCGCGGCTCTCGATGCCGGCCTCGTAGAGACGGCGGGCGCGCTTCCGGCCGACGTTGCGGACGCCGGCGAGGTCGAGCAGCTCCTCGCGGACCCCGTACTCCAGCCGCTTGCGGGCCTCGCGCACCTGAACGACGGTGTCGCCGTCGATCCCCCCCACGTCGCGGGCGAGCGTCTCGGCCGCGCGGAGGAGCCACTCGGCGGTGTCGACCTTCCCGCGGATGTCGCCGGGGCCGACGCCGTACCGCTCCGCGATCCGGTCCTCGTCGACTTCGTTCGCCCAGTCCTCCAGCAGGCGGCCCGTCTTCAGCGCGGCGAGCCAGTCCTCGAACCGCACGTCCTCGTACTCGGAGGGGACGTCGCCGAGGAGCTCCGCCTCGCGCTCGTAGCAGACCTCGGTGTACTCCTCGCGGTCGCCCGACTTGAGGTACAGCTCGTAGGTGTCGGGGGTCCGGCTGACGAGGTGGTAGAGGCCGAGCGGCGTGACCGCGGGGGCGGGGTCGTCGCTCGACCCCGGCTCCTCGGAGGCGTCGCCGTCCGTTCCGTCCTCGCCGGCGCGGGTGTACGTGGTGAAGCCGGCGTCGGGGGCGTCGGCGGCGTCGGCGGTCGGGTCGTTGGCCGCGACGAACTCGTCGCTCTCCCCCGTCGCCCCGTCGTCCGCGACGGTCCGGAGCCCGTCGAGAATCTCCGCGGCGCTCATCGGGTCGAGGTAGAGCCGCGAGACGGTGTGGCCGATCCCGGTCGCGGCGAGGCCCTCGCTCCCGCCGTCGCGGTCGCGGTCGACGAAGCCGTTGACCTCGAGGTAGTCGAGGACGGTGTCGGTGACCGCGGCGAGCCGCCCCTCGTCGTCGGTCTGCGTGGCGTAGAGGGTGTTGTCGAGGAAGGAGAGCAGCCCGTCGCGGGTGGCGGCGAAGCCGGACGCGATCGTCGCGAGGACGTGGGTTCGGAGGGCGGGCTCGGCGGCGAGCTTCGATCGGACCGGCTCGGCCTCGGCCCAGACGTACCGCTCGAACAGCTCTTCCTGCGTGTCGGCGTTGTTCGCGAGCAACACCGCCTCGCCGTAGGGGTCGAGGCCGGGGCGGCCCGCGCGGCCGCACATCTGGTGGACCTCGAGCACGTCGAGGGGTTTCATCCCGCCGAACTCGCCGTCGTAGCGCCGCCAGTCGCGGACGATCACGCGGCGGGCGGGGGTGTTGACGCCGGCCGCGAGCGTCGGCGTCGCGGAGACGCACTTGATGAGTCGGTCGCGGAAGGCGTCCTCGATCAGGCTGCGGTGCTCGCTCGCGAGGCCGGCGTGGTGGAACGCCGACCCCTGTTCGACCGCGTCGGCGAGGTCCTCGGAGGTGTCGGTGTCGGAGACGCCGCGGATCTCGTCGGCCAGCTCGCTGAGGCGGTCGCGCTCGTCGCCGGTGAGCCGCGGGCCGGTGACGTCGGTGAGCTTGCGGGCCGACGACTCGGCGTTGCGCCGGGAGTTGACGAAGACGAGCGAGGAACCGCCCTGTCCGTCTTCCTCGGTGTCTAACGCGTCGCCGACGAGCTTCGCGGTCTGGTCCTCGCCGCGCTCGACGGGCACCTCGCGCTGGCTCCCGTCGTCGAAGTTGATCGCGTTGCCGAAGTGGACGCCGGTGTGGAGCTCGATCGGGCGCCAGTCGGACTCGACGAGCTCGGCGTCGAGCCAGTCCGCGATGACGTCGGCGTTGCCGACGGTCGCCGAGAGCGCGACCGTCTGGAGGCCGGGGTTCACCTTGCGGAGCTTCGCGAGGGTCACTTCGAGGGTTGGCCCGCGGTGGGAGTCGTCGACGAGGTGGACCTCGTCGCTGACGACGCAGGTGAGGTCGTCGATCCACGGCGCGCCGTTGCGGATGAGCGAGTCGACCTTCTCCGAGGTGGCGACGATGATGTCCCGGCTCGCGAGCCACTCGCCGTCGGAGTCGTAGTTGCCCGTGGAGACGCCGACGGTGACGTCGAACTCCTCCCAGCGCTCGAACTCGGCTTTCTTCTCGCTGGCGAGCGCGCGCAGCGGGACGATGTACAAGGCCTTCCCGCCGCGCTCGACGGAGGAGAGCATCGCCAGCTCGGCGATCAGCGTCTTGCCGGACGCGGTCGGGACCGCCGCGACGAGGCTCTCGCCGGCGGTGACGCCCGCGTCGACCGCCGCCTCCTGGGGCGGGTACAGCTCCGCGACGCCCTCCGCTTCGAGCGCCTCGCCGACGCCGGCGGGGAGCCCGGAGAGCGAACTCGGTTCCATTACCGGAGTCTGGGCCCCGCCTCGATTTAAACCGTCGGAAGACCCCCGACGACGGGGGACAGAGAGTGCGGGCGCGACCGGCGACGCCGAACAGGGGGCGCGTCGTACAAGCCGAGACCGATCCGAAACGCTCTCCGCTTGAACTCGACACGGCGCTCCACCCCTGGTAGGCAGCAGACCCACACAAGACCTATCCCGCGTTACTCGGGAAGTCGGGTAATGGTCTCGCCTTCGGCTATCGTACTGGGGGCGCTGCTCGCGATGTTCCTCGTCGCGGGAGCCGTCGCACGCTTTCGGTCCGATCTGACGCGCTCTCATATCCCCGTGATCGTGTTGGCGCTGTTAGCGCTGACCAGCGGGGCGCTGATCACCGCAGAGTACCGCGCGGCGACGGCCGACGCCGAGCGGATCGACTACAGGGTCGACTCGCAAGTTGAGGGGTGTGAGACGGCGGCGGCCGACCGCGTGTCTGAGTTCGACGAACTGTCGCCGGACGCTCGAGAGGTGTTCCTCTCGACGCTCCGGTCGGAGGGTGGGTATACGACGACGGAGAACCCCGACCAGTTCGATATCTCTTCCGACGCGGACGTCGATAATTACGTCAGATACGAGTCGGAGTGCTACTCCGTAGTCGGCTACGGAGCGGGGATCGGTAGCGGAATGTACCTCTTCGTGCTGCTGTTTTTCGGAATCCCGCTCACCGCCGTGCTCGCGTTTCTCGCAGTGTACAGCTACCGGACCGATAGCTTTCGAATCCCGGCGACGGTCGTCTCCGTGGTCAGCGTCGGGACTGCGGTGTGGCTGAGAGCGGTCGAGGGGACCGTCGTTCCGATCGTCGCGACGGTCGCCCTGCTCGTCGTCGCCTTCATCTGGATTACGATGGGGCCGGTTCGATCCGCTGAGCGGTGAAGACACGTACGGAGAACGGCGCGATCTCGTTTCGAGTCCGCCCCCGTATTCGACGGGGGGTTCTCATCGGTTCGAAGGATTTCGACGGTGCCGAATCGACTCGAGTCAGGGCGCGACGCCGACCGTCAACAGCGTTCCCCACGTTCGGTAGCGGTCGACCATCGCCTCGCGCGTCTCGTAGTTCTCGGTCGGGAATTCGGCAGCGTCGGGTATCTCCACCTCGCGGTCCGGGATCGCGTCCTGCTCGGCGACGTACAGGCCGGCCTCGCGGAACGCTTCGCGGTACTCCTCGCGGCTCCACAGCGTCATCTCGACGGCGATGTTCTCCTGCCACGCGTGGGTGGTCTCGCTCTCCGCGAAGTAGTTCACCGCGCAGTAGAACGTACCGCCGGGCTTCAGCACGCGCCGAACCTCTTCGAGCGTGTGGACCGGGTCGGCCGCGTAGTAGAACGCCTCCATCGAGAAGACGTGGTCGAACGAGTCGTCGGCGAAGGGCAGCTCGTCGAAGTCGCCGACGAGGAAGCCGACCGCGTCGTCGTCGGTGTACCCGCGGGCGTTGCGGGCCATCTCCGGCGCGCCGTCGAGTCCGTAGGCGCGGCCGATCCCCCGCTCGCGGAGCGCGCGGAGCGCGTAGCCGGAGCCGGTGCCCAAATCGAGGACGGCGTCGCCCTCCTCGGCCGGCATGCGCGCGAGGACGTGTTTCGCGGTGTGCCAGTGTCTGTCCTCCATCCCGCGGTCCTTGCCGGTCGCCGCCCACTCGTCGAACTCCTCGCGAACGCTCATACCGGCCGGACGGGGAGAGCGGTGAAAAACGGCGGTGTTTTACCGGCTCCCGTCCCGGTCGTGGGTATGAAACGACCGCGGGCGCTCCGCCGGCCCGACTTCCGGGTGGCCGACATCGCCCAGCAGTCGGTCGGCGGCTTCCTGCTCGCGGGGCCGTTCGTCGTCACCGCGGAGGTGTGGGAGCTCGCCGCGGGGATGAACTGGATCCAGGCCGCCGTGACCGCGGCGCTCGTCGGACTGATCGGCTACGCGGCGTTGTACCGGGCCGACACCGGGCGCGACGTCGACGAGGAGCCGGACCTCGTCGGGATCCCGACCCGCTTCGTCTCGCTGATGACGGTGTCGTTCGGGTCCGTGCTGCTGCTCGCGCTGATCTTCGACGCGCCGCAGACGTTCCTCGTCGAGGGCGGGATCGGGGACGGCGCGGTGGTGGCGACGACGGCGAAGGCCGTCGCCGTCGGCGCGGTGTTCAGCGTCGTCGGCGCGGCGACCGCCGACAGCGTGTTCTGAGCGGGCGCGGGCGCGCGGACGCGGACTCGACCGCACCGCCGCAGTCCCCGGCCGCCCTCACACCACGACCGAGACGACCGCGAAGAGGATCAACACGCCGGCGATGTCACAGAGGTTCGTCACCACGGGGATCGTCGTGTCGTCCGGGTTGAGCCCGACACGGTAGGACACCTCGACGGCGGCGACGCTGGCGACGACGACGAGGACCGCGAGACAGAGGCCGGAGACCAGCGAAATCAGCAGCACCCGGCCGAGCGCGAGCGACCCGCCGAGTGCGAGCCCGATGCCCCACGCGGCGATCCCCACGGCGCCGAAGACGGTCGCCGCGAGCCCGAACACCGCCCCCGCGTTCGCTCGGAGGGCCGGGTTCGACGGGCTGAGCTCGTAGGTCCCGAGGTACAGCTGGGTCGTGAGCCGCGAGCAGGTGATCGCCGCGAGGTTGCCCGCCGTGCCGATCTGGACGGGCACGAGGACGAGCAGCGCCGGGTACCGGAGCAGGACCGCCTCGTACGTCTCCAGCACGGTCCCCGAGACGAGTTGGAGTACCGACAGCGCGGCGAGGAGCGGGATCATCGTCCGGACGATCCGCCGGATCGACCACTCGTCGACCGCGCTCGGTGCGGAGTCGGTCACGACACCGCCCCCACGGCGGCGACACCGACCAAGAGGAAGAACACGCCGAACACGTCGCCGAGCGTCGTCACCACCGGCCCGATGACGTTGTCGGGGTCGAGCCCGCGGCGGTAGCCGAGGAAGATGACCGCGATGAGCACCGTGATCATGAGCACGGCGGAGAGGAAGCCGGCGACGACCATCACGCCGACCAGCTGGAAGAGGCTCCCGCCGTCGCCGAACAGGACGAGCGTCGCGTAGGTGACGACCGCGATGAACACGGAGACGGTCATCCCGTTCAGGAAGGAGGCGACGACCGCGTTCGTGATCCGGCGGTCGAGGCGGAACCGGGGTTCGATGATCCCCTGGTGGAGCCCGGTCGAGAGCCGCGCGCCGAGCGAGCCGTACACCCCGCCGCGGGTGGCGAGGAACGCCGGGAGCAACAGGAGGAGCCCGGGGACCTCCGCGATGTTCGCGCGCATCGTCTCGGAGGCGAGGATCGTTCCCGCGAACAGCCCGGCGATCAGGCTGACCGATATCACCGGGAGGGCCTGCCGGTAGACGTCGCGCGCCGAGTCGTGACCGGGCATCGGACGCACCGACGGCGGGCGGGGCAAAAAAACCGACCGGCGGCCGCGCGGCCGTCGCGATCTCCAGTCGAAACGAAGGGGGCAGAGGGCCGCCGGGCGGCGAGCGGCGGGGGGAGCGACCCGGCCGCGTCCGACGGTCTCGGACTGCGCCGGCCCGCACCGTTAAGTCGATCCGGCGAGTTCCGATCGCATGGACTACTCCCTCGTCGTCGAGAACGGGCCGGAAACGATACCGGGCGGGACAGGACTCCTGCTCGTCCACCCGAGCATCGGCGAGACGGACCGGATCGACACCGACTTCCTGAAGACCGACACGGACGCGTTCCTCGTCGTCTCCACCCGGACCACCGCGCGGGAGGTCGAACAGAAGCTGGAGTACTACGACGTCGACGAGACGAAGGCGACCATCCTCGACACGCTCTCCGTGGAGCGCGGCTACTCCCGCCGCACCGCGGACGACGTCTACTACGTCTCGGCGCCGGACGACCTCGACGGCGTGGTCGACCGCGTCGAGCGGTTCCTCACCGAGAACGAGGGGAAGCGCCGCGTCTCCGTCGACTCGCTCACCGAGATGGCCTACTACGCCGACGACGACGCGGTGTACGAGGCCGCCGCCGGGATCCTCGACCTCCTCGACGAGCACGACGCGGTCGGGATCTTCCACCTCTCCGAGGAGGTCCACGAGGTCGCGACGCTCGACCGGTTCCGAGAGCTGTTCGACGGCGTTATCGACCTCGACGGCGAGGGCACCGTCACCGTCGACGTCTGAGCGCGGGAGTCGCCGCGGCCGGGGCGTCCGTCACTCCTCGTCGTCGACGAGCGCCGCGAACGTCTTCTCCGCCCACGCGACCGCGTAGGGCGCGCCCCGGTCCCTGTAGGCGGTCGTGTCGAGCGCGCCGTACGGCGCCGGGAGGTCGAGGCCGTGTTTCACCGCCGAGCAGGCGTACTCCGTCGCGCTCGGGAACTCCGTGTCGCCGCGCGCGACCTCGCCGGAAAGGCCGCCGAGCCGGCCGGAGAGCCGCTCGCCGGCGTCGACCCACGCGTCGTACAGCCGGGGGTGCTCCGACTCCCACGACGCGAACGCGTCGCGGGTGTGGAGCCCGACCCACGCGTCGAACAGCGCGTTCGCGACCTGGAAGACGTCGGTCGGACCGAAGCCCGTCGTCGACGCCCCCGTCTCGGGGTCTGGGCGGCGGATCGCCGCGTCGAGGTCGCGGTAGCGCTCGCCGAAGAACGGGAGGAACGTCTCGGGGAGGCCCGCCGAGTCCCCGCCGCTCACCGCGCCCGGCGCCGGGTCGCAGTCGATCTGGACCAGGCGCTCGGCGACGAGGAAGGCGAGGAAGTCCTCTGGCGTCCCCTCCGCGCGCCGCTTGACGAGGACGGCGGGCGGGTCGGTCTGCGTGGTCCGAACGACGGTCCCGTCGCCGGGGAGGCCGACGGTGAACGCCGGGCCGGCGTGCTTGCCGAGCAGGTCCGGCACCGCTTCGGGGAGCCACTCGCCGGGGTACGACGCGGGGTCGAGCGCGTCGACGAAGAGGCCGAGGTCCTCCGCGGCGGCGGGCGGGAGCGTCTCGAAGTCGGACTCGACGTCGAGCACGGGCGAGCCGGGCGCGTAGCCGTCGCGGACCGCGGCGAGGTCGTCGTCGAGCGACCGTGGCGAGAACATCAGCCGAGGACGTACGAGAGGATGATGAGCGCCGAGAGGACGGCCGAGATGCCGACCGTGCCAACCACGATCTGGGTCGATTTGGACATGCGAGACACTGGGTTCGCCGCTCGTTAAAATCATCCGGTCCGCGCCAACCGTGCGGCGATTTTATGGAGTCGGACGAGAGTACGAACGTATGCGAGTTCGCGACGCGGTCGAGGCCGACGCCGCGGCCATCGGGTCGATGACGGACCGACCCCGCGGCGTCGTCCAGAACATGATCCACGACCGGTCGGTTCGCGTCGCGGTGACGGACGACGCCGCGTCGGAGCCCGACGAAGGTGCCTCGCCGTCGGACCGGAACGGCGACGGCGACGAAGGGGACGGCGAGGGCGACGACACTCCGGTCGACGCGGTCGCCGGGTTCGTCGCGTTCGACGTGCGCGACGGGACGGTCCACGTGACGAACTTCGAGGGCACCGCGGCCGCGGTCGAGCGGCTGTTCGAGGAGCCGATCGGTTTCGCGAAACGAGAGGGCATGACTGTCGAGGCCATCGTTCCGACGGACGGGGTCGGCCCGGGCGTGGTCGGCGCGTTCGGGTTCGAGGCCGCGGGCTCCGGCCCGCGGATCGAGGGGTCGTCGACGACGCGGTACCGGTTCGATCCGGAGGAGGGCGGCTGAACGAGTCGCGGATCGGCCGGTCCGAGGGCGAACGGTCCGGACGCCGCGACGCTCAGTCCGTTTCGGCCACCGCCACCGCCGCTTCGTTCCGTCGCATGAACGGGGGCGTCCACGGGTCGTCGTAGCGGAGGAGGTAGGGGTCGCCCACGGGCTCGACGCCCTCCCGTTCGAGCGTCGAGAGGAGCTTCCGCGTTCGGCGTTCGACCCGCCACGCGGGAGCGTACCACGAGAACCGGTCGACGGCGACCCGCTTCGCGGGCTCGGTGACGAGGGACACGTCCGACGCCGTCGGTTCGGGCGCCGTCTCGGGACCGTACTCCGCGGGGAGGTAGAACCCCATTCGGACCGCGTCAGTGTCCGTCGCGGCCGTCTCGGACCGAACGGGCGCGGTCATCGAGATCGACTCGCCGTTCCGCGTTTGGACGGGCGCGGTCATCGAGATCGACTCGCCTCCCCGGTTGTCGCCCGAGATGTACTCGAAGAGTCGTCGAAACGCACGTCGCTGATCCGGCGCCGTCGTCTCGACGAGGATCGTCCGCGGATACTGACGGATCTCGACGCCGTTCAGCGTTCGTAGCCGTTCGTACGGCACCGATTCCGCCTCTCTGCTCGAGTAGATACCCCAGCCGACCCAGCCGGCGAACAGCGCGCCGCCACCGGCGAGCAGCGCCTTCGTGAGCGGTCTCATACGACCGCTTCGTCGCCGGAGGTGATTAACCAACGGTCGGGCGAGGTCGACGCGCCTCCGGTCGCGCCGCACGGATACTCCGCTTCCGACGTCTCTTCGCGGGAGCTTCGAGCGATGCGAGTTCGGGCCCCTATCGGAGCCGCGTCGGTCAGTCGAAGCGGTCCTGGACGATCTCGAGGGCCTCCTCGCGGTCGTCCCAGTCGACGAACACCGCGACCGAGGTAGCGCTCGTGATCAGGTCGATGATGTTGATCCCGGCGTCCGCGATGGGCGCGATGATGTCCTGGATGACGCCCGACTGGTTGGGGAGCTCGCCGCCCGTGACGCGGATCACCGCGATGGGGTCGGCGACGGTGACGGAGGAGAGCGCCTCGTCGGTGACGACCGCCTCGTGGAGCAGCGCCTCGGCGGTCTCGGCGACGTCGACGTCGACGTAGAAGGTGACCGAGTCCATCCCGGAGGCGACCGCGTCGATGTTGATCTCCTCGGCGCGGAGCGCGCTCGCCAGTTCAGAGAGGATCCCGGGGCGGTTGCGGATCGCCCGTCCGGCGATGGTGAGGCACGCGAGCGGCTCCTCGCGCATGTCGATCAGGCTCTCGAACTCGCCTTCGATCCGCGTGCCGCCGCGGAGGAGGTCCCCGTGTTGGTAGTGGACGACCCGGACCGCGAGCCCCTCGTCCTTGTACGACAGCGCGGACGGCGCGACCACCTCGGCGCCGCGGAACGAGAGGTTCCGCAGCTCGTCGACGGTGATCTCGCCCACGTTGCGCGCGCCCTCGACCACGCGGGGGTCGCCGGTCATCACGCCCTCGACGTCGGTGACGATCACGACCTCGTCCGCGTTCATGTAGTTGCCCAGCATGACGGCGGTCGTGTCCGACCCGCCCCGGCCGAGGGTGGTGACGTTCCCCTCGTGGTCCTCGGCGAGGAACCCGGTGATGATCGGGACGACCCCGTCCATGTCGGCCGCGATCTCCCGCGCCCGTCGCTTCGTCTCCGCGACGTCGACCTCGCCGAGCTCGTCGGTGACGACCGGCCAGTCCGGGTGGCCGGGTTCGAGGAAGACGGCGTCGACGTCGCGGACGGACAGCGCGGCCTTCAGCATGCGGACGCTGGTGCGCTCGCCCATCGAGACGATCTCCGCGCGGTCGGCGTCGTCCGTCTCGAAGGTGATGTCCTCGAGGAGGTCGTCCGTGGTCGAGCCCATCGCGCTCGCGACGACTGCGATCTCGTGGCCGGCCGCGACGGCGCTCGCGACGGAGTCGGCGGCGCGCTCGATCCGGTCGCCGCTGCCGAGGCTCGTCCCCCCGAACTTCGCGACTACGCGCATGCGGCTCCCCCGCGGTGGGTCCGGGCTGGTCGGGTACCGGCGGGCGGTCGGCGCCGGGCGATCGGGACGGCACGGCCCGGATCGGGACCGGCGTTCCGGCCCGGTCGGCGAGAGCGATCGGTAAACATGCGACCCCGTAGCGGAGGAAGCCGGATAACAGTATCTTCTTCGACAAGGGTCGCCCGAAGTACCGAATCGCCCGAACTGAGAGGGTTCAAACGGAGGAAATGCGACGATCGATCACCGGAGTCGACGACTGGAGACACAGCGGGAAAAAGCGGCGTGGCGTTCGGCTCGCGGAATGGAAATGACGGCGCTACTCGTCTTGGATGCCCCAGGCGTCGGGCATCTCGATGACGTACCGGCCGTCCTCTTGGAGGGAGATGATGTACTCCTGTCTGTCGTACAGCTCCATCAGGTTGAGCTCGTACTGCCCCGGGCTGACGATTCGGATGCTCTCGAACTGGTCGTTGAGTTCGTCGCGGAGGGCGTCGATCCCCGGCTGCGGCTCCGCCTCGGCCGGCGGCGTCTCGTAGGGTTCGACGTCTTGACTGGCGCGGTCGAGCTCGTCCGGCGACACGACCTCGGAGCGCGCGCTCGCCTGCGCGGTGTCCTCGTCGCTCCGGTCCGCGATCTGCTCGGTGCCGTCGGGTTCGGCGGCGGCGTCGGCGTTCGCTTCGGGATCGGTCGGCGTCGCGTCCGCGGGTTCGCTCGGCCGTCGCTCGGCGTCGCCGTCGTCCGCGGTCGGCGCGGAGCCCTCGTCGGGGGTCGGTCGCGACTGATCGGCCGGATCGGCGGGAGACCCGGACGCCCCGCCGGGGGACCCGGACGAGTCTGCGGCGGGTCCGGTCTGGTCGGCGGCGGGTCCGGTCTGCCCGGCGGGCGCATCGTCGGTCGCGCCGGCGGGCTTGAACTGGAACTTGTTCCCGCCGCAGTCGGGACAGCCCGACAGCATCTCCTTGGAGCCGTCGGGGAACGTCCGCCCGCAGGAGGTACACTGGTGGGGCATCTACTTGCGGGAGACGAGCGTGCTGATGAGGTTCTCGTCTTTGTGGAGTGTCTCGATCCGGTTCGCCGGGCCGATCACCGTGAGCTTCTGGGTCGACTCGCGGCCCATCAGCTTGTCGAGGAAGCTCTGGTCGCCCGCCTCGGCCTTCGGGTACGTCTCGATCTCGATGCCGGTGAAGTCGTCGGGGCTGATCTCCGTCATCGTCACCTCGATGAGCTTCGACTCCTCGTCCGGGGAGAGCCCCTCCTCGAGGATGACGATGTTGCCCTCGCGGACGCCGTCGAGGATGAGTCGGATCTTCTCCATGCCCGTGAGCCCCTCCATCCGCGCGCCGCTTATCATGTCGATCCGGACGCCGTCGTCGCCGTCGTCCGGGTCGTCCGCGGCGTCGACGTTGGCTTTCGGGCCGGCCATTAGCCGAAGTACTCCGCGATCTTGGTGTACACTTCGTCCATGTTGTCGCCCTCCAGCGCCGACAGCGGAATCGTCTCGTGCTGCGGGAAGGCGTTCGCGATCTGCTGGACGTCCGACCCCTCCAGGTCCGTCTTGTTCGCGAGGATGAGCGCGGGGAGGTCCTGCGACTCGATGATCCCGATCAGCATCGTGTTCACCTGCGTGAACGGGTCCGTCGTCGAGTCGAGCACGTAGATGACGCCGTCGACGTCCTCGCGGAGCCAGTGCATCGCCTCCGCGACGCCCTCGGTCGCTTCGCGCGACCGGCGGACGGCGTCGTCCTTCTCCATGTCGTGGTCCAAGAACTCCTTGTAGTCGACCTTCGTCGTCACCCCGGGCGTGTCGACGATGTCGATGGTGACCTTGCGCCCGTTGCGCTCGATCTCGACGTCCTCCTTCCGGCGGGCCCGGCGAGTCTCGTGCGGGATGTGGCTCTCGGGCCCGACGGCGTCACCCGTCCAGTCGCGTGCGATCCGGTTTGCGAGGGTCGTTTTACCGGCGTTCGGCGGTCCGTAGATCCCGATCCGCTTGGGCTCGTCGGCCGCGAACAGGCCGTCCGTGACCCGCGATATGCTGTCTCTGAGATTCGTGAGCAGTCCCATCCTGACCTCCAGTCCGTGTGTGGTTACCCGAACACCGCGGTGGTTTCGCGACGCCGTTCGAACCGAGCGCTCGACGCCCGTTCGGGGAATTACGGTAGAATGCTCGCCGCTCTCACTTAAGAACTGCGTCAGACATCCCCGATCCGGAGCGTCGGCGCCGGACGAACCAGAAATTCGGTGTCGGGC
>Ga0209917_1000116_pt1 | contig 29846 bp, 29 predicted proteins | sample SalPon2_C_H2O_MG_FD_185710 | JGI IMG/M metagenome (GOLD analysis project Ga0209917, IMG submission 185710) | Salt pond water microbial communities from South San Francisco under conditions of wetland restoration - Salt Pond MetaG R2_C_H2O_MG... | ecosystem: Environmental > Aquatic > Non-marine... | reverse complement strand
AAAAAAAAAAAGCCAAAAGAATATTTAAGATTTTTGTTGGAAAAACCCTTAGCGGAAAAAACTTTTGTTTTTTCCTTAGGACAAAACGTTGTTTTGTCCGGTAATTTTTTTTTTTTTCTCAGAAAAAAAAAATTTTTCTTTGGTTTTTTCCTAAGGACAAAACAACAAACAAAATAAAATTTATAATTAAAAAAAAAATTTATAAAGTTTATAAATTTTTTCGGATTTTTCTTAAAGAAAAATCCGGTAAACGTTTCAAAAAATTTCCCGGATTTTTCTTTGAAAACGCACCCGCCAAAAAATAAAATAAATAAAAAAAAAATAAAATATTTTTTCCGCTAAAGAAAAAAGAATTTTCTAAAGTTGTTTTGTCCGACTGTTACCGAATTTTTTTATCTAAGAAAACCTAAGAAAATAAAAATTTCTTGTCGGAAAAACCAAGGGTTTTTTCCTAAGTACAAAACAACTTCGTTGTTTTGTCCGCGATAAAAAATATAGAAACTGATAAAATTTTCTTCTCTTATCTCATTAAAAATAAGATATTACCTTTAATAAAAAAAGAAAATAGTAAAATACTATTGCAAAAAATTTAATTATGGGAATTCATTTATTAAATCCGTGTACACCAGGTACGCGTAATCGATCCGTATCAGATTTTAGTGAATTGACTCGTACAAAACCAGAAAAGTCATTAACATCTTATAGACAAAGATCAAACGGACGTAATAACCGTGGTATTATTACATGTCGTCATCGTGGAGGGGGTCACAAACGTTTATATCGTCAAATTGATTTTAGACGTGATAAAATTGGAGTACCTGCCAAAGTTGTATCGATTGAATATGATCCAAATAGAAATGCAAGAATTGCTCTTTTACATTATGAAGATGGAGTAAAACGTTATATTTTACATCCACGTGGTTTAAACCCAGGTGAAACGATTATTTCTGATTTAAATGCACCTATTTTAGTAGGTAATTCTCTACCTTTACGTAATATTCCTTTAGGTGCCGAAATACATAACGTTGAATTTCAACCCGGTTCTGGAGGTCAATTAGCACGAGCTGCTGGTTCTTTAGTTGAAATTTTAGCTAAAGAAGGTGATTTTGTAACAGTTCGTTTACCATCAAAAGAAATTCGTTTTATTTCAAAAAATAGTTGGGCTACTCTTGGTCAAGTTGGGAATGTAGAAGCTTATAACTTAACTATCGGTAAAGCTGGTCGTTCTCGCTGGTTAGGTATTCGACCAACTGTGCGTGGTTCAGCCATGAACCCAGTAGATCACCCGCATGGTGGTGGTGAAGGACGTGCACCTATTGGGCATAGTCGCCCATTAACGCCTTGGGGACGTCCTGCTTTAGGTAAACTAACGCGTAAACCAAAAAAATTCAGTAACGTTTTTATTATTCGTAAACGTAAATAGAATCTGATTAATTTAAATAATTTTTCTTTTTAAACTTTTTAAATTTTTTAGAGAATTCTGTTTTTAATTTCTTGTAGGAGATTTTAACAGAAGCTAAGCGCAGCGCTCAGACGACGGTCTTGCAGGCGAAAGATCTTTATTATAGCCTTCAGGTCAACCCTTCGTGCTTAACCAAAGGTCGAAGGTAAACCTCCAAGAGTTTATTGTAGCCTGAAAGGAAAAATAGAAAATAAGCAAAGCGGTCAGATTCTTCAATACCAGGAGATAAAAAAGCGGATAAAAGAGTTTCGGCCATGTGCGTCGGGCGGGGCCGATTTAAAATCTTCTATATTTTATCTCGCCGCTGCGTTAACAAAATATATTTAATCGTGATTAAAAATCCTAACAGTGTTTAAAATAGAGTGTCTTATAATTCGTTTAAAATAATCATATCGGTTTTTCTTCAAAAAATCGCATTAAACTAAACATAGTTTTGTGTATACTGTTATAAACATTTTACACCTGCTTTATTTTATGTGTTTGCCACATAAAATTTTTTATTAAAGGATAGTGTATAGTGTAAGGTTTTTCGATACAATTGGCTTTTTCCGGAAGTTTCTACGTTTGATGAAAAAAAAAAAAAAAAATTAAAATTTGTAATAGGTAATTTGATCAAACTATTAAAAAGCGCATGTAACTTAATTGTAAAGGAACCTTACTATCATTATCAATCGTAATTATTATTATGCCACGTTCAATTACTAAAGGTCCATTTGTAGCAGGACATTTATTAAAAAAAGTAGAAAAATTAAATAGTATGGGTAAAAAAATTGTTATGAAAACTTGGTCTCGTTCATCTGTTATTATTCCACCAATGATAGGTCATACCATTGCTTGTTATAATGGTAAAGAACATATCCCAATTTATATAACAGACCAAATGGTTGGACACAAGCTAGGGGAAATGGCTCCTACTCGCACATATAGAGGTCATATTGATAAAAAAGTAAAACGTAAATAGTTCTATAATTTCTAATATAACTTCTCTAAATTAAATTTTCTCTAAACTAGATATGTGCGAAATCTTATAAGATTTCGCACATATCTAAAACTGTTTGTCATAATTAATTATAGAAAACTCTAAAATAATTACCGGAAAAAACCAACGGTTTTTTCCTTAGGACAAAACGTTGTTTTGTCCACCGGATTTTTCAAAGAAAACAAAAGAAAATTTATCGAAGAAAATAGAAAATTCTTTCAGAGAAGAAAATTTACACCGTAAATTTTCTATTTTCTATTTTCTTCGATAAATTTTCAAATCCGCCTTAGGAAAAAATATCTTATTTTTTCCGTATGTCGCCTCGTACTCAATAAAAATTTTTGAGATTTTTTTTAACTGAACGTAAAACACTTATCAAAATAAAAATATTCTTTAGTGTTAAAATCTAATAATTTCCAATTCAAATAATAAATAAGTAAAATAAAAATATATTTTTATGGTATTAAATAATAAAAATAAAAACTTAAAAGAAACAAAAAAACTTATTAATGATGAAACTATGACATTAAAAAAAAAATTCTAATTAAAGAATTAAAAATAGGTGGTATTGAAAAAAATATTCCAGAAAAATTGCAGAAAATTTTTCCTCAAGAAACCTTAGCGGAAAAAAACTTTGTTTTTTTCCTTAGGACAAAACAACGTTTTGTCCGGGAAATTTTTTTTTATAAAAAAAAATTTTCTTTTCTTTATCCTAGAAATCTTCCAGGCGTTTATGTTATTTATTTTCCTAAATTTAATAAAGTTTATATTGGTGAGTCTCAAAATGTTAGAAAACGTGCTACTCGCCAAACTAAACATTTTAATGTAAGTGGTAGTATACCATAAAATTTATACTTACAACAAAGTAAAGTAATTTTGACTATAAAATATATGGCTTGTATCAAGGTATTAAATGTACACAAAAGATACGAAAAGATTTAGAAAATAAATTTATTAAACAATCAAATAAAGATTTTATTAATCTTGCAGAAAACACAAATGAAATTTATAATAATCTAATTAAATATCCAAAAATACCTAATCTTTTTATTCTTCCCATGGAACCAACTAAATCTTGGCATAATTATGATTTACCTTATGAAAAGGTAACGTATAATTCAGGAGATACAGTTATATACCCTATTATAAACACACATTCAAAACGTGTTTATATTCGTCAAACAGCACTATATCCTTTAATACAAAGAATGAAATTCCATCATAATGCGATACAAAAAGTTTTAGCTTTAAGAGCAAGTGGTATTACAACAAGCCCTTCTGCCCATACAAGAATGGCGGAAGATATAGAAAAAGGTCAAAATATTTTTTATTATTCTGCTATTCGAAATATTAATAAAGTTTCAAAAACACAAGTATCACAAATAGAGAATAGTGCTATTGGTCAAGCTTCATACCTAAACAAACAAGGATTATACAACATTTTTAAGAAAAACACTTATTCAAATGCTACAACACAAAGCACAAAAGATATTAACTCGAAACCTACGCAAGCTAAAAAAATGACCAGCGGGACAAGAGTAATAATTAATCCGTTTATAATCAACGGAATTTGGTATGAAACTGCTATTGAAGCTATCTCTGCAGCTGGTGTATCAAATTCTCAAATATTAAAGCTACGGGCAGGGTCTTTTAGCTTTCCCAATATTATTAGTGTAAAAAAAACCCGTAGGTAAAGTTTTACCTGCAACAAAAGATATAAGGAATAAAGTAGATTAATACTATCGTAGATATGGTCCACTGACTATGAATGGTAGTATACTAACATTTGAAGAAGCTTTAACTCAATCTGTACCACCACGTCTTCTTTCTCCTTATATTTATCAAGGTAAATGGTTTGATTCAAAACAAGAAGCAGCAGCTGTAGCTGAAAAACAAGTCGGAAAAAACCTAGGGTTTTTTCCTAAGGACAAAACAACTTCGTTGTTTTGTCCGCCTATTAGTTTTGGATCTTTCTCTTATAGAACAAGTTCTCCTTTATATCCAGACGTTATTTCAATCAGAAACCCTTATGGTAAAAAAATACCCAATACTCCAGAAATTAATAAAAAATTACAACAAATGCATCGTTATGAAGAAGCTTATTATAAAAGAAGACCATCACGTAAGAAAAAAATATAAAATAAAAATAATTACTTTTTTCTATTGGTTAAACAAATAATTATTAATACTTAGCGAACAAAACAACAAAACAACAAAAAAACTAAAGAAAATTCTGTAAGAATTTCTTCCGAGAAATCTCAAATAAAATTCTGGAAGAAAAGAAAATTTATAAATTAAAAAAAAAAAAAAATTTATTTACCGGACAAAACAACAAAGAAAATAAAATTTATTTTATTTTTAATAAATAAAATAAATTTTTTTTATAAAAAAAAAAATTTATAAATTTTCGGAAGAAAATTCTGAAAGAATTTTCTATTTTCTTCGAAATTTCTTGCGAGAAATTCTGAAAGAATTTTCTAAAGTTGTCCTAAGGAAAAAACCCTTGGTTTTTTCCGCTTTGTGAATTTTCTATTTTATTCGAGATTTATCGAAGATTTTCAATATCCATAAGCGAGTCCGATGGAAAACTTCGATAATTCTGAAAGAATTTTCTAACTCGCCTAAAATAAAAAAAAAAAAAAATTTAAAATTGTTAGTAAAGCAGTATCATTATCTAGAGACAAATTTTTTTAAATAAAACCTTAAGAAAATTTTTTTGTTTTTCATCTAAACCCCTACAAAAATAAGACATCTTTGATTTTAGTTGTTTTTTTCTATTGTCGTAAAAAATTTTTGTATTTTTTCATCTAAACCCCTACAAAAATAAGACATCTTTGATTTTAGTTGTTTTTTCTTAGAATACGAATTTTATTAATTAAAATTTCATCGAAACTCCTATAAAATTAAAGCTTTTTCAAAAACAGTTGTTTTTTTCTATTATCGAAAAAAATTTTTGTATTTTTTTCATTGGAACGGTGTCAAAAATTAAGATTTTTTTGTAAAAATTCGCGTCGAAATTTACTCTGTAAATTTTCTAAGCGGACAAAACAACATTTTATAATAGAACCGTGATTCTATTAACATGGGGACTAAACAAAATAATAAAACAAAACTCAAATTTTATTAAATTTTATTAAAAAGAGTTTTAAAGAGTCTCGGAGGGTCTCGGAGGGTCATGGAGAGTCTCAGAGGGTCATGGAGTGTCTTGGAGTGTCTTGGAGTGTTATAGAGAGTCAATTATTATGGTAAACTATTTAATAGTTTTAAATAAAACAAAATTCCCACTATATATATAATATTTTTTTTTTTTTTAAAAAAAAAAAAAAAAGAGTTTACAAAACAATAGCAATATGCTCTTATTAATTAGTAAAAAAAAATTAAAATAAACGAGAAAATTACCTCTTTCCCCAGTAGAAACTTAATTTATAAGATATTTAAATATCTTTTAATAATGATTCGTTTAGTAAAAAATAAAATATTTTACTATTAGATTAGTAAAAAAAAATTTATTAACGGGGATATAGTGGTATGCGGCTACAAACTTAAAAGTTAGAACTGGGCGGGGCCGGGTTCAAGTATCGTGGGGGTTCAAGTCCCCTTTTTCCCCAGTAGAAATAAAATTTAGTAGAAATTAAATTTATAAGATATTAAAATATCTTTAAATAAAGATTAAGTTTAAATAACATAACTTATATTTTTTGTATTTGTAAATACATAATTATATGTTATAATTATGTATATATGTTTCTGTTGTTTATGTAGTAAACAACATAATATTCTTTAGTTTTTAATAGAGAAATAAATTTAAATTTAAAACAAATTATAAAAAATTATTATATAATCAGATAGATTATTTTAGGATTGACAAAAATGTATAAAAAAAGTATTTAAAATGAGTAATTTAAAACAATTCTTATGAAATATAAAAAATAAAAGTTTTTCTGGATTAGCAAATGGTGTTTCTAAAAGAATGTTACAAATCCAAGCACCTATTACAATGATAGGTTACCAACGTGACCTGATTGTTTATCAGGGACGTCGAAAAACGATTATTCAAAATGCTTCTTTTGACTTATACATGCGTCCGTCTATTAATCCATTTATGCCTTTACCCGATAAACATAAAATTGTTCGAGTAGGTCGTAAAGTAAAAAAGAATGGATTCTTCTAGAAAACGACGGAATACTGGAGTTGGGTATCAAGTTCAATATTTCCGACCGAAAAAAGCTTGGTATCAACAACAAGGTCCGTCAATTAAGCCTTGATTATAAAGTTGTAAGTACCAACTTTAAGGAAGTATTATATGATTATATTAGTAATGGTCTATCTACTCCTATTGGTCCACCTTTTTTTGTATCTGTTAAAGGCGTTATTCAAACTTTTACTGGTATTTCTAACGGTGTAAAATAAACCGTACCAGTTACTTCACAAGAATTAGGTAGCAATTTTTCATCAATTTTTCCAGATGGAAATGATAATTATAATAACTATTTGAAGAAATCGTACTAGATAAATTTTCAATTTCTTTCTTTTTATTTTCTAATTGAGAAATAAGATTCAAATTTTGCTCGTTTAATATATCCAATTTTGAATGAATTGATGAGTTTATTTGTACTAACATTAATTGGAGCATTAGATCACAAGAATCTTTATTATTATTTTGAGAAATTGTTGAAAAATTTGTAAAAGTTTCTGAAATCTCTACAGGAAAATCATTTCCTGATAAATTGTTAATTTTAATTCGTTGTTTGGTTTTGAATTAATAAAATTTTTATTAAAAAATTTTTAACTATTTGTGTGCTAAATGTAAGTTTAAGTGTGAGTTGAATGATAGTGTAAGTGTAAAATTTAATTACACTTACACTATATGTTATGTTCCTATAAAAAATATCTCTTTTTCTAAACATATATATTTTCACTCATAAGTAAAACGTTTAATTCTTTTTTTTTTTAGATTTGTTGATAAAAATATTAAGAATACAAGAAAAAATAATAGTTATTCTAAATCAAAAAAGCTGCTATAAAATTCACCTTTTGCTAAAGGATGTTTTTAACCTTCCTCAAACCATTTTAAATTTAAGAAAGGATATTTTGTAATTATTATATTTTTAAAATTAATATATTGTATAAAAAAATCTTTATAATTATAAGTTGAGATTTCATAATCTTTAGTTAATAATAATTGAAGTATTAAATAAGTGGATTTTTCTATAGAGGAATACTCTGCGTGTAAATCATTTACTTTAATCGTTGCAGCCAGATCATCTCTTATTTGATTTATTAAAATAAATAGTGGGATTTTTCTATAGGAATTTTGGGGAATTTTTCAACATAAACTAAAACTTCATCTAGGGTATAATCAAAACCATCCCAAAAGTTGAATAAGTCACGTCTAGTCGGAAAAAACCTAGGGTTTTTTCCTAAGGACAAAACAACTTCGTTGTTTTGTCCGCCTATTTGTACAGCTAATTCAACTTCTGGTGTGATTACACCATTAAAAAACGTTTTCTTCATAAAATTTTTGTAGAATTTTGTTACACATGTGTCGATCCTAAAATAGTGTATCCGATAAATTGAATAAAATTTTTCTTAAATTGTACTAAAAATAATTATATACAAGATATATATATATGAAAATCTCAAAAATATTGTCATTTTCATATATATATATATATGTACTTGAAAATGACAATATTTTTAAAATTTAAAATAGAGCATTATTCATCACGGTTTTCTCATAGTGTTTCAATTTGTCTTGAAACACGAGACGCAAGGTTTTCTAAAAAAGGAGAAGGAAGATTTGAAGGTGTAATTGCTGAAAGAACTGAAGTACGAATACCTTCAGGATCTAAATTTGCTGAATTAGCAGAAGCTGCGGCACGAACAGCAACTTCTGCTACAATATTACGATTATTTGCGTTATCAACCCCTTGAATATTTTCAATACTAGTTTGTGAAGTTGTTTCATCCGCATAACCTCCAGTTACACCTCTAGTTACACCTCCTGCTACTGGAGTTGCTAATGGAGTTGCTAATGGAGTTGCTCATGGAGTTGCTTCTTCATTTACTTCTTGCGACACGAAATCACGAATTGCTTTTATTTCACGATTTGTTCGTGAGCGTTCAATAGCTTTTCGACTACGTTCAAGCGAGCGTCTGCGCTGTCTATCCCCTTCTTGTTGAAAGGCATAATCTAAGTACATAGGTGACTCAATATAATAGTCATTGTTTATGCGAACAGGAAGAACTTTATGTCTTCTTAAAATTCTAATAACAGCACCTACATCTAAACCATCTTCGCGACATTTTTTATTTTTTTTTTTTTTTTTTTTTTTTTTTTAAGACTATACATAATATATTTAAAAATCTAAAATCAATAAAATTATAACAACCATTTTATATTATAGTATTAAAATAATTAAATTTTTGAAAATTGTCATTTTCACGTACGTATATGTATTTGAAAATGACAATTTTAATAATATTACAAAATAAATTTAATATTATATTAAGTTTATTTTGTAATATTGTAGGTTCCTCATTAATTAAGTTATAATTCTGTAATTTTTAAAATTACAGAATTAATCAGTCATATAATTTAAATTATCTAATGTTGTAATATTAAATATTACAACAAGAAGACGACTTAAAATGTTGTAAAATTAAATATTACAATTACTGTAATGAAATTATCTTTGTAATAATAGATATTACAATAATATAAATAATATAAATACTATAAATACTATAAATACTATAAATACTATAAATATTATAAATACTATAAATACTATAAATACTATAAATACTATAAATAATATAAATAATATAAATAATATAAATAATATAAATAATATAAATAATAAAAATAATATTAAATAATATTAAATAATATAACTATATTATTTATACATCCATCGCACACCTTATGATAGGGTTTTCATGCTATACAGAAAAGCCAAATTTTTGTGTAAACAATTCATCGTATAAAGGTTCGTCTAATATAAAATTATGTAAAAATAATTCCGATTTTAGGCGAACTAAATCATCTTCAGAAGCATTTACATGTTGTATAATTATTAAAAATTCGGGTAAGAATGAATCAGTATTAGAAGGATTAGAAAAAACTTGTGAAGGTAAATTGTTTTAAAGAGAATCTGGTATACTTTCTAAGAAAACTTTGCGTACCTTTTCACGAAAATCACTACGACGATCTGCAATAGCTTTTTTAGCGTCTTGTAGTCTTTTATTTGGTAATTTGTCTTTTAAAGTTTCGGATTTCAGTTTAGGAGATTTTCTTGCCTTACCTGAAATAGCAGCTTCAAATACAAATTTTGTTTGATTATTGTTGATGAAATTTGGAGCTATTGAATTATCAAATATATTTTTAGCCTTTGGAATATTAACAAGATGTTTATGTGTCTCTAAAAAACTTAATTGAGAAGTTGAAGTTGAAGTTGATGTAGGTTTAGGTTTAAGTTTAGGTGTTTTAACCGTTTATGTAGAATTTTGTTGAATTTCTATACGAGAGGTATTAAAAAAGGATTGTATAAAATTTCGAGAAACGGTTAAAACATTTGAATTAACGTAATCAACACCTAGTAATTCAAATTTGCCAGCGGCAATGTTTAACAAAATACCTTAAATTATTAGAGAACTTTCCGGAAAAATTTTAAAAAGAACCTCCGGAGGGTAAACATTTAATATTAAAATAATTTCTTCAGATTTTAGTACACTAAAATCTGAAACAGCCGATTCCCCATACACAAATAAACTTTGTTTATCTATGTCATTGGAAATTAAGTAGTCTACTAAAGAATTTTTGAATTCATTTTGGCGGACAAAACAACGAAGTTGTTTTGTCCTTAGGAAAAAACCCTAGGTTTTTTCCGACTGGTAGGTGAAAAATTCTATGGAAACATTTGATGAATTTGTAAAAGATGGGGAAAAATGATAAAATAAAGGAGCTGGGCGAATTGACATATTTTTAGATTGCGAGCTCTGTAGACGTTTCGAGGATATAAAAATATGAAGATTCTCTTTTAAAACAAAAGCTACAAAACGTATAAGTTTTATGGGTTCTTGGTGGATTAAAAAAAGTTTGGAACGTTCAAAAAAAAATTTTATGCGGACAAAACAACTTCGTTGTTTTGTCCTTAGGAAAAAACCCTAGGTTTTTTCCGACAAGTTTTTTTGATGTTCTTTCGGAACATTTTTAGAAAACGATTTCCAAATTTTTCATTTGTACTACCGAATTTTCAATTTTAGTTTTTCCCATATATTTAAAATATAATTAAATGTGTAGTTTTCTTACAAAAATATTATTGTAAGAAAATATTAGAAAAAATTTTCCGTTTAATGTTTAAACAAAAAATTTAACCTTTTGTTAAGAAGTTATAAACTTCTTAGTTTATAAATAAGAAATCAGTCAATAATTTCTAATATATTGTTTAACAAACTCTTTATAAGAAAGAGTTCCCAAGGGGAGGTTGGTAATTTAGTCCTATATTTATATTTATCAGGTTTTGTAAACTAACCTTTAAAAATATTTAAAGATTAGTTTTAAATATTTTTAAATTATTGTCATTTTCAAGTACGTATATGTATCTGAAAATGACAATAATTTAAAAATATTTAAATAAAAATTATAAAAATTTAGAATTTTAGCTTTTCAAAATTTGAAAATTTTAAAGAATTTACACAATCCTCAGTAAGTTCAGTTGAGAACTGGTTAAATTCTTTCAATGCTAGATCACATTGTAAGAAAAGTTTAGGGAAAAAGAAAATATTTAAATTAACATCTTCTTCAATAGAAAGTTTCGCCAATTTTTCAAAAAATAGATTATCAATTTTTATTTTGTTAACAGTATCTCCAAAATAAAACAGAATTTGTTTGAAAAATTCAGCATCATAGGTGTTACTAGAATTATATTTTCTAGTTAAATCTCTAGAAGATGGAAATTTCAATTCTTGAAAATTTCCATCAGATTTTTCCATCGCAAATGAAATTTCTTCACTTAAGTTTAATATTAAACTAAGTTTTCTGATAGCCTCTAGAAGAATAATAAAACTTTCTGTAGTAAAACACTTATCAATAGGTACAGAATCCCATTGAGGTTTTAACAAACAAGATACTTTTTGGAGTAATAATAGACGAATACATTCAGAATGTTCAAAAGAAAATCCTGAAGGAAAAGATAAAATGTATTCCGAAGTATTCATGACGTGAAAAATTTCTTCGTCAATGGTATAAGACGGAAATAATTTTTCTTTTATAGAAATGTCCCCTAAATTATTGTAAATTTCTGAAGCTTTAGTGATATATTTAGCACCACGATAAGTTTGTAAAATTTTTAGGTCCACTTACTTCAAGTCAATCACATAAACTACTTCAAATTTTTCACGAAGAATATTAGCTATTTGAAACGCAGCACCAGGATATGCATTACTTTTACTAAGAAAATAAACACGTGTGCTGTTAGATAGACCATCACGTTCAGTTGAACTTAAGCGGGCATTGCGTGATAAACTCTGATTAACACTCATTAAAGATTCATAGGAGTTAGCTTGAAACGTGTCTACATTCCCAAGACATGTCGGAAAAAACCTAGGGTTTTTTCCTAAGGACAAAACAACGAAGTTGTTTTGTCCGCCATAACTATTTAGTGCTACGGAAGGTTTATAGTTATTCAAACTACACATGATAAATTTATGCTCGGGTAAATTTTACCCTACAGAAACTGTAGAGTATACAGAACATACTCTTAAACAATAACGAGTTTTTAACGGACCTGAAAGTTCAAAACAACTTTCATCAATAAACTCATCGCTCATGCCACCATAAGCCTTTTTAGCCGCAGTTACTAAAGAATAAAAAGGTTTTTTTGTGGGTAAATTATTTTTATAAAAATTTTGAGCCCAACTATTAGATGGAGTTATTAGTAATCCTAAAACTCCATAAGGTTTTGTTAAGTTATTATAAAAATAACTCCCAAAAGATCCCCACATAGTTTTCCAAGACGATCGCGTTGGATTATAATAATCGTTTTTTGTATGGAAAACAAAAGCTCTTTTTTATTTAAGTTGTTCAGAGCTTAATTTAAAGAAATTTGAAGTTTCTGTCGGAAAAAACCTAGGGTTTTTTCCTAAGGACAAAACAACTTCGTTGTTTTGTCCGCGTAGATTTTTTTGTAAACTGTGTGTAAGAGGTAATGAATATGTAGCACTTAATAAACAAGTTCTTTCATTTTGTAATAAAAGAATTAGTGGCCACATGTTTGTGTAGCTTAACGTTGTGGTGAAAATTGGATTAGTCGGATATTTGATATTTAAATTTTGTGGATTTGGCGGACAAAACAACTTCGTTGTTTTGTCCTTAGGAAAAAACCCTAGGTTTTTTCCGACTTGTTTTGTAGTATTTTTTTCCACCGCATAAGTTGTTTGTAATACTTCTGTATTAATTGCTTCGGAAGATTTTTCGTCTAAATTTTGTTTAGAATCTCCTGAATTAATTTCCTCAGAATCTTCTTCAGAATTTTTTGTTTTTTGATTTTTTGAACAAGTTTTAGTTTTGGAATTATTTAAACAAGTTAAAAGCATTTTAAATTGTTCAAAATTTTTAATGGGTTTATTATCTAACGAAGGAAAATATGTTACTAAATAAGCGTTAGACGCTGTTAAAAAATTAGGCGGACAAAACAACTTCGTTGTTTTGTCCTTAGGAAAAAACCCTAGGTTTTTTCCGACTGGAATAGCGTCAGAAATATCATATGGATGAATTTCTTTGAAATTAATAACACCATATTTTATAACGATTTTACTATAAGAAATAAGAAATTCTTTCCAAATAGTCTTAAAATGTTGTAACATTTTAAGTTTCGTTAAATAATTAGACGAATTTTCATTTAGTGTTCCCTTTAAATTTGAAATATCTTTTTCAAATTCATGCGGAAAAAACCTAGGGTTTTTTCCTAAGGACAAAACAACGAAGTTGTTTTGTCCGCCAATCCTGAAATTTCAATATTTTCTAAGTTTTAAAAAAAAAATAGAATTATTAACATTCGGATGTTTGTCCTTAACTTCTTAAAAAAATTTTAAAGTTTTTTCAAGAAGTCTATCATCTTTGGTGTTTTCTAAAAATTTAAAACACGTATTAATAAAGAATATATTAGCTAATTTCTCAACACCCTCTTTTTTGATAGAAACATTAGCTTCTAATAATGGGTTGAATTTTATACGATACGCTTCAAAATTTGAGTTCGTATAAAATGGATTTTCATAAATTTTTAAAGTTTCTGCCATTTTATAATTTTCTCCTTTATTTGATATTTCTGGTTGATTTTTTACGGAAGCGTAAGAATGTAAATTAAACTTATCAAAAATTGTAGGATAAATATCTTCAACATCATCAGTAATTTCACTATCCCCATTTTGATAAATTTTACTTTGTAAATCATCTTCCAATAAGAAAGGTTTCATAGTTTGTGAAGGATTTAAAAGATAACTAGGATTTATGATTTCAACCCCATTGTAGAAACTATTTTTAAATTTTAAATTAATGGGAGACACCTGTCGGAAAAAACCTAGGGTTTTTTCCTAAGGACAAAACAACGAAGTTGTTTTGTCCGCAAGTGTTTTTAAAATATAAGAACTTTTTGTTTTATTTGTTAAGGGTTGATTGGATGTTAACACATCCACTCCACTTTTCGCAAGAATTTAAATATAAATGGCCTTCGTCTATGAAAACATAAACGTTTCTTGAAAAAAGATAGATAAAATCTGTTAAATCGGTAAAATTTTTAAAATCACCTTTATCCAACAAATATGCGTGAAGTGTTAAAATTATTACGTTTCCTTTGCAGAATCTATTGAACAGTAAACGCCCGGAAATCTTTTCTTCAAGGGTTAGTGTAAAAATTTCCGTATCATGAATCACACGGTCCTGATAATATAGATTTTAAAAAATCTATATTTTCGTTTAATAAATTTTTATTAGGAAATGCTAATATTACAGTTTTGCCTAACTGTGCTAAATTTGCCGCATTATGGCACATGTGATAAGTTTTACCACTACCTGTAGGGGCTTGAACACAAATAAAGCTTTTTCGTTCCATATTGTGTTTAATATTTGAAACTCCAGAACTTTCAGTTTCTGGAATATTATCATCCTTTATACTATTACTAGAAACTTTATAGTTTTCTCCTAAACATTTACGTGAACTTGTATTATAAAACCAATTATTTTTTAAAGTTTTCTTATTTTGTAAACTTTTTTTATTTTGTGAGTACATGAACAAGTTAGAATAATGTTTAACTACATATAAACCAGTTTTCATAAAAATTTTATTTCTATTTCTATTTTCTTTTCTTTTCTTTTCTTTTAATATTCTCCTTGTGCCAAATCTTTTAACAATATTAAAAAACGTGTCCCTTAAAGGTTTTTCAATTTATATTAAATTGAAATTTAATAAATTGTTTTTTTTTTTTTAACTCATGTTATAAATGTGTCATTTTCAAGCATTTTTATGTACTTGAAAATGACACATTTTTGTTTATTTTCACTTACATCGGTTAAAAGCAAATGTAAGTGAAAAAGTCCTCCGTCGGTAAATCAACTTTCTGAAAAGGTTGATTATAGTTCATAAGACGAAGACCCACATATAAAGAATTCACTGTAGAGGTGATTTCTTTATACATACCCGATTTTTTACACGGCTCTTCGTGGTAACAATTTATATTAATCCCTAAAGGATTAATAAACAAGAATTAATAAACATTGTTACTACACGATCATCAGGATCTGAAGGAATGTGAATACAATTAGACACTATTGAATTAGTGTCTAATTGTATTTGGTTTAAATTTTCCGGAATTTCCGAAATTTCAAGATCTAAATCAATGTTTAAATCTTTGAAACGGAAATTTAAACCAAATTCTAGTTTACAAAAACTAACAATTTCTTTAATAATTAAAATAATATTTAAGGAAATTGTTAGTTTTTGTAAACTTTCAACTTCCTGAATTTCCGCGTTGTTTTTTGACAATATTAATTTTTGAGTTCTTTGAACCTTTTCTTGAAGAATCTCAGTTTGAGAAAGCTTAGCTTTAATTAGATTCTTTTTTTGTTTTGGAGATAAATAATTTAAATCATCTTTATGTTTATTTTGAGGTGGATTTAATACATTTATTTCCTGAGCTTCTACAGGAGTTTCTTCAAGAGCTTTAAAATTAACCAAATGAATATTGTCTCTTAAATAGCTATTAAAGAAATTTTTTTTGTCTTTAATAGCTTTTAAATTTAAGTTTTCTATAAATTCAAAAGAAACATCAATTTCATTTGAAATTTCACTTAAAGGTTTAAAATCCTTACGAGAAGGATCAAAAACCCTTTGTAAATGGATACTTTCCTTTTCTGTTAAAGTTTCTACAAATTTATAAATAAGATTTTTATAATCTTCTTTATAAATTGTAGGAGCCTTTATAAGTTTGATTGTTTGTTTGAAATTAACGGAACCAATAGTTAATTTAGAATGTGTGTGTTTTAGATTTTGTGTTCTATTTCTATAATGACTCCCGAATACAGACCCTAAGGTTTCGTAACCTACAGGAATTCCATAATCGTTTAAAATGGAAAGATTCCCTTTTAATTCATTAACATCTTGTAAATCTTCTATTTTTACAACAACTTTGAATTTCAAAACTTTTTTGTCGGTTGGTGATGAAAAGATTAAACGGTGATGAAAAGATTAAACAACCGTATAACTTGAAATGCAAGCGGAAAGTTGTGGTGCGATTTTTAATTGTTTTGCTTTAAAGCTGCGGATAAACGGTGAACCTTTAGAATATGACGCATTGGTTGACTGTGATGATGAGTATTTTACAACGCCACACCACTGATCATTAAGATCTTTATATAAGTGGTGGTCCAAATAACTATTATTAGTTATTTTTTTCATCAATTCAGTTGTATCTTTAGGAAATACAACTTTTTCATTTGAGGGATTTAATGCAAAACGACCAAAAACAGAAACCAAAATGGTTTTGAAAAAAAGATTTTGTGGTGTTTTTTTCGGATAATCTAAACGATTTTTATATGTTTCGTATATAAAATCTTTAAAAACATCTTTATTAGGTGTAAAGTTTATGGTACTATGCACCACTATAATATAGCCCATTTTTTTAGCTAATTTTAATTCTTCGCTAAAAAATTTACCTGTAAAAGTACCACATGGAAAAATGATACGCCCATTTTTTCTGCGACTTGGTAATACTGGTGGATCCAGAGAAACTGGCGAATAAACAGTGGCTTCTAAAAACCCAAAAAAATTATCAAGTTCAAAGTAATAGAAGCCTACAGGATCTTTGACCGGATAAGGGCCATAACCACGTCCTGTAGGCATATACTCATCAGCCATTGCTTTATTATAGGCTGAATTAATATCATATAATTTAGCTTCTAAAGCTTGAACTTCAAAAACTTCTGTACGACCGCCTATAAAAGAATCACGCACAAAAGCATCTTGTTCACTTGTTAACGAGTGAATAAATGTGTTACCAAACTCTTGATAAAATTCTTTGGGAGTACCCAAATAAATATTATTTTTTTTAAGATAAGAATTAGGTTTGTAGTAATTTTTCAAAAAAATTTCAGTTGCAGTTGAACTGATAGTGGTTTTTTCACCCAATAAAAACTTATAATTCTCGAAAAAAAGAATAGCTAATTTATGAATAATATCTAGTAATAGAGTACAATCTCGAGCTAGATATTGTTTAAACAGCGTCCAATTATCACCACTACTTTTCCATTTTTTTAAGAGATCAATAGTAAATACTTTATAACCAGTGTCTATTTTTTGTTTATTTAACATAGTTTGAGCTATGTTATCTAATGAAGAATTCATGATTTGAAGACTATCTAGGAATTTTATTCCAGGACTAATCGTCATACGAATAACTTTATTATCTTTAAAGTTAATGTCAGGCTTACCAGGCCAAAAACTATTGACTTGACACTGTTGATAACTACGTAATAAAAAAATACCGTCATAAGCACCTAAATTATGTGCAAAAATATAAACGTTTTTAACAATTTTTGATTTCTTTTTTTGAGCTTCATTATTTTCTTCTATAATAGGTGCTAGCTCAGCGTGTAATGCTTGCCAAAACTGTAATAACATTATATTGCTTCTTTTAAGTATTTCCCCGGGCTGACCTGATAGGTCACTAATTTCAAAGATTTTTGTTCGATTTATGTCGCTTTTTACTGTATCGCTTTCGCGATTTTCGTATTCTACTAATTTAGTAAAACCTATCAGACAAGGAATTTGAATAATACGAACATTTTTTTCTCCTTTATTTGAAGCTAACGATGAAATTACTTCAGCTGCTGTGGGCTCACCCAGATATGGTATTAATTCATCGCTTAATTCGTAGGGAATTTCTAAATTTACTGTCTCGATATCAAAAGCAATATAATAAATATTTTTATAATCATCAGTAATATTTTTTTTATTTCTAAAAATCTCATTAGTTGTTTTTTTATTAAATAATTTTGATTCTACGTCAAAAATCTTTTGTTTTTCTGCTTTAAAATCAGAATTTAAATTATTTAATTGTTCTAATAACAAATTAATGTGGCGGACAAAACAACGAAGTTGTTTTGTCCTTAGGAAAAAACCCTTGGTTTTTTCCGACTTGCCTTTTAAAGACAATTCATTTTCTTGCTTTTTTAGTTGTAAGTTAAGAGTTTGATTTGTATTTATTGTAATGAGTGTTTTTTCTTTACTTGTAGGTCCATAATCGAAGAGTTGTTTTCTTAAAGATTTTATGTTGTCAAATAAAATTTTTTTTTCCCATTTAAGGTTATCAACTTGAGTTACTATATTAGTTTTTTTCTTTTTGTAATTTTCGCTTAAAACCAAATAGTTATCCGGAGTAATACATTCAATTTTTGGTAGAAAAGCTGTTGGGTAATCTTTAGATTTTGAAATGTAAACATTTTCTTCAAGAATTTGATCACTTTCAATCAAACTCTTTTTTTTTCTTCTGTTTGAAGTATTACACGAATAATTTAATAAAAGTTGTCTTGCTGACGTTGTAGGCGTAAGTTTAAAGTCTTTTTTTACACAATTATTATATAATTTACTTAAAGCTACGCCATGTAAGCAATTCTTTAAGAATTGGGGATTATATAACTTGTTATAAATATAACTTTTGTAACCTTCATTAAATGTAAATTTTGTTCTTATCATTTGTTTTGATAATGCTTTTTTAATTTGATTTTGTTTTTTTTTGAGTATTTTATAATACTCAAAAGAGTATAAATTTTCTTCTTTTTTTAAGATTAAATCATTGTTTTTTTGTTTTGTCACTAATGAATTAATCTGTTTTTGTCCCCCCTCCATAACGTTATTAAACCTTGGAAAAGGTTCACCATGTTTTTTTGATTTGATTTGTAACTTTTTTGTAACAAAATCAAAAATGTTACGTTTAGTTTCACGTAATTTTTGAACAAATAAGCGAGCTTGTACTCGTTCTTTACTTAACGACCTTTTTTTTATTTTGTTTTTTTAATTTATTATTTTTTAATAACAACTTGTTTTCCATTATTATTTTTTTTAATATTTTTTTTTTTATCTTAATGTTTTTATTAAACTTTAAATATCTCTTAAAATATCTGATTTATTTAGTATAAAAAATACTAGATAATAAATATATATATATATTTATTGTAGTAACTGTAAACATCTATTAAGACTAAGAAAATCACTACAAATAAATATATATATATATATATAATACTTAACCCATACATAAAAACATTTAACAAACAAAAAAACGATTAAACCGGTAGTAATAAAAAAAAGAGACTGTTATTCAAACTTCGCATATCAACAAAAAAGACAACTTTACCTTTTAAAATACGATTAAGTTTATATTAATACGCAGTATTATAACAAACAAAATCAACTATTTAATCTTTTAAAAAATGTCTTTAAAAGAAACAAAGTCCGTACCTTTTTTTGGATACGGAATAGAATTTGCTAATTTTTCAAAAATAAGCAATTTTTTTAATAGATTTATAGTTGATAAATCGTATGGATCGAATTTAAAAGGTGACTTAACTTTACCGTTTTCATAAATAAAGCGATTTGGCAACATGTCATATCGTAAACCGTTTTCGCTAGAAAAATAAGATAAAGAATCATACAAGTAACTATACTGATTGTAAATTTTGCTACGAAGAGCTGCAGTTTTGCTTCCAGAAAACCCTACCGTTAATCTCCACCCTAATATTTGGTGAAAAGAAGAGTAGTTTTCCTTTACATTTTGATCAAACGCTTTTAAAACATCTTCGCGAAAACTATCAATATTAAGTAAAGTTATGTAACCTGAGCTTATAGTGTAGATATTCCACAAGTCACTATCTAGTGGAATATTACATGTCGGAAAAAACCAAGGGTTTTTTCCTAAGGACAAAACAACGAAGTTGTTTTGTCCGCCAAATTTCCACATATCAGCATCGTTTAGAGCGTGTAAAGCATCAGCATTACCTTGCCCATTAAAAAGTTGTTCTTTATATGCGATGTTGTACTCAGGATAAAAACCTAGTCTTTCTTCAATACTCTTATCCCCAAGTCCAGATCGAAGTATGATGTCGTACTTAATACGACAACCCAATGTTTCACTGGGTGGTAATACGTGTAATAAACCAGATAGAATCTCTATAGATTCTATTAAAGGATTTATTAAACCAATTAAGCATAATACACGCTCCATAACAAAAAATGGTTTTAGCAAAAATTCCATATTTAAGAATACAGACACTAAACCAATTTTGCTCGATTTAAGCACCGAATCTAATCCATAAAGGTTTTCGAAAACGGCTTTATTAGAATTATTGTCTTCTAAATAAGCCTTATAGCTGTAATCTTCTGTGTACGGTTTAATATCTAATATGTTTTCTGCAGGTAGTAAATTCCTGCGATCTATTACCCCAGAAATCATATCATAAATTTTATTAATTGTACTGAAGAAGATATCTCGATCTCCTTGAAAACAACTAGAAACTTTATCCCATAATGAAACTAGATTGTTACTAACATTTTTTAACTCTAAGGGACTGAAAACCCCCCATGTTTGTAAACATTTCTTCATATTTGAAGAAGTTATTCCTACAAACGCCCAATCAACCGTTATGGGATTAGACAAATTTTGATATAGCTCACGATCTAAAATTAAATCAATATATTTTAATAAAACATATTGTTGATCGAGGCCAGGCAATTTCATTATGTTAGAGAAAAAATATCGTTGCTGTCCCTCAGTTAACTTTAAAATATAAAACGATAAATCACTATATGATAAAATACCAAAACGTATTAAACGTGCTAGTAAAGAACTACTATAATAGTTGTTAGATATTTCAATATTATCGTTAAAATATTTTTCACGACTTAATAGTTTAAAAATAGAAGCACTAATTAAATTAATTGTTTTAAGATTTAAACGAGAAAAGGCACGTGAATTTTTAAGAATTTCAACAATTTCATCTGGAGTATAACCATATAAATACTCTGGATCAGAAAAATATTCACTTAATCTTTTTTTATAATTTCTTCTTACATAAGTTAAGTCGTTAAAGCTACAATTATTAATTTTTTTATACAGTATAGATTGTGGAGCTGAAAACCCTTTATAGATTACTGGACTTTTAGGATCAGGTAAAAAATTACTACCGTAGGTAATGTACCACATACACTTTTATTATTAAATATTTTAAATGAATGGATCAAGGTTTTTTTACCAACAATTTTAAATAAAACTGAAAGTTTTGCTTTCATATATTCTAACTACGAAAATTTCTGTAAAACTAAATATCCTTCAACAAATCTCATATCGAAAAATTTATTTGCAAATTTTTTTGGCTACGAATGTAAGAAACAAAATATTTATTTTAATCGTGTACGTATTAAAGGTATTACAAAATATCAAATTTATGAAAACAAATTTTTAGCAAAAAAGCTGGTATAACTGCCCTAATGGATATGCCTGATCCTAAAGAGTCAGAAATTTATAGCTCTATAGTAAATCCTAATAACGTTTTTAAGAAAAAAATGGATAAAACACTTTTAATAAGTATGCCGGAATTACGAAAAATACGTATATCTTTGGAGAAGGGTAAGGATTCTTACCAATACGTAGAAGATTTTTATGGTGATACAGTAACTGATATATTTACTAAACTTCGAAAACTCCCATCATTCTCACGTACAAGTTCAAAAAAAATTATGTCATATGCAAATACTATTCATAAAACTTTAGACTCAAAGAATTTTTTTTCTGATTCTACTAAAATAGGAGCTTTACACTATAATTTTAATATCCGTAAAAGATTAATTGATTTTGGTATTTTAACTTATACAGATTTAGCTGTTTTTTGTGCTCAACTAACATCAGGACAACGTTCTTATTTCTTTACTCAGATTCTAAAGTTAGTAGGAAAGACACAAAGAGATTTTTTATGGAATAATTTATTAAATCTGTTAGAAAAAACTGTTTTATCTGATACTTCTAACCCTATTACTATTGATTGGTTAGAAATTCCTACAGTTTCTATAGATAAACGTAAAAAATTTTTGGAATGGGGGATTTTCACGGTTAAAGATATTTTATATACAAATTTAGATGTAGAAGAGCTTTATAAATATTTTTTATACATTTTTGTAATTCCACGTAACTTTTATAATTTTTTAAATGAATTGTATAACTTGATAAATATTAATAGAAAAAATATACCATTAGATATTGGCGGACAAAACAACGAAGTTGTTTTGTCCTTAGGAAAAAACCCTTGGTTTTTTCCGACAGGTCTTCAAACACTTTTAAATGAAGTTAATTATAGTTATAGTTTAAGTAACTATAATTATGATGATTATCTGCTTGATCCTATTAATGGAAAAATTGATTTTGAATATACAGCTGGTCTGAATAGTATAATTCGTCATGTTGCAATTGGTAGTGCTAGTCGTATTTTACGAGTTATTACTGTTTATAGACCTTATCAAGTTTTGGATGCACAAAATTGTATTAAAGGTTTTTTAGCTCCATCGTTTGAAATTCTTAATATTATTTTAGCTGTTATTCATTTTGCACCACCTGAACTTTCTCTAGGCGTTCGTATTGGTGCGAATATTATTGTTCGTACAACTAGTGGCATAGATACTATAAATGAAGAAAAAAAAAAAGGAGTAATTCCTGAAGATATTAATGTTTCCTCTATAGCAATGCCTTTTAACGAAAATTATATCAACCAGGTTCTATTATCTCAAGGTGATCCTAAACTATGGCATGGTTTATTTGCTGATACTGTTTGGGAAATGGCAACATTTATACCACCAACTAGTTCAGCTCTTTCCAAGTATAGTATACCATTTCCTAGTATGTTAGCATTTAACGTAAAAAATATAAAAGAATCATATATTGAAACTGCAGCGAATTGTTTTAAATTAAATTATACCCCTTTTCATCAATGTTTGGGAATTGATTTTGTTTTGACTTTTGAGAAAAGTTTAAATAATATGGATCGATCTTATTTTTTAAATAGAATAACATATCTTTGGGATCAATTAGCCTTTTTTAATCCAAAAAATGGATTACGTATTAATAGTTTTCCAAACATTGATATATACAATAATGCACCTATTCAATCTATTTTCACTTTCGATAACTATAGTAGCACAACAAAAAGAAAAATAAATCAATTATTAACTTTCGAAATAATTGCAAATAGTATCCTTAAATATAAAAATCACATTAGTGGTAGTTACACACCTTTAAGATAATATTATTATCTAATATATCTGGATTTATTGAAAATATAGATACCTATTTCTTCAATTATACTATCTATATGTCCAATGAATACAGATATATTTATTATCTATAGATGTATCATAGTATATATAAACCCAGTTATAAATATTTAAAAAGAAAAAAAAAATAGAAAAAAACTTTTTATGGCGGACAAAACAACTTCGTTGTTTTGTCCTTAGGAAAAAACCCTTGGTTTTTTCCGACAAGAAAACCCACAAAATTCTAAAAATATAAACCCATATAAAAAGGAGTCTAAAAAGGATTTAGGGTCTTTAAGTTTAAATAAAGCTAGAGAAAATCTTTATTTTCCACCTAATGATTTTGTTAGTGGTAATACATCTATTATTAGTAAACGTAAATTATTATATCCAATATTGAATGACACTTTTAAGATAAAAATATTTAGAAAATATTTAACATACGTAGCTAAAAACAGAAAAAATGCCTACAAAGATTATTTGTATGGAAGAATATATGATAAAGCGATTTTTCATTATAATTATTATTTTATTGCAGTATATCATTTTTTCAAAAATGATGCCCTAAAATGTTTAAAATTCTCGCATAATTTTAATGCTCTGAATCTTATTAATCAAACTAAAAAAGGTATCGCTCGTAATTCGGATAAAACTAATCTTAAAAACAGGAATTAACGAAAAAAAAAAATAAACATATATCAAATATTTCCACAAAAGTACTTGATAAATGTGATAATGAAAAAATTGAAAAAAAACGCAAAAAGATATTTTTAAATACCATAAAAGACTATCCTATGGCTATGTATCCAAAAAAACCTGTCGGAAAAAACCAAGGGTTTTTTCCTAAGGACAAAACAACTTCGTTGTTTTGTCCGCCAATAATTGAGGATGAGGATAACAAACACAAAATTATAGATGTTAAAGAAAAAATAGATAGTTTAATAAATCAAAAAAATAAGACAGCATCAGACCTCTTAAAAAAAAAGTTAACTAAAGAAATTGATGAACACAATGAAGTAATTGATAAATTAAAACAAGATATGATTGAAAGTTGTATAGAAAATAAAAAGAAATATATAAGCGAGACACTTGAACCATGTTTTAAGAGTATATATTATAGTGCATTTGATATTGAAACTGTTAATCTAGAGTTAACACCAGATGAACAACTTCAGTATTTAGGAGAACCCTCTTCTTTGGAATTAGTAACAAGTGCATGTAATACGCCTGATGATGAATTTCAGCCATATTTAAATGATATTCGTTATATGCAAATACCTGTTATGATAGCATATACAAAGTTTGTTAATAGTGATGAAAGAAAAAAATTTAGTACAGAAAATGACATAGATAAAAGTAATATTTTTGAAATTGAAAATCCAAACGTATCAAACTCTGATATAATTAAACAGAGTTTAAAAATGATGAATAATTTTTGGGAATCCTTAAACTCTGATATTAAAAAGATTGAAAAAGACTTAAAAGAAACATCTAAAAAAAAAGAAACATCTAAAAAAAGGCGGACAAAACAACGAAGTTGTTTTGTCCTTAGGAAAAAACCCTTGGTTTTTTCCGACAAGAAAAAAAAAACAAATATTGTAGATGATATTAAACTTTTGACGAAATTTTTTAAAGGATATGAAAAATCCTTTCTTACTAAAGAATTAAAAAAAGGTCAAGATTCAAAATTTATAGATAAGGTTAAATCTAAGCTTATCGAAAAAATTAAGGAAATTACAACAGATAATAAGACTAAGACAGAAAAAAAATTTATAGAAAAAGCAATGGAATATACAAAAGATAATAACCATATATTTTATATTTTTTTTTTAGTTGAAATACTTTGAATTACTTTAAATTATAATAGATTTCAAATTTTAGGAGGATTTTGAAAGGAATTTAAACTTAACAACGAATTCCAAGAACTACTTTTGAAATAAGTTATATTTAAAAGGAAAATCTTGTCGGAAAAAACCAAGGGTTTTTTCCTAAGGACAAAACAACTTCGTTGTTTTGTCCGCGAATACGTTGTATTTCAAGAACATCCTTTTAAATACGTTATATTTAAAAGGAAAATCTTGTCGGAAAAAACCAAGGGTTTTTTCCTAAGGACAAAACAACTTCGTTGTTTTGTCCGCGAATACGTTGCATTTAAAGAACATCCTTTGAAATACGTTATATTTCAAAGGGAAATCTTTTAATATAATATATTTCAATAACTACTTTTGAAATACGTTATATTAAAAAGGATGTTCTTGAAATATAATATATTTCAAAGGGAGATATTAAAATATAATATATTTTAATAGAGGGTTAGAATATTTTATAAAAAAAAAATTCTCTTTGAAATACGTCATATTTCAAAGAGAATTTTACTATTTAAACCTAAAAAACGGATTCTTTTTATTATTTAGCAAATGGTTTTTTTAACAAAAATCCAATAAATTATTAGTAAAGTAGGGGGTAAATTTACTCAACTTACGCAACCGTTGCAAGCCGCCTAGTTTCAGCCACTCATCACGACTTAAAGAGTCAATGCGAGGGGCTTTAACACACGCCATATGCTCTACGCTCAAACCTTTGTTATTGAACTTCGCACGTTTACCAAATGTGCGATAAAGGTACAATCCAGGGTAGCATTGACTCCCTGGAGAATTTTACTCCTCCCCCCTCTATTGTTCATAGTTGTAGGAGATAAACTCCTTCTCCAGTCCCACCACGGGAACTCAGTGGTGTTATTGTAAACGGGTCGCGCGATCTGCAAATTTTTTCATATATAAATTTTGTCATTTTTAAAACTATACTAATGTTTAAAAATGACATTTTTTGTCATTTTATATGAAAAAAAAATATTTTTATGAAATATAATACAAAGTATTACAATAAAAAAATTTTAAATTCTGTATTCTTCTTAAGATTTTTAAGAATCCTCTGATTTTATTTGGACACAATTTTCGAAATCCTTTAGAATTTGTTCGAAAACGTCTTTTTCGAACTTAAAATCTAAGTAAGTTTCCATAACTTCTCGTGCATTTTCTTCTGAAACAACAAGATTTTCCATTAAACAAATAAATTCGGCTAAATATCGATTAGCTTCACGAATACTTATATTTATAAGATTTGCCGAATTTAAATCGAAATTACATTGTGTTAATACATTAATAAGACCTACACGAAAATCACGACGTCTGTCTGATAAAGACTTTATAACTTTACGTTTAAGTTGATCTTTACTCATAGATAAGAAAAGTTCACGTTTTGTAACAAGAAGTCTTCGTACTTTTTCATTTGATAATAACTTTAAAATAGCGTGTTTAGTTTGATTTACACGATAGTATGTGTTTAATTTCCCATTATAACCAGGCCATAAACAAATTTTAGATAGAACCTGACCGCGTAAGGTAATTGTTTGATCAGGTGGGATTTCTATTTGTATACGTTGAGGGTTTGTAGGTTCCATCTCAATTGTTCTTACACTATAAGAGTCAACCCCTAATAGAGAACCCATAATTTCCCTAGCTTTATTGAAGCTGGTTTCAACTTCTGAAGTTGAAACTCCGTAAATTAATGCTAATTTTTCAACCGTTTCGATTCCCGTTTGAAGTTTTTAAAAAATAAAGAATAATGAACCATAAAATTTAAGATTATATTCAGGAAAACACTGTTCTAGTGTTTCTAAGGGATATTTAATAGGCAATAACAGTAAATATTTGAAAGGAATACTTCCTAATGTTGGATCTGGTAAATATGATTTATTTTCCAATAAATCATATTTAAATAAATCGTTAAGTAAATCTTCTTTAAAACTATCTCGAACACCTAAAAAAATTTCCACTTCACAAGATTCAAATAAATTGGATATTGTAAAATCAAATATAAGATAAATACGGGAAGTTCTCATAGTTATTGTTTTATCTTCCTTTTTTGGGGGGTCAGAGGGTTTTCGCATAAAAGAAAAATAAAAAATTAAGTTTGACTGTTGTTTTAAAACAAAGAAACGTGTTAAAATAATATTAGAACCACCAATATTAATACTAATAGCTTGACAATAATACCAATCTATTAAATTTTTTTGAATTTCTACTGCTACGTTTTTGACGAAAATTTTTAGAAAACGGATTTGGTGATTTATATCATCTTCTTTATTTGTTTTTTGACCTTCAATGATTTTATAACGTTCGATTTTGTCGCGGACAAAACAACGAAGTTGTTTTGTCCTTAGGAAAAAACCCTTGGTTTTTTCCGACATGTTTAAAATTTTTCTATTTATTTAAATAAAATCTTTTTTTTTTACAACATTTTTTTTTTGGAATTATTAGTAATTTTAACAAGAAAATTAAGAAATTATAAAAAAAACAATTTTTGTTTTTTTTTTATAATTTCAAAGATATTGAACAATCATTTGAAATACTCGAGTATTTCAAAGATATTGAACAATCATTTGAAATATTCAAATATTGAACAAATGATTGTTCAATATGGCAAAGAAAATTTACTTCGTAAATTTTCTAAGGTTTATTTTTTTTTAGTCTGAAAGGCGGACAAAACAACTTCGTTGTTTTGTCCTTAGGAAAAAACCCTAGGTTTTTTCCGACTTGTTTTTTTCATCTTTCAAACGTTCAATTTGAGCTGTTAGAGCAGCTCGAAGTTCATACGTGTTTGGATCTCGTTCTTTAACCAATTCAGATAACCCCCCATATTTGAACACATTTTTTTACATTTGTAGAAGTTATTCCCACAAACGCCCAATCAACCGTTATGGGAAAGGAAATAGCAGAAGAATGTTTTCAAATTTTACGCAAGGAATATTTTGAAAACAAGAATTCTAGTACGGTAGAAAATGTAACTGGTAAACCTTATTTTGAAACTAATAGAAAATTCTCAAATTTGGTACCAACGTATTATAAACGTTCTGCAGCTCCAAGGAAGGCTAAGTACAACTGGTACTACATGGTATGAACAAAAATTTCCTTGTAACTATTTTAAAGAAGTTGTCCTTATTAAAACCAGTTGCATTCATAGATGTAGATATGAGTGCGGCTCATTCAAGAGTAGCACGCTACCTGCTAAAAAATCCAAAATCCGTCTTAGGTTTATCGTTAAAAGAACCAGCTTTCTGGGAAACACAGGTAAATAACAATTTGCCTGTTTATAAAAATTCAGATCTTGATCTCTCATTTTTAACAGTAAAAAAAATTTTGAAAGTTGGCTTATATACATCATTAAATGGTGGAAATCCATCTAGTGATGAAAGACTCTTAGCTAATATCTCTTTAAATGCTTCAAAGGAGTTAGAGAAATATAATTTAAAGGATGTGGAGTCTTTAAAGGCCTCTACCTTTTGGACTTGTCGGAAAAAACCTAGGGTTTTTTCCTAAGGACAAAACAACGAAGTTGTTTTGTCCGCCACAAAGAAAATTTTAAAAGGTTTCGACCTTATACAAGAAGTGGAAAAACTCAACGAACAGTGTGCCATTCAAGAGGGCTTTAAGGACTACAAGGTATATACTATTGATCGTTGTGAGCCATATAGATTCAATAGTAAACATATGGGTATTTCTAGGGTTCTTCAAGGGTTCGAAGTAGTTCTTTTATCAGTCTTAGCTCATGAGATCTTAAAAAATAAATGTTTACCTATTTCTTTAGACCATGATGGCATTCTTTTTATGGCTAATCCTTCTGTAGATCCTCAAGAAATTTCAGAAATTTTATCAAAGGGGTTATTTGCGGAATGGTCAAATTACCTATTGGGGGAGGCACTACCAATAGAAGCCAAAAGATACATATCTAATGGCCAAGTGGTAGATTTCTAAGAAATATTTTTCCTTTTTCCTAGTAGAATGTTTAATCTGTCTAGGAAAAGCTTATTTCCTTTATAAAATTGATGATTACAATTGTAATCATCAATTTTATAAAAGGAATAGTGTAAATGTTTTCTAAAACTAAATTTATAATATATTCTAGAGAGAATTTCTTATAAGGAATTTTCTCTAGAATATATTATATTATATTAGATTATATTAATATTCTATTCTATTCTATTTTATAGAATAGAATATTAATATAAGAACTGTTTTCTTTAAGCTGAAAAATTAGAATCTTTTCTATACTATTCAAGTTCAAAAGGTTCTGTTTTAGATTTGTTATCAGCTAGTAATTTGATATGTTCGAGTGAGGTTACTGGTTTTTCAGTACCCGAAGGTAAAATGTCACTTTCAATGTCAATTGATGGCTGTGATCCTTCACGTCGTTTTTGAAGGATTCTTTGTTGAATAGATTCCATTTCGACAAGATTGGAATCACCTGACCAAGCAATAACATTGTCACAAGTAAAAGGATTTTCTAATTGTAACTCGCGCGTAGAAGCACGAATTATCGGTTCAAAACCTTTAAATCGTTCTTTGTCAACTGACTTTTGACCATTGGTGCATTTAATACCATAGAAACCTTGTTTACGAATAATACGATTACCTTGTTCATCATAATTACTACGGTATTTAACTTGATTGTAAGATTCACCAAAAATTGTAGCAAATGATTGAGAAAGAATAGA